>Ga0157380_10000192_pt1 | contig 35608 bp, 42 predicted proteins | sample S35metaG_FD_119757 | JGI IMG/M metagenome (GOLD analysis project Ga0157380, IMG submission 119757) | Switchgrass rhizosphere microbial communities from Kellogg Biological Station, Michigan, USA - S3-5 metaG | ecosystem: Host-associated > Plants > Roots > Rhizosphere > Soil | place: USA...
CTTGTCGATGTCCGGGACGGCGCCGCCGAGAACCTGGTCCTGCTCCTCGCAGAGCTTGGCAACGACGTCGGGGTGGCGGGCCAGCTCGTGCATCATGAAAGTCAGGGTCGAGGTCGAGGTGTCGTGCCCAGCGAACATCAAGGTCATCAGCTGGTCGCGGACCTCCTTGTCGGCGAAGCCCTCGCCCGCCTCGTCCTTCACTCCGAGCAGCAGACTGAGGATGTCCATCTTCTCCTGGTCTGGGTTCTTGCGGCGCTGCACGATCTCGCCGTAGACGATCTCGTCCAGCACGGCACGCGAGCGCACCATCTTCGACCAGGGCGAGCGAGGGCCGCGCAGCAGACGCAGGTGGAAATCGATGCCATAGAAGCCGAGCGCCCGCTCGAAGTGCTCGGCCGCAGCGGCGCCCTTGCCGGCTTCGTCGGGATCGAGCCCGAGCAGCGCCCGCATCGCGATCCGCATCGCCAGGCCGCGCATCCACTCGTAGATGTCGACCACTTGGCTCGGCCGCATCCGCTCGATTGCGGGAGTGGCCTCGGTCACCATCGCCTCCACCGAGGCGGCGACCTGCTCGCGGTGGAAGGCCGGCATCATGATCTCCCGCGCCCGGTCGTGGTAGGAGTCGTCGATGGTCAGCAGCCCGTCTCCGAGCAGCGGGATCAGGTCACCGAAGCTCGACTCGCGCCAGTGGAAGTTCTCCGGGTGGGCGACGGTGACGAAGTGGTTGGCTTCGGGACCGAGCATGAAGATGACCTGGCTGTGGAGGAGGCGGGCGCTGAAGATCGGCCCGTGCTCCTCGTAGAGGGAAAGCAGCAGCGGCAGCGGGTCGCTCCCGACCTGCCGGGTGCGGGCAAGGCTGAAGTCCTGCGGTCCCGGTGGGTAGGCGCCCCGGCGGCGGACCTTGATCTCGGCGCGGACGTCTTCGGCGACGCGGCGCACCGGATTGGCGCTCAGCTGCTCAGGCGGCTCGACGCGCGGAGTCGGCTTGGCCGGAGTCTCGACAGGCATGGATCCAATCCTAGTTGGCTGACCGGCCAAACACCTTTCCAGGCTGAGATTGCCCAAGCTTTCCGGCACAGCCTTCGCTGCAAGGCCATCGGGGTCCCTCCCCAGGAACTCCCGCGAAGCGGCCTGGGGAGGGACCCGGATGGCCTTGGCCTTGGCCCTAGGCGCCGGCCGCCAGCTGGCCGCAGGCGGCGGCGATGTCGCGGCCGCGGGTGAGGCGAACGGTGGCGGTGAGCCGGTGCTCGGCGAGGATCGCGCGGAAGCGCTCGATCTGCTCCGGCGGGGAGCCGTCGTAGGCGCCGGTCGGGTTGTAGGGGATCAGGTTGACCTTGTAGGCACGGGGGTCGAGCAGGGCGGCGAGCTGGCGGGCGTGCTCGGGGTGGTCGTTGACCCCGTCGAGCATCACGTACTCGACGAATACCTTGCGGCGGCGGCGGGCGCGATAGCGCTCGCAGGCGGCCAGCACCTGGGCCAGCGGGTAGCGGTCGTTGACCGGCATCAGCTGCGAGCGCAGGCCGTCATTGGGGGCGTGCAGGGAGAGGGCCAAGCTGACCGGCATCTCACACTCGGCCAGGCGGTCGATGCCGGGAACCCAGCCGACCGTGGAGATCGCGGTGCGGCGGTGGGTGACGCCGAGATCCGGGAGGCGCTCACAGGCACCGAGCACTGCGTCCAGATTCATCGTCGGCTCCCCCATGCCCATGAAGACGACGTGGTCGATCTCTTCCGTGCGGCGAAAGTGCAACGCCTGGTCGATGATCTCGTCGGCGCTGAGGTTGCGCCCGAACTTCATCTGCCCAGTTGCACAGAAGGTGCAGGTGAGGGGACAGCCCGACTGCGAGGAGAGGCAGACCGAGCGGCGCCCGTCGCGGTAGCGCATCAGCACCGCCTCGATCGGCCGCCCGTCGCCGGTGTGGAAGAGGGCCTTGACGGTGCCGTCGTCGGACTTCGCTTCCTCGACCGGGACAAGCGTCGAGATCGGCACGGACGCCACCAGGTGCTCGCGCAACGACCCCGGCAGGTTCGTCATCTCCTCATAGCTGCGGGCCCCGCGCGCCACCCACTCCCAGACCTGGGAGGCACGGTAGTCGGGCTCGCCTGCCTCGGCGAGCGTGCTGTCGAGCAGCGCGCGGTCCACCCGGCGAGTTTAGGAGTCCCTCCTATGTGAAGGGTGCCGTCGCGCGGCCAAGCCGAGCGAGAGCCTCGGTGGCCGCCCGCTCGCCTGCCTGCAGGGCGCCCTCCATGTAGCCGCTCCAGACAGTGGCGGTCTCGGTGCCGGCCCAGTGGATTCGACCGACCGGCTCGCGCAGGGCGAGCCCGCAGGCCGTCCAGCCTCCGGGGCCGAAATTCGAGGTCGGCCCGCCCGCCGACCACTCCTCCGCCGCCCAGGCTTGTTCGGCGTAGTCGAGCGGCTGCGCGGCGCGGGGGCCGAAGAGGCGCTCGAAGCAGGCAAGCACCGCAGCGCGGCGCTCTGCCGGGGCCATCGCCGCCATCTCGCGCGCCTCGGGACCGCCGACGAAGCCCAACATCACCCCCGCGGACCCGTCGCGCGGCGAGCTGTCGAAGGTCAGCGTCACCGGCCCGACGTCGGTGACGGACTCGCCGCTCAGTCCGTCATCGCGCCAGAAGGGCTCCGGGTAGAGCGCCGTGCACTTGGCGGGAGCGCCGGGCCTCATCCGCTCAGCGAGCAGGCGGCGCTGGTCGGGCAGCCGCGGATCGAACTCGATCCGCGCGGCCAGCACGGGGGGAAGGGCGACGATCGCGCGCCGCGCCTCCACCTCGCTGCCGTCGGTGACCACCAGGACCGAGTCGGGACGCTGCTCGATCCGGCGGACCGGCTCGCCCAGCCGGACCCGGCCACCGAGGGAATCGGCCAGGCCGAGCGCCAGGGTGTGCGCCCCACCTTCGACGCGATCCTGCTGCGCTCCGCCCTTGGTGTCGATCAGCTTGTCGAAGCTGCCCGCGGCGCTGATGTAGAAGAGCGCGTGGAGCATGGATATCTCCTCCGGCCCGGTTCCCCACACGGTTCGTCCGGCCAGGGCGAGCAGCTCACGGGCGATCGGCGTCCGCATGTTGCGCTCGCACCACTCGGCCAGCGTCTGACCGTCCAGCTCAGCCGCCCTTCGGGCTTCCCAAGGACGCTCGGCATCGACGCCCCGCACGAGCCGGGCGATGCGGCGGCGAGCGACGAACACGTCCCAGAGGACAGCCGGGCCGAGGCGCGGGATCGAGCCCCGGTAGAGGCCCCGCCTGCCGCCGACGTCGAGCAGGTTCCTCCCCCTGCCGTACTGGGGAAAGAGGCCGAGACCGAGCTCGCGAGCGAGATCCTGCACGCGCTCGTGATCGGAGCCGACCCACTGAGCCCCCAAATCAACCTGCACCCCGTCGCCGAGCTCGGCGCCCAGCAGGCGACCCCCGACTCGGTCGCGGGCCTCGAGCACGACCACCTCGTGCCCCGCGTCGGACAGCGCCTTCGCCGCACCCAGACCGGACAGCCCGGCCCCGACGACGGCCACGTCGACGGTCGAGCCCGCCCCGGACATCTGGTCAAAGGCCCGCCGCGTCGGCGAGCAGATCGACCTGAGTGGGATCGCTCGAGGCGGGAAAGAGGATCAGCTCATCGCACCCGGCCGCCTCGTAAGCGGCGAGGGTCTGCCTGACCGACTCCGCATCCCTGGCAGCCGCGGAGACGATGAACTCGGCGATCTGCTCCCCGAGCCAGGCGTAGTAGTCGGCCAGGTTGGCGCGGGCATCCGCCTCCGCGTCGTCGCCCAGGGAGAAATAGGCAAGCGCCATCTTCCTCGGCTCCTCCTGGCGGCCGGCCTCGACCCAGGCGGCCTTTGCCTTGCGGGCGCCCTCCTCGTACTGTTCCGGCCCCGAGCTAGCGGCAATCCAGCCGGCGGCAAAGCGCGCGGCGCGGGTGAAGGAGGCGTCGGCGTGGCCACCGGCTACAAGGGCCGGTGCCCCCTCGATCGAGGGGCCGATCTCGCCTCCAGACCAGACTTCCTCGATCCGCTCCAGCATCGCGTCCAGACGCCGGCCACGGCCGGCGAGCTCGACGCCGCTCGCCTCGTAATCATCATCGCGACCGCCCAGGCCGATGCCCAGCGTGAAGCGACCCCCGGAGAGGGCATGCAGGCTAAGTGCCTCCTTGGCCAGCTCGGTTGGGTTGGTGCGCAGTGGCCCGAGCAGGACCGAGGTGCAGAGGCCGATCCGCTCGGTGACCGCGGCGGCCGCGGCAAGCGCGATCAGCGGCTCATAGTTGTCGTAGACGATCCGGTCGATCGTCCCCAGGCTGCTGAATCCACGGGCCTCGGCGCGCCGGGCCCACTCGACCAACTGCGCGCCCGTCGTCCCTGGCACCGCGTTGGGCAATCCGATCGCAACGTCCATTCACGCCTCCTCCGCTTTCCAGCGCCATTCTCCAACGCCCTCGATCCGAGCCTTCTACTCGCACGACCTTATCCCGAGACCTCTCTCCCTTTACGACAGCTCCGGTCAGAAGTCGTTGCAAAGACGTGTCTCTTCTGTATCACGTTTCAACTACAGCGTGATACATTCCCTCCATGAGAAGCCTCCGACTCGATCCAGATTTGGATGAGCGCGTGCGACGGGCGGCAGCGCTCGAAGAATCCTCCGTCTCCGAGTTCCTGCGGCAGGCAGCAGCCGAGCGCGCCGAGCGCGCTCTGGCGGGTGATCCGAGCGAGCGCCTCGCCTATGCCATAGGTGTCGTTGAGACCGACCTTGGTCAGGCTCGAGACACCGGCTCCGCCTTCGCGGATCTGGCTGAAGAAAAGCACCGCGGACGACGATGACGCTGGTCGACGCGGGCCCGCTGGTCGCCCTGATCGACGCGGGCGAGCCCGATCACACACGTTGCGTCTCCACTCTGAGGTCGATCCAACTTCCGCTCGTGACCACCTGGTCGGCGTTCACCGAGGCGATGTACCTCGTTGGCCGCGCCGGCGGCTGGATCGCCCAGAGAGCCCTTTGGCAGCTCGTGCTGAACGAGGATCTTGCGATCGTGGAACAGTCCCCCAAGGCCATCGCCCGTATTGCAAAGCTGATGGATCGCTATGCGGATCGCCCGATGGATCTTGCCGATGCCACGCTTGTCGCGCTCGCCGAGGAACGCAACTCCAAGCGCATCTTCACCCTCGACGCCGACTTCTCGATTTACCGCCTGCACGGCCGAAGCCGCTTCGAGTTGATTCCCGCATAGGGATACGTCGCATCTTTCGCCCGGCTCAGTCTCGGTTTAGAGTGGCCGCAATGGATGAGCGAGACGGCGTCGATGCTCTGACCGAGGCGATCGGCCGCTACAACGATGCCTGGAACGCCCAGGACCTCGATGCGATCGTCGCCATGCACGCGCCCGACATGGTCTTCGCCAACCACACGGCAGGCGAGTCTGCGCAGGGCGAGGAGGTCCGCGGTCACATCGCCAGGATCTTCGAGGCCTGGCCCGACATGAAGTTCGAGACGCGCCGCCTGTACGTGCGCGATGGCGTGGTCACGCAGGAGTGGACGGCGACCGCCACCCACTCGAACACCCTGCGACGCGGCGACCTCGAGGCGCCGCCCACCGGGCGGACGGTCAGTTGGGATGGCATCGACGTGATCCCCTTCGAACACGGGTTGATCAAGCGCAAGGACGTCTACTCGGACTCGGTCTCGATCCTGCGCCAAGTCGGCCTCCTCGACTGAGCCCAACCCGCTCGCTTCCGATCAGCGCCGCAGCTGCCGCAGCCGGCTCCGCAGGAACGCCGGCCAGGCGCGGGGCCTTCCCGCCGCCGCAAGGACGATCGGGAGGGAGTCGAAGTAGGAGATCCGTTCGGTGGCGAGGCCGTCCTCGCCGAGGACGAAGCGATCGACGGCCGTCCACTCGATCGGCTTGCCGCCCGCAGTGCCGCTGATCGTGAACTCGATCAAGACCCCGTCCTCCGTGGCTCCCCAGCGGTGGACCTTCGCGGTCATCTCCGAGATCAGCTCGAACAGATCGCCAAAGGCGCGCCGGCCCTCGTCGAGCGTATGGCTGACGGGCGTCATCGGCGCCACCAATCGCACCTGCGCCGCCAGCACAGTGTCGAGACCCTCCGGGGTCGGCGCCCGCCAGTACGCGGCGAAGCGCCGGGCGAAATCCGCCGCCGCCGCCTCGTTCACCGCGCCTGCACCCACGGCAACAGCGTAGGCCCCCTAGTCGCTCGGCGCTTGTGCCTGACCAAGCGGACTAGGCTTGCGAGCCCAGCCCCAACCGGGGGCAACTCGCATCAGGGAGGAACGAATGAGCACCTACGCGGTGAAGAAGATCGACGAGATGGAGGCCATCTTCGGCGGCGCCTTCAAGCGCGCCCGCGCGGAGCTGGGCGTCGAATCGTTCGGCATGCAGATCATCGACATGCCACCCAACTTCGAGAACTACCCCGAACACGACCACGCGCAGGACGGGCAGGAGGAGGTCTACGTGACCCTGAGCGGCTCCGGCGAGCTGGACATCGCCGGCGAGCGCTTCCCCCTCGACCCCGACCACGTTGCCCGTGTCGGCCCGGGCGTTATGCGCAAGGTCTATCCCGGCGGGGACGGCATCCGAATCCTCGTCCTCGGCGGCGTCGCCGGTGGGGATTACGTGGCCCCCGACAACTCCAAGCTCGGCGAACCGGACCCGATGGCGAGCTAGGACTCGATCGCGACGTCGCTGTCCCGGCCGCGCGCCTCGTGGCCGGGGCAGGACATCACCGGCAGCCGCGGGTAGCGCGGATAGCGGGGGTCCGTGCGGGAGCGCTCGCAGAGCGAGAAGACCGAACCTCGGGTGTTGGGGACCAGCCGCTGGTGCAGGCAGCTGTCGCAGAGACCGGAATTGGGTCGTTCGGTCATCTTGGCCACAGGCTAGCTTTGGTGTGTGAACGGCACGGCGACGCTCTTCGACACCGACGCGCCCGGTCACTCGGCGACGATCGAGGTGCTCGGGGTGATCTTCTGCGCCGAGGACGACGGCTACGCGGTGCTCGAGGTCCAGGACGCCGAGTCGGGCGAGGGATTTGCCCTCGTCGGCCCGGTGGCCCACCTGGGCGTCGGCGACCGCGCCGAAGTCAGCGGCGAGTGGCAGACGCACGCCCGCTACGGCCGGCAGCTCCGTGCGCAAGGCGCGATGCCGCTCGATCCCGCCGACCGCGAGGGCCGGATCGCCTACCTCACCACGCTGCGCCACATCGGCCCGGCCCGAGCCGAACGGCTCGTCGACGAGCACGGCGAGGGGGTGCTGGGGGCGATCGCCGCCGACCCCAGAACGGTGTTCGGCTCGCTGCGCGGCGTCAGCGTCGCGCAGGCGGAAGCCGCGACCGAGTCCTGGCACGCCAGCCGCGCGATCCGCGACCTGCACGTGCAGCTCGCTCCGCACGGCCTCGCACACCTGGCCTCGCCGATCCACGCTCGCTTCGGCGACCGCTCGATGGCGATCCTCCACGAGGATCCTTATCGGCTGACCGAGGTCGAGGGGGTCGGCTTCGCCCGCGCCGACAAGATCGCCCTCGCGGCCGACGTACCGCCCGAGTCCCACCGCCGCGCCCAGGCCGCCGGGGCATACGCCCTGGCCGAGGCCGAGCAGCAGGGGAACAGCTACCTGCCGCTAGGGGAGCTGCGGGGGCTGGCGGCGAAGCTGCTCGGGCTCGATCCCGACCCCGAGGTGCTGAGCGAAGGGCGTGGCCTGACGGTCGAGGGAGAGCGCGTCTACCGCGAGCTCACCCACGCGAGCGAGGTCGCCGTCGCCGCGACGCTCGCCACCCGGGCCGCGGCGGCCTCCCACCTCGACCACGACCCGGGCACCGAGCCTCCGCGCAACGCCACCGGAACGGAGCTGACCGACGAGCAGTGGTCCGCGGTGCGCGGTGCCTTCACCTCGCGGATCTCGGTCCTCACCGGCGGGCCCGGGGTCGGCAAGACCGCCTGCACCAGGGCGATCGTGGAGGAGGCCGAGGAGGCCGGCCTGCGGATCGCCCTCTGCGCCCCCACCGGCCGCGCCGCTCGCCGCCTCGAGGAGGCGACCGGCCACGACGCGCAGACGGTCCACCGGATGCTCGAGTGGATGCCGGGCCGGGAGCCCGCCTTCAAGCCGGGGCATCCGCTTCCGGCCGACCTGGCGATCGTCGACGAGTCATCGATGCTCAACCTGCGCCTGATCGAGGTGCTGCTCGGCGGCCTCGCCGAGTCGACTCATGTCGTCTTCGTCGGCGATGCCGACCAGCTGCCGCCAATCGGCGCCGGCAAGCCGTTCGAGGACCTGATCGCGGCGGAGATCGCGCCGGTCGTCCGCCTCACCCAGATCTTCCGCCAAGCGGCGCGCTCGATGATCACCACCGCCGCCCACGAGATCAACCAGGGGCGTCCGCCGCACCTGACCCCCGGCGAGGATCAGGACCACGACTTCTTCTTCATCGACCGCCCCAATCCCGAGCGAGCGCTGGAGACCGTGGTCGAGGTGGTGGCCGAGCGAGCGCCGGCGCGCTTCGAGGTCGACCCCGTCCGCGATGTCCAGGTGCTGGCCCCGATGTACCGGGGGGCGGTCGGCATCGACGCGCTCAACGAGCGCCTGCAGGAGCGGCTCAACCCGCGCGGCAAGAAAGCGGTGGCGGATCGCTTCCGGATCGGCGATCGCCTGATCCAGACGCGCAACTCGCACGAGCTGGGCCTGATGAACGGCTCGATCGTCTTCCTCCGCGCTGATGACCCCGACGAGGAGGAGATCCTCGTCGACACCGACGATGGCGAGTCGCTGACGATCCCCTACGGAGAGACCGCGACGCTGCGCCTCGCCTACGCGATCTCGGTCCACAAGGCCCAGGGCTGCGAGGTCCCGGTCGTCGTCGGCGTCTGCCACCGATCCCACTCGCGGATGCTGACCCGCCCCCTCCTCTACACGGCGATTACCCGAGCCCGCAGCAGCTGCGTCCTGATCGGCGACCGCGCAGCGCTCGACGGTGCGATTAGGCGTGACGACAGTGGCCGGCGTTATTCCGGGCTGGCCGAGCGGTTGCGCGCTTAGGCGTGGGTGGTAGGGATGCAGGTACCCCTGCCCAAAACGCTCGGCGGGAGCCTCGCTTGAGTGTTTTGGGCAGGGGTACCTGCATCCCTCCAAGCACATGAGCTCCGAAAAAGCCCTTCCCCCTGAACGCCAGCCCGGCTCCCCGAAAAGCTCCACTGCCCTGGGCGCCATTACGGGTGCCACGAGCTCTTTTTTAAAAGCTTGGGGACCCTGGAACGGCTTCGCAGCTCGAGGGCCATCGGGGGTCCCCTCTTCAGGAACTCCCGCGAAGCGGCCTGAAGAGGGGACCCCCGATGGCCCTCCGGGTAGGAGACGCATCGCCGGGATACTGGACGTATGGAGAAGCCGAAGCCATCCCTGATCGCCGTCGCGACCACCTTGGGCGGGATCGCGCTTCTCGCTGCTCTCGTCCTGGCCGTGCCCGCCCTGAGGGAGGCCGCCGGGGCGGCGATCCGGGGCGACACCGCCGAGGTGCGCAGTGAGCTCGACAGCCTCGGGGTCGCCGGCCCGCTGATCATCCTCGCCCTCGCCCTGATTCACGCGGTCGTCTTCTACCCGGCCGAGATCGTCGACGCCGCGGCCGGCTTCGTCTACGGCTTCTTCCCGGCACTGGCGCTGACGATGACCGGCTGGCTGCTCTCGGGCCTGCTCTGCTTCGCGATCGGCCGCTCGCTGGCGCGGCCCCTGCTCGACCGCTGGTTCGGCACCGAGCGCTTCGAGCGCACCGAGGCAATGATCGAGCGAGGTGGCGTCACCCTGCTGCTCGCCGTGCGCCTGATCCCGATCGTTCCCTTCAGCCTCACCTCCTACGCGGCCGGCGCCGCGCGCGTTCCGGTCTGGCGCTTCACCTGGACGACCGCGGTGGGCTACCTGCCGATCACGGCGATCTCGGTCTACTTCGGCACCAGGCTGGAAGGGCTCGGCCTCACCGATCCACTGGTCCTGGGCAGCGCCGCGGCGCTTCTGCTCCTGCTCCTCGTCGGCCACCGGATCGCCCGCCGCGGCACCGCGGCGGAGAGGCCTAACGAATCCGCTTGACCTGGAAGCGACAGACGGCGGGTGTGCGGTCGGCGTTGCCGGCCGCGTCGCGGGCAAAGACGCGCACGGTGTGCCAGCCGATCGCGAACCGGCGCACCAGCCGCTGCGGGCACGCGCGGAGGGGGTCCCCGTCGATCCGGCACACGAACGAGACGCCGTCCTGATCGGAGCCGAAGCGGAACACGGCCTTCGCCTTGCTGGCGCGTGTGCGAATCGTCCGCGGAGGCCGGCGGCGGAAGAAGGTCCGAGGTCGAACGCTTTTTGCGGGCAGGCCGCTCGGTTCGGTGGGCGCCTTGGTGGCCGGGGGAACTTCCAGGCCCCAATCGCCCGGGGCACGCGCGTCCTCGGGAGAGCCTTCGGATGAAGGCGGGGAGCACTCGGGCGGAGCGAAAGTTTCGGGGCTGGGGAGCTCTGCGAGCGCTCCGACGGCTTCCACCAGCCCGGCGCCCACCGCGCAGGGACCGGATTCGCCGACTTCAACCGCACTCGCCTGCAACGCCGAGCGGATTCCGGACGGCGGTTCCCCCGGTTCTGCCTCGAGCATCAGGGCGGCGATACCGGCGGCGTGCGGCGCGGCCGCGGAGGTACCGCAGAAGCGCCAGCCGGCCCCGGTGAGGCCGGCGAAGAACGTGGTGACTCCGCAGTCGGTTGCGACGACGTCGGGCTTGGAGAGAATCTCGGGCGATCCAAGAGGGGCGGCCGCTTCGGTGCCGGTCACCGGCCCGAAGTCGTGTCTCACCGGCCCCCGTGACGAGTATTTCTCGGGCTCGGTGGATTTGTCGAACCGGATCGCTCCGACGGAGATCGCGCTTGCCGTGCCGTTGTGGCCGAAGATCGTCGGGCCGACAATGTCGGCGCCGGTGGAACGCGGATACTCGGTCCCCGGTACCCCCGAACCGTTCGCCACCAAGGCGAACTTCAGGCGCGGGCTTTCGCCCGAGAAGCGATTGACCACCAGTTGGACCGTCCGCTCCGACGAGGATTCGTTTTCCCACTGGACCACCTCGAACGGCCGCTGGCTTTTTTCGTTGTCTTCGGCGGAGCCGGTGATGAGATTGCCGCTGGCGTTGAGCAGGAACGCGTCGAGATCGGTGTCGACCCCCTCCCAGGGCTCGTCCCACTGAAGGTCCACGGCCAACGTGTCCCCGGGTGCGACTTTGACGCCGAACGTCCTGTCCACCTGCGAGCCGGGGGCGAAGTCCAGGCAGTGGAAGCCGTTGAAGCCGGGGAGGCTCTGCACTTCCGGCGGGCAGCTTCCCGCATCCCGGTAAAGGGGGGTTTCCCAGGAGGCAATCTCGCGCCCTTCGGAGTCGAAGAAGTTGCTGTTGCCGGCCGCGGAGAGATACGTGACGCCATCCTCGACCGCTTCGTCGACGGCGACCGCGACCGGCCCGTCCTGGAAGAACGGCTCTTCGAAGTAGAAGACGTCGTCGACGATCACCTCCGCGCCTGCGTCGGCCAGCGCATCGATGTTCGTCGCGAAGACGTCTTCGCCGTTGAAGGCCGACGCAAAGGCGATGTCGGCACCCGGGGCAACGTCGTGGACGATCTGCGCCATCGCGCGTCCCTCGTCCACCGGCGGTTCCGCTTCTTCGAAGACTTCCCCCATCTCTTCGAGAACGTCGACGTCGCTCGTGTCGCCACACGGATTCTCTTCGCCGGGCAGGTCTCCGCTGGCAACGTCGTCCGCCGCTTTGGTCGCCACCGGGCCGCTCCCGTCGGCGGCTTCGGTGGCGAGATCGAAAGAGTCCGAGAGGATGCCGACGGTCAACCCGCTGCCGTCCACCCCGAAGAGATCGCGCGCTTCGCCCGTTCCCTCGCCGGCGTGCAGCTGCTCGACGCCCTCCGAGACGACTTCGCCGGAGGGACAGACCGCCGACGCGACCGGCGCAAGCACCTCGGTGACCGCGACGACGCGCGGTGCTCTGCCGAGACGGCGAAGCTGGTTGGGCTTAACCGCGACGGTGACGGACTGATAGCGCCTGCTCGCGTGGACGATCTGCGCGCCTCTGGCGCGCAGGGACCTGAGGCCGGCGACGGCGCCCCGGTCGAAACGCACGTAGGCGAGGATCCGGTTCCCCTCTCGCAACAAGCTGCCGGGGCCCTGCCGAGCGACTCCGAGTCTCGTGGCCTGAGTCGCGTAGGACGCCGAGCGCACCGAAGGCTGCGCGAGCAGGGCGAGGCGCTGGGAAAGGTCTCCGCCGGTAGAGGGCGACATCGCGGTCGCCGAAGCCGGCAGCAGGAGCAAGCCGGCCAAAACGGCGATCGGAAGCAGGCCCCTCGTGCGCGGGAATCGTCGCTGTCGGAACATCGCCGTCACCGTATCGACTGGTCTCCTCGTCACCTCAACACAGTTAGACACCCATCCGAGCGCAGCGCTTTTCGCCCCGGGCCTGCTACGGTCCCCGGCGTTAGGTCGGATCGATATCCGGCAAAAGTCGTGTCTAGCGCTCGCGTCGTTGCTTTACCGAAGCCTCCGCGTTCGCAGCACATCAAGTGGAGGCAATACATGCCGACTGGAACAGTCAAGTGGTTCAGCGACGACAAGGGCTACGGGTTCATCACTCCCGATGACGGCTCGAAGGACGTCTTCGTCCATCACAGCGCGATCCTGGGTGAGGGCTTCAAGTCCCTGACCGAGGGCGCCAAGGTGACCTACGAGTCCGAGGAAGGCCCCAAGGGCCCCGCCGCGGCGAGCGTCCAGCAGACTTCCTAGTCACGCGCCGCTCTTAGCATTCGACGGGGCCCGCCAATCCGGTGGGTCCCGTCTTTTTTTGCGCGCCATGAACCTCCGCACAGATCTCCGCAATATCGCGATAGTCGCCCACGTCGACCATGGGAAGACGACCCTGGTCGACGCGATGCTGTGGCAATCCGGTGCCTTCCGCAAGGGCCAGGACGTTGCCGAGCGGGTGATGGACTCGATGGACCTCGAGCGCGAGAAGGGGATCACGATCCTCGCCAAGAACACCGCGGTCAACTACGGCGGGGTGAAGCTCAACATCGTCGACACACCCGGCCACGCCGACTTCGGCGGCGAGGTCGAGCGCGGCCTGACCATGGTCGACGGCGTCCTGCTCCTCGTCGACGCCTCCGAGGGGCCGCTGCCGCAGACGCGGTTCGTGCTGCGCAAGGCCCTGGAGGCGAAGCTGCCGGTGATCCTCGTCGTCAACAAGGTCGACCGGCCCGATGCCCGCATCGCCGAGGTCGTCGACGAGGTCTACGAGCTCTTCCTCGACCTCGACGCCGACTCCGAGCAGATCGACTTCCCGATCGTCTACACCAACGCCAAGGACGGCTGGGCCTCGCTCGAGGAAGGGGTCGAGGGGAGCGACCTCTCGCCGCTGATGGACCTGATGCTGGAGAAGATCCCGGCACCGGAGTTCGACCCCGATCACCCCCTGCAGGCCCACGTCACCAACCTCGACGCCTCCCCCTACGTCGGTCGCCTGGCGCTCTGCCGGGTTCGCCACGGGACGATCCGCTCCGGTCAGCAGATCGCTTGGTGCCGGGCCGACGGCTCGATCGAGCGCGCCACCGTCTCCGAGCTCTACATCACCGAGGCGCTCGAGAGAGTCTCGGCACAGGAAGCGGGGCCCGGCGAGATCATCGCCGTCGCCGGGATGGAAGAGGTGACGATCGGCGAGACGCTGGCCGATCCGGCCGATCCGCGCCCGCTGCCGGTGATAACCGTCGACGAGCCCTCGCTCTCGATCGTCGTCGGCATCAACACCTCACCCCTGGCCGGCACCGAGGGCAGCAAGCTGACCGCGCGCCAGGTTCGGGACCGCCTCGACGCCGAGCTGGTCGGCAACGTCTCGATCCGGGTTCAGGACACGGAGCGACCCGATGCCTGGGAAGTGCAGGGCCGGGGCGAGCTGCAGCTGGTCGTGCTGCTGGAGCTGATGCGCCGCGAGGGATTCGAGCTCACCGCCGGCCAGCCGCAAGTGCTGACCCGGGAGATCGACGGCAAGCTGCACGAGCCGGTCGAACGTCTCTCGATCGACGCGCCCGAGGAGCACGTCGGCGCGATCACCCAGCTGTTGGCCGGGCGCAAGGGACGCCTGGAGCAGATGACCAACCACGACACCGGCTGGGTGCGAATGGACTATCTGGTGCCGGCCCGAGGGCTGATCGGGCTGCGCACCGAGTTCCTCACCGAGACCCGCGGCACCGGCGTCATGCACCACGTCTTCGAGGGTTGGGAGCGCTGGGCGGGCGACCTGCGCCTGCGCCCCACCGGCTCGATCGTCGCCGACCGCCGCGGCAAGACCGCGGGCTACGCCCTGATCGGCCTGCAGGACCGCGGCACCCTCTTCGTCGGCCCCGGCGAGGAGGTCTACGAGGGGATGATCATCGGCGAGAACGCCCGCGCCGAGGACATGGACGTCAACGCGATCAAGGAAAAGCAGCAGACCAACATGCGCGCCGCCAGCGCCGAGGTGCTGGAGCGGATGGCGCCGCCCAAACGCCTCACCCTCGAAGCCGCCGTCGAGTTCCTGCGCGAGGACGAGTGCGTCGAAGTCACCCCAGAGTCGGTCCGCCTGCGCAAGGTCGAGCTCGACAAGACGCGCCGCCAGAAGACCGCCCGGCAGACCGCCCGCGCCTAACTGCCCGCCGACGGGCCGATTCTCCGCCATATAGGCGTATTTCAGGCCCGTCGGCCGAAAAAAACCGCCGGGGCGCGAGCCCCGGCGGTTTCGATTAGGGCCCCTGCCCTAAACCTGTGACTTAGACCGTGGCGGCTGCCTGCTCGGACTGGCTGCTCTCGGAGGCCTGAGCCTTCGCGTCGGCCTCGGGGGTGGTCTCGTCAATGGTGCGCGGCAGCAGCACTTCTTTTGCGATCACCAGGCGCTGGATCTGGCTGGTGCCCTCGTAGAGCTGCATGATCTTGGCGTCGCGCATCAGCTTCTCCACCGGGTACTCCTTGATGAAGCCGTAGCCGCCGTAGACCTGCACCGCGTCGACGGTGATCTCCATCGCCGAGTCGGCGGCGAAGCGCTTGGCCATCGAGGAGACGCGGGTGTTGCGCTGGCCCTGGTCGAGCAGCACCGCCGAGTTCCAGACCAGCAGACGCCCGGCGTCGACCTTGGTCGCCATGTCGGCGATCATGAACTGGATCGCCTGGTGCATCGCGATCGGCACGCCGAACTGAACCCTTTCCTTGGAGTACTCCGCGGCGTACTCGAAGGCGGCGCGGCCGATGCCGACGGCCATCGCCGAGACGCCAGGACGGGTCCGGTCGAGGGTCATCATCGCCAGCTTGAAGCCCTTGTTTTCCTCGCCGAGCAGGTTCTCGGCCGGGATCTCGACTTCGTCGAAGGAGATGGTCGCGGTGTTGGAGGCCCGCTGGCCCATCTTGTCCTCCTTCTTGTCGACGCTGACCCCGGGGAGGTCCGCGTCGACGACGAAGGCGCTGATCCCGCGGTGACCCGCCTCGGGATCGGTCTTGGCGTAGACCGTGAAGTAGTCGGCGTAGGTGCCGTTGGTGATGAAGCACTTGGAGCCGCTGATGACGTACTTGTCGCCCTTCTTCACGGCCTTGGTCTTCATCCCGGAGACGTCGGAGCCGGCGTCGGGCTCGGTCAGGCAGAAGGAGGCGAGCTTGGGCTCCTCGGCGAGCATGCCGAGGTACTTCTTCTTCGTCTCCTCGGAGCCGCCGAGGGTGATCGGTGCGGAGGCGAGGCCGTTGGCCATCAGGCTGGTGCCGATGCCCGAGCACCCCCAGCCCATCTCCTCCTCGATCAGGCAGCCGGAGAGGTAGTCGAGGCCGGGGCCGCCGTAGGCCTCGGGAATGTGGGTGTTCATCAGCCCCACCTCCCAGGCCTTGTCGATGATGTCCTGGGGCCAGGTGCCGTCCTTGTCGTACTCCCAGGCCACCTTGCGGATCTCATTCTCCGCGAAGTTGTGCGCCATCTCGCGCAGATCCTTCTGCTCGTCGGTGAGGGTGAAGTCAACCACTGGTCGCGGCTCCTTTTCAGTCCGTAAAAGGCTTTGCATGCGGCCTCGCCGCAAGACGACGGACCACCGATTGACTGGTCAGTCAACCAAGCCAAGGGTACCGGATAGCGACGGCAGGGTGAGAGCCCTGGCGGCAGCGCCGCGAGAGCCTTAACCTTTGGGGCATGACGCTTCTGCTGGCAGCGACCGCGGTAGAGAACGGCAACGTGCTGATCGCGATCACGCTCGTCGCGGTGCCGATCGGGGCCATCGCCTTCGCCCTCTCGGGCAAAGCCTGGCAGGGGATCGGCAGAGGCCCGTACGCGATCGACCCGGACCTGCCACCGCGCTCGGTCAGGCGCCTGGCCTCTCCGGTGAGCCGGGACACCCAGGAAGCCGAGGTGCGCCAGATGCTGCAGGCCAAGTCCTACCGGCAAGAACGGCGTGGGGAGGCACCGATCGACGTCGAGCTCGAGACCGAGCGTCGCCTCGCGGATTTCGTAGGATCAGATTGATGGCCGCCGCCGAGGAGAACCTCTACGAGGTCGAGGAGCTGCTGATGCAGCCCGGGACCTATTTCAACCCCCAGACCGAGGTCCTGGTCGTCGTCGACGACTCGACCTCGCTGGACCAGGAGGTCTTCAACATGGAGGCCTACGAGGGCGCTGAGTGGGTTCGAGTCTCCGACGAGGTGCCCGTCGATGAGGACCAGCGCGACCAGGTGCTCGAGCGCTTCCAGACGAGCTACCACCCAGGCTCCTCAGGATCGGTTTCCGAGACCGCCCTGGAGCAGGGCGACCAGGAGCTCGACGAGGACGAGAACGGCCAGGACCCGGGTCGCGAGGACCAGGACTCGGAGTAGTGCTGGAGGCAGGGGCAAGCGCGCCCGACTTCACCCTGCCCGATCAGGACGGCAACGACCTCAGCCTTGCCGACCTGCGTGGCGAGACCTTCGTCCTCTACTTCTACCCCCGGGCCGACACGGTGAGCTATAATTGCAGTAATGGCAGCGCGGGCCGCCATCGGCATCATCCGAGTCTCTGAGCGCAAGCAGCGCGGCAAGAAACCAGGCCGCGAGGATTCCTTCGTCTCGCCCCACGACCAGCTCGCCCGGATCAAGGAGACCTGCGAGCGGCAGGGCCTGACGCTGAAGAGCACGGCCGACGAAATCGACGTTTCCGGCGGCAAGCCACTGGAGGAGCGCCGCGGTCTGCGAGAGGCGATCGAGGCGATCGAGGCCGGCAAGGCGAACGTGCTGATCGTCGGCTACTTCGACCGGCTCGTCCGCAGCCTGCGCGTCCAGGGCGAAGTCGTCTCGCGGGTCGAGGCCGCTGGCGGCGAAGTCCTGGCGGTCGACTACGGCGCCGTCTCGGAAAAGACCGCGGCGCAGTGGCTGTCGGGGACGATGATGGGCGCCTTCGCCGAGTACTACCGCCGCTCGGTCGGGGAGCGCACCAGCGAGGCTCAGGCGAACGCCGTCGCTCGCGGGGTCTGCCCCTTCCCCGATGTCCCGCCGGGACTGGAACCGGGCAAAGATGGACGGCTCGTCTCGACCGCCGAGGCGCCCGTCGTGGTCAAGGCGTTCGAGATGCGAGCCGAAGGGGCGACGATCAAGGACATCCGCGCCTTCCTCGGCAAGCACGGGATCGAGCGCAGCTACCACGGCGTCCAATCCATGCTCTCCTCGCGCCTCTACCTCGGCGAGATCTACTTCGGCAAGCTGGTGAACACGGAGGCGCATGACGCGATCGTCCGCCGCGACCTGTTCGACCGGGTGCAGCGGAACAAGGTCCCGCGCGGCCCGCGCCCAAAGTCCGACCGCCTGCTGGCCCGACTCGGGGTGCTGCACTGCGACGAGGGAGCGAGGATGGTGGTCGGCACGCAGAAACAGAATGGCCGCACCTATCCCTTCTATCGCTGCCCGCCGGTCGGGGATTGCGAGCATCGAATGACGATCAGCGCGGAAATGGTCGAGGAGGCGGCCGTCGAGGCGACCAAAAGGCGACTCGCCGACGAGGAGGGAAGGGCGTCGACCGAGCAGGACGCGCGCGAGGCGGCAGCGGCCCATGAGAAGGCACAGGCCGATCTCGATGCGGCGATCCGAGCCTTCGCCGGGGTCGAGGACGAGCAGGCGGCGCAGGAGCGGCTGACCGAGCTCCGCGAGGCGCGCGACGCCGCCAGGGAGCGAGACGAACAGCTACGGGACGCGCGCTCGACGCTTACCGTGACGATGGCGGATTGGGATCGGCTCAGCCTTGAGGCTCAGCGCGGGCTTATTCGCGCCACGGTGGAGTCGGTGACGATCGGCCAGGGACGCGGGCGCGACCGAATCACGGTCAAGCTGTTCGGCGAGTAGACGCCGGGCCTCAGCGTCGAGGATGCGACGCACCTCCCTGCGCACTTGACCCGGAAGATCGCCCGCGCCTGAGCTCATGCCTTGAACCCCCTGCCATCGACCACGGCCCCGTCGCCTTCCGCCGAGGGCTCCCACGCTGAAAGGTCCCTGCCGTCGCAGAAGTGGCAGCGGAAGGCGATGCCGTAGCGCTCGCGTTCGTAGCGTGCCCGCTCAGGGTCGGGATAGGCGATCTCCTCGCAGGAGCGGCAGAACCGAAGAGCCTCGCGGTCGATTGCCTCGAGGAAGTCCTCCGGTCCGTTGCGAAGGCGGGCGACGAGACGCTGGGACTTCCAGCGACAGCGGGCCCGCTCCTCGCGGGAGACGAGGTAGTCGGAGTGCAGGCGCTCCTGCTCGCTGCGGGACCGCTCGTCATCGGCAGCCTCGCGGCGCAGCCAGGAGACATCGGCTGCCGCCAGCAGCTCCCCCGCCCGGAGGCGACCGCGAGCCTTGCGCAGCGCCGGCCCCTCGCCGAAGCGCTGGGCCAGCTCCCCGATCTCTTCGAGCTGGCGTGTCCGCCAATGCTCCGCGAACCCGTCGAGGACGGGTTGCCGCTCGGCGCTCGGCTCGCCCTCGGCGAGCCGAAGATGCAGAGGGTCGGCGAACATCGCGCCTAGCGCCAGCAGCGCCTGGCGCTCGGGTTCGGCCAGCTCCTCCTCTCGCTCCAGCGTGATCTCCAGCGCCCTGGCTACCAGAGGGCCAAGGCGACCGACACCCCAGTCGCGATGACGCCACCTCCGCAGGTACTCGCGGAGCGCGACGGGGTCAGAGCGCAGCCGCTTCCGATCGGCGTCTTCCTCACGTCGCTCTGCCTCCTCGCGCCGGCAGGCTTCGTCGTAAGGCCGCCGAGCGCCACTGAGGACCGCGAGGAGATCGCCGCTTTCGTCCTCGCCCGCGAACCACTCCGGCGCAACCAGCGAGCGGTCGATGTCCCGCGCCAGCCCGGTGGCTGCGACGAGCATCCGTTGCTGGTCAACCGCCCGCCGGCAGATGGCGAGGAACGAGCGCGCCCGCTTCTCGCTGGTGGTGATGAACAGAAGCGGCGGGCAATACTCGCTGCGCTGCCGCCAGCCTTCGAGCTTTGCGTATTCGCCGTAGCCCTCGACCTTCGCCTTGAGCTGGCGGGCCGACATCGTTCCAAGGTCCAGCTCGACCAGGCCGAGCAGGATGCGCCCGTCCGCCTCGGCGATCTGGATGCAGGCGTCGGGCGCCACCGCGTACTCCTTGCCGTCATAGCCTCGGAACGTCTCCCGCGCTTCCGCCTCACGCTCGAAGCCGGCGAGCCGTAGGCCATCTGGCAGCCCGGTCTTCAGCGTCACGTACAGCTCGCTGATCGCGGCCGCGTGTGCGAGGAACAGGGGATTCGGCTCACGCCGCTCTCCCCCACGTGGCGACGGTTCTCCTTCGGCAATCGCCTCGCCCTTCCGCGTCGGCCACAGATGATGCGGCGCCGATCCGCGTTCCCGATAGGGCCGAGTTCGCCCGAGGAGGCCGAGCTTGGCGAGGCGGGCGGTTCGATAGCGAAGCGTTCGTGGCTGGATCTCGGGCGACATCAAACTGGCGAGCTGCGTCTGGGTCAGGACCCGGAGGAAGGAGAGGAAATCGAGGATGCGACGGTCGAGGTCGGAGAGCGCGGGGGTCCGAGCCGAGGAGCGAGCGCGGGCGGGGCGACTGACACCGGATGAGGAGCTACCGGCCATTACCGATCTCCGACTTGGGTGGTAGAGACTCGGGCGCGGCCGACCCGCCGCCATTCCGCGCCCTGCTGCCAAATCCGAAGGCCCCGGCCTTGCCAATCGGGTTGGGAGCGATTGGCAAGCTCGACAGGAACCCGTCGGGCCGCCAGGGCTCGGTTTGCGGTGACTCTGCTCTCGACGAAAATAGGCATCTACCTATCTGTCGTTGAGCCGACCAGTTCCGGCATTTCTTTCAATGGAAAAGGGCTCCACCATGACTACAGGGGCCCGAGAGCCAAAAGTGGACACCGATTTCTTCTCGATCGACCTACGCTCCATCTCTATAACAGGGGAGCGAGCACGGAAAGTGGACCCCCTTATGTGATGGCTGTGTGATGAATTCGGCCCCGGAACCGACCCTGACCGCAGGCTTTGCCATGATTTCTGTGATGAAGCAGCAGCTTCACATCAAAGTCAGCGGTGGCTTGGAGGGCGATTTCGTCGTCACCGAGGAGCGTGGCGGAGACGAGTTCGTCATCAGCCGCGAGTCCGCACCCTCGTTGAAGGGCATCCGTGAGCGCGCCGGCGCTCGCGAGGCGACCGACGAGGAGTTCGCTGCCTTCGAGGCCGACCACGGCCCGTTCCTCCCGCCTGACGGCGAGGGGTAAACCTTGGCCAAGGGGCGGACGCCCTCCCCTGCGGTCTTTGACGACGCCCTGTTCGATTTCGATGTCGAGCGGGCGAGCGATGCCGGCGCCGACGCCGCGCGGGCCGCGCGAAGGCGCTTTGAGGGAGAGGGGATTCCCCGCGACGAGCTTCGCCTCTGCGAAGCAGAGGGCGCCGAAGGCAACGAGCTACCGCATTGCCTCAAGGTCTACCTGCCGCCTCCGGCTGGGCGCTTCGGAATGGTGTTCCAAGTGGAGATCGTCGCCGGTCTTGGCCAGCTGCGCTACATCGCCTTCGGCGTCCGCCACCATCCCCGTGAGTCGAACGCCGAAAGCGTCTACGAGGTCGCGCACCGGCGCCTTCGCGGCTAGCCTTCGAGTCTCTCGGCAGCTTTGGCCAGCTCGGAGACCGGCACGCCGAGCGCCGCCGCGATGCCCCTGACCGTCTCCCAGGTGGGATTCGCTTCCCCGCGCTCGATCAGCGAAAGCGTGTTGGGCGCAACGCCAGCGCTTTGACCCGCGCTCTCCAGGGTCTCGCCTCGCTTTTCGCGTAGCTCCCGAATCGCCCCGCCAAGAGCCGGCTGCGGATGCGGCGTCTGTCGCTCAGATTTCAAGATATATCTATAGAAGTTGCTAGGCTGTGGCCTAAACATAAGTGGGGCCGCGTGCTGGAACACCGGCCCCGTGGCGACCGGCATAGCTCTCACCAGGCCGGCCGCAGCGGGAACGGTACCGACGCGCCGGCTTCAAAAGCGGCGACCCGCCGCGTTGTAGCGCGAACGGGCCGCCTGACCACAAGGAAACGGTGCTTCCTCATGGCTAGAGATAACCCTATGGATCGCGGCGCGGCGGACGCGATCTCCCCCGCGAAGCAAGACGAGATCACGGAACGGGCCGTTCTCACCCAGATTCTGTTCCTCCATCCCGACCGACTGACGATCCTCGAGCTCTCCTTGCAGATAGAGGACGCCAGCGAGAGCTTCGCGAAGAAAGACGCGGTCGAGCGGGCGGTACGGGAATTGAGCAGGGACGGCTTGCTCGCCTGCGACTGTCGACGGATCTGGCCCACCCGAGCGGCGCTCCGCTTCGAGGAGCTGCTCGGCGGCGTGCTCTGAATGGGTCGTAGCACCCACGCGCTCAACGGGCTCAGGCGGCGCTTTGGCGAGAACTTGATTCGCCTGCGCAACCGGGTCGATCTCTCTCAAGAGGAGACCGCGGAGCGCGCCGGCCTGCACAAGACCGAGATCAGCTTGCTGGAGCGGGGCCTTCGGCTCCCTCGGCTCGACACGGTCATCAAGCTCGCCGGTGCCATCGACGCCGAGCCGTGCGAGCTGTTGACCGGGATGGTCTACCGCGCCGGACGCGTGCAGCGTGGCGAATGGGTGCGGCAGGGCGCCTCTGCGCCGGACGACGCTCAGCCGGCGAGGTCCTGATGGATTCGCCCTTGGCCGTGAGATTCGGCCGCAACCTCTGGCGTCAGCGCCGTCGCGCCGACCTCAGCCAGCAGGAGCTGGCCGATCTGACCGGGCTGCACAGAGTGGACATCGGCGCGATCGAGCGAGGGAAGCGACTTCCGCGGATCGACACGATCTTGAAAGTGTCGGCCGGAGTCGAAGCCTCTCCGTGCGACCTGATGGCCGGTCTGCGCTGGTACCCCGGCCGCTACATCGAGGGCGAGTTCTACGTCGAGGATCATTCCGCCTCCTCGTCGTCTGCGTCCGGCGAGCGGAAGGCGGGGAAGGCTTGAGCTTCGGCCGGAAACAGCGCCTCCCGCCCTCCGACGAGCTGCGGCAAAGACTCGGCGCCAACGTGCGGAAGCATCGGAAGCGGCTCGGGATCAGCCAAGAGGAGTTTGCCTTCAGGGCCGAGATTCATCCCACCGCGGCCTCTAAATTGGAGATCGGTCAGACGCTGCCCTATATCCACACCATCATTCGCGTGGCGGGAGGGCTGGGCGTGACGACGGACGATCTCAGCGCGGGCATTTTCTGGACGCCGCCCGAAACGATCGTCACCCCAGGCGTCTTCGAGGTGCCGGACGACCCCGATCTCGCGGCAGAGGTCGCCGCTCTCCGCGCGCAGGCGACCCCAGGCAAAGGGGGCCGGAAACGATGAACAGGCCGATCCCAGCCAGGGAATTGCCCTGCGAAGCGAGGGCGCGAATCGCGGACAACGTGTTCCTCTTGCGAAAGCACGCGGGCTACTCGCAGGAAGACCTCAGCAAACTGGCGATGGTCTCGGTGGATCGGATCGGCAAGATCGAGAATGGGCGAGTTACCGGCAAGTTCGACACCTACGTGAGGCTTGCCGGGTCGCTGTCTGTCCGGGTCCATGATCTTCTCGCGGGGGTGACGTGGACTCCCGCCAGCATCGAGCTGGAAGTTGACGCTGTCTACGAGGTCGAGTTCGACGTAGAAGGCCGCTAGCGCGACTTGTGGCGAGTACTAATTCCATCGCTCGACTCAATCGACCCGTCCGGGCGCAGTCGGTGGGTGCGGGAGCCAGTGCCAGCGGTTCCATTCGTGTTCAATCAGATGGCGCGACGCAACTCCTCAATCGTCAATTCCAGCACCTTGGCATTTGCTCTCATGCCCGCCGCAATATCCTTCTGGCCAGCGTCTTCAACCTTCCGGATGTCCTCCTTCATCGTCTCCAGCTTGGCCTCATGCTCGGCAAGGACTTGGGCCGCGTTTTCCTGCCTCGGTTGTTCCTCAGCGAATTCCTGCTCACAGATTGGGCACCCGCTGCACCGACCAGTACTCCCGCCACTCGCGGGCAGGATCGCCGCATGAACGCCGGGGTGGCCGCAGCGGTCACAGCTAACCACCATATGCACCCTCCTAGGATTTGCTAACTAATCAGTATGGTGGACAGACTGGTCCCGGCGGTCGAGGCGTAGGCTCCGGCCGCGGAGGGTGGCCCGCGATGGGGTTGCAAGGTGGCGGGTTAACGATGGGGTTGCAGGTGGCCGTCGGTATACACGATGGGCTACACGCAGGCCCGCAGCCCTCCAAACCTGCCGGGCTACACGCAGGCTGCGAGCCTGCTGGGTTACACGCAGGCCCCCCGCTCTGCGTATCTGTCGGTTCAGCCGGGGGACAATCGACCCCTATGAGCCCTTGCTGGAGGAACACCGACGTAAGGTTCTCTCTCATCCGGTGTAGCCGCTCGCCATGGAGCACCGATGTGAGGTTATCGGCCGTGATATTGCCTACCTCGAACTTCGCGTCACGCGAAAAGACACAGGGTTGTACGGTGCCATCCGGCATGATCGCCAGTACGCCACCAGCGCACTTCCCGCAAAGCTCGTTCTCAGTGGTGCAGGTTGCCGAGCTCCTCCCGCGTCCGACGCCACGCTGATCATCCACGCGGATGGCGTCCCGATGAACTCCGATGCTCACGAGTTCCTCCATTGCAGCGTCGATGTCTTGGTCCTCAGACAATCGGATCAGCCCGACACGGAGTGGAATGCCCCGTCGCACCGCCTCCGCAATATTCGCTCTCGTGCGTCCGTAGCTCCCTGCGCGGTGAGTGATCTGGTCGTGAACCTCTGCGCCCGAGGAGTAGTAGCTGGTTGCGAGGCTGACGCCAGACTGAGTGAGAGCTTGCCAGACGTGCTCGCGGATCGAGAACAAATTTGAGAACACCTCGACATCCAGCCCAAGTTGACGGGCGTGCGTTATAAGGCGGGGCAGCGCTGGATGAGCCGTTGGCTCGCCACCAATGAACTGGACCCGCTGGACTCCGGCGGTAGCGGCTTCCGTAAGCGTTTGCATCCATTGATCAGCAGAAACGATGCCGTGACCTTGACCTGGCCCGCTCGCGGCGTAGCAGTGGCTGCATTCGAGCTGGCAGTTGCTCGTTATCTCAAGCCACATGAAGTGCGTGTCACGCAGCGGATGGCCAGCATCTGTTAGGACAGGCTCCATGTGTCACCCCTCGCTCGGATTCAGTGTGCGCCACGGGGCGCGAATCGATCTGGGTACGCCCCGAGTATTAATATCCTGAGATCAGCACTCAGTCAAGGAATTGAGGAGCGTGACCGCCGGGAACGTTGCCCGATGCGACCAAACTGGAACGGTCCGCTAGCTCAGGCAGACGCGGATAAATCCCGTTGCCGGCACGTACGTCTAGGTCGGCTGCCTATTTGGAAAATCGACTCGCCGGACCTTAATCGCTAGCGGCTTGTCGATCGGACCCTTGACGTGGGGCTGTCGCCACACGCGGCGACACCGGCCGCAACGAGGACAGGGCCGAATGTCCTCGGGCGCGGAATGATCAAAGAGCCAGCTTCCCTCTTTGTAGTGCGCGAAGTTCCCGCGGACCTCGAAACGGTGGGAAAAAGATCGCTCCCCGTGCTCATGAGAGTCTGGTTCTCCTGACTTCGGAGGCCGCACTTGAATCACCCATGCGATCTCTTTACCGTTCCGCTCTGCCTGCCGGCGCGCCTGCCGACTGAGCGGTGCTTCGACCACCTCGATGTTTGCTGAATCGAGGAGGTAGAGAGCCTTCAGGGCCATGCGAACTGCAGTCGCGGAGGTGGTGGCGAGGTGGAATCGAAAAAGCTCGGCTTCCGCCTCGGACAGTTCTGCCTTTGCCCGTGCGACACCCATTAGGGCGCCTGCAACCGCCCGCGGGCTCTCTCCAAGCGCCTCCATTGCGGAAGCCGGGTTGAAGAAAGTGACGCGGAGTTTTTCCTTGCCGACGTCAAGCTCTTCCGCCCACCGACTCGGTTTTGCAGATGACTGCCGCTCCCCCGACCAATCCACCATCACGAGGCCGATCTCCTCGGGTGGTGCGTTAGGCCCCCCGATTATCGGAATGAAGATGGTCTCCTCTTGGGCGGCGTCCTCGCCGGCCAGCACCCCGCGCAGCTCAAATCCGAGTTCCTGCCCCTCCTCCACCAGATGCACGTTGAACATTGGAGACCTACCCAGCTCATCGGTGAAATCGAAGAACGTCACCTCGAAAGGCAATCGGGCACTCGCCGCATACTCCAACGCCTCCCCAAGGTCACCGAATACATCGTCCGCGACGGCGTTGAGCTGCTCGGGCGGACAGATGACCGGCCTAGCCGCCGCCAGCATCCCGGCCATCGTCCTGCCGACCAGCACCTCCTCGGCGGTTGGCCTACTTAGGCCCGGGGCGACGATCGCATCAGCGAGCCCAACCGCGGGTCCAAAATTACGGCTCCCCTCCCAGCGCTTCTCGATTCCAGCCATCGCGATCTCAGCCGGGGTGCTTCTCGAAGATCGTCCCGATCTCCAAGGCGTCCGGCCAGCCGAAGACGGTGCTAGCGAGGTACAAGCCGAAGCCGAAGATCAGGGTCGCCATCCCATAGGGGCCGGTCCCCTCGTATCGCTCCTCGAGCCATACCTGTTGCCGACCGGGGGCGACTTCGGCGGCGACGGCGTTTAGGCCCCGATAGGTCGGGTGGGCGAATCCACTGCTGCTTCGGTAGACGAGCGCATAGAAACCCCGAAACGACTTGACCTCGCCGTGTGCGCCCATGCCCGGGAGCGCTCCCTCCCACCGCTTGTCTGCCGCTATGGCGAGGTTGGTCAGCGGCGCCAAACCGCCGCCGTGTAGCCCAGCTACCTGTTGCTCCAGGGCAGATCTCTCCTCGTCGGTAAGGATTGGCTGGCCGCGGTCCCGCAAATCAGCGTCGGCCTTGAGCCGGGATTCCAGGTCGTCCTTCTTCCATTCCTGTATTCGCTCCGCAGAGGGGTCGGCAGCCAGCCAGCCCAGATGCACGGCGTGCTCGTAGAGCGAGCGGAGCAAGGTCGCCGCGTCCGCTTCCCGCTCTTCTCCCTGGAGGGCGAGGATCGACCGCAGCGTCCCGGTCATACGGCTGACCAGCGCCGTCCCGATCAGCGGGAAGGCATTGCTGTTGCCGGTGACGCCGAACTCTTGGGGGAAGTGCTGTGCGGCCAGGTCGAGGAGCTCTTCCCCGCGTGCCTGGATAGTCCGATCTCTCGCGCTTGTCACGGCCGCGCCTGGATCGTCTACCCGGCCGGGCTCTCGATGGCGCGAGCTGCGGCGGCGGCTGACACGGCGAAGGAGACGACATTGTCGAGAACTTCGTGGGCGAATCGCTCGATCTCCTCGGTCGAAGGCGTTTTCATGTGCAACCCGTACAGCTCTGCGGCGGCCAGAACATAGTTACGGTGCGCCGTCGCCATCAGCTCCTCCTCGGAATCTCCAGGCACGGACTCCTCGGCAGTTCCCGATCGAAGCTGCCAGCTCGCCACGGCGCGAGCGCGTGCCTCAGACGTACCGGCGAGCCGAAGGGCGATCTCCGCCACTTCACCTCCCGCGGTCACGATCGCGACGGCCTTGCGATGAAGATCAACAGCCACCTTCTCCCTGAGCGCGATCGCCTCTGCCGAGTCTGCCTGGACTGACTCAATCCCGCGGGCAAAGGTGCCGATCGTCGCCTCAGCGAGTCCGCCGCCTAGTCCGAGAAACGCAACACTGAGCGCGTCCCAGGTCGGCATATGGGTCTTCGGCAGGGCTTCGATCCCCGCCTCCACGACCTCGTTTGCCACCTGCTGCGACTTCGCGTCCATCGCCGTCAACCGTAGCGAAGGCCCCGACGTCGGTCGCGCTGGTCGTTAGTCAGATCGCCCTTCGCCCCGCCAGGAACGACGGTAGGGTCCTATCCGTGCTCGAACCCGGCGACAAGGCCCCAGCCTTCACGTTGGCCGACCAGAACGGCGACCCGGTCAAGCTCTCCGATCTCAAAGGCCAGACGATCGTACTGTATTTTTATCCCCGCGCCGACACGCCGGGCTGCACGACACAGGCCTGCGGCGTCCGCGACCGCGGCGGCGACTACGCAGCGGCGGGAGTCCGCGTGATCGGCGTCTCCCCCGACACCGTCGAGGCGGTGAAGAAGTTCGCCGACAAGTTCGACCTCGACTTCACCCTGCTCGCCGATGCCGACCACGCCGTCGCCGAGCGCTTCGGCGCCTGGGTCGAGAAGTCGATGTACGGGAAGAAGTACATGGGCGTGCAGCGCGCCACCTTCATCATCGGCCCCGACGGCAAGATCGCCGAAGTCTTCCCCAAGGTCTCGCCGAAACAGCACGATGACCTCGTGCTGAAAGCACTTGGCGAGCTCGCCGCCGCCTGAGTCGTCGATCAGGCACCCACAGCCACGACGACTATGAACGTCGTGTAGAGCAGGAACCAGGTGACGACCGCCGGCAACCCGAAGCGGCCGCGGCGGTGGAGCACCTCGTAGGCGAGCAACCCGCCGGCGAGGCCGAGGACGACGGAGAGCGCAGCGTTCCCGCTCAGCTCCCAGTCGGTGAAGACGAGGCCGATCCCGACCGGGATCGTCGACTGGAAGACCATCGCGCCGGTGATGTTGCCGAGGGCGAGGGAGTCCTTGCCTTCGCGCACCCAGAAGAAGCTGTTGACCTTCTCGGGCAGCTCAGTGGCCAGAGGAGCGAGGATCAGGGCGAGGACGACGGCCTCGACACCGAGGCTCTCGGCAATGTGCAGGAGCTCCTCGACGAAAAGGTGAGCCCCGCCGACCATCGCGCCGAGGCCGGCCAGGAGCTGGAGCACGCAGAGCGCGAGGGCCGGGCTTTCGCGTCGCTCGGAGCGCCGCTCGAAGACCAGGGGGTTCAGCGTCTCCTGATCCTGAACCTCTCCCCCGCCCCGCAACGTACGGGCGATGTAGAGCGGGTAGGCGAGAATCACGGCGATCCCGACCGGGATCCTCAGCGCATCCGGCGCTCCCCAGGACAGCGCCAGCGAGATCGCGAAGAAGAAGAGGAAGAAGAGCAGGTCGCGCTCGAGCGTCGGTCGGTGCGCCTTCAGCTCGAGCCCCTGCTCGCGGCGACGGCGGTAGAGGTAGGCGAAGAGCCCGACCAGGCCCATCGCCAGCGTGGCGAGAAGGAAGGGAGCTCCGACGATCGCGCCGATCGCCACCTGGTCGGCGCCCTCAGCGGCACCGACCAGGGCGACGATCGCGATCAGCGTCTCCGGCATCGCCGTGCCGACCGCCGCCAGCAGGCTGCCGACCGCGCCCTCGCCGAGCTCCAGCCGGTGCCCGATCCACTCCACCGCGTTGGTGAAGAGCAGCGCCCCAGAAAGAATTACCGCGAAGCTAGTGAGAAGGAAGACGACGTCCATCGAGGCAGGCTATCCGTCAGAGGTGAGCCTGGGTGGGGCTCGCCAAGCCTCCACATCTGTTGCGCAGGCGAGCCCCCCCCGGGCTCACCCCCACTCAAGCGAAATAGAACGTCAACCCGAAGACGGCGTAGACCGCGAGAAGCTGAACTCCCTCGAACCAGGTCGACTCGCCATCCTGGGTGACGTAGTTGGCGATCAGGATCGCGATCAGGATCGCGCCGAGCTCGAAGCCGTTGAAGACGAGGGCCAGCGGATGCGGGCCGAGGAAGAAGGAGGCGAGGACGAGGATTGGGGCGACGAAGAGTGCCACCTGGGCGCTCGAGCCGATCGCGATGTTGACCGCGAGGTCCATCTTGTTCTTCATCGCGACCAGGACTGCCACCCAGTGCTCGGCGGCGTTGCCGACGATGGCGACGACGATGACGCCGATGAAGAACTCGGAGAGCCCAACCGCGTGCGAGGCCTCCTCGATCGAGCCGACCAGGATCTCCGACATCAGCCCGACCAGCACGCCCGCGCCGGCCAAGGCCAGCACCGACTTGCGGGTCGACCAACCCCAGGTTCCCTCGTCCTCGTACTCGGGGTTGAAGATGTCGCGGTGGGTCTTCAGCGAGAAGAAGAGCCCGGCCACGTAGGTGGCAATCAGGACGATCGCCACCGCCAGCGAGAGGTGCTCAACGGTCGAGCCGTAGTTCACCGTCTCGGCGCCGGGCCCCGGCAGGCCCTGACCCTCGACCAGCTCGAAGATCGCCGGCATCACCAGCGCCGCCGCCGCGAGCAGCAGCATCGAGGTCTGCACGCTGGCGCTGGTGCGGCTGAAGGTCTGTTTGTCGCGACCGAGGCCGCCGAAGAGCATCGCGGCACCGAGCACGAGCAGGATGTTGCCGATGATCGAGCCGACGATCGAGGCCTTGACCACCTCCTGCAGGCCCTGTTGAAGGGCGAAGAGCGCGATGATCAGCTCGGGCGCGTTGCCGAAGGTGACGTTGAGCAGGCCACCGATGCCGGGGCCCGAGCGCGCCGCCAGCTCCTCGGTGGCACGACCCATCAGCGCCGCCGTAGGGACGATCCCCAGCGCGGAGGTCGCGAAGACGAGCCCGGCCGCGGCGCCGACAAGGTCAAGCGCCACCGCCAGCGGGATCAGCGGTGTGAGCAGGTACGGCCAGCCATAGGGAGTGCGGAGGAACGCGACTACTGCGTGCCCCCTGCTCTCACGATCCTTTCGAGGAAGTTGGTCAGACCGGCCCCGCCGATGCCACCCTGGAGCACGCCGAGCAGTTCGATCGGGTTGATGCCGAGCTTGACGAAGAGCGCGCTCAGCGGCTTGGTGCTCTTGGGCGCAGAGACCGTCTGGGGCTCGTTGACGTCAGTGAGGGTCAGGTCGACGGTGAACTCAGATCTTTTCGCTCCCTCGGGGCCCAATCCCCCTGACGGTTCGATCGCGATCTGTGCCTGGAGACGGCGCACGATGTGGTCCTCGCCGACGTAGAGCACGAGATGCGCATCCTTGATCGAGTCTTCCGCCTTGGCCCTGGATTCTTCGAGTTCGGTCAGCGACGTTTCGAATCCCGGAACTGCTCGCAGCTGTTCATTGCAAAGCGCGTCTTCGTTCATTTCAAACACCGCCTCGATCATGGTTTCGGCGTCGACCTCGCCGCCGACCTTCGTCGTGCTGGTGCCGCCCACGTCAACGGTGCCTTCCTCAGTGGGTTCTTCGACGAATTCACTCAGCTGCTTGTCGCTCACCGCTTCCTGGCAGGCGCTGGCTTCTTCGGATTCCCCGAGCGCCGACGTGACGAAGCCGTAGGTGGTCGCATCGACCGTGTAGTCGGTCCCTCCGACGTCGACATAGGCCTTGTCATCGAGCAGGGTGAGGCCGCCGTCGAAATCCACCTTCTCGCCGCGAACGGTGCCCTTCGCGGTCGCGGACAGGTCGAGCTCGGGAGACTGCTTCCCTTCCCCGGCCTCGAAGGGACCGGCAAGATCGACGTCGAGGTCCACATCTTCGCTGCCCTTCACGTCGACTCCCAGCGAGAGATCCAGGTTGCCGCTCTCGACCCCCTTGAGGGTCGCTTCGTCGACGATCTGCTGCGCGCCCCCGCCTCCGCCTCCGCAGGCGACGATCGTCAACGCGAGCGCGATCATGGCGATGGAAACAATGAGGATGCGCAATGAGCTCAAGGCGGTGGACCTCCGTTGCAAAAGTCGATTGGGCAGCAAAAGCTTACGGGGGGAAGAGGCCTCGGGGGTCCCTCCTCAGGCCGCTTCGCGGGAGCTCCTGAGGAGGGACCCCCGAGGCCCCCCTACCGCGTGGTCTCGATCTGGGGCGGGGGCTCCTCCGTCACGTTGAGCGCTAGGGGAAAGAGGAAGGCACCGAGGAAAATTAGGAGGATGCCCGCGGCGACCAGCCAGCGGGCCGCGGTGAGGTGGCCGAGGATGCCGATTGCGAAACCGATCAACATCAGCGCCAGGTAGGGACCAGCGCTGTGAGGCAACAGCGCCGCGAGGGGAAGGGCGAGGTCGAGCACAGCGCCGATTATCATCGCCCCGATGGCTGCGGGCTCTGTGACCGAGGTGAAGGACGCGCTGGCGGAGGTTGGCTACCTCGCCGACGAGCCGGCGGCGCTGGTCTCCTTCCTCGCCCAGCGGCTGGAGAAGCCGGTCCTGGTCGAGGGTCCCGCGGGGGTCGGCAAGACCGAGCTGGCCAAGGCGCTGTCGCGCGCCACAGGCCGCGAGCTGATTCGCCTTCAGTGCTACGAGGGCCTCGACGAGGCCAAGGCGCTGTACGAGTGGAACTACCGCAAGCAGCTGCTGCGGATCCAGGCCGGCGGAGAGGACGGCTGGGAGGACGTCCACGGCGACATCTTCGACAAGGAGTTCCTGCTCGAGCGCCCGTTGATGCAGGCAATCGCCAGCCCCGAGCCGGTCGTGTTGCTGATCGACGAGATCGACAAGACCGACCAGGAGTTCGAGGCGATGCTGCTCGAGCTGCTCTCCGACTTCCAGATCACGATCCCCGAGCTGGGCCAAGTCTCGGCGACGACAATGCCGATCGTCGTCCTCACCTCGAACAACTCGCGAGAGCTGACCGAGGCGCTGAAGCGGCGCTGCCTCTACCTCTGGCTCGACTACCCCGAGCTGGAGCGCGAGATGGAGATCGTCCGCTTGCACGCACCCGAGCTGCCCGAGGCGCTGGCGCGGCGCATGGTCGAGGTGGTGCGGATGATCCGCGCGCTCGACCTCAAGAAGCCACCCTCGATCGCCGAGTCGATCGACTGGGCACGCACATTGCTGCTGATGGGAGCCGAGGACATCGACCGCGAGACCTTCGAGCACTCGATGTCGATCATCGTCAAGCACCGCACCGATATCGAGCTGGTGGCGGAGCGCGTCGGGATGAAGCTTGCCGAGCCCGTACGGCCCCAGGGCTGAATCCGGGCCGCCGGGCCTCGCGGCGAAGCTACTCGGCTTCTGCGAGGAGCTGCGCGGCGAGGGCGTCGCGGTCGGAACCTCGGAGATCCTCGACGCCTTCGCTGCTCTGGAACAGGTGCCCTGGACCTCGCGCGATGACTTCCGCGAGGCGCTGGCGGCAACGATCGCCAAGTCCCAGGAGGACCGGCGGCTCTTCGAGCTGCTCTTCGAGCGCTTCTTCTTCCGCGGTGCCGAGGCAGAGGCGATCGAGCGCGGCGTTGAGGAGACCGAGCGCCGCCACGAGGGCGGTGAGCGGCTGGATCTCGACGAGCTGCGCGAACAGGTCCGCCAAGCGATCCTCGAGGGCGACGACGCCGAGATGCGCGATCTGGCCCGGCTGGCGATCTCCGCCTTCGGGCGCCAGGGCGAGGGCTCGGGCGTGGTCGGCGTCGACGTGCAGCGAATCCGGCGCACGCTGGGGCTCTCGGCGGGGACGCAGGCGCCGGCCGAGGACGGCGCCGCCGAGCTGCCGCCGATCGACCGTGAGCAGCTGAACGCCTTCGAGCGCCACCTGCGCCGGGAGCTCGAGCGTGACCTGATCGAGCGCACCTCGACCCTCCCCCCCTCCCGGCCACTGGCCGAGCTCGACCGCGCTCTGCCGACAAGCCCTACCCAGGACCTCGCCGCCGTGCACCGCGCCGTCTCGCAGATGAAGCGGCGCCTGGCCACGCTCGGGCACGAGCAGCGTGGGCGGCGCAAGGGTCAGACGGTCGACGTGAGGCGGACGATGCGCGCCTCGCTGGAGACCGGCGGCGTGCCGATGCACCTGCGCTACCGGCCGAAGCGCCCGCGCCGTCCCGAGATCTACGTCCTCTGCGACGTCTCCACCTCGGTCACCTCGGCAAGCGTCTTCTTTCTCTCGGTCCTGCACGCCCTGCACGACTCCTTCCGCAAGCTACGCAGCTTCGTCTTCATCGAGCGCATCTCGGAGGTGACCGATGTCTTCGAGCACGAGCGCGACTTCCGCGTCATCGCCCAGAAAATCTCCAGCGAGGGTGGCGTCGCCGATGTCTCCGGCTACACCGACTACGGCCGCGTCTGGCTCGAGTTCCTCGGCCAGATCTCCGACGAGCTCGACCCCCGCTCGACCGTGATCGTGCTCGGCGATGCCCGTACCAACGGCCGCGAGCCGCATGCCGAGGTCTTCGCCCAGGTGTCAGAGCGAGCGGGGCGCCTCTTCTGGCTCAACCCCGAGCCGCGGCTCTACTGGAACTACGGCGACTCGGTGATGGCCGCCTACGAGCGCTACTGCGACGGCGCCTTCGAGTGCTGGACGACGAGGCATTTGGAGAACTTCGTCAACGTCGTCGCAGGAGGAGTCCCCGCAGAAACCTAGTAATCGTCCTCACAAACCCGTGAAAGGGGAGCTCGATGCCGCCTTCTTACCCAGTCACCTTCTCCGTCGACTACCCGGAACGCCAGCTCAACCGGCTGACGACCTTCTTCCGAATCTTCACCGTGATCCCGATCGCGATCGTCGCGGCTCTGCTGCCGGGTGCCGAACTCTCAGGCAGCGCGGAGACGAGTGGGTTTGCCTTCGCCGGGGCCGCTACCGGCGCCACCTTGGTCGTCTTCCCAATCGTTTTGATGCTCCTCTTCCGCAAGAAGTACCCGCGCTGGTGGTACGACTGGAACCTCGAACTGATGCGCTTTGGCAACCGGATTGGCGTCTACGTGGCGCTGATGGACGACGAGTACCCCTCGACCGACGATCAGCAGGCAGTCCGCCTCGACTTCGCCTATCCCGACGCCGAGGATCTCGAGCGAGGCATGCCGCTGGTCAAGTGGCTGCTCGCCATCCCCCACTACATCGTGCTCTTCTTCCTCTATATCGGCGTCTTCTTCGCCGTGATCGGCGCCTGGTTCGCGATCCTCTTCACCGGCCGCTACCCGCGCGGGATCTTCAAATTCGTCGAGGGAACCCTTCGCTGGCACAACCGAGTCATCGGCTACGCCTTCGCCCTGGTCACGGACGAGTACCCGCCGTTCCGGCTTTCGCCCTAAGCGCTTAGCGGGCGACCCAGGCGTCGGGCTGGGCGGCGAGCTGCGAGACCTCTGTGGCCAGCTCTCCCGAAACCAGGTCGGCGAGGGTGACGTGCTCGAGCACGGTGCGAAGGCTGGCGCGAACGGCGATCCAGACCTCCTGCAGGTGCTCCGCGTTGCCGCGGTACTCGATCGACTCGGGCGGTGCGGACTGGACGTGGGCGATCGGGCCCTCGACCGCGCGAACGACGTCGGCGATCGTCACCTCCTCGGCGGGCCGTGCGAGCCAGTAGCCGCCCTTGGCCCCACGGCGAGCGCGAACGATCCCCGCGTGCTTCAGCTCGAGCAGGATGTGCTCGAGGAACTGAAGCGGAATGTCCTGAGCGTCGGCCAGCTTCTCGCCCTTGACCGGCCCCTCCTCGGCCGCCGCCAGCTCCGCCGCGGCACGCACCGCATAGTCAGCCTTCGCCGAAACACGCATGTACTCAGTAAATCAGTCAGCCGGTTACGTCAGGCGCCAGCTCGGGCTGGCGGCTGGCCGCTTGCGCCGCTTCGCGCATGCGGCGCTTGTGGAGCCAGTGGGGAGCGGCGAGGATTAGACCCAGTCCTACCGCTGCTATAGCTGCTGCGATCGGCCAGACCATCGGGTCGCCCTTCTGGATCGTGACGATGCCGGAGGCGACGAGGACGACGCCGAGCGAGGTACGGATGAAGCCCTGCGGCGCCTTGTCGGAGAGAGCTGCGCCGATGACTACACCGGGAATCGAGCCGAGCAGGATGTTGCCGGCGAGGACGAAGTCGACATTGCCGCCGACCCAGTGGGCGATACCTGCCGCCCAGAGCAGGATCGCGGCGTGGAAGACATCTGTGCCGACGACCTTCTTCGGCGCCAGCCGGTAGATCGCGATCAGCAGGATCGCGATCACCGTGCCGGATCCGGCCGAGGTGACTCCGATCACGAGGCCGGTCGTGGCACCGATCGTCACCGCGGCAACCTTGTGGCGCCGTTCGACGTCGAAGCGGTCGCGCTCGTCGACCAGGTTGCGCAGGATCAGCGCCCTGGTGAGGGTGATGATCCCGACCATCAGCAGCGTGCCACCGAGCACCGCGTAGACGAGCGCGTCGAGACGCTCTTCTCCGATGTGGTTCGCCAGCACCGAGACGATCGCGACGCCGGCCACCGCTGAGGGCACGCTGCCCAGCGCCAGCCACTTGACCAGCTCCATGTTCACGGTCTTCAGCTTCAGGTGGCGCC
>Ga0157380_10000194_pt1 | contig 35515 bp, 24 predicted proteins | sample S35metaG_FD_119757 | JGI IMG/M metagenome (GOLD analysis project Ga0157380, IMG submission 119757) | Switchgrass rhizosphere microbial communities from Kellogg Biological Station, Michigan, USA - S3-5 metaG | ecosystem: Host-associated > Plants > Roots > Rhizosphere > Soil | place: USA...
ATTCTCGTTAATTGATAAAATCCCCATTCAACAACTGTTTGAGGACTATTACTTACAAAATGTCAAAGAGCGAAATTCTAATCAACTGGCTCTCAATATTTAATGTTAGGACGCTAGTGACTCATAACTCATAACTAATCAAACCACACTTACGAGGTAATAGTTCTTCTTGCCTTTTTGAACAAGCAGGTGTTTTTTATTTAAAAGCCGGTCGCCGGTAACTACCAGGCTGGCATCTTCAATTTTTTCTTTATTAATGCTCACTCCCCCACCCTGGATCATTTTCCTGGCCTCGCCTTTGGAAGGAAAAATATTCGTTTTTTCAGCAAGCAGATCCAGCAGCGGAATGCCTGCGCTTAATTCGCCGGAGCTGATTTCTGATTGAGGCACTCCCTCAAACACATGCAGAAAAGTCTTTTCGTCAAGCCTGGCCAGGGTTTCCGTGGTTCCTTTTCCAAAAAGAATTTCTGAAGCTTCCAGTGCAATGGCATAGTCCTGCTGTGAATGGATCCTGATGGTAAGTTCTTTGGCCAGTTCTTTCTGCATGAGCCGCAATTGGACAGCCTTACTGTGCTCCGCTTCCAATGCCTCGATCTCGGCTTTATTTTTCAAACTGAAAATCCGGGTAAGCTTTGGAATGTCCTCATCCGAACAATTGAGCCAGAACTGGTAAAATTTATAGGGAGAGGTCATCTCCGGATCCAGCCATACGTTGCCCTCTTCCGTTTTCCCGAATTTGGAACCATCGGATTTAGTAAGAAGGGGACAGGTTAAACCAAGAACCGTATCGCCGGTTTTTTTCCTGATCAGCTCTATGCCCGTGGTGATGTTCCCCCACTGATCTGAGCCTCCCATCTGCAAAGTACACTGATGATGCTGATGAAGCCAGAAATAATCGTAAGCCTGTATCAGCAGGTAATTGAATTCAGTGAACGACAATTCTGTTTCCAGCCTGGTTTTAATAAATCCTTTGCCAAGCATGTAATTGATGGTCAGATGCTTTCCAACTTCTCTTAAAAAAGTAAGCACATTCATCTCTTTGATCCAGTCGTAATTATTGACGATGATGGCCGGATTTTTTTCAGCATGGAAATCCAGGAAGCGTCCCAGCTGCAACTTAATTTTTTCCAGATTGTGATTGACATCTGCTTCGCTCAGCAACTTCCGCTCAGTTGCTTTACCCGACGGATCACCGATCATGGCAGTAGCGCCGCCAACCACCGCTATCGGCCTGTGACCGCATCGCTGCAGGTGCACCAGCAGCATGATAGGCACCAGGGAGCCGATGTGCAGCGAAGCAGCAGTTGGATCAAATCCGATATAGGCCGTGACCATTTCACCGGCATCCATTTTTTCCGTTTCAGGAGTCAGGTCATTGATGAGCCCCCTCCACCGCAGTTCTTCTATAAATTGCATGACTTTCTTTTCACAGCTGGCAAAAGTAATATAAAGGATTTAATCCGCATGGGTATATCATGTGCTGCGGTTTCTGAAAAATAATTTCGACTTTCGCCCACAGGTTCAAACAGTTTTCTAAGAAGACATTCACTAAAATGATTTTAATTACCGGAGCAAACGGCCTGGTAGGCTCGCAGCTGGCTTACGACCTTTTAAAAAAAGGCCGGAAGGTGCGTGCGCTGAAAAGGAAGCATGCCAGCCTGGATGTTTTCAAAAAGCATTTCACTGATGAGCCGCATTTACTGCAGGCGCTTGAATGGTTTGAAGGCGATGTGCTCGATATTTTTTCACTGGAGGATGCATTGGACGGAATCACTGATGTGTATCATTGTGCAGCAAAAATATCTTTTAACCCGGCCGACTATCATACCATGATGGAAGTGAACATCAGGGGAACTGCCAATGTAGTGAACTGCTGCCTTGGTAAAGGGATCAGGAAGCTTTGCCATGTGAGCTCGGTGGCAGCCATCGGCCGTTCGCGTGATCAGGAAACCATTACGGAGGAATCATTATGGCAAACCTCCCGGCTTAACTCAGGTTATTCAATAAGTAAATATGGCGCCGAACGCGAAGTATGGAGGGGTATTGCAGAAGGATTGGATGCCGTAATTGTGAATCCGACTGTTATCATGGGACGGGGAAACTGGGAAGAAGGAAGCTCTTCCATGATCAAAAAAGTTTATGAAGGACTCCGTTTTTATACCCGTGGTGTAAACGGCTTTGTGGATGCCGGTGATGTAAGCAGGGCGATGATCTGGCTGACAGAGAGCGACGTGAAGAACGAAAGGTTCATCCTCAACGCTGAAAACATATCCTATCATAACTTCTTTACCATGGCTGCCGGTTTTCTCAACAAGCCCGCCCCCTCGCGTTTCGCCGGCCCTTTTCTGAGCTCCATTGCGTGGCGGGTTGAAAAATTAAAGAGCATGCTTACCGGAGGCAGGCCCCTGATCACCAGGGAAACAGCCCGTACGGCAAACAACCGGTATTATTACAGCAATGAAAAAATAAAAAAGCTTGGCTTTGAATTCATTCCTGTAAAAGTTAGCCTGGAAAAGGTCTGCCGGCAGTTTTTATCTGAACAAACATAATTTTTCATTTCCTTCCATGTTAGTTATATCGCTGGAAAAATCAAGGGCAGAAACGACATGAAACGTTTTATCAGGATCATCCTGCTGGTCTTTTTCAGTGTTGCTTTGATTTTTTTATTGCTCAACCTGATCTTCCCTTTACAATTTAAGATTGATTATTCGCAGGTAGTAACCGCTGAGAACGGCGTCATCATTCATGCTTATCTTAATAAGGATGAGAAATGGCGGATGAAAGCGGAACTGCATGAGATCAGTCCGCAGCTTAAAAAAGCCTTTCTGTATAAGGAAGACAAACATTTCTATTATCATCCGGGTGTTGATCCTTTTGCCATGGCCAGGGCGGTGGCCAACAATGTCCTCCGGCGCCAAAAGACATCGGGCGCATCCACCATCACCATGCAGGTTGCGCGCTTGCTGTACCCTGCCAAACGGACTTATTATAACAAGATCAGGGAAATTTTCAGGGCATTTCAGCTTGAATTGCTTTACAGCAAAGAGGAGATCTTTGCACTGTATCTCAACCTGGCTCCGTACGGCGGAAACATTGAAGGAGTAAAGGCAGCTTCCCTGCTCTATTACGGACGCACGCCCGATATGCTGAGCCTGAGCCAGGCGGTTACACTTACCATAATTCCCAACCGGCCCACTTCGCTGCGACCCGGAAAAAATAACACCCTGCTCGAAAAGGAAAAAAACAAATGGCTGAAGCGGCTCAGCGACAACAGGATTTTCCCTCAGGAAGAAATTGCAAACGCTTTGACAGAGCCGGTAACCATCAGGCGTATAGCTGCACCAGCTGATGCACCACAGCTTTCGGCCCGGATGATTGCATCGTATCCTTCCCTGCCTGTTATCCGGACAACCATCAGCGCTTTACTTCAGAAAAAAGCGGAAACCATTACCTACAATTATATCCAGCGACTGAAGCTGATCAATGTACACAATGCAGCCGTATTGGTCATTGAAAATAAAACCGGAAATGTGAGCGCCTATGTTGGATCAGCCGATTTCGGCGATGCCATGCATGGCGGAGAAGTGGATGGTATTGCCGCGATACGGTCACCGGGCAGCACGCTTAAGCCGCTGGTTTATGCACTGGCTATTGATAAAGGACTGATCACACCAAAAACCATTATTGACGACATCCCTGTGAATTTTGCCGGTTACAAGCCTGAAAATTTCAACAGCAGGTTTAACGGCAAGGTGACTGCTGAAAAAGCGCTTGCCTATTCACTGAACATTCCTGCCGTGAAGCTGCTGGATGAAACCGGTGTCGCTTACTTTACCGGGAAGCTGCGGCAGGCAGGTTTTGCAACCGTTGCCAGGAACAGCAACAACATGGGATTAAGCATGGTGCTTGGCGGTTGTGGTGTAAGTCTGTTTGAACTCGGCGGACTTTACTGCGCTTTTGCAAATGAAGGAATTTACAGGCCGCTCAAATTGCTGGCCGGCGATACAACCAGGCTTTCTTCACCGGTAATTTCTCCGGCTGCAACTTTTATGATTGATGAAATTCTTACCATGCCTGTAAGGCCTGACCTGCCAAACAATTACGAAAGCAGCATGCATGTACCAAAAATTGCATGGAAAACAGGAACCTCATATGGCAGAAGAGATGCATGGAGCATAGGCTTCAATAAAAAATACACGATTGCAGTGTGGGTTGGAAATTTCGACGGTACGGGCGTACCCGAGCTTACCGGCGCAGACATGGCCACCCCTTTGCTTTTCAACCTCTTCAACAGCCTGGACTATAATTCGGGTAACGACTGGTTTGTGCCGCCTGCCATGCTTGATTTCAGGCTGGTATGCAGCGAATCAGGATTGCCGCCGGGAGAAGACTGCACGGACCAGGTCAGCGATTATTTTATCCCCGGGATTTCAGCATACAAAAAATGCACGCACCTGAAAGAGGTCTTTGTTTCAGCTGATGAAAAATTCAGCTACTGCATGCGCTGTCTTCCTGAAGCCGGGTATAAAAAGAAAAAATTTCCCAACGAAGATCCTGCACTCCTGGCCTGGTACCGGAGCAACCATGTCACCTTCCATGCACCTCCTCCGCACAATCCTTCCTGCACAAGGGTTTTTAGCGAATCACCGCCAAGGATAACATCCCCCGTAAACGAAAAAGAATACCTCGTGCAGAAAGGACAGCAGGAGGAGCTGGAGCTTAAATGCATCGTACCTGATGATGTCGCTTTTGTTTACTGGTATATCAACAATGTCTTTTTCAGAAAATCAAAGCCGGATGAATCCGTGTTTTTTGTTCCGGTTGCCGGTACGGTAAAAATTTCGTGCAGCGACGACCAGGGACGCAACAGCAATTGCACGATCAGGATTACGAATTATTGAAAAGGATTTCGTCTTACTTCTCCATCCATTCTTTACCGGTGCGATAGACAATGCCTTTGAAAAAAGCGATGTCGGCCGATTCAGAACGAACAGGGATGTGATAGATCCCTATTTTATTTCCAAGGCTGATTTCCGAAGCAAATGCAGTAATGATTTCGCCTTCCTTCACCTGGCTGATATAAGACATGGAGGCTTCAATGGAAACACTTTTTCGTCCGTGCGAATTGGAAGCGAAAGCCAGGGCGCTGTCGGCCAGGGAAAAAGCAATTCCGCCATGTAAAATCCCGAAGCCGTTCAGCATTTCTTTCCGCACCTTCATTCGCAGCGTGCAGCGGCCGTTTTCAACCACCAGTCTTTCAATGCCAAGCCACTGGCTGAACCAGTCATGATCATACATCATGCTTACAATACGGGAGGCTTCACTTTCCATTTTTAGATTTTTTTTCGAAAGATAATTATTATGAAATCAATACGGCATGCGTGTTCCTATTAACAGCTTAAGGTGAATAAGTTTTGCATGGATGATCTTATCTGATTATCACTTCGGGTAATTTTAACCGCTTGCATCAGGTTTAACTGATTCCTGATCTTCAGGCATCCATTGCATCGTATGAAACGCAAAAACGTGAGGGGAAAAAATGATCTGATTAAAGACAGTCAGATTGTCATCACTAGAATTAGGGATGACCTGTTTTCAGTCAGGATAAATAATGGAGGAATTCATCCACTTTTGCTTCCCGGTGCGATTGGATCAGTAAAAAAGAAAGAACTCTCATATGATATACTGGACATGAAATCAAAAAAACTGATAAAAGAAATTGATGAAACCATTACCGGTCTCAGCCTTGTAAATCCTGCTGAAGAAGGAGGACCAACCGCAGACCTGCAGGACATGAAGGAAGCACGGACAGGTAAAAAAAAAGGGGTGAATGACCTGACCACCGAAGCAACCAGAAAATTAAGCGACTATGAAGCAATGCTGGCAGATTTGAAAATGATCGTCCTGAAATTATCCAAAAACCGCGAACGGATTTACAAAGATTCTTTTGAAACCACTTAAATCGCCGTATATTTGTTAAACCTTATTTACCCTGTGCCATAAAACTTTACCCTTAAAATGAATCAAACCCAGCCAGCCACTGAAGAGAAGAGCAAACACGAGCAGATAATAGAAATTGTAGATCAGGTTGTTACGGCCTCCACAGAGCTGGGCATAGCCCATGTTGCCACGGAAGATGACGAGCTGGATGGTCGCCACATCCGCATCAACGGCAAAGACTTATTGAATTTTGGATCCTGCAGCTACCTTGGTTTGGAGCTGGATCCGCGAATTAAGGCCGGTGCCATGGAAGCCACCCAGCGGTACGGCACCCAGTTTTCCTCATCCCGTGCCTACGTTTCAGTGGGACTCTATACAGAACTGGAGACCCTTTTTAATAAGATATTCAATAAACCGGTGATCATGTGCCCCTCCGTAACGCTGGCGCACCTTTCCAATGTACCCGTGCTGGTGGGTGACCAGGATGCAGTGATCATGGATGCCCAGGTACATGAATGCGTACAGACTGCTGTGCAACTGGTAAAACCCCGAAACGTCACTGTTGAAATGATCCGTCACAACAGGATGGATGCACTGGAAGACAAGATTAAATCCCTCAGGGACAAGCATAAAAAAATCTGGTATATGGCCGATGGGGTGTACTCCATGCATGGCGATTTTGCGCCGTTGGCCGAGCTGGAAAGGCTGCTCAATACCTATGAACAATTCCATTTGTACATCGATGATGCCCATGGCATGAGCTGGGCTGGAAAGCACGGTGCCGGATATGTGTTGAGCCAGATCGATTTCCATCCCCGGATGTACCTTGTAACCAGCACCAACAAAAGCTTTGCAGCAGCAGGAGGATTATTGGTTTTCCCTGATAAGGAATCAAGAAGAAAGGTAAGGAATTGCGGAAAGACCCTTATTTTTTCAGGGCCCATACAGCCACCGATGCTGGGTGCAGGAATTGCATCAGCAAAAATTCACCTGAGCAACGAAATATATACACTGCAAAAGCAGCTACAGGAATCCATCCGTTTTTTCAATTCAACAGCCAAGATGTATGACCTTCCGCTGATCGACGAATGTTCATCACCCATCAATTTTATCGGTGTTGGCAAGCCGGCAGTGGGCTACAGCATGGTCAAGCGGCTGATGAACCTGGGTTATTATATCAACCTGTCGGTTTATCCCAGCGTTTCCTATAATCACACCGGACTGAGGATACCGGTTAACCTGCATCATACCAGGGAAGACATTGACCAGGTTTTAAAAGCCATTGCCAGCCAGCTTCCGCTTGCTTTACAGGACGCCAATTCAAGCGTAAGCGACATCCAGAAAGCCTTTAAGCTGAACGGAACCAAAAAGCTGAATAAGGAACAGGCCTGATCACACCCCTACCGTACAAAAACTAAAAAGTCCCGTTTTCAGCGGGACTTTTTTTTGGCGCCTGAAACCTCAAGGGGCCGCACAGATCTGCCAATATTGATTCAGGGTGGCGAAAGTGGACAGGTAATTATCCAGGTTCACAGGCTTCAATATATATCCTGCAACATGATGCTGGTATGCTTCCGTGCGATCATGCTGGTCATTCGAAGTTGTTAAAATAAATACGGTGATTTTAGTAAGCGCCGGGTCGTTTCGCAGCTCTTTCAAAAACTCCAGCCCGTTCATTTTAGGCATGTTGATGTCGAGCAGGATATAACGCGGGATGGGGCTGATTTTTTCTTTTCCATTGGTTCCCCTGAGCAAATCAAGCGCTTCAGCTCCATCAGTTGCATGATGCAACTTGTAAGGAATGTTGTTCTTCTTGAACGCACGTTGTACCACCATGGAGTCAACGCTGTCATCTTCAATATGAAGAATGCTAATTTCACTTTCTGGCATACCCGGAAAATTTAGGTTAAAAGTAAAAAATTATAGACATCACAAACTCCTTCGTATCAATAAATAATAACAGGTAATTCACAATTTATAAAACTGCTGACATTCCGTCAGATGCTGCATGGAAACGCCTTTGCTTGTCGACTTAACCGGGGAGATCTGTTTGTAACATTTTTGATCCGGTCCGGTATAAGGTAATAGCATTAAAAAACATGAAGTCATTTCTCAGCACCCTGTTTACGGACCGGTATTTACTCACCATTCCTGAAGACGACATTCTCTCCAGGCAGCGTCACCGACTCTTCCTCATTTTTTCCGTAGCCGGCATGCTGATCAGCCTTGCTGTTGCGCTGCAGACCTATTTTATGCTGGAAGGCGCCATGGTGATGATGGTCTCGCTGCTGTCGGTATTTACCATCCTGGGTGTGAACTATGTTGCCTTGTCTTATCATCAGCGGGTCAGGTTTTCATACTGGGTCACTGTGCTGGCCAGCTTCATCGTGCTGCACGTGACCAATTACTATTCAGGTGGCATCCGCAATTCAGGCACATTTTATTTCGGATCCGTCATTCTTTGCGCATTCATGCTCCTGGGAAACAAAGCAGGCAAGATCGTATTCGGCATTTCCGCCATCAATATCGTTTACTTCTATTTCATCACTACGTATACGGGGTGGGTTTCAAACATCCTGATCGGAAATGAGCAAAGCATGATCGACCAGGATTTCCTCATCACCGGCATCCTTTCGTTGCTGCTCATATCGGCACAGTGCAACACGCTGGAAGGAAACAAGAATATTGTGATCAGGCGGATTACCGAGTCACGCAATGAGCTGGCTGAAAAAAACAAGGAGCTTCGCAAACTTTCCATCGTGGCGAGCAAAACCGAAAATGCAGTAACCATTACCGACAACAAGGGAATAACGGAATGGGTAAACGACGGATTTACCAGGCTGACCGGCTACACGTATGAAGAAGTGGTCGGAAAAAATCCCGGAGATCTCCTTTACGGCGAAAACACCAGCAGGCAAACCATTGCCGAAATGAATGATAAGCTGACTGAAAAGCAATCGTATTCCGGAGAGCTCCTCAAATACAGGAAAGACGGAAGCACACTCTGGATGGCAGTATCCATTACACCCATTATGGACGACAAAGGAAAAATATCCAAGTTCATTTTTATAGAAAGCAATGTCACCGCAAGGAAAGAAGCGGAAGAAAAAATGGAAGCATACCTGCGGGACCTTGAAAAAACAAACAAGGAGCTGGATAAATTCGCCTGGGTGGTATCGCATGACCTGAAAGCTCCCCTTCGCGCCATTGGCAACCTGGCAGGCTGGATTGAAGAAGATGCAGGAGATAAATTCGATGACGACGTTCGCAAGAATTTCAACATCATCAAGGGAAGGGTAACACGGATGGAAGACCTTATCAACGGACTGCTTGATTACTCAAAAGCCCATCATAAAAAAGGTGACGATGTGGAAGTGAAGATCCGCGATATGGTGTATGACACTGTTGAATTCATCGGCGCCCCGAAGCATTGTGTTGTCGAAACAGGCAACCTGATGCCGGTTTTATTTACGGATAAAATCAAAATCCAGCAGGTGTTTTCAAACCTGCTTACCAATGCCATCAAATACAACGACAAGGAAAGGATCTATATCAGGGTAGATGCAAAAGAGTTTGCTGATAAATGGGAAATCTCCATTGAAGACAACGGTCCGGGTATTGAACCGCAGTACCATGAAAAAATATTTGTGATTTTCCAGACGCTGAATGCCCGTGATAATTTTGAAAGCACGGGTGTAGGACTGGCAATCGTCAAAAAAATAATTGAAGAAGAAGGCGGCAGGATCTGGCTTCATTCTGAAAAAGGAAGAGGCGCCAAATTCATATTCACCTGGCCTCGAAAAAAAGAAGACGTGATGGAACCTGTGCTTACCACTACGCAGTATTTCCAGTAATTACCATACACTCCTTTTCTTTTTTACCAGAGAACTTTTTAAAGATACAGTCGTTGAAAAACCAAAATAATTCAGTCCTATGATTAATTCGTCCCGTGTAGAAAAAAACTTTAAAGACATTTTTGCTTTGATTGAAAAAATGCCAACAGCCGAAAAGGAGCTTCTTTCGGACAAATTGCTGGCGTTCCTGCTTTTTAAGACATCGAACAACCATACTCCGGTCAAAGAAAAAGAAGTGAAGAAAACGGCAGGGAAAAAAACCAAACCAATCTCCAAAAAGGACCAGGAGCTTCTAAAAAAAATTGTTGATAAAACGGATGAGCTTTACCGCAAGCTCGGCGGTGACACCATCTGAATAAATCCAGACATTAAACCAGCCTGATCAGTAGAAAGATTTTTTTTCAGCACTCATTATTTTTAACAGTCTCGACGGCCTGTAACGGTCCTCACCATAATCGGCCTGAAGACCAGCCAGTGTTTTATAAACTGCCTGAACACCTATTTCATCAGCCCATTTGAGCAGCCCTTTCGGATAACCAACTCCCCGGGTCATGGCCAGCTCAATATCATCGCGGGTGGCAACACCCAGAAAAAGCGCATCTGCCGCTTCATTGATCAACATAGCCAATATGCGGTTGAGGATCTGCTTAGCAAGCTGCATGTCTTTTTTAGGTTCGGCAATTGATGCATCCGGACTGTAATCATAATACCCCTTTCCGGTTTTTCGTCCAAACAATCCTGCTTCGTACAGTCGTTTCTGCGTCAGGGAAGGTTTGTATCTCGGGTCATAAAAAAATTGTTCCCAGACCGTTTCCGTGACTTTGTAATTAACGTCATTGCCGATAAAATCCATCAGCTCAAATGGTCCCATTTTGAAGCCACCTGCTTCCTTCATCGCCCAGTCGATGGTTTGCATGTCGGCAATACCCTCTTCCATGATCCGTATCGATTCACCGTAAAAAGGCCTGGCAATACGGTTTACAATAAAACCAGGCGTATCCCTGGCCAGCACCGTAATCTTACCCCATTTTTCAATCAGCTTTTTTGCACGCTGACATGCTACATCCGATGTGGTTAATGCCGGGATTATTTCAACCAGCGGCATCAGGGGAGCCGGGTTAAAAAAATGGATCCCCAGCACCCGGTCTCTTTTCTTGCATCCGGCTGCTATGGAAGCGATTGAAAGTGATGATGTATTGGTTGCAAGCAGGCAACCATCATCTGCCTGTGCTTCGAGCCTTGCGAAAAGCTCCTGTTTTACAGCCAGGTTTTCCACGACGGCCTCAATCACCAGGCCTGCGTCTTTAAGGCCTGACAAACTCAGATCATAGCTGATGCGGGATTGCAGCTGGTAGGCTTCCTCTTTGGTGATTTTTCCCTTTGCCACAAGGGTATTGAAAGTCTTCTGATGAGCCAGCCGGGCCCGTTCCAGGACTGCCTCATTGGTATCGGTCAGCAGGGTCTGATGCCCGGCCGAAGCAGCCAGTTGTGCAATGCCGGCTCCCATGGTGCCTGCGCCGATCACACCCACTAAAAGATCATTTTCCATGTAGTTAAAAACAGAGGGCAAAGTAAAAGAAAATTAGGTTGTCGATGCAATGCCAATAAACAAAAGGATTTGAAAGGGTAATCTATTTATTGACCAGTAAATTCAGGCTGTTAGCAGTGATTCATTTTGATCTCCGGCGCTTTTGGCTTAAATTCGTGGAAATTTCAATCACTCCCTTTCATGAAGAATATCAGCCTGATGATGTGTGCTTTGGTCACACTTTTTTTACCTGCTTCCGGAGTCTCTAAAGACGGTCAGCATCCTTCAGGACCGGCTCATTTTACCATGCCTTCAGGCCTTCAGCCGGGGGATTATATGCAGCAAACCATCGTTTTTAAGGTACTGCCTGATTACCGGGCCGGTTGCTTCGTTAACAACATTGAATTGCCCGTCCTGAATGCAGTCCTGGAACAGCTTGGCCAGGTTTCCCTGACTAAAATGTTCCCGAATGCAGCAGTTCCTCCGGCACCAAAGAATGAGGCAGGCTTTCCTTATGCTGACCTTACACTGATCTACCAGTTTTCATACAGCAGCAGCATGGCGCTGGAAAAGGCCATCAACCTGGTCATTGCCACAGGCCTGGTGCAATATGCCGAACCCAAATACATTCCAAAAGCCTTTTACACACCCAATGATCCATCCATTTCCCAGCAATACTTTCTGAGCAAGATCCAGGCATACAGCGCCTGGAATATTTCAAAAGGGGATTCCACCATTGTAATCGGAATTACGGATACAGGCACTGATACCAACCATCCTGACCTGGCGGCAAACCTGAAGCATAACTATGCCGACCCTGTCAATGGCATCGATGATGACGGCGATACCTATGTTGATAATTTCTCAGGATGGGACCTTGGAGAAAACGATAATAACCCCGCCGTAGGCAGCTGCGCCACCTGCTCACACGGGTCGCATGTTTCGGGATGTGCGGCCGCTGTGACCGATAACGGGACAGGCGTTGCCAGCACCGGATTCAAATCAAAGTTCCTTCCCGTTAAGATTGCTGATGCAAACGGTTCCCTCATCAAGGCTTATGAAGGCGTTGCCTATGCCGCTGATCATGGCTGTCAGATCATCAACTGCTCCTGGGGCAGCGGTGGCGGAGGCCAGGCCGGCCAGGACGTGATGACTTATGCTGCCATCAATAAAAACGCACTGGTGGTTGCCGCTTCAGGAAACACTTACGTGGAGCAGTATTTTTACCCGGGATCCTATAATTATGTGCTCAATGTTACTGCTACCGATGATCAGGATGTAAAAGCCGGATTTTCCACCTACGGTCCAACAGTAGATGTAAGCGCCCCGGGGGTGGACATTTACTCCACGTTGTACAACAACACCTATGCAAATTCGAGTGGCACATCCATGGCTTCGCCTGTAACTGCGGGCGCTGCAGCCATAGTAAAATCATTTTATCCTTCGTATACAGGTTTGCAGGTTGGTGAACAGCTTCGTGTTACAGCTGATAACATCGACGCGGTTTCGGGCAATGCAGCTTTTGCATCCAAGCTTGGAACAGGCAGGATCAACCTTTACAGGGCCCTGACCGAAAGCCGTCCTTCGGTAAGAATGGAAAACATGGTGATGACAGATAACAACGACAACACTTTTATTACCAACGACACGGTGAGCATATCGGGCGATATCAGGAATTACCTCGCTCCTACCAGCAACCTGGTTGCTACCCTCTCCAGTACTTCGCCATATGTTACGATTATTGACAACTCAACCACCGGCGGCGTGATACCCACGCTTGGTGTTTACAACAATACTCCTGATCCATTTACCATTAAGATCAATTCAAACGCCCCTATTAATGCCAGTATCAAGATGCGGATTGATTATACCGACGGCGCATATACAGACTTCCAGATCTTTTATTTCACGGCCAATGTTGATTACATCAATGTAGTTGTGAACGATATTGGAACAACGGTTACCAGTAAAGGAAGAATAGGCTATAACGGTACGGCCCAGGCACAGGGACTCGGTTTCATGTATAAAGGCGGGGCAACACTTTTATATGAAGCAGGACTCATGATAGGCGAAAGCAGCGCTGCAGTGTCAGACATGGTCAGGGGCGATCCGCAGGGCACCATCGACAATGACTTCCAGTCATCGATTGCCGTACATTATGATCTTCCAAGCGTTAAATCCGACGTAGACATATCCGGCAGGTTCAACGACAACCTGTCCCCGTCCGTTCTTAACCTGTTGGTAAATCACCATTTCTACGCCTGGAGCCTGGCCGGACATACCAAGTATGTGATCTTTGAGTACATCATTAAAAATAATGGCTCCAATGCCCTGAATTCACTCTATGCCGGCATCTATGCTGATTTTGATATCGGGGCCGGAGGCGCGGATAATAAAGCAAATACGGATGCACCCAATAAGCTGGGCTATTGTTACCGCAACGTGGCGGGCGGGTTTTACACCGGAATCAGGGTGCTGACACCAACTCCGTTCCTTCATTTTGCAACGGATAACGACGGGGCCAATGGAGGGATCAGTAATTACGATGGATTTACTACATCTGAAAAATATCAGACGTTGTCTACAAACCACCTGACAGCAGGCGGTACAGGCGCCGGGGCAGATGTCAGCAACATCGTCAGCACAGGGCCGTTTGCCCTGAATCCGGGTGACAGTGTAAAAGTTGCATTTGCTTTAATTGCCGGTGATGACCTGAACGACATCCAGGGGAGCGCATCCAATGCGCAGATTAAATATGACGGCCTGACCGGCATCACGGAGCCTTTACTGAACAGCCCAACACTTCAGCTTGGATCGGTCTTTCCCAATCCCGCCGGAGACCATGCAACAATCAGCCTGTTTACTTCTCAACAGCTGACTGCAAATATGCAGCTCACCGATGCTTTGGGCCGCCTGGTATACACGCAGGATGGAATAAATCTTAACACCGGAGGCAATCTTATCGATATTGAAACCGTAAGTTTTGATAACGGCCTTTACACGTTGACCATTCATGCAAATGAAAAGACCATCGTTACAAAGGTGATGGTTGCCCATTGATACCCGGGAAGCACGGGTGCTGTTTTTAATTACCACTCTTTCCTGACTTTCATTATTCATCAGCCTTTTGGTTGTGGACTTTATTTTTTCCATCTTTATGCTACATTTGCAGAATAAAGAAGAACCGGTTATTTCAAACAACTGACCAATAAAAATTAACAGATGAGTTTAAAAGGTATAATGTCAATTGCAGGCATGAGCGGCTTATACAAGCTTGTTGCCCAGACCAAAGCTGGATTTATTGTTGAATCGCTGACGGATAAAAAGAGACATCCCATCAATGCTTCTCAGAAAATAAGCATGCTGGAAGATATCAGCGTATTTACCAGGGGCGGAGATATGCCACTGAAGGAAGTGATGCTGAAAATGAAAGAGCAGGATGAGAAAGTTTCAAAAGTTGATCCAAAAGGATCTCCTGATGAATTGAAAAAGTTGTTTAAATCAGTGCTTCCTGATTTTGATGAAGAACGCGTATATGCATCCGATATTAAAAAAATGATTACCTGGTACCAGTTTGTCCGCGACCTGGTTGACAAGGAAGAGGAGCCGGCAGCCGATGCCGATCAGCCTGACAGCCCTGCAGCGATAAGCGGGCGGGAGCATCATGCTCATGCTGGTGTTGCTGATCATCAGAAAATAAAAACTCCTGACAAAAAAGTAACCAGTGTAAAAACAAGAAAAAAAGTATAACGGGGGGTAATTTTTCATTTGATGGAAACACAAAATGCCGAGCCTTTAATCAGAAATAAAAGAAAATTCCTGCCCGCCGATTTTCAACTGAACAAATGGGAAGATATCGCTCCCTATTATGACAACCTGTTGCAAAGGCCGCTTGGAAATAAGGCTGACCTGATGCAGTGGCTTTCTGACAGGAGCGAGCTCGAATCGATTATACAGGAAGATTTTGGATGGCGATATATCAGGCAGAGCTGTGAAACAAATAACAAGCAGTTCAGCGACAGCTACAATTATTTTGTTTATGAAATTGAGCCTAAGATCTCACCAGGCAACAACAGTTTGAATATAAAGCTGCTTGAATCTCCTTTGGCGAAAGAACTTGAAACCGGAGATTATAAAAACTATTTGCGCAGCATTAAAAACCAGGTTGAAATTTACCGTGAAGAAAACATCCCGCTGTTTGCAGTGATGCAACAGAAAGAGCAGGATTACTCAACCATTGCAGGCGTGATGAGCCTCACTATTGACGGTGTTGAAATGACACTCCAGCAGGCATCCAACATTCTTAAAGACACTGACAGGAATAAAAGAAAAGACATCTTTCTGCAGATTGCAGCTGAGCGGCTGAAGTACGCCGGCAAGCTTGACACGCTTTTTAATGAGCTCATTTCGCTCAGGAATAAAGTTGCCGTTCAGGCAGGATTTAAAAATTACCGCGACTACATGTTCTCTGCCATGGGAAGGTTCGACTATACTGCCGAAGACTGTTTTAACCTGCATCGTGCCATTGAAGAAGAGGTCGTTCCATTATGTGACCAGCTGGATCTTCAGCGGAAAAAAGAGCTGGGTTATGAAACGCTGAAACCCTATGACATGGAAGTGGATCCCGGCGGAAGTCCGGCACTGAAACCTTTCAGCAATGGCAATGACCTGATGGAAAAAACCATACGCTGCTTCGGAAAAATAGATCCTTTTCTCGGATCATGCATGGAAACCCTGCGCGACCTGGGTCATGTGGACCTTGAATCACGCCTCGGAAAAGCCCCCGGAGGATATAACTACCCCTTATACGAAACCGGTGTTCCTTTTGTATTTATGAATGCGGCCCAGTCTCTTCGCGACCTGGTGACCATCGTTCACGAAGGCGGACATGCCGTGCATTCCATCGTTACAAAAGACCTGGAATATGTAGATTTCAAAAACTGTCCTTCAGAAGTTGCAGAGCTCGCTTCTATGGCCATGGAACTGATTTCGATGGAACACTGGGATGTCTTTTTTGAAAACAGGGATGACCTGGTCAGGGCCAAGCGTCAGCACCTCGAAAAGCTTATTGCCGCATTGCCCTGGATTGCAACCATCGATAAATTCCAGCACTGGATCTACACGCACCCTGATCATACCATTGCGGAACGCCAGGAAGCCTGGGTTGCCATGTACAGGGAATTTGCCGGCAGCGTTGTTGACTGGAAAGAATACGGGGAAATCATGGCTTACCTGTGGCAGCGGCAATTGCACCTCTACCAGGTTCCGTTCTATTACATTGAATACGCCATGGCCCAGCTCGGAGCCATTGCCGTCTGGCGGAATTATAAAGCCGATCCCGGAAAAGCACTTGAAAATTATATCAGCGCCCTCAGGCTGGGATATACCCGTTCCATATCCCGGATCTATGAAACAGCCGGCATCCGGTTCGATTTTTCGCCTGCATATATCCGTGAATTGTGCATGTTTGTTAAGGAGGAGCTGGATAAGCTTGACTGACAAAACGTAACATTTTCCGTTTTTTTCCGATTAACAACGTATAATATTTTATATTTATACTGGAATTTAACAGGTATAGTGGGGAGGATTTTGTCTTCCCCAAATTGTAATAAAATGGCTGCAGCTAAGAGCTTTTCTGAAATAATTGAATCCCGAAATAAAATTGCAGGGTATGAAACCAATTATTACAGGCTGATCTGGCTGTTGTTTGCAGCCACCTATGTGCTCACTTATCATTTCAGCTTTTTAAATAATACGGCTTCAAATGAATTTCTGATCAACAGGGACCTGTTTGCGCTTTTGCCGATTTCACTTATTGCAGCATCATTTGTTGTGCCGTATGTGAAAAACAACATCAGGGTGTTCATGTTCGGTTTTTTCCTGATCGCTACGCTGTATATGATGGGATATTTTTATATCAACAACTTCAGGAGCCATTATGAAATCATCATCCTTACGCTGATCCTTTTCAGTAACCTTCACTTCAATACGGTGCTGCTCATCCTGCTGTACAATGTCATTGTGCTTGCTGTAATGGAAAGCATGTTCCTGATCGGTGCCGCTTCGGAGCATACCAACCCTGTTTGGGCCCTGCTGCTCGTACTGTCGGTGATGCTTATCTGCATCAGCTACCAGATCTACCGGATCCGTTTCCAGGATGCGGTGCTGGAACGTGAGAAGCTGCTCAACAACGTATATAACCAGTCGCCCGACCCATGGATGATCTTCAATGCCGATACACTGATCGCCATGGAGATGAATGAAAAAGCACAGGAGCAGCTTCAGATCACCAGGAAAGAAAAGCTGAAGAACCTTCTGCTTTCAGATATTTTCAAAACAAATATCATCAATGAAAACAGGGCCGGGTTTATTTCGGAAGTGCAAAACGGCATCTGGGTGAACCGCGAAGCCGAGCTCTTGAACTCCACGAGCAGGTCTTTCTGGGCAGCCGTTTCCATCAGCATCATTGAAGGCAAGCAGAACCTGGTGTTTATGCGCTTTTCCAATATCGAGGAACGGCGGAACAGCCGAATGCTTAAGGAGGCGGCAGACAGGCAGTACCGCGAATACCTGGAACATATAGGCGAAGGCGTTATCATCGCCGATGAAAAGGGAGAAATCAGGATCATGAACCAGCGGGTGGCTGAACTGTTGCAAATCACCCTCACCGATCTGTTTACAACCGGGACCATCACTTCCATCCTCCAGGATAATCTCCAGGTAAGGATGCCAGCAGGCACTGCCCCTGCCGATTTTAAAGAAGTGGAGCTGCGCGAAAGAAAGCTGGCCCATTCCAACGGAGAGGCAAGATGGGTCAGGATGGCGGGCACCGTTATACGAAATGAAGCGGAGCAATCCTGGGAATACCTGTGGGTGATCACCGATATTTCGGCATACAAAAAGAAAGAAGAAACATTGACTGAAAGCGAGGAGGGATTCAGGAAGATATTCGATGAAGGCCAGTTCGGCATGGCCATTATCGGGAATGATCACAAGATCCTGAGAGTCAATAATGCATTTTGTGAAATTGTGGAATACAGCCGTGATGACCTGAAAGTTCTTACCATCAACGACATCACCCACCCTGATGATATTATCCGGAAAACCGATTCCATCGAGCAGCTTGTAAGGGGAAATATCCCCCATGCAAAAAAGGAGAAACGGTTTATCTGCAAGAGCGGCGCAACCGTATGGACCAATTTCACAGCATCGGCTATACGAAATAAAAAGGGAGAGCTTGTTTATGTCATTGCCATGATCGAAGACATCAGCAAGCGCAAGCTGATGGAGCATGCGTTGCTGGCAAACAAAGCCAATCTGACATCACTGATTGAGAACACCTACGACTCCATATTTGCAGTCGATCTCTCACACCGCATCACGGTGCTGAACAGCATTTACAGGCAGCGGTTCTTTGATGAATTCGGAACCAGGCTGGCCATCGGCGACACGCTGGTGCATGAGCTCACAGAAGATAAACGGGAGAAATGGACGGAGATGTTCAATAAAGTGGTCAAAGGGGAACATCAGCAGTTCGAAGAAATCTATGCAGAGGAAAACGGCACACCAAGAGTGATGGAGGTTTCACTTCACCCCATTGTACTGGAAGGGGGTGACATTACAGGAGTTTCCTGCTTCTCCAGAGACATCACCGAAAGGGTGCAGTATGAAAAGGAAATTATCAAGGCAAAAGAAATTGCGGAAGCAGCCACTACGGCAAAATCACAGTTCCTGGCCACCATGAGCCACGAGATCCGTACGCCGCTCAACGGGCTGATCGGCATGTCGGAGCTTTTGAAAACAACCAGGCTCAATCCCAAGCAGCATGAATATGTAAATACCATTCAGCTCAGCGGTGAAGCCCTGCTGCATATAATCAATGATATTCTTGATTATTCCAAGATCGAATCAGACATGATGGAGCTGGAGGAAAAACCTTTTGACCTCAAGCGTGTAGTGGAAGAAACTTTCGACATCCTTTACTACCGTGCACTTGAAAAGAATATTGAACTGCTGCATCACATCGACCCGGATATTGCACCGGTTATCAACGGGGATAAGACGAGGCTGCGCCAGATCCTTGTTAACCTGGTCGGTAATGCCATCAAGTTCACGCAGAAGGGAAATATAACGGTTACGGTTACCAAGGTCTTCCAGAAGGACCAGCAATTTGACCTTCAGTTTTCCGTAAAGGATACCGGCATCGGCATTTCACCCGAGCAGATCGACAGGTTGTTCAAAGCATTCTCCCAGGCTGATGTTTCAACCGCCAGGAAATATGGTGGCACAGGACTCGGGCTGGTTATCAGTTCCAGGCTGGTGAGCCTGATGCATGGCAAGATCTGGGTGAAAAGCCAGCTTGGCGAAGGATCCACTTTTTATTTTACCATCCGTACCACAGGCGCTCCTTTGGAACCCGTTCGTTACCAGAAAAACGGAAGTGCAGGACTGACAGGTAAGAAAGTGCTGGCCATGACCTTTGAAGGACAACCGGCCGACCTGCTCAAAAAAAGTTTTGAGGACTGGCAGATGAACTTTACCCTTGCAGCTACACCGCAGGAATTGTCGGCACAGATAAAAGCTGCACCAGAACCCTATGACCTGGTGGTGCTCGATGCGGGTTATCCGGAAATTGATTTTTTCCAGCTGGCCGGCCAGATTAAAGAAGAAGCCGATTATCATATACCGGTATTGTTATACAACGCTGAAATTCCCGATACTGACGATGTGCATTACAATGCCCACATTATTGCAGCCATGGTTCCCAGGTACAGCGGACAGAGCAGGCTGCTGAACGGCGTCATGCAGGCTATCGGCAACAGGGAGCCGGAAAAAGCGCAGGAAACGTCAGGACAAATTGCAAGGCTTGACAAGGACCTCGCATCCCGCATCCCGGTACGCATCCTTGTTGCTGAAGACAATATCATCAACCAGACACTTTGTAATATCATTCTCCAGCAACTCGGTTACCAGGCTGATATAGCAGGTAACGGACTTGAAGCGCTTGAAAAAATGCAATCAACACACTATGATATTATTTTCATGGATGTGCAGATGCCCAACATGGATGGCCTGGAAGCAACACGCGAAATTGTAAGGATTACACCAGCGGACCGAATGCCAAAAATCATTGCCATGACTGCATTTGCACTGGAAGGTGACAAAGACAAGTGCATTGAAGCCGGGATGAACGACTACATATCAAAGCCTATAAAAATTGAAGAAATTCAGCAGATGATTGAAAAGTGGGGAAAGGATAAAAAACGAAAAAAAGATCCCATGAAAGCAAACCCTGTTAGTCAGCCGGCAAAGGAATCCGCCAAAGCGGATAACCTGCTTGATCAAAATGCGATTGACCGTTTGAAAGATATCAATTCAAAAGTGGATCCCAATTTCCTCTCGCAGGTAATCAATATGTTCACCCAACAGGCACCGGTAATGATTGATGAAATACTTTCACAGGAAAAAAGCGGTGACCTGCTTAAAATGTCACAGACCGCCCATAAGCTCAAAGGCTCCTGCCTGAACCTCGGCGCACGCCAGCTGGCAGAAGTCTGCAGGCAAATAGAGCTGAAAGGAAAAAACAGGGAAGCATCTCAGATTGCCGCACTCACTGCAGGGATCAGGGACATCTATGATCAGACTGAAAAAGCGCTGAAGCAGCTTGTGGTGAATGTCTGATTTGCTTTTTATTTATTTGACTGTTCAGCCTGCTTTTTACTGATCTCAATAATCACGGCCTCATAAAGTTTGTCCATGAGTTCAGGCCGGCTTGCATAATAGGTAAAGCTTTCCCTGAACTGCTTTTCCGTGATCTTATGCTTTTCAAAAATAAACCGGTAATAGTTCTTCGCACGGTTTTCAACAATATTCCCCTTGTTGTTCTGGTACAATATCGCCGCTTCTGCAAGCTGTACATCAGCCATAACCAAAACCATTTTATCCTTTTGCAAAATATGGCCGGGGATGGTTTCTTCGCCTGAATTGCATGACAGCAAAACCATCGAAAAAAAAACACCAAAGATCAGATTCTTATTCATGCGTCTTAAAACCTGTTATTGAAATTTCAACCGCTGACCCCTGACATGCTGGTTGACCTTCCCTGCAGCATAAACCAGTTGTCCGTTTACAAAAGTATGTGTAATTACCGAATGAAACGTCACTCCTTCAAAAGGGGACCATTTACATTTGGCAAGGATGTTTTCTTTAGTCACAGTCTGCTCCCTGCGAAGGTCCACCAGGACCAGGTCTGCATGATAGGCTTCCCGGATAAAGCCGCGTTCCGCAATCCTGAAGCAGACTGCAGGAGCGTGACACATTTTCTCAGCAATTTTTTCCAGCGTGATTTTTCCACGGTGATAAAATTCAAGCATGGCAGGAAGGCTGTGCTGAACCAGGGGGCCGCCCGACGGAGCTTTCGTATATAACTGTTGCTTTTCTTCGGTTGTATGAGGGGCATGATCTGTTGCAATGATATCAATATGATCATCAAGCATCCCCTGAAACACAGCATCGCGGTCGGCAGCTGTCTTAATTGCAGGATTCCATTTGATAAAGTTACCCAGCTGCTCGTAATCATGGTCACTGAACCACATGTGGTGGATGCAGGCTTCTGCCGTAATTTTCTTTTGAGATAAGGGTGCTGTATTATCAAACAATCCAATCTCCCTGGCAGTTGAAATATGAAGAATATGCAGCCTGGTGCCATGCTTGCGGGCCAGCCCCACTGCAGCGGAGGAGGATTTATAACACGCTTCATCATTGCGGATCAGCGGGTGAAACCGGACAGGTATGTCGTCGCCGTATTTTCCTTTATACTCAGCCAGGTTCTGCCTGATGGTGCTTTCATCTTCGCAATGCGTGGCGATCAGCATCGGGCAACGGGAAAACAGCTTTTCCAGCGTGGCTTCATTGTCAACAAGCATATCACCGGTTGAAGATCCCATAAACACCTTGACACCGCAAACATTTCCGGGATCAGTCTTCAGCACTTCTTCCAGGTTGTTGTTTGAAGCCCCCATAAAAAAAGAATAATTTGCAAAAGAATCCCTGGCGCCGATTGCATATTTTGCTTCCAGCAATGCCTGGGTAAGCGTGTTTGGAACCGTATTCGGCATTTCCATAAAAGAAGTGATGCCTCCTGCAACTGCAGCCGCTGATTCGGTATGGATCGTACCTTTATGAGTCAGTCCGGGTTCCCTGAAATGGACCTGATCGTCAATTACGCCTGGAAATAAATAAAGTCCGGAAGCGTCAATTTCCTCATGCTGCCCGGAAACAGAAATGGAACCGTCAATTTTTTTTATTCTGCCATCAGCCAGCAGCACATCGGAAGAAAAAATTTTTCCTTCATTAACCAGTTGCGCATTCCTGATGATCAGCTTTTGCATTTCACCTGGATTGTAATGATTTAATATCTCCAACCATCTCTTCGGGCCTCACCCATTCATCAAACTGTTCCTTTGTTACATAGCCGAGGTCAACAGCTGTCTGGCGCAGTGTTTTGCCTGATTTATGCGCAGTCTGTGCAATTTCAGCCGCCTTATAATATCCGATCCTGTTGTTCAATGCAGTCACGAGCATGAGTGAATTTTCCAGGTTGGCTTTGATGTTTTCTGCAATCGGTTCTATTCCCGTTGCACATTTATCATTGAATGAAATGCATACATCTCCAATCAGCCTTGCTGAATGCAGGAAATTATAGATCATTACCGGTTTGAAAACATTCAGTTCAAAATGACCCGTGGCGCCGCCAATATTAATGGCCACATCATTACCCAGCACCTGTGCCGCCACCATCGTCATGGCTTCACACTGTGTTGGATTTACCTTGCCTGGCATGATGGATGATCCCGGTTCATTGTCAGGTATGTGAATTTCACCGATGCCGCATCTTGGCCCTGAGGCAAGCAGCCTGATGTCATTGGCAATTTTCATCATGGAACAGGCAACGGTTTTCAATGCACCGTGCGATTCAACAATGGCATCGTGTGCGGCCAGCGCCTCAAATTTATTTTCAGCGGTGATGAACGGCAGACCGGTGAGCGATGCAATTTTTTTTGCAACGTTCACACTATAGCCTTCCGGCGTGTTAATGCCTGTGCCTACAGCTGTTCCGCCAAGGGCCAGCTCGGCCAGGTGAGGCAAGGTATTATTGATCGCCCTGATGCCATGGTCAAGCTGCGAAACATATCCTGAAAGTTCCTGTCCCAGCGTCAGCGGGGTTGCATCCATCAGGTGCGTCCTGCCGATCTTAACGATATGCATATACGCTTTTGACTTTTCCGCCAGCGTATCGCGCAGCTTTTTTATTGCAGGAATGGTATGTCCGGCCAATATACGATACGCCGCAATGTGCATGGCCGTTGGGAAAGTATCATTTGAAGACTGTGACTTATTGACGTCATCATTCGGATGGATCACTTTTTTTTCATCTGTCAGCAATCCCCCGCTCATCACATGGGCGCGATAGGCAATCACCTCGTTCAGGTTCATGTTCGACTGGGTGCCCGACCCTGTTTGCCACACCACCAGCGGAAACTGGTCATCAAGCTTTCCATCCAGGATTTCATCACAGGCTTTGCAGATCAGGTCGCATTTTTCCTTCGCCAGCACACCTGCATCCAGATTCGTCAGCGCTGCTGCCTTTTTCAGGAATGCAAACGCACGGATGATTTCAACAGGCATGCGGTTGGTATCGCGGGCAATGTTAAAGTTTTCAATCGAGCGCTGCGTCTGCGCACCCCAGTATACGTCCGAAGGGACCTCTACAATCCCCATCGTATCTTTTTCTTTTCTGAATTCCATGATTTGATATTTCAGTACCTGTAAATTAAAAAATTCATTTCTTATTTTTCACAAAATCAATGATCGTTTCCACCGGCCTTCCTATTACCGCTTTGCCATCCATTACCAGGATGGGACGTTCAATCAGGATCGGGTTATCGTGCATGATCTGCAGCCACTCTTCATCCCTGATTTCTTTCCCTTCATACATTTCTTTATACAACGGCTCTTTTTTCCTCACCAGCTGTTCAGCACGGATGCCGATCATGTCTACAATTTCCTTTAACTGCTCCACGGTTGGCGTATCCACCAGGTATTCCACCTTTTCAAACTTTTCCTTCCTGTTTTTCCTGATCGTTTGCAATGCCGTTATACACGTAGCACAATTCGCTTTAAAATATACTTTAAGCATAACGGTTAATTTTTACTGCCGAATTCCATCAGCCAGGCTTTCATGAAATCACTCAGCTCTCCATCCATCACAGCAGTTACGTTGGAGGTTTCCACACCGGTCCGGAGGTCCTTCACCATTTTATAAGGATGGAACACATAGCTACGGATCTGCGAGCCCCATTCAATTTTCTTTTTGCCGGCTTCCGTTATCGCTTTGGCTTCATTCTTCTTCCGCACTTCCAGTTCGTACAATTGCGACTTCAGCATTTTCATGGCGCGTTCCCTGTTGGCATTCTGCGACCGCTCCACCTGGCATACCACGACGATACCCGTTGGAAGGTGCGTAAGTTGAACCTTGGTCTCCACCTTGTTCACGTTCTGTCCGCCTGCTCCGCCTGAACGGGAAGTCTGCATTTCAATATCTGCATCCTTGATTTCAATCTGGATGGAATCATCCACAATCGGGTAAGCAAAAACAGAAGCAAAAGAAGTGTGTCTTTTTTTATTGGCATCAAAAGGAGAGATCCTCACCAGCCTGTGCACGCCGTTTTCGCTTTTCAAAAAACCATAGGCGAAATCTCCTTCAAATTCAAGGGTGGCGCTTTTAATGCCGGCGCCGTCTCCGTCCTGGCGGTCAATTTCCGAAACCTTGTAGCCGTTCTGCTCGCCCCAGCGTATGTACATGCGCATGAGCATCTCGGCCCAGTCCTGGCTTTCAGTGCCTCCGGCGCCCGAATTGATGGTCAGCACAGCGCCAAGCACGTCTTCCTCGCCTCCAAGCATGCGCCTGAATTCAAGGTCTTCCAGTATTTTAACGGTATGGCTGAATTGCGCATCAACCTCATCTTCCTTAGCATCGCCGCTTTTATAAAATTCGGCCAGCACATCCAGGTCATCCTGCGACTGACGCAGCTTTTCAAAAATGTCAGTCCAGTTTTTTTTCTGCTTGATGCTCTTTAAAATTTTCTGGGCTCGTTCGGTGTCGTTCCAGAAATCGGGGGCATGCGTAAGCGCCTCCTCTTCTTTTATTTGTTCAAGTTTACGGTCGACGTCAAAGATACCTCCTCAAAGCTTCAGAACGCTCTCTAATGTCTCTTATTTGTTCAGTATTTGTCATAGCGGGTGCGAAAGTAGTAATTATTATTGAAAAAATAACATCCTCATCCTGAACAGGGTATGAGCGCTGGAGCCCTTCATGGCCAAGGGGTGCGCAGACTTTTGTAATCGATTAAAGATGTATTGTGGAAAACAAACTCCCTGCCCCTGCTCATGCTGCAGTCCTGCTGTCTGGTCGCGGAGCTCCCGCCCATCAGGTTTGGCTTAGCTGCGCCTGGGTTTCATAGCCGGCCAACTGTTTCGTACTTTGCAATTAAATCCGCAAACTTTTTTAATTCAGTCATATCAACCTTGTTTTCTATCGTATGGATATGACCGATATAATCCATTCCCAGATATTTAGCAGTTTCACTAAATGGAAGCCAGAAACTATCTCCTAAATGGTCGCCAATGGATGAACTCAGCACTGCCATGCTTTTGCCTCTTAATTTCCTGCCCAATTCTTTTTCATTATCCAGCAAGTCAGTGATCCGGTCAAAAAAAACTTTCATGATGCCGCTCATGGAATACCAATACACTGGAGTTGCAAAAATTAATATATCATAATTGCTGATAATATTTCGCATTAAGTTCAGATAATCGTCTTTTTCATTTTTGTGCCCGTAATCATAGTAACTGATGTTATAGTTATTCAAATCCACTATATCGAAATCAGCAAGGGACCTTAATTGATTAACCGCTTTCCTGGTGTGACCGTCTTTACTTGCGCTTCCAAGAATTATGATCTTTCTCATTGGATTTTTAAAATGGATACCTGGAAGCAGGATGCCGTTATATCAAGAGTTTTTGGAATTTATTATACTTCGAATCAATACTACTCAACCTCCGACAAAAACTCAATCCCTTCTCTCTCTTTCTCTTTCCCGCCCTCTCTCCTGCTCCTCCCCCGTCTCCAGCTTCCGTTCGAACTTTCCCTTTTTATTGATATAAAAATAATCCTGGTTTTGTGCCACCAGGGCTTCACCATTCTTAAAAATCTGCGCATCCGTAAATTGCAGTGGTATAATAAAATTTCCCGTTTTATCAATAAACCCCCATTTACCGTTTTGCTTTAAGGCCGCCAGTCCTTCACCGAAATTCTTTGCATCTTCATACTGAATTGCAATTACTGCTTTGCCGCCTGCGTCAATGAATCCCCATTTGCCATTTTGCTTTACCCGCGATAAGCCTTCCGTAAAATCATCAGCGAAATCATATTCAAAAGGGATCACCGTTTCATTTTTCTTATTGATATAACCATACTTTCCTCCTTTCATCACCCTTGCAATTCCATTATTGAATACCGATGCATCATTATAAATAAACGGGATTGCAACAACTCCTTCATGATTGATGAAACCACGCATCCTGTTTTCAAGCACGATGGCCATGCCTTCATGGAACTCGCTTCCTGCTTCATATTTAGCCGGTACAATAATTTTTCCGGAAGCATCCCTGTATCCCACTTTGGCATGTTCATAAAAACGGATCAGGTCCTGTGCAGTTGCGGCAGATGAAATAATCAACCCGGTCAACAACAGTATTATTTTTGTTTTCATAATAAAGTATATTTACTATTTCTGAATAATGAATTTGATATTTACAGACAGATCGGCTGTCTTCAAATTTAAAAAATAAAGTCCATTTTTTAATTCACCCGGATCAATTACGACAAAATTCCCATTGATTTTAGTTTCATACACCAGCTGTCCCAGCATATTTGTAACTAAAATATCAGCCGCTGAAATCTTCATATCGTCAGAAATTACCAGGTAGAACAATCCATTGGTTGGATTGGGATAAATCCTGATTCCGGGTTTAAATATTTCCTGCGATGCGATGCCGGTTGCCACAAACAGCACCGATGAAATCTGGCAGCCCATGCTGTCGCCGGTAACCACGTAAAAAGTTCCACCGTTCCCACCGGTAACATAAAACGGATCGGTTGAGATGACAACACCGGGATTATTGGTATTGTACCAGGCATAGGACCAGGCCGGAGAAGAATAGAGTGTATCCTGGCTTTGCGTGACAACCGGTTGCAGCGGCGGCGAAAAGGAACTGATAAAGCCGGGCATGAACAAAGTATCGCAACCGGCAATATTGCATGCGATCAGTGTTACATTAAAAGTTCCGTACTGGTTATAACAAATGCCCGCAGGGTTCTGCAGGGTGGATGAAGCCGGTTGTGCCCCGGGAAAATACCATTGCCAGGAGGAAGGATTGTTGGTTGACAGATCCGTGAAATCAATACATTTTTTATCGCAAAAAGTTGTATCCGATGAAATAAAACCTACGTTGGGCGTCTGGCAGCTGATCACACCGAGTGCAACCGTATCTGATGACCGGCATCCTTTATCTGTTGCTTCAACATAATAAACACCGCCTGCTGATGCTGTAAAAACAGAATCCGTGGATTGATCCTGCCATAAATAACCATCATATCCGGCGCCGGCATGAAGCGTAAAAGTACTTCCCTGGCAAAACACGGTATCAGGACCGAGGCCGACAACGGGATACGGATTGATCACCACCGGCACTATAACAGTATCAGTAAATGAAATATACATGCGGATCACCTGCACCTGGTAAGTACCCGCTGAAGTAAAAACATGTTTGGGGTTGACGATCAAAGCAGTGTTGTTCACACCCGACGCAGGATCATCAAAGTTCCATTGCGCCCCCAGGAGCGCTGTGGTATTCAGAATGTCGAAAGCGGTTGAATCACCTTCACAATTCGGTCCGATGGAGATATTTCCCGTTGGGTCGCACTGGGGCCCGATGCAGCTGTAATCCGGTTCAAACACCCACAAATCCGAATAGCTTGGCTGGGTATTGTTTTGATTTCCTCCAAACAGATACAGCTTATGGTCGCCCCACCATGCAACAGCTCCCCACCTGGATGGCGGCATGTTTGAAACCGATGAAACCCCTTTTATCCCATAGTTTCCCAGGTAATTGGTGTCGTTGGTACCGCTCACCCAGTTCCATTTCACCTCCTGCGGATCGAATGTCCATAAATCATTCAGGTACATAACCTGTCCGGGTGAACCGCCGAACAACCAGAACTTGCCGCAGTTGTCCGTCACTGCCGAGCGGTGTTCAGTTCTGGCCCTGGGATAATTGATCGTATCAAAAGTGCAGTTGTTCTGATAATGCCCGGTATCATCAGCAAGCTTGCTCCCGCCCAGCCACGTCCATACATACGTTGAAACATCAAATTTCCAGAGGTCATTTAGTTTCCCAATCCCACCGTCACCACCCATGATCCAGAAATTTCCCTGAAGGTCTTTCCACCTGGTGTAAGAAGTCCGTCGTGGTGGAATATTGGTTGGATCAGGAACACCTATAACTCCGTAACTGCCAATTGTATTTCCATTTATCCATGTCCATTCGTTGATGCTGATATCATATTTCCACAGGTCATTCATCTGTGCAGCTCCCGGAATGAGTCCTCCAAAAAACCACAGGTTATTCAACGAATCGGTCCAGGCTGAACACGTTTCGTTTCTGCCTCCCGGGGTATTGGAAGGTGCAGGAACACCCTGTGTGCCGAATACCGCCGGTACATTGCTAACAGTTGATCCCTTCATCCACGTCCATTCATTGGTGCTGAGATCATATTTCCAGAGATCATCCTGCCTGTTGCAGCCACCGTATAGCCAGAAATTTCCAGAGGTATCCACCCATGTTGCACAGGTGAGGAAACGCATGCCGGGCGTATTCGCCGGAGCCGGCACACCTTGTAAGCCATATACAGGAACCTGGTTTGGTAGTCCCGATCCCTTTACCCACGTCCATTCATTGGTAAGCGGATTATATTTCCAGAAGTCCGTATGAATATGTCCGTCCCATCCTCCATACAGCCAAAAATTCCCCTGTTTGTCTTTAAACTCACAGGGCTCATACATGCCTGGCGGGTGATTATTTACCGAAGGAACACCCTGTGTGCCGAATACGCCCGGCGAGCTGGTTTGATTGGATCCGCTGATCCACGTCCAGGTTCCGCCCTGTGAAAAAACAGCGGAACTAAATAAGAGTAATAAAAATACCTTAAATAGAAAAGTCTTCATAATAAGATTCAGGAATACTGAATAAAAAGATAAGTTTTCAAAAATCTGAACTAAATCCAAAAAATCACTTCAAACCAGTTGGTTGAAAGCTGATCCGGGTTAATTGAAAATGTAATTTATAGAAATAAAATGATTTAGTCAATAAAAGTTTCCCGCGTGTAAATTTAATCCGCCACCATAATTTCATTCCTGTATATTCCCTCAGGCATCATCACCCGGATAAAATAAATTCCTGCCCGTAATGTGTTTAAGTCAATCTGTATATTTCTTTCACCTGTTGACACTTCATAAACCTGCTGCCCAAGCGTGTTCAAAACATTTATTTCAACTGTTGTTCCTCCTTTAATGCCAGGCATTGCAACAAGCAGCATACCCGTTGCAGGATTCCAGTTTGCATGGATCATATTATTAGGGACTTCCATTACGCCTGTTGCTACAAATATCGTTGATGAACTCTGGCATCCCACACTGTCGCTGATCACTACAAAGTAGCTTCCGCCGTTAATGCCCGTTATATACGAATTGCTGGAAATCACGACACCCGGGTTTGCCGTGCTGTACCACGCATAAGTGTATGCCGGTGTTGAATAAAGCGTATCGTTGCTTTGGGTGATCACAGGTTGCGGTGGCACCTGGTATTCAACAATGAAGTCAGGCAGGAACAATGTATCACAGCCTGCTCCATTGCAGGCGATCAGTGTTACATCAAAGCTGCCAAATGAATTATAACAGATCCCTGCCGGGTTTTGCGCGGTGCTGAACGTGCTGTCGGCACCCGGGAAAAACCATTGCCAGGAAGTTGGATTGTTGGTGCTCAGGTCGGTGAAATCTATGCAGTTCTTATCGCAGAAAATAGTGTCGGACGACATTAAATTTACGACAGGAACGTTACATGGAGCACCCGTGAGTACAATCGTATCTGTCCCACTGCAACCATTCTGCTGCACGGTAACCCAGTAAGTGCCCGGCAGTGTAACAGTTAGGGTGGAGTCGGTAGAATTATCGCTCCACAGATAAGAAGTATAGCTTCCTGCATACATGGTGAAAGGCGTTCCTGTACAGAAAGATGAATCGGGGCCCAGATTTACAACAGGAACCGGCAGGATGACTACAGGCTTCGTTATGGTATCATTGTGCCCCGCATAATACTTAATAACAGTAACATTATACGTACCGGAAGATGTAAACAGGTGGCCCGGGTTATTGATAAAGGAAGTATTATTCACACCTGAAGCAGGATCGTCAAAATTCCATAGTGCTCCCAATACACCGGAAGTATTTGTCAAATTGAAATAGGTGGTATCACCGGAGCATGTACCTTCAAACAAAAAGCCCGAAGCATAAAGGCTTTGATTCAGGTTGGGTAGTCCGTAAACACAGGTGTTGCCAAGAAGATAAACCGCACTGTCGACCAGGTTGCATCCCGGTCCAGGCACATCCGGATCGTTAATGCTTCCCAGGTAACCACTGGTACTCCTGGTAAAATAAATTTTACCATCAGGGGCAAGGGCGAGACTCCCCATATAAACTCCGCCAATCATGGACGGGTTCAGGTTGATCATGGATGAATTGATAGTGGCGGCATTACCGGAAGACAAATCCCATTGATAAACATTTGGAGGAAAATCCACTACAGTTCCATAAAGGATATTGCCATTAGGTGAGAACTCCACCCCATAAGCGCCGTAACCGCTAACGGCTGCCGGCGGGGTTATCAGAATCGGATTGGATACTATACCCAAAACAGGGTCAAAATCGAATAACCAGATTTCGTTTGATGCATGCAATGCCATAGCCAGCCTGCGGCCGTCTGTTGAAGGCTTCAGGTAGCCAATTACATCGTCGGTATTTGATAGTGATGGCCCCACACTGCTGACTACCGGTACGTTAGTAAAGCCTGAAGCTGACAGCGTATAGGCCTCAAAATTATTATTATTGGGCGAATGAGTAATGACCCACACATCTGTACTGTTTGGTTTGCCTACACCAGCGAGCTTTTCGCTCGATGGTGTATATATCAGGGTGTTTTTAACGGTGACGTCTCCCAATCCGCCATTAAGACTCATATCAACAATTGAATAATTATAACCATTCGGTGCAAGCTGTGCATCCGCTGTAAAAACGTAATAGAGGGTAGCACTACCCGGTTGCTGGACAATCAGTGCAGATTGTGTGGTGGATGCATTTCCACCCAGCCCGGTTCCATTGGGCATCACCTGGTGATTGGCATTCCACACGCTCATGCCATCTGTATAAAACAACAGGCTGCCATTTGCATCTGATATGCTTGATTCACCTTCAAACTGGGCCATGGCGCTGTTCGTCAGCACAACAGGTGAGCCGGAATTGAAATCGATGGCAGAATTATTACCAAAGTACCACATATTGGCTTCCTTTTGAGCAAAAGCAAAAATTGAAATCAGTGCAAAAATAAATGTCAGTGATTTTTTCATAAGCAGGTTTTGAATGGCCAAATAATATTCATTGACCGGATTTTTCAAGAATAATTTTCTTCAAACAGGCTCCCTGTGGAGTGAAGACCCGGATAAAATATATTCCTCCGCGTGAAGCGCTTAAATCAATCATCGTCGTTCGGATGCCTGTTGTCGTCTTATATATTTCCTGCCCCAGCATGTTCCATACGCTTATTTCAACAGGTCCGCCTTTCACTCCGGTCAGATTCACCTGCACCGTTCCGTTAACCGGATCCCAGCTAATATCCACGCCCTCATCTGATGCCTCCATGATACCTGTAGACACAAAAATTGTTGATGAGCTCTGGCATCCCACACTGTCGCTGATCACTACAAAGTAGCTTCCGCCGTTGCTGGTCGTTATATACGAATTGCTGGAAATAACAACGCCCGGGTTTGCCGTGCTGTACCACGAATAAGAATATGCAGGTGTTGAATACAGCGTATCCTGGCTTTGGGTGATAACCGGTTGCGGTGGCACCTGGTATTCAACAATGAACTCAGGCAGGACCAGCGTATCGCAACCGGCTGCATTGCAGGCGATCAGCGTTACATCAAAGCTGCCAAATGAATTATAACAGATACCAGCAGGATTCTGCGCCGTGCTGAAGGTGCTGTCGGCCCCCGGGAAAAACCATTGCCAGGAAGTTGGATTGTTGGTGCTCAGGTCGGTGAAATCTATGCAGTTCTTATCGCAGAAAATAGTGTCGGACGACATTAAATTTACAACAGGAACATTGCATGGAGCACCGGTCAGGACAATCGTATCCGTCCCATTGCAACCATTCTGCTGCACGGTAACCCAGTAAGTGCCCGGCAGTGTAACCGTTAATACTGAATCGGTGGAATTGTCCTGCCATACATATGATCCATATCCGCTGCCTGCATGAATTTCAAACGGAGTACCGCTGCAAAATGAGGTGTCGGGACCGAGGCTGACCAAAGGTAATGGATTGATCACAACCTGCACCGTCACGGTATCCGTATACGATGCATAGAATTTAAGCACGGTTACATTGTACGTGCCTGTTGCTGCAAAATAATGAGCAGGATTTGTTATATATGAAATATTATTGATCCCGGATGCAGGGTCGTCAAAATCCCATTGCACTCCGAATAACCCTGCAGTATTAGTCACATTAAAGTAAGTGCTGTCCATATAGCAGGTGCCATCAACCTGTACGCTGTTAAAATAAAATGGAATAAAATTGGGCAGGCTGAGATTAGATACACGTGAAAGGAGGTTGACACCAGAATCATTGTAGTTACAGCCAATTCCCAGGGTTTCAGGTGAATTGATCACGCCAAGATAAGAATCGCTTCTGGCCACATAGATCTTTCCATCCGGTCCCATTTGTAATGATCCGAACGAATTACCTGAGGTTATCCCTGCGAAATTATAGCCGACAATGGTCCGTGAGTTTTCAATAGCTGCATTGTTTCCTGCCATAAGGTCGTATTGAAACAAAAATACAGTATCCGTATAATTCTCCTCAGCAGCATATAATACCTGGCCGCTTGGAGAAAATTCAACACCATAAGCCGAATATCCATTTTGAAAAGTTGGGAAATTCGTAAGCGTGATGGGATTTGAAAAAACACCAGTTGCCCTGTCAAAATCCAGCACCTGAAGGGTATCATTCCGGTGCGCCATAGCCACCCTGTCGCCATTTGATGTTGCTTTCATACATCCCACTTCGGCATCGCCTGTATTAGGAAGCACACATCCTATATTCGAAATCACCGGTGACAATGTTACCCCGGAAGCGGTAACCAGGTATGCAAAAAGGGTGTCCCCGATCGCTCCATGTGACAAAACCCAGATATCAGTTTGGTTGGCATGTTTTGCTGCTGTTAGTTTTTCACAGGTCGGTGTATGAAGCAAAACATTTATTGTTGCGGTAACATCGCCCATTCCGCCCATCAGGCTCATATCTACCTCCGAATAACAAAGTCCGTTTGCAAAACCAAATTCATCGGTTGTAAAAATATAATAGATACCCGGGTTGCCGGGTTTTGGAACAATAAGTGCCGCCTGGGAACTCGAATAAGAACCATACAGGGTGCCGGTTCCATTTGGCATTGGCACATGGTTCCGGTTCCAGACTGTAACACCATCTGTATAAAAAAGGAGGTTTCCTGCCGCATCTGAAATACAGGAAGTACCTTCAGGAGTATGGGTTAGTCCATTGGTCAATGTAACCGGAGCGCCCGGATTAAAATCAAGTCCGGCATTATCACCGAAATACCATATGTTAGCTTCCTTTTGTGCAAAAGCAAATAAAGAAACAAATACAAGAAGTAATGTTATTGATTTTTTCATATACGGGCTTTTTTGAAGGGTTAAATGTCTGGTATAATTTTACATCTGTCGGCTTTCCTTTATCTGACTATATTTCATTAATTAAACATTCGAATTATTTTTCCAGGATAATTTCTTTCGTATAAACTCCCTGCAGTGAAATGACCCGGATAAAATAAATTCCGCCGGGCGATGTGCCTAAATCAATTATCGTGGTTTGTTCACCGGTTGTGGTTTTATAAACTTCCTGTCCCAATAAGTTTGTCACGGTTATATCAACCGTTCGGCTTTTCAGTCCGGTCAGGTTCACCTGCACCATTCCGTTAACCGGATCCCAGCTAATATGCATCCCCTCTTCCCATGCCTCCACGATTCCGGTCGCCACAAAAATTGTTGAAGAACTCTGGCATCCCACACTGTCGCTGATCACCACGAAATAACTTCCACCGTTGCTGGTCGTTATATACGAATTATTTGAAATCACTGTACCCGGATTGGCAGTGCTGTACCAGGCGTACGAATATGCCGGTGTTGTATACAGTGTATCATGGCTCTGGGTGATCACCGGCTGCGGCGGCACCTGGTATTCAACAATGAAATCAGGCAGGACCAGCGTATCGCAACCTGCTGCATTGCATGCGATCAGCGTTACATCAAAACTGCCATAGCTGTTGTAACAAATGCCTGCCGGGTTTTGCGCCGTGCTGAAAGTGCTGTCGGCTCCAGGGAAAAACCATTGCCATGAGGTAGGATTGTTGGTGCTCAGGTCGGTGAAATCAATGCAGTTCTTATCGCAGAAAATAGTGTCGGACGACATTAAATTTACGACAGGAACATTGCATGGCGCACTGGTCAGGATAATTGTATCCGTCCCGCTGCAGCCATCCTGCTGCACGGTGACCCAGTAAGTTCCCGGAAGTGTAACTGTCAGTATGGAGTCGGTGGAATTGTCGCTCCACTGGTAAGTGTTAAAGCTGCCTGCATACATGGTAAAAGGTGTTCCGGTGCAGAAAGAGGTATCGGGTCCCAGGCTGACAACCGGCAGCGGGTAAATGGTTACAGGAACTGTA
>Ga0157380_10000196_pt1 | contig 35418 bp, 37 predicted proteins | sample S35metaG_FD_119757 | JGI IMG/M metagenome (GOLD analysis project Ga0157380, IMG submission 119757) | Switchgrass rhizosphere microbial communities from Kellogg Biological Station, Michigan, USA - S3-5 metaG | ecosystem: Host-associated > Plants > Roots > Rhizosphere > Soil | place: USA...
CACTGATCGCCGCCGGCGCGACCGGGCCTTACGACGAGTACGACAAGAATCGCGACGCCCACAACGGCGTGATGCGGATGCACCGCGACGCCTCATACGACATCGACGAGACCGGGATCAAGGGCGAGCTGCTCGAGGCGGCACAGCGCTCCTGGGACGAAGCCGTCGAGCTGGGCGACGAGCACGGCTACCGAAACGCGCAGGCGACGGTGCTGGCGCCGACCGGGACGATCAGCTTCCTGATGGACTGCGACACCACCGGGATCGAGCCCGACTTCTCGCTGGTCAAGTTCAAGGAGCTGGTCGGTGGCGGGCAGATGACTATCGTCAACAAATCGGTGCCACTGGCGCTGCGCACGCTCGGCTACGCCGAGCCGCAGGTCGAGCAGATCGACGCCCACATCGCCGAGAACGCGACGATCATCGGTGCCCCAGCCCTGAAGGACGAGCACCTACCGGTCTTCGACGTCGCGGTGGGTGAGCGAGCGATCTCCCACACCGGCCACATCGACATGATGGCCGCAACGCAGCCCTTCATCTCGGGGGCGATCTCCAAGACGGTCAACCTGCCGCAGAGCGCCACGGTCGAGGACATCGCCGACGCCTACACGCGCGGCTGGAAGGGCGGCCTCAAGGCCCTTGCCATCTACCGCGACGGCTCCAAGACGGCGCAGGCGCTGCGCACCGACGCCCAGGAGGAAAAGGGCGCTGAGGTTGAGGTTGCTGCCGCACCGGTGCGCAAGAAGATGCCGCGCGAGCGCGAATCGATCACCCACAAGTTCTCGATCGCCGGCCACGAGGGATACATCACCGCCGGCAAGTACGAGGACGGCAACGTCGGCGAGATCTTCCTCACCGACATCGGCAAGGAGGGCTCGACGATGCGCGGGCTGCTCAACGCCTTCGCCACCGCCATCTCGATCGGCCTCCAGTACGGCGTGCCGCTGGAAACCTTCGTGCGCAAGTTCAGCTACATGCGCTTCGAGCCGGAGGGCATCACCGGCAACCCGGAGATCCCCTTCGCCAAGTCGATGCCCGACTACATCATGCGCTGGCTCGGCAGCCGCTTCATCGAGGACACCGACGTGCTCGAGGACCTCGGCATCCTCACCCCCGAGGTGCGGGCCAAGCGCGACGCCGAGACGACCCAGCTCGGTCTCGGGATCGATACCAGCGGCGGCACCGCCGGCCCGGCCAACGGCGGCGGCAACGGCCACGCCAAGGCGAGCGGCGGCCAGGCCGTCCCGGCCTCGGCGGCCTTCACCGAAACCCCGCCCGTGGTGCCCGCCAAGATGTCCGGCCTCGACCTCGGCCCCGCCTGCGAGCAGTGCGGCGGCATGATGCAGCGCACGGGCTCCTGCTACACGTGCAGCAGCTGCGGCAACAACACCGGCTGCGGCTGAGAGCCTAGGACACGGCGCGAGTCCGCGCCCGCGGCTTCGCGCCGTGCAGAGCACTGTCGCTGCGCCGCGTGCACACCCTCGCTCGGTCCTAAGCCCTCAGTCGAGAACTACAGTGGCGTTGTTGCGCGGGGTCTCGGTGATCGCGCGGCGGAAGATTCGCTCTGAGCGGGCCTTGGCGGGGCGGATCTGGTGGCGCTTGACCAGCTCCTTGAGGACGACGGCCATCTCGAACTGGGCGAACGAGGCGCCGAGGCAGCGGCGGACGCCGCCGCCGAAGGGGATCCAGGTGTAGGTGCCGGGCGGGTTCTCGAGGAAGCGCTCCGGGAGGAAGCGCTGAGGTTCGGGGTAGACCTCGGGATTGCGGTGAGCGAGGTAGACGCAGGGCGCGACCGAGACGCCCGCCGGCAGCTCGTAGCCGCCGATCTCGACCGGCTCGGTGAGCTTGCGAAGGACCAGGGAGATGACCGGGCGCAGCCGCAGCGTCTCCTGGATCGTCGCGGTCAGGTACGCATCGTGGCCGCCCTCGACCTCGCTGCGCAGGCGGTCGAGCTTCTCGGGGTGGCGGGAGAGGCGCTCCACCGCCCAGGCCAGCGAGGTCGCCGTGGTCTCGTGGCCGGCGACCAGGAGCGTGAGCAGCTCGTCGCGCATCTCCTCGTCGCTCATCGGCGAACCGTCCTCGTGGCGGGCGCCTACGAGCAGGGAGAGGACGTCGTCGCGCTCCTCCAGGTCCTCGGCGCCGCGGCGCTCGGCGATCTCGCGGTAGATCAGCTCGTTGACGCGGTCAATGCGACGGCGGAAGGGCGAGAAGCGCCTGATCCGGTCGGGCCCGATGAGGACCAGCGGCAACAGCATGCGCGGATCGGTAGTCAGGTCGAGGAACTCGCGCAGCGCCTCGCGCAGCTCGGCGAGCCTCTCGCCTTCCCGCACCCCGAAGACCGTGTTGAGGATGATCTCGAGCGTCAGCGCCTGCATCCGCGGGCGCAGCGCGTAGGGCTCGCCGGTCGGCCAGCTCTCGATCTCCCGCGCAGCAATCTCGGCCATCGTCCCCTCGTATCCCTGCATTCGCCCGCCGTGGAAGGGGGGCAGCAGCAGCTTGCGCTGGCTCATGTGCGGCTTCTCGTCGAGGACGAGGATCGAGTTCCGGCCCAGGACCGTCGCAAGGATTTCGTTGCCCTCGCCGGCGTGGAAGACCTTGGGGTCGCCGGTGAAGACCTGTTTGATCGCCTCCGGGTCGGCGAGGATCACCCACGTCCCTTCGTAGGCGATGCGGATCGTGAACATGTCGCCGTAGCGGTCCTGGCAGCCATAGAGCACCCGCCTCGCCTGACGTGACCAGATCGCGGTCTGGATCGGCTTCGGCAACGGCGGGCCGGGCGGCAGCCCTCGCTCGGGGGCCCGGATCGCCGGCCGCGGAGCGGTTGTAGTCGCTGCCTCCATCGCGCCTCTACCCAGAGGCTAGTCGCAAGTCGACCCTGTCGTGTGAGATGCGTCTCGTATCCGGTACCGGCCGGTTACGGAAGGGCCTCGCAGGCGAGGCCGTCGTTATCGCCGTCGAGGCCATGGGGATCGCGCCTCGGATGGTGCTTCTTGAAGAAGCGCTGGGCCTGTGCCTGGGTCGAGAAATCCGAACAGTCCCTGTCGCTGAAGGCGAAGGCAGGCTGAGCCGCCGAAGCCAAGGCGAAAAGAGCAACGGCCACGGTTACGCCGACGAGGCGAAGGCGAAAGCTTTGGGTCTCCACAGAGTTTCCTCCTGGAATTGCGAGGGTTCGGGTGCCGGCAGCATACTGCTCAGTGGGCTCACCGGCGCACGACCTCTCCTCCGTCAAATACCGAAAGGGGACTCCCTGACGACACTCCATCGCGTAGCCTGCCGGGAGCTTTGGCACCCCCGCAGCCCTCCCCACGCGTACAGCACTGGGTCGCACGCCGCGCCTGTGGCATGCGCCCTGCCCTGCAGAGCAGGGTCCTCGGGCCGCCGCCGAGGCTCGACGGGCTGGAGCTGGCACCCGACATCCAGATGATGCTGCGGTTGGCGGCGCTGGAAGGGGAGTTCTCACTGGTCGAGGGACGTACGGTCGAGCAGGCGCGGGCCGAGAACCTCGCCGGAGTGCCGGTCGTCTGCGGCCCTCCGCGGCCGATGGCCCGGGTCGAGAACATGGCGATCCCGGGGCCAGCGGGCGAGATCGGTGCCCGCCTCTACGTCGCGCTCGGCGCCCCCAAGCCACCGCAGCCGCTGCTCGTCTACTACCACGGCGGCGGCTGGGTGATCGGCAACCTGGAGACTCACGACGGCCTCTGCCGCTTCCTCGCCGAGCACAGCGGCTGCCGGGTGCTCTCGATCGACTACCGCCTGGCGCCCGAGCACCCCTTCCCGGCGGCACTCGAGGACGCGGTCGCTGCCTTCGCCTGGGCAGCGGAGAACGCGGCCGAGCTCGGTGCCGACCCGGCCCGGATCGCCGTCGGCGGCGACAGCGCCGGTGGAAACCTCGCGGCGGCCGTCTGCCTGCAAACGCGCGGCGACGGCTCACGGCCGGCGATGCAGCTCCTGCTCTACCCGGCCACCGACGTCGTCGGCGAACAGGCCTCGCGCGAGACCTTCGCCGAGGGGTTCCTGCTGACGCGCAACGACATGAACTGGTTCGAGAACCACTACCTGCCGAACGGAGCCGAGGCAGGCGATCCGCGGATCTCGATGATGCAGACGCCCGACCTCTCTGGCCTCCCCCCCGCCTACATCGCCACCGCCGGGTTCGACCCGCTGCGCGACGAGGGCGAGGTGTACGCGGAGCGGATGCGCGAGGCGGGCGTGAAGGTGGCGCTGCAGCGCCACTCCAGCCTGATCCACGGCTTCGCCAACCTGACCGCGATCAGCCCCAGTTCCCGCACCTCGATGCTCGAAGTGGCCGGCGCCCTCCGCATGGGCCTCAGCTGACGCTCCTTTAAGATACCCCCAGGGGGTATGTAATACTTGGCGGCATGGACGCTCACGCACACTCCCACGAACATGCCCACCATCACCACGAGATGCCCACCGAGGGGTCGGCGCTCACCGCGGTTGCGATCAGCGCCACCCTCCACTGCCTGACCGGGTGCGCGATCGGGGAGGTGACCGGCCTCGCGATCGGGACCGCGGCCGGCTTCTCGAATCTGGGCACGATCGCCCTCGCCATCGCCCTCGCTTTCCTCTTCGGCTACACGCTGACGAGCGTGCCGCTGCTGCGCGCCGGAATGGCTCTCTCGGCCGTCATCCCGATCGCCCTCGCCTCCGACACGCTCAGCATCGCGACGATGGAGATCGTCGACAACCTCATCGTCCTCACGATCCCCGGCGCGATGGAGGCGGGCCTCGGCGACCTGCTCTTCTGGGGCAGCCTCTCCTTTGCCCTGGTCATCGCCGGAGCGGTGGCGATGCCCGTGAACCGCTGGCTGATCGCCCGCGGCAAGGGGCACGTCGCGGTGCACGAAACCGGGATCCACGGTGGGCCCCCGGTCAGGCTCGTCGCCTACGTGGCCGCCGCCGCCGGCGTCTTCGGCAGCGCCGTGCTGATCGCGGAGCTGCTCTCGTGACCGAGGCGACGATCCACGGCTACACCGAGGACAAGGACGCGGTGCTGAAGCGGCTGCGCCGGATCGAGGGCCAGGTTCGCGGCGTCGAGCGCATGGTCGAGGAGAACCGCTACTGCATCGACGTCGTCACCCAGGTGACGGCGATCCAGGCGGCGCTCGACAAGGTCGCCCTGGAGCTGCTCTCCGACCACGCCGAGCATTGCGTCGCCGGCGCCGAGGGCGACCGGCAGGAGCGGACCGAGGAGCTGATGGCAGCGGTGAAGCGTCTCCTCCGACGCGGCTGAGCCTTACTCGTACTGCAAGGAGTCGAGCACGTCGAGCCTCGAGGCGCGGCGGGCGGGCGGGATCGCGGCGATCACCCCGGCAAAGGCGGACAGCACCATCAGCCCCAGCAGCGAGCCGACCGGGTAGGAGAGGGCGAAGCCTTCGTCCTTCAGCGGCTGCGCGATCAGGGCCGCGAAGATCACGCCCAGCACCATGCCGAGCAGGGCGCCGATCAGGGCCGTGATCACGGCCTCGTAGCGGATCATCGTCCGCACCTGCCGCCGCGACATGCCAATCGCGCGCAGCATCCCCAGCTCGCGGGTGCGCTCGTGGATCGAGAGCGCCAGCGTGTTGGCGATGCCAAAGAGCGAGACGATCACGGCGAGCGCCAGCAGGGCGTAGATCAAGCCGAGCAGCTGGTTGATCTGTTCTTCCTGGTTTTCCTTCAGCTCCTGCTGGTTGCGAACCTCGGCCACGGGGAAATCGCGCTTCGTCAGCGCTGCCAGGCTCGCCTGGACCTTGGCGGCGTTGGCCCCGGGGGCCAGCTTGACGAAGTCGATCAGGTCATCTCGCTGGTCGAACTGGCGCTCCATCAGGCTCTGGGTGACGATCGCGCTGCCGAGCAGGTCGGCCTTGTCTTCGAACTCGCCGACGACCTCGAGCTCGGGCCTGGCGCCGATCTGGGTGAGGAAGCGGACCCGGTCGCCGGGCGCGAGGCTATTGCCGTCGGCAAAGGACTTGTCGACGATCACCTGGCCGTTGGTCAGCCTGCGCAGGGTCTCGGGCCCTCCCTCGGTCCAGTCGATGCTGAGCACGGCGTCGGCATTTCGGGAGAGGGAGGAGACGCGAGGCTTGCCACCCCCATCGTCCAGCAGCTTCGCCTGGGCCGAGCGCAGCGAGGAGATCAGGTCGACCCCCTGTATCCGGGAGGCGGCGGGCACGATGCGGGGAGAGATCGGCGAGAAGCCGTCGCTGTTCTGGATCACCAGCTCGCCCTGGAAGCTCTCGTCGACCGCGGTCGCGATCGAGCTCTTGATCCCGGCGGCGAAGACGGTGACGAAGGTGACCACGGCGAGGCCGATCATCAGCGCCGCGGCGGTGACCGCCGTGCGCGACGGGTTGCGCTGGGTGTTCTCGCGGGCCAGTCGCCCGGTCAGACGCCGCACCCCTTCCAGCGGCTTGCCGGCGATCGAGGCGAGCGGCCTGACCAGCCGCGGGCTGAACAGCGAGACGCCGAGGATGACCACCACCGCCCCACCTCCCATCAGGCCGGCGGCCGCCCCGCCCTCGGCGCCGCCGAAGAGCCCGGCGAGGAGCATCCCCAGACCGGCGAGGCCGAGCAGCGCCGCGACGACCGCGGTCACCACGCCCCGACGGCGGCTGTGGGGCAGCTCGATCGCAAGCAGGGCGGCGATCGGCGGCACGCGGGTGGAGCGCAGCGCCGGGATGAAGGAGGAGACGAGGGTGACGCCGATGCCGATCAGCAGGGAGACGACGACCGTCCGGTCCTTGGTCACCAGGGCCGTGGTCGGCAGGTCGATCCCGATCGCGACGAAGAGGGCGTTGAGCCCGACCGCGATCCCGTAGCCGGCGAGGAGACCGAGCAGGGCGCCCAGCAGGCCGATGAGGAGGGCCTCGATCACGACCGAGCTGAGGATCTGGCGGCGGCTGGCGCCGAGGGTGCGCAGCATCCCGAACTCCTTGATCCGCTGCGCGACTGTGATCGAGAAGGTGTTGAAGATGAGGAAGGCGCCGACGAAGAGGGCGACGAAGGCGAAGACGAGCAGGGCGATGCGCAGGAAGCCGATGTCTTCGCGGATCTGGTCGGAGTTGCGTTCCGCGTTTTCCTTCGCGGTCTCGACGAGGACAGAGGACGGCACCACGCGCTGCACCCGCTGCTTCAGCGTCGTTTCGGAGACCCCCTCGTCGGCGGCAATCCCGATCTGGTCGAACTCGCCGCGCTTGCCGGTGATCCGCTGCGCCTGCGGCAAGATCAGCCCGGCGATGCTGGCGCCGCCCCAGGAGGCGTCGCCGAGCCTGGACAGGCCGACGATGCGGTAGGCCGAGACCCGCTCGACCGAGGCGAGCTTGAGCGTGTCGCCAAGCCCGAGACCCGCCTCTTCGGCGGCGTCCTGATCGAGGGCTGCCTCGGAAGCGCTTCGAGGCGGTCGCCCCTCGGTATACGTCTGCGTTTCGAGCGCCTCGGGCAGGATCGAGGTAATGAACTTGGGGGAGAATTTGGAGCCGATCTGCTCGTTCTCGGCGTCGAAGAAGCCGCCCGGCGTGAAGATCTGGCCCGCCGCCACGTCCACGCCCTGCACCCGCTTCACCTTGGGCAGCAGGCTGGCGCTGAAGCTGGGCACCTCACCGGATTCCTGGCGCACCTCGTCCTTGGCGGAGATGACGACGTCGGTCTTCGCCAGCGAGTCTTCGAAGATTTCGTCGAAGGCGGCGAATGTGGTGTCGGTGAGGATGTAGGTGCCGGCGACGAAGGCAACGCCGATCACCACAGCCAGGGTGGTGGTCAGGGCGCGGATGCGCCGCGCCCAGAGGCTCTTGAGGGCGAGACCGGTCACCCGGTCTAGTCGATCGTCTTCATCAGCTCGATCACCTCGTCCGCGGAGCCGGGCGCGCCATCGTGGACGATGCGCCCGTCGCGGAGGGTGATCAAGCGGTCGGCGTGGGCGGCGGCGGCAGGGTCGTGGGTGACCATGATCACCGTCTGGCCGAAGTCGTCGACCGCGTGGCGGAGCAGCCGCAGGACGTCGGCGCTCGCCTTCGAGTCGAGGTTGCCGGTCGGCTCGTCGGCGAAGACGACGGCGGGCTTGGAGACCAGGGCGCGGGCGACGGCGACGCGCTGCTGCTGGCCGCCGGAGAGCTCGGAGGGCCGGTGGGTGCGGCGGTCGCCGAGGCCGACGGTGTCGACCAGCTGGTCGAGCCAAGCCTGGTCGGGCTTGCGCCCCGCGATCGAGAGCGGCAGCACGAGGTTCTCCTCGGCGGTGAGGACGGGAAGCAGGTTGAAGAACTGGAAGACGAAGCCGAGCTTGTCGCGGCGCAGCTTGGTCAGCTCGGTGTCGTCGAGGCTGGTGATCTCCTGCCCGTCGAGGACGACGGTTCCCGCCGTCGGCTTGTCGAGCCCGGCGAGGATGTGCATCAGGGTCGACTTGCCCGAGCCCGAGGGGCCCATGATCGCGGTGAAGCGGCCACGCTCGAATGCCGTGTCGACGTCGACCAGCGCGTCGACCGCCGCCTCGCCCTCGCCGTAGCGGCGAGATACGCCGCTGGCCTGCACTACCTGTCCGTTGGAGTCCATGGCGGCACCGTATCGAGACGAGAGGGCGAGCAGGCGGCGCGCTTGGATAAGCAAATCGATTCGCAACACTCATAGATAGCCTGCTCGCGGTGGCGCTGGCAGACGAATTCGACGGGTTCCTGGTCGACCTCGATGGGGTGGTCTGGATCGGGCGCGAGCCGGTGCCCGGAGCGACAGAGGCCCTGCGGTCGCTGATCGACGCCGGCAAGGAGATCGTCTTCGTCACCAACAACCCGGGTCGGCCGCCCGCCACTTACGCCGAGCGCCTGCGTGGGGCCGGCATCCCGGCCGACGAGGACCGCGTCCTCACCGCCGGGGTGGTGACCGCACGACTGGCGGCGGAGCGAGCAGGTGCCGGAGCTGGCGCCTTCGTGATCGGCGCCCCCGGCCTCAAGCAGGCCGCCGCCGAGGCCGGGCTGGAGCTGCTCGACGGCGAGGCCGGTCGCGAGGCCGGTGTCGTGCTCGTCTCCGGTCACCGCGAGTTCGACTACGAAGAGCTGCTGACCGCGACGCTGGCGCTGCAGCGCGGCGCCGCCCTGTTCGCGACCAGCCGCGACCCGACGCTGCCGATGCCCGGCGGCGCCTGGCCCGGCACCGGCGCGGTGCTGGCCGCGGTGGAGACTGCCTCGGGCGCCCGCGCTGAGATCGGCGGCAAGCCCGAGCGCCACCTCTTCGAGCAGGCGCGAGAGCTGATCGGCGGGGCCGAGCGGGTCGCGATGGTCGGCGACCGGATCGCCTCCGACATCGATGGCGGCCGGCGGGCCGGGCTGGCGACGATCCTGGTCCTCACCGGCGCGAGCTCGCGCGAGCAGGCCGAAGCGGCCGATCCGCCTCCCGACCACGTCGTCGACGACCTCTCGGAGTTGCTGCTGTGAGCGCGGAGCGAGCAAGCGTGCATATCTGGTTCTTCGCGCCGCGAGCGAAGCGCGAGCCATTGTCATGAACGTCGCAACGGGAGAGCCGCGCCAGCTCGTGCCCCGCCCGGGGATCGCCTTCGCCGGCGTCTTCGCGGTCACCTTCTGCGGACTGTTCGCGGTCGGCGCGGTCCTGCCCGTGCTGCCCCGCTACGTCCACGGCCCCCTCGACGGGGGCAACATCGCGGTCGGGATCGTGGTCGGCTCCTACGCGATCACGGGCCTGCTCCTGCGGCCCGTCGCCGGCCGGCTGGCCGACCACCGCGGCCGCAAGCCCACTGTCCTGATCGGCTCGATCATCGTCGCGCTCGGCGGCTTCATGTACCTGCTGCCGCTGGGCGTGCCCGGCCTGGTCGCGGCCCGACTCGTGCTCGGCGCCGGCGAGGGCGCCGTGTTCACCGCCAGCTCGGCTTGGGTGGTGGATCTGGCACCCCTCCCGCGGCGAGGACGGTTGATCGGCCTCTACGGCCTCTCGGTCTGGGCGGGGCTCAGCATCGGGCCGCTGGTTGGCGAGCTGCTCCTCAACGTCTCCAGCTACACCGTGGTCTGGCTCTTCGCGGGAGCGGTGCCGCTGCTCGGGGCGGTGATCGCCACCCGCCTGCCCGATCCGTTCCACCCCGCACCGCATCCCGAGGAGGAGCATCACTCGCTGATCGAGCGCGAGGCGATCCGCCCCGGGATCGCCCTCGCCCTCGCCTCGATCGGCTACGCGACCATCGCCGCCTTCGTCGTCCTTCACCTCGACGCACGGGGCGTCGGGCACGGCGCCACCGTCTTCGGCGCCTTCGCGACGATGGTCGTGCTGACGCGGCTTGTCGGCGGCGATCTGCCCGACCGGGTCGGACCCGCCCGGGTCGCCATCGTCGCCGCCTCGGTCGAGGCCATAGGCCTGGCCACGCTGGGCTTCGCCCAAAGCCTCCCGGTCGCCCTGGCGGGCGCCCTGGCCATGGGGGCAGCCTTCTCGCTCCTCTACCCCTCGCTGTCGCTGATCGTGATCAGCCGCGTCTCCGAGACCAGGCGCGGCGCGGCGCTCGGCACCTTCACCGCCTTCTTCGACGCCGGGATCGGCCTCGGAGCGCCCATCGCCGGTCTGATTGCCGCGCTCGTCAGCTACGAGGGAGCCTTCCTCGTCTCGGCCGCGATCGCCTTGGTCTCGGCCGCGACGATCGCCTTCGTGATCGCCCCCCGCGGCCGGGCGCTGATGGCGACTCGCTAGACCCTCCTAGCGCCGGGCGATGAGGAGCGACTGGGCGGCGCGGCCGATGCGGCCGCGCTCGTCGGAGAGCTCGGACTCGGCGGTCCCGATGCCGGTGGGCTGGGGACGGGTGACGGCGTCGACGCAGACCCACTCGCCCTCGGGCATGCGCTCGAAGTGGACGGTGAGGTCGACGTTGATGAAGACGTATGAGCGCCAGTCGAGCACGGCGCTGATCCCGTTGCCGACGTCGGCCGCGACCAGCGCCCGCTGCAGGGGAGTCGGCTCCTCGCCGGTCACGAGCGGGTGCCGCATCCGCATCCAGACCGTCGCCGGCCCCGGCTCCCGGAACGTCCCCGAGACAGACTTCCACTCCATCGCCGAGTGGTAGCCGACGCTCTGGCCGGTGGCGAAGAACTCGGGGGAGTGGCCCTGCTCGGGCCCGGGCGGCGGATCGTCGAGGTCGATCACCTCCTCCGGCATCTCGACCTCGGTCCTGCGCAAGAGCCAAGCGGTGGCCCGCATCAGCTCCCCGTCGTCGTTCGAGAGCGAGGCCTCGACCAGCTGCACCCTCTTCCCCGGACGCAGCACCCGCGACTCGACCCGCACCTCCCCGATCGGCACCGGCCGCAGGATCTCAATCACGATCCGCCCCACCTGAAAGCCCGCGGACCCCTCCAGCCCCCCGATCTCACGCCCGAGCAGAGCCGAAGGCGGCCCCGCATGCTGGGAGCCCGGATCCCACGGACCCCGAGTCAGCTCACTTGCAAGGAAGCTGCCCGCGCCATTCGGGATGTAGAACGCTTCGTCCATCGCCGCGGCATCGTAAGGGGCAAGCGGGTGGCGCCTCTCGAACGGGCGGATACTCAAAACACCGGCCTCATTAGGCCGGTGTTTGTCCGGGCGAGAGGCGCCACCCGCTTGCCCCTAACCTTTGACCCATGGACAAGACCAAGAAGACCGACGCCGAGTGGCGCGAGCAGCTGACCCCCGAGCAGTACGAGGTCACCCGCAAGGCCGGCACCGAGAGCCCCTTCACCGGCCCTTACGTCGATGAGAAAAGCGAGGGCATGTACCACTGCGTGTGCTGCGGCACCGAGCTCTTCTCCTCCGACACCAAGTTCGACTCGGGCACCGGCTGGCCCAGCTTCACCGAGCCGGCCAACCTCGAGCACGTCGAGCTGCGTCCCGACAACAGCCTCTTCATGCGCCGCACCGAGGTCGTCTGCAAGCACTGCGACGCCCACCTGGGGCACGTGTTCGACGACGGGCCCGCCGAGCGCGGCGGCCAGCGCTACTGCATCAACGGCTGCGCGCTGGAGCTCAAGGTTTCCCCCCAGCACCCAGATAGCTGAACTTCACCGCGAGCGCCACCGCCTCGGTGCGCGTGTCCACCTCGAGCTTGCCGATCGCGTTGCGCACGTGGGTGTGCACGGTCGCCGGGCTGAGCCCGAGGCGTTCGGCGATCTCTTTCACCCGCAGGCCCTCGGCGAGGAGCTCGAGGATCTGGCGCTCGCGGGGCGAGAGCGTGAGCAGCTTCTCGACCTCCGACGGCTTGCCGCCGGCAAAGTCGCCGCCGAGGAAGGTGCCGCCGCCGGTGACCGCTTTGACGGCGCGGGCGATGTCCTCGGCCGGCGCTGACTTGAGCACGTAGCCCGAGGCGCCCGCGCGCAGCGCCAGGGCCAGCAGGTCGGGCTGGGCGTGGGCGGTGAAGACGATGACCTTGGTGCGGGGGCGCGCCTTCAGCACCTCCTTGGTCGCCTCGATCCCGTCGCGCTTGGGCAGCTCGACGTCGATGATGAGGACGTCGGGTTCCAGATCCTTGACCACATCGACCACGTCGCGCCCGTTGCCGGCCTCGCCGACGATCTCGACCGTGCTCGAGTTGAGCATCCGAGCCTTGATCGCCTCGCGGACGATCTCGTGATCGTCGCAGAGAACGACCCGCTTGGCGTCGCGCACACCGCTGCTCATAGAAAGCCTGTCCTACTCAAATTCATTGAGGCCCGATCCTCTCAGGCGCGCCGTACGAATGCAAAATAGTGGGTAGCGTGAACCCACCGTCCCGCTCCTGCCGGTTCTCGATCAGCGCGATCATCGTCCGTCCCACGGCCACCGCCGTCCCATTCAGCGTGTGCACCGCCTCCGGTGATTCGCCGTCGCCGGGCCGATACCTACAACTGAGGCGTCGCGCCTGGTAATCGGTCGTGTTGGAGCAAGAGGTCAGCTCGCGGTAGCGCTCCTGGCTCGGGATCCAGGCCTCGCAGTCGTACTTCTTCGCCGCTGGGGCGCCGAGGTCGCCCGCGGCCACGTTGACCACGCGGTAGGGGATCTCCAGCGCGGAGAGGATGCGCTCCTCGATCGCGAGCAGGCGCTCGTGCTCGTCCGAGGACTGGGAGGGCTCGACGAACGAGAACATCTCGACCTTGTCGAACTGGTGGACGCGGAAGATCCCCCGCGTGTCGCGCCCGGCGGCGCCGGCCTCGCGGCGAAAGCAGGTCGAGAAGCCCGCGTAGCGCAGCGGCAGCCGCTCTGCCTCGAGGATCTCGTCGGCGTGCAGGGCGGCGAGGGAGACCTCGGAGGTGCCGACGAGGAAGAGCTCGTCCTTGGGCACCTCGTAGATCTGGTCGCGGTCGCCGGGCAGGAAGCCGGTGCCGTGGAGCGCCTCTTCGCGGACCAGCACCGGCGGCACCACCGGCTCGTGGCCCTCGCCGCGGACGAGGTCGAGGGCGAAGCGGACCAGCGCCAGCTCCAGCATCACCAGGTCGCCCTTTATGTAGGCGAAGCGCGAGCCGGAGAGCCGGGCGCCCGCCTCCATGTCGATCAGGCCCAGCTCGGTGCCGATCTCGAGGTGGTCGCGGGGCTCGAACTCGAAGCTCGGCAGCTCGCCCTCCTCGCGCAGGACGACCGCGTCCTCCTCGGTCATCCCTTCCGGGGCGTCGGGGTCGGGCAGGTTGGGCAGCGCGCCGGCGAGCCGCTGCAGGTCGGCCTCGACCTGCTCGAGCTCTGCCTTGCCGGACTCGATCGTCTCCTTCAGCGTCGCCACGGCCCGCATCTGCTCCTCGGCGTCCTCGCCGCGCTGCTTCGCCTCGCCGATCTGCTTGGAGAGCGTCTTGCGCTCGGCCTGGGCGCCCTCGACCTGGGGCAGCAGCTCACGCCGGCGGGCGTCGAGGCCGAGCAGCTCATCGACCTGCTCAGCGGCTCCGCGGCGCGCGAGCGCCGCCTTGACCCGCTCGGGATCGGAGCGGATCAGCTTCAGGTCGAGCATGGCTCAGGGAGGTTAGGGCGCCGGCTGGGCGCCGGGACGGGGCGATTCTTCGGCTTCGTTGCCCGCGTACTTGGCGACGAAGCGGGCGACTTCGTCGGCCTCGTCGCCGACGACGATGTTGGCGGGCATGATCGCGCCGGAGAAGCCGCCGTTCTGGATCGCGAAGAGAGCGTCGTCATAGGTCTCGGTTCGCTGATCGAGGTTCGGACCCTGCGTGCGCAGGCCGCGATTGCCGCTTCCCTGGGTGCCGGCGGCGCTCAGCGTGTGGCAGCCGGAGCAGTGCGTGGCGAAGAGAACGGCCCCCCCGTGGTTGGGGTCGTTGTCCGAGACCGAGACGCCTTCCTCGCCGAACCCGCAGGCAGCGAGGCCGAGGGCCGCGACGACGGTCATGGCTGTGATCAGTGCAGGGCGCACGCGGCGCGCATCATATTGTCTTGACCCGATCCGGTTCCCCCACGATGCCGATGCCAGATTCAGCCCGCTTCCGAGCCGCGATGGCGATGTTGCCGACCGGCGTCACCGTGGTCAGCGCCAGCGGCCCCGACGGCCCGGCCGGAGCGACCGCCAACGCGGTCTGCTCCCTCTCGATAGAGCCGATGCTGATGCTGGCCTGCCTGGACCGCGGCTCCCGCACCCTGCTCGCCGTCCAGGCCGCCAACCACTTCGGCATCAGCGTCCTGCACGCCGGCCAGGAGCCGATCGCCCGCGCCTTCGCCACCAAGGCCCCGGTGGCCGACAAGTGGGACGGCATCGGCTGGAGCGAGCGCGCCGGGATCCCCGCCATCGACGGCTCCCTGGCCTGGATCGCCTGCGACCTGCGCGACGTGATCGCCGCGGGCGACCACGTGATCGTCACCGGCGAGGTGCGCGACCTGGAGAGCGACGAGGGCGACCCGCTGGTGTTCAGCCGGGGCGAGTACCGGCCGCTTGGGTGACCAGCCCGCACATCAGGTCGACCGCGTCGGCATCTGAGAGGCCCTGCTCGCGAACGAGGGAGCGCCAGGTGGCGAACGAGACCGCGTGGCCGGCCGCCGCCTCGACCCTTCGCCTTCGGGCGCCGCGCTCGGGGCGGCCGCGGACGATCGTCGCCGCGGCCTCGGCGAGCCAGGCAACCCTGCGCCCTACGGCCATCCGCATCGCGGGCACCAGGGTGGCGTCGCGCGTGGTCCTCTCCAGCATCTCCTCGCCACTCTCGTACCAGGCGTAGAGAGCGCTCAGCGCGACCCGCAGGCGCTCGTCCGGGTCGCCTATCGCGGCCCAGTCGGCGAGGTCGGGCAGCGGGTGCTGGCCGAGCCAGTGCGCGGAGCAGGCGCCGAAGAGGGCCTCTTCGTCGGGGAAGTGCCTGTAGACGGTGGCGCGCTGCACACCGGCCCGCTCGGCGACGGCGCTGATCGTCGTCTTCGCCGGCCCGAGGGACCCGTGCAGGTCGACCGCGGCCTCGGTGATGCGGAGCCGGGTCTCGTCCTCGAGCTCGGCTCGGCGGCGCTTGCGGTACTGGCGCTTGGTGGCTGTGCTGTTTTCGCTAGACATTCTTGTTCGATGAAGTTTGACAGAACCGGAGGCGGCATGCTACTTTCGCGAACATAAGTGTTCAACGAAATGGAGGTTCCACGATGTCCGCAGCACAGTTCACAGAGACGCTCCGCCGCTTCGACGCTTCCCAAGGCCCGCGCAAGGTCGGCCCCGATGAGGGCCCCGTCGCCGAGCTCGGCGGCTGCGACGCGCGCTTCCTCGTCTTCGGAGAGGAATCGGGAGGCGGCTTCTCGCTGGTCGAACACCCGGTGCCGCCCCGCTCCCTCTGCGCGCCCCGCCATCGCCACCTGGGCGTCGACGAGTACAGCTTCGTCCTCGAGGGCCGCATGGGCGCCCTGCTGGGCGACGACGTGATCTACGCCGAGGCCGGCGACCTGGCCTTCAAGCCGCGCGACCAGTGGCACACCTTCTGGAACGCCGGCGACGAGCCCCTCCGCATCCTCGAGATCATCTCCCCCGCCGGCTTCGAGCACTTCTTCCTCGAGTTCGACCGGGCGCAGAAGGACGGCACCTTCGACCCGGTCGCCCTGGGCGAGCGCTTCGCGATCGAGTTCGACATGGAGAGCCTGCCGGCGATCTGCGCCGAGCACGGGCTGGTGCATCCGCTGCTGGACCAGGAGGGGTGACGCGACTAGCCGAGCAGGCCCCGGCGCCGACACTCACTAAGCAGGTCGGCGACGGCGCCCTGAGCGTCGGCACGGTCAGCGTCGCGATCGACGTCGGCGTCGCTGATGAAGTCTGCCGCCCGCGCCGGGCCGGTGTGCTCGACGGTCTCAAAGTTGCTCGCCAGACTTTCGAGCGCCTCCCTGACAATCTCGGCGTGATCTACGGCGTGGCCCTCAAGAGTTTCGGCGATGGACGCCGCGCCTCCCGGGGCGCGGCGGATCACATAGACGAGGTCATAGGCGTCCTTGGGCTCGCCGCGGTCTTGAAAGGCGAATGACTTGAGGATGACGAAGGCGGCTGGCCCGCAGACCGGGATCGTCCTCTCTGCGACTTCTCCCTTGCGAGTGCGGCCCGTGAGTCGGACCTCGCGGATCTCCTCGAACGCGAGCTGCCAAGACGCCAGCGCTGCAGGGTCTTGTTGCCCTCCTCGTTGACGTCGGCCTCGAACCCCTCCCGGCGCAGACGATCGCTGACCTCGGCGTAGTCACCGTCGTTGAGCAGGCCGATATGGAGGGCGACGTCGACGTCGCCGGAGCCGACGTGGCGATCGTCGTCCTCGTCGGCGAGCTCTCCGTCGAGGAGCAGGGAGGGAACCAGGCCGCCGACAATGCAGAGGCGGTCGAAGTAAGCGCCGAGGGTGACGGCGACGGTCAGCAGAGTCGATTCGACCTCGCGGGTCTCCTCGCGGCTGTAGCCGCTGCTGTGGCGTGGCTTACCCGGCGCTGCCATCCCAGAGCCCTCCTCGCCTCAGCTCCTCCGCGGCCTCCGTCGCCCGCTCGGGCAGGTGGACCAGGTCCACGTAGACCTGCGGCGGCGACACGCAGTCGACACCATCGAGCTGGTGCTCACCGCTGAAGACTCCCTCGTCGTCGGGAACTAGCAGCTGCACATTCGCCCCACGCTCCTCGAGCCGCAGTCCGATCTCATCGGCGACCTCCAGTGGGTCTCCCTTGACATAGACACTGTTGAGCCGGAACCCTGCGAAGTGACTGAGCAACCACGCTGCGGGCAGCCCGGTGAACGCATGACTCACGTCGGCATCCGCGAGTCTCCCAGCAAGCGCGCGCGCGAGTTCGATACCCGACCCCGAGATATGCCCGTAGACGAACTCATGACGATCGAAGTGATACTCAGCCGCCCACGCGTCGAGCAGGAGAAGGGGGTCTCGGGGACGTAGGCCGAGCTCAGACTCCTCGAGCAGCTCCTCTCCGCGAAGGCGCCCCACCGTCCGTGACACGTGGCCGTCATCGAGGCCGGTCACGACGGCGATCTCTTTCTGGCGCCACCACCTCCGCGGATCGATCAGCAACTCGCGGGTGACCCTGGCGCTTTTCGGAGCAAAGGGCGAGGACGGTCTCCCGCGCTGCGGGTAGCGATTTGGCTTGCCCTCGACGTGGATGTGGAAGTTGTCCCCCTCACGGATTGAGGCATTGCCGGAAAGATCGATCCAGTTGAGATTCACGTCCGCGGCCGCCTTGGATCCAGCCGGAGTCATGTAGGGGACAACGAGGATGCTCATATCCGCCTCGATGAGCTCGGCGTAGCGCTCTAGCTGCTCCTTCGCTGCTGCAACGACCCCCGGCCGGCTCGAGGACTTGGCCTCAAAGATCCAGGTCTGGCCGTCGACCTCGACGATGGCATCCACGCGGTGCCCGTCCGGCGCCGGAACCTCGCGTGAGAAAGTCGCCGGCCGTCGATCCAGCAGGTCCTCGAGCAGATCCGGCAGTTCCCGCAACGCTTCTCGCTCAAATTTTACACCAGCCTTCATAAAGACATCTCCTGTCAACTATCTACAGGACGACAGTTTACGCAGATTTTTCCCTCAATCTGCATAAAATCTATTCCTGCAACATTTTTACAGGACTATTCTTTAGACCTCTACAGACTGAAGAGGCCCCCGAGGGTCAAATTGACTACGGGGCTCGTCGATGACCCCGAGGTAATCGACGGGCGCGCCCGGCCGGGCTAGAGTCGCCGCCAGATGCCGACCGCAAGCTCCAATGCCGATGTCGGGCCGCTGCTGCGGGAGTGGCGCGAGCGGCGGCGACTCACCCAGCTCGAGCTGGCGCTCGACGCGGGAACCTCCGCCCGTCATCTGAGCTTCGTCGAGACCGGCCGCTCGAAGCCGGGGCGCGAGGTGCTGCTGCGGGTCGCCGAGCAACTCGAGGTCCCGTTCCGCGAGCGGAACCAGCTGCTGCTCGCCGCCGGCTACGCCCCAGCGTTCCCCGAGCGCTCGCTCGAGGAGCCGGAGCTGGCGCCGGTGCGGGAGGCACTCGACCGAGTCCTCACCGCGCAAGAGCCCTACCCGGCGATGGCCATGGACCGCGGCTGGAACGTCGTCGCCGCCAACTCGGCGTTCAGGGCGTTCGCGGAGTGGGTCGACCCGGAGCTGCTCGAGCCGCCGGTCAACGCGCTGCGGATGGGCCTCGATCCGCGCGGGTTGGCGCCTCTGGTCCTCAACCTCGGGGAGGTGCGGGCGTATTTCCTCGAGCGACTCCAGCGCCAGGTCGCGATCACCGCGGACGACGATCTGGCGGCCCTGCTCGAGCTGGTCGAGGGCTACCCCGCGCCCGAGCACGAACAGCTTCCCGCCAGCGAGGCCGCCGCGAGGGAGATCCTCACCCCGCTGCGGATGCGCACTCCCGCCGGAGAGGAGCTCTCGTTCGTCGGCACGGTCGCGACCTTTGGCTTCGCGGGCGAGGTAACGACCTCCGAGCTCTCGATCGAGTCGCTCTTCCCCGCCGATGCGGCGACCGCGGAGACACTCGAGAGCATGGCCCGCGACCGTCGAAACGCTGACTCGCACACACCCCCAAACAGAGGAGGACGATGAACATGAGCAAGCTCGGCATCGGTCAACTGATCGCGGGCGCCGGAGGCGTCCTGCTGATCGTCTCCCTGTTCCTCCCCTGGGCCGACGTCGAAGGCGTCAGCCAAACCGGCTGGGAGCTCTCGACGATGGCCGACGTCTTCTTCCTAATCGCCGGCCTAGTCGCGATCGGAGCGGCAATCACCGGCGGCCGCCACAGCTTCTTCCGCCCCGACCTCTCGCTGAACGCCGCAACCGACCTGCTCGGAGTAGTGGCGACGCTGCTCCTCGCCTGGCTAATCCTCTTCGACTTCCCAGCGAACGCCGACCCCGAAATCGGCGCCTACCTAGCCCTAATCGCAGCAATCGCGATCATGGGTGGCGCCGGCGATTACAGCGTGCTGCGTCGGAGGTCTCGGGCTGATCCCGCAACCCCAGACGACGCCCCGCAAGCACAGTAGAGGGCGACCGGGACGGACACGGGACTCAACAAGACGTTGCGGCGTCCCTTAACAGCGGGTATTCTTTACCTATGACAGAGAAGGTAAAGAATCAAACCAAGGTTTCCAGCAAGCACCAAGTGACGATACCCGCAGCCCCCTTTCGCAAGGCGGGCTTCGAGCCTGGCGACACCTTGAGAGTCGAAGCCGAGGGAGCCGGTCGTGTCGTCCTGACGCGGATCGACGAGCTGGTCGACCGCTACTCCGGTTGCCTCGAGACCGGTGGCGACCTGCGCGAGCGCGTAGAAGGGCTGCGCGAGGAGTGGCGGTAGTCCTCGATTCCGACGTGGTCATCGGCTTTCTCGACCACAACGACGCTCTCCACGAGGTCGCGGACACAGCAGTCCGCGCCTTCGTCAGCAAGGAACGACTGTTGGTGTCGGCAGTGACCTACGCCGAGGTCCTGACCGGCGCCCGGCTGGGACATCACGACGAGCCCCAGGTCAGAGGCTTCTTCAGCGACCTGATCTCGGAGGTTCTGCCCGTCGATGTGGCCGTGGCAGACATGGCAGCCGATCTCCGGTCTCGCCGCAAGTCCCTGCGAATGCCAGATGCCCTGATCCTGGCGACGGCCGAGATCCAGTCAGAAGTCGGACTGGTAGTGACCGGCGATCTTCAGGTGACCAAAATTGGCGGACTCAGGTGCAAAGTGCAGCTACTTCGCTAGCGCTCGATCGAAAGTCCCGGCAGTGCCAAGCAATGCTCACTCAACGCGGCCTAAAACCCTTGGGCCAAAGGCCTCTAGCCAACAGCAGGGTCAGAAAATACCTCCAGCTTGCGCCCGATTTGCGAGTCATTGAGACACCAGTGCCCAATGAGTCGAGGCTTCAGCCCCACCACATTCTAGGGTCAAGCTAATGACCGCATCACCCAAGCAAGACCGTATTCGCCGCCTGATTGAGCAGGCCAATGGACTGCCGGACGACCAAACCAACGCTTGGAAAGAGCGGGCGCGGCTCGCCGTTTCTGGAGCCTATGGCGAAGAGTCCGACCAGCTCGAACGCTTCGACAAGATTCGTTGGACGATGGGCGCAGTGAGCAGTTCAACCCCCCGAAGCGCCTTCGCAGAAGCTAGACAGCGTGGACTTCGCCGTGCTGTCGAGATGCTTGAAGCCTTTGAAGAGGATCTGGAGGAGCGGGAAGGTCAGCCAGCTCTCCCGGGGCTTGATCCCGCTGATCTACATCCATGGATTGTGGACGCTGCCGCACGCCTTTGGCAGGACGGACATCAGCGTCAAGCCGTTCAAGCCGCTGCATCGGCCGTGGAGAATTGGCTTCGCGCAAAGACCGGCGTACATCAGGGCAGCATCTCGTCGCTCGCTGCTTCAGCTTTTTCGCCGGAGGACCCCAAGCCGAATACGCCGCGCTTGAGATTTTCGGGCTTCGATCCCGTCGGATCGGACGGATGGAAGAGTGCCCACGACGGGGCAGGCGCATTTGGCCGCGGCTGCTTTCTCAGAATCCGCAACCTCTACACCCACCACGATGGCGATCCAGAGCAAGAGGATCTAGAGGCCCTAGCCGCTCTAAGCCTTCTTGCTCGATGGATCGACAGCGCCAAGGTCGTCAAAGCGGAGTCTGACTCGTCCTGATCTCGCGCCGCCCTCAGCGACAACGACGTCGGTTCTCCATCTCGATCAACATCATCGTGATCTAGCAGCAGGAGCGGCCATTCGGAATACGGCTCGCGTGATCGATCCCGCTCGATCCGAGCATTCTGGACAAAGACAGCTGCCGATTCTGCCACTGCGCCTCACCCGTATTCAGCTGCTGGATCGCGGCATCTGCTCGCAGAGTCTGCCGCTTCTTGCGCACGGTTTGTGCGTATCGAGGGTTCCCGACCTCGATAAGCAGAGGTTGCTCGCTGTTCGTGACGCCGATATTGTCGCCCGTGCCAAGGCAATAGGTGAGATCGCAGAGCGCGTCCGGATGGGTTTCAGAGGTGGGTACCCATGCTGGTACCCACGACGGTCTCCAGCGGGCCTATGGAGGCCGTTTTCCGCACTGCGGCGCAGCATGGCGTAACGGGAGCGACGGGACTCGAACCCGCGACCTCCGGCGTGACAGGCCGGCGCTCTAACCAGCTGAGCTACGCCCCCAGGGGATGGGCAAACTGCGCCCGGCGGGCATTATCTCAGGGTCGCTGGACTTGTAGCCGGTAGGGGGTCGGGCGGGGGGATCGGGAGCGGATCTCCAGGCGGAGGCGAGACTGGCCGCAGACCGTGAAATCCAGCTGCCTGCGGGCGTGGGGGCGGAAGCTGCGGAGCAGCCTGCCGGCGCGGCTACGGAGGGCTAGCACGTAGCCGCGCCGGTGCAGGCCTACCGGGCGCAGGGTCACCATTCCGTCGAGTGGCGTAGGCAGAGACTCGACGGCTGCGCCCTCCCCCCTGGCTGGCACGCGCCCCGACAGCACGAAGCTGGTCCGCCCCTGCCAGGGCGTAAGGGTGTCTTCCTGGATCGCGCGGAAGGAGTCCGCGGTCGGCGCCAGCTCGCGCAGCCAGCGCCAGCGGACCGGGGCTTCGGGGAAGCGGTTGTGGGCGAAGGCCTCCGCGAATGCCTCGCCCGGGTCCTCGAAGTAATGCTCGCCCTCGTCGCCCGGGAAGAGCTTGCCGTGCCGCTTCCCGTTGCAGACACCCTCGACCCGGGCCCAGCGCTGGGTCCCCCAGTCGACCGCGCTCGGGAAGGGCGCCGGCAGGTCGCGGTGCTGGGCGACGTGGTGCCCGTACTCGTGGGCGAGGACGAAGTCGCGGTCGGCGCCGTCCTCGTCGGTTTCCTCGTTGCCGCTAAGGACGATCCTGTTCTCGCCGGTGAAGTAGCAGGCCTCGGCGCCGAAACCGCAGTCGAAGCCGAGCTGGAAGGGCGTGTCGAGCTGCACCGCCACCAGGTTGACCTCGTAGCCGTGGACCAGCGTGCCGATGAAGTCGGCGATCTGCTGCGGGTTGGCGTCGGTGCAGGTCTCCGCGCATGCGGCGGTGACGCCGACCTCGATCGTCGCTTCGGTGCCGTCCCCGATCGCATAGCGCTGCGACGACGCAGTGGCCGAGATCCGCGCCGCCGCAGCGCCTGGCGCGCCCCATACGACGTCTCGCATCGGCGCCGCCGGCCGCGGCACCTCGAGCGCGTCCGCCGAGCCGGGGCGGCCGGCAGCCGCTCCACCTGGAGCGGCGAAGAGAAAGACAATGGCTATGCCCGCAAGCGCCCCCGCCGGGCGCCGGCTCACGGAGCGGGGCCCGGACTTGTCTCGTAGGCCTTGGCGGGGAGCGAGGCGGAGCGCGGTCGGCTGGGCCCGACCAGGCGCGAGGAGCGGGCGCCGCTCCCACGGCGCGTCCTCACCCGGCGCGCCGACCAGCGCGGCCGCACGGGGGTCGCTTCGAGCAGGGAGGGCCAAGTTTCCGTCCCGATCCGGCCGTCGACCGGCAGGCCCCGCGAGAGTTGGAAGGAGCGGACGGCGGCGGCCGTCTGGGGGCCGAAGAACCCGGTGACGGAAAGCTGGGACTGCCCCGCCCCGACCAGGTGCTGCTGGGCCCAGACGACGAGGTCGCCGCGGCTGCCGCGGCGCAGCATCGGGTGGGAGGTGACCGGGCTGTAGCCGGCGATCGGCCCGGCGGTCCCCGCCCCGAGGGCATCCCAGGCGCGGGTGCTCGTCTCCTGCCAGCTCCACCAGCTCGGCGGCCGGCCGCCGTAGCTGTCGGCGAAGCGGCGGAAGCCGAGGATCTCGCCGCGGCCGGGGCGCATGTAGGTCTGCCCGATCGGGTAGATCGGGTGCTCCCAGAGCCGGTTGAAGAGGTAGGTGTGCTCGTAGACGCCGCGCACCGACGTCCCGATCGCCTTCCAGTACATCTGCGGCTGGTTGTACGTGGCCCCGCCCGGCCCGAGGAAGACCGAGTAGGGGAAGGACGGGTGGTAGTCGACGTAGGGGAAGGTGGCGAGCGAGAGCGGGAAGCGCTCGCCGATGCGGGCGCGCAGGGCGCGGACGTAGAGATCGGCCGCCGCGTAGCGGCCCTCGTAGTGGGCCTCGGCGTCGATGACGAGGCAGTCGGCGCCGCGACGCGCGGCCGCGGCGCCGACCTTGGCCTCGGCTACAGGGCGTTCCCCGTAGACGAACTGCCAGGCACAGACGTCGAGCCCGCCCCGGTGCAGGGCGTCGACGAGGCCCGAGCTGAACTGGCTCCAGTAGTTGCCGGCATCGCCCGCCTTTATGTAGAGCGTGCCGATCCCGGCGCGTCTGGCGCGGGAGACGATCTCAGGGACGCTGCCGCCCTCGGAGCGCTCCACGTACCAGACCCACATCCCGGCGCGATCGAAGGAGGTCGGCTCGCCGGCCGCTGGCGCCTCGGGCGACTGCCCGGCTCCTCCCGGCACTGCGCAGGCAGCGGTGGGCATGTACGCGATCAGCGCCATTGCAAGGAAAGTCGTCAGGAGCAACGGGCGGAACACTGAGGCCGCGTTGCGTCTGGGCTTCACATCAACTTCGAACACGGTAACGGGGACGGCGCTGCGGGTGGGAAATTCCAGCCGACAGAGGTGTACCTGATCTGGCCCGTCGGTATCTGGCCGTCAGCTCCTCCGCGTGCCGGGGCCGCAATACTTCTCCGCATGATCGTCGAGAGAACCGAGAATCCGCAATGGCTGTCCAACGCCTACCTCGTCGCCGACGAAGCCGGCGGCACCGGGGTGCTGATCGACGGCAACGACGACCTCGGGCTGCTGCTCGAGCGGGCCGAGCGCGACGGGATCGAGATCACCCACATCCTCGTCACCCACCCCCACCCCGACCACGTGGCGGGGCTGGCCGAGGCACGGGAGCGGCTCGGCGGCGTGCCGATGGTCGCCCACGCCGAGGCGGCGGCGGAGATGAGCGACGAGGTGGCCCAGACGATCGCCGACGGCGAGAAGCTCTCCACCGGCGGCCTCGAGATCGAGGCGATCCTCACCCCCGGGCACGCGGCCGGCCACGTCGCCTTCCTCGTCAACGGCACCGACCTCTTCACCGCGGACGTCCTCTTCAAGGGCACGGTCGGCGGCACGATGGCGCCGGGCGCGAGCGGCCTCGACGACCTGCGGGCCTCGGTGATGAAGCTGGTGGAGCTGCCGGCCGAGACGGTCGTGCACCCCGGCCACCGCGAGCCGACGACGATCGGCGCCGAGCGCGACGGCAACCCTTTCGTGCTGATCTGGCGCGGCGAGGCGGAGACCGGCGAGGAGCAGTGCACGGTTTGGGGGCGCCCGGCGACGCTGAAGCTGTGGGCGCCGGACTACGACGGCGGCAACAAGGCCTGGGTCGTCTTCGGCGACGACGGCACCGAAGCGATCGTCGGCGGCTCCCAGGTCGAACGCGCCTGAGAGCGACGCAGCTTTCCGCCCAGCACCCGCGACTTTAGCCATCCCAGGCAGTCCTGGACACATGTGCGATTGGAGTACAGGCCGTTTACCAGCACACTGCCTCCCTCGCTTGTAGCTGCCAGAAGCTTCAACTGACGGGAATAGGCACTTGATCCAGGCAATCACAGCCAGCGGCATCCAGGAATTCTTCTTCGACTGGTATCCCGTCTTCGGGGTCTTCTTCATGGCCTGCCTGCTGCTCGTCTTCCTGAGGCTGATGCAAAGCACGGTCGGCTCGACCAAGCCGGAAACGGTGAAGGCGAGCCAGACGAAGCCGGTCCTCTGGGAGGAGGTGCAGGGAGTCGACGCAGCCAAGGACGAGCTGATGGACGTCGCCGAGTGGCTGCACGACCCCGAGCGCTTCGCCGCGCTCGGTGCGCGGCCGCCGCGCGGAGTTCTGCTCTTCGGTCCCCCCGGGACCGGCAAGACGATGCTGGCGCGGGCAGTGGCCGCGCAGGCGGGCGTGGATTTCTTCGCCGCCTCGGGATCGAGCTTCGTCGAGATGTTTGTGGGGAGGGGTGCCGCCAGGATCCGGCGGCTGTTCAAAGAAGCGCGCAAGTCGGGACGTGCGGTGATCTTCATCGACGAGCTCGACGCCGTGGGAGGAGCGCGCAGTGGAGGAGGTGGCGATGGCGGTTCGAGCGAGCGGGAGCAAGCTCTCAACCAGCTGCTGGTCGAGCTCGATGGGTTCGAGCGCGATCCAGGCACGGTAATCGTCATCGCCGCCTCCAACAACGTCGACAAGCTCGACCGGGCGCTGCTGCGCCCCGGCCGATTCGATCGCCAGGTCCTCGTCTCGCCGCCCGACCGCGACGGGCGCGAGGCGATTCTCCGCGCGCACGCGGAGGGCAAGCCGCTGGGGGCGGATCTCGACCTGCGCGACGTCGCCCGCAAGACGACCGGGATGACCGGCGCTCAGCTGGCCAACGCGCTCAACGAGGGGGCGATCATCGCCGGCCGCGCGGGGCGGGGGGCGATGGCGCGAGAGGATCTCGACGAGGCTCTGCTGCGCCAGTCGGTCGGCTCGCAGCAGGCCCGTCGCCTCAACGCCGAGGAGCGCCGCATCGTCGCCTACCACGAGGCCGGGCACGCGCTCTGCAGGCACCTGGTCGGGGGCGACCCGCCGGAGATCCTCAGCATCATCCCGCGCGGCCCCGCGCTCGGCTTCGTCGCCTCCTCGCCGGAGGAGGACAGCTACCTCGAGTCGAGGGAGGATCTCCAGAACGAGATCGTCACCCTGCTCGGCGGCCGCGCGGCCGAGGAGGAGGTCTTCGGGACTTCCTACTCCGGCGCCTCGGGCGACCTCGCGCGGGTCCACGCGGTCTGCAAGCAGATGGTCGGCGAGTTCGGGATGGGGGTGGCGCTCGGCGCCGAGGGAGCCCCGCCGATCGCCCTGCCCACCGGTGACTACGCGATGTCGGACCGGACCCGCCGCGACGTCGACGTCGCGGCGATGACGCTGGCCCGCGACGCGCACCGCCGCGCGCGGATCCTGCTTGCCGCCAACCGCCGCTGTCTCGACGACCTGGCCGCGAACGCGCTCGAGCGCGAGACGCTCACCCGCGAGGACCTCGACGAGATCTTCGCCGCGCACGAGCTGGACGGCGACAACAGCCCGGGCGCGCTCGAGCGGGCCGCCGCCGCGCTTGCCCCGGTATCCGCTGAGCGCGAGTAGCATTCCCGGTACCGTGGCGTACCGCGAAGAGGACTCCAACTACTACTTCCCGCCCGGCCGCTCGATGGCGCGCCGGGTCCATGGCGAGCGCGCCGTCGGCCTGCTCTACGGGCAGCGGGCGCTCCTGATCGGCGCCCTGGAGCCGCTCACCTACACCGGCACGATGCTGAGCACCGCCGCCGGCGACCGGCCCTTCCAGCGGCTGGCGCGCACGGCAAAGATCCAGGAGACGATCCTCCTCGGCACCCGCGAGGAAGCCGACAAGGCCCTCGCCGTGGTGGACCGCCTGCACCAGCGGGTCAAAGGAACCCTACCCGAGGCCGCGGGTACCCACCCCGCCGGCAGCTCCTACTCCGCCTTCGACCCGGAGCTGATGCTCTGGACCCTGGCCGTCATCGCCGACTCCGGACGGGCGATGTACGAGGCGATGGTGCGACCGCTGACCGACGCCGAGCGCGAGGATCTCTGGCAGGACTACGTCCGCTTCGGCGAGCTCTTCGGACTGCCGAGCAGCGACGTTCCCGGCAGCTATCGCGAATTCAGCGCCTGGTGGGAGGAGCGGATGTCCTCACCCGACCTGCAGGCGACCGAGCACGGCCTGGAGATGGCGCCGCTGGTCGCCTTCGAGCAGCCGGTGCCAGGCGCCGCGCGCGGCAATCTCGTCGCCCAGAATCACATCATCAAGGGCACCCTGCCGCCGCGCGTGCGAGAAATCTTCGGCATCCGCTGGGGCCGCGCGCACGAGACCGGCTACCGGGCGATGGCGGCGGGGCACCGCCGGGCGCGGCGCTTCTTCCCCCGCCCGATGCGACGAGGCCGCAACGACGTCTTCTTCGACCTGGTCACCAAAAGAGAGCAGCAACGCGGCGGGACCCGCACACCGCAGCTCCGCGTCAGCGCTTGACCTGACAGGGCTCGAAGAACGTCCCCGTGAGCTTGGTGTTGTCGTCGAAGTTGAATTCGCCCTTGGCCTGCAAGCGGCCCGTCGCGCAGCGCGCGTTGATGTAGCTGTAGCGCTTGCCCTTGTAGGTCCACTTCTTGCCGATGTTCAGGTGGCCCGAAAGCGGGATGCCGTTGCCGCCGGCGATCGCCGGGATTCGCGCCTCGGTCCGGTAGCCGTAGGCGCCTTTGCGGATTTTCTGGATCACGATCGGGATGACGAACGCGACCGGGGCCGGGACCGTCGTGTAGAAGTGGGCGAAGACGGTGTTGTTGCCGCCCTTCTTCGGGCCGTTGAAGAGGGTGATCGGCGAGGAGATCGGGATCGGGTCCTGTTCGGGGAAGACGACGACGCCGCGACCGAAGCCCTTGCCCACGATCGCACCCGGGCAACGCTTGCGGGCGGCGGCGACGGTCGTGGTCTGGAGCTTGGCCGAGGTGCAGGCGGGGAGCCCCGTGGTCACCACCGAGCCGTGCTTGTCGAATTCGAAGTTGATGTCTTTGATCACCGGCGGATAGGCGCCGGAGACGGTGCTGATCGTGCCACCGCCATAGAGTTCGATCGGCGCGTCGTGATCCTTCGGCAGCTGTTTTGGAGTGAAGCCGCCTTCGCCGATGATCACGAGGTCGCCGAGCTGCAGGCGCACTTTCACGGCGCTCGCGGTACCCGCCAGCAGGAGGAGGCCCAGCGACAGGGCGAGCGCCGATGCCGCCAGGAGCCTCCCTCTCTTACGGTCGGCGCTCATCGCCCGTCATCTGGCTATTTGAGGACCTTGCACGGCCTCAAGAACGTGCCGCTGAGGCGCGTGCCGTCCTCGAAGCCGAATTCGCCCTTGGCCTGCAGGCGACCGTTTGCGCAGCGGGCGTTGGCGTAGCTGTGCTTCTTGCCCTTGAAGGTCCATTTGCGGCCGATCGTGATGTGCCCCGATACCGGGTGCCCGAAGCCGTTGACCAGTTTCGGGATGTTCGCTTCGGCGCGGTAGCCGTAGGGGCCGTTGTGGATTTTTTCGATCACGACCTGGAAGAGGACCGTCGAGGGGGCGGGCACGTCCAGATGCGCGTGCACGAGCACCGTGTTGTTGCCGCCCTTCTTCGGGCCGTTGAAGAGGGTGATGCCGGTGCCCGCCGAGATCGGCGCCTGTTCGGGAAGCTTGACGACCGCTGTGCCGAAGCCCTTGCCCACGATCGCGTCCCCGCAGGCCTTCCGCGCGGTGGGGACGTCGGTGGCGACGAGTTTGCCCCTGGTGCAGGCAGGAAGGCCCAGGGTGTCGACGAGGCCGTGCTTGTCGAATTCGAAGGTGATCTCATTCAGGATCGGAGGAAGCTCGCCCGACACGGTCGAGAGCTTGCCGCCGCCGTAGAGTTCGATCGGAGCGAAACGATCCTTCGGCAGGGTTTCGGGCCTGAAGCCGCCCTTGCCGATGATCACGAGGTCACCGAGCCGAAGTTCGACGCGTTCGACCTTTTTGACCGCGCCCGCCGTGGTTGCAAGTGCGAGCACCGACAGCGCCAAGACGGCTACAACGGTCAGGGTCAAGTTCCTGTGATCCCGAATTCTCCTCATGGCGCTGATGGGGCTCCTCTATTTACGTACTTTGCAGGGAAGGAAGAAATTGGCGGTCAGAGTGGTTTTGTCCGCGTCTTTGAAGGTGAACTGACCCTTGACCTGGAAGTGGCCGGTTTCGCAGCGGGCGTTGATGTAGCTGTGCTTCTTGCCCTTGAAGGTCCATTTGCGGCCGACTTTCGCCGAGCCGGAGACAGGGTGGCCGTAGCCGCCGGCGATTTTCGGGATTTTCACCAGGACGCGGTAGCCGAAGACGCCGTTGTGGATCTTTTCGATCACGATCGGGACGATGAAGGTGGCGGGGCTGGGGTAGTCGAGGTATGCGTGGGCGATGATCGTGTCGTCGCCGCCCTTCTTCGGGCCGTTGAAGAGGGTGATCGGCGAGCCGACTTTGATGTGTCCCTGTTCGGGGAATGCGACGACGGCGTTACCGAAGCCTTTGCCGACGATTGTCTCTCCGCAGGCCTTCCGGGCGGCCTCTACGTCGGTGGCGACGAGTTTGCCCTTGGTGCAGAACGGAATTCCAGTCGTGTCGACCGCTCCGTGTTTGTCGAATTCGAGCACGAACGAGTCCAGGATCGGCGGCAGTTCGCCCGAGACGGTGGAGAGTTTGCCGCCGCCATGCGTGGTGATCGGGGCGTTCTCGAACTTCGGCAGCGCGTTCGGCTCGAACCCGCCCTGCGCGTCGAGCACGAGATCGCCGAGACGCACGTGCGAAGTGAACGTGCTCGCACTTGCCATCGCGGCAGCGGCCAGCACGCCGAGCACAACCCCTAGAACGATCTTCCTGCGCATTCCTGCCCCTCTCCTCTTCCCTTGCCCTGGCCCCAAGATATCGAGGACCCCGAGATCCCATGTTAAGGCCCAAGGCGTTCCCGCCGAAGCCAATCTCCCGCTAGCGCGGCTCGACGAGAAGCGCGCGGGCTACTGCAAGAACAGTCCCCGAGGCCGTGAGTAGCGCAGAGCCGGCATGCAACTTGCGGCCGTCGACCTCGATCGGCCACGCGATCGCGACAAGCTCATCGCCCGAGGGGACCGGAGCGTCGTGGCGGACCTGGATGCGGGCAAGAAAGCTGGTGCGCAGCTCGTCGTGCATGTAGAGGGCGAAGTAGGTCGGGCAGTCGAGAACCGCGCAGACGATCTCGGGCGGTATCTCGCCGGAGGCGTCGGCCGTCCAGGACGGGGGCGTCCAGGGGCTGGCGACGACGTCGCGGCCCGCGACCGCGCCGGCGAAGACCCCAAGTGCGTCCTCGCGCGCCCGTCCGCAGACGAAACAGCGGCAGAACTCGCCGTCTACGAGGCCGCGATAGCTGGCCGAGGCCGCCCGTGCCTCCTCGACCGAGACGGGCTCGGGCACGTCGAGGTCCAGCTCGGCCGCCGGTTCCACGATCGCGACGAGCGTCTCGCCGTCGGCCACGCGCAGCCCGTCCCCCTCCCGCTCCACCTCAAGCTCACGATCGAGCGGCACCGGGCTGCGCAAGCTCACCGCGGCCGGTCCGTCGATCAAGGCCGCGAACACCCCGGCGCTGTATCCCCCGTTGCCGCTCGAGAGCGGCCCGTTGAAGCGGCCCGGAACCGACACCGCGCTCTGGTCGGAAGCAGCGATGCCGAAATCGTACGCCGCTAGATCCTCCTAGCCCGGAAACGCCCGGGCAAACACGCGGCGGTACTCCGGCCTTTCGCGGAACTCCTGGAAGACTGGCCAGGACTCGAAGGCGCTCCGGGTAAGAAGGCTTTCCTGCAGGCAGGTCTGCATCAGCCTCTCGGCCTCTACCCATTTGCCCTGCAAGACCACGGCCGACAGCCGGAAGGGAGGCGAGTGCGACCCCCAGTCCTCGCTTGCCAGCACTTCCGCGCATCCGATCTCGTCCCCCAGCCACCTGTGCGCCTGCGCGAGGTTGATCACGTTCACGAGCCGGAAGAACTCGCTCATCGCGCCGCGGAACACCTCGACGAGCTGCAGGGCCCGCCGCGCGAGCTCGTATTCCTCGAGGATCAGCAGCCTGTACGTCAGGTCGTGGAGGTTCGCGTCGGCCAGCTCGCCCTGATCCTCCTGCGCGCTGCGCCAAACCCCCTGGCATATAGACAGCGCGACCAAGAACAGCGTGTCGTGGGCGCTGTCGACGTACTGCTTCGTGACAAATACGGAGCCGCCGTTGACGTGAGGATCGTGCAGCGCCGTCACTTCATCCAGCTCGGCGCTCAGACCCTCGGCCAGCGGCGGCATCTCACAACATGACTCAAACCAGGCGATCTGCTCCTGGCGAGGCCTGCCCAGCAGCTCCTTGACCTCCCGTTCGATCGTCAGGTCCCGAATCAGGGCGACATCGCCCAGGTCGTTGACCTCGGCGAGGGAAACCTTGCTCTCGACGGTCTTCATCGCCTTGGGCCTGAGCTCGAAAGCCGTGCGGACGACGTCGCCGACGAAGCGATCGAAGTGGGCGCCCATCATCAACAGCGTCGCCGAGCCGAGATCGCGCTCGGCGTGGTGGAGTCCCGTCGCGATCACCTCGTGCCTGAGGAACTCGGGATCCTTGCCGGCGATGAGCCGGTGGTCGTCGGGGAGCTCGGTGTAGTCGGCCTCGTCGTAGGGAGGCAGCGAGCCGAGGTACTCCTGCTTGCGCTCGCGCGCTTCTTCCTCCGCGCTTCGCGCGGTCCTGGAGAGCAGGGGCATCACCTCCCTCAATCCGTGCAGCTCGTCGACGAACGTCTGCAGAGCGACCGCGAGGGGGTGGGTGGCCTGCGGTTCCTGGGCTCGGGGCCACGGCTGAGGGCGGCTCTGGCTAAGCGGCACCCTGCGGCTCTCGTTCGGCGACTTCGACTTCCTCTTCGGCCCGCGTCAGGCGTGCCTGCAACTTGACGTGTGCGACGCCGACCGCCCTCTGCTTTGCGCTCCCGAGCGTGCTCCTCGCGTCCGCGACCCGCCGCGTGCGCGCCAGGAGAACGGCGAGATCCGCGAGGACGATCGAGAGGTCGACCCTGTGCCCCAACGCTTTGTAGATGTCGAGAGCGTCGTTGAGCCGGCTTTCCGCGACGACGTATTCGGACCGGTGCATCTCGATCTGACCGATCACGTGGAGGCTCATCGCAATCCCCTCGGTGTTCCATGAGCGCTCGTTGAGCGCAAGGGCGTGCCCGCCAGCCAGCCGCGCCCCCTCTTCGTCCTCGCACTCCAGCTTGACCCGAGCGAGATGGGCGAAGTTCATCCCCTGACCCCGGACGTTCCCCGCATCCGAGTTGATTTCGAGCGCCTGCTCGAAGCACCGCTCGGCCTGCGCCAGATCCTCTTCCTCCTCCGCGATCAGGCCGAGGTTGCGGTGGGCCATGGCGAGGCAGTTGGGGTTGCGCGCGCCCATCCCCACCACGGCCTCCGCGTGCTCTCGCGCCAAGGCGAGATCCCCCTGTTCGCGGACCACATAGCTCAGGTTGACGTGGGCATGCGCTCGGCCCTCGTCGTCGCCCAGCTCCTCGTAGGTATGCAGCGCCCTGAGGTAGTGCCTTTCGGCTTGTTCTATCTCTCCACAGCGCCGGCACGTCAGCCCGAGGTTGTTCTCGAGATAGGCGAGGGCCTCGCGGTGCTCAGGCGTGCCGTTGGCGAGAGCGATGCCCTCCACCAAGGTGGCCCTTGCCTGGTTGACCCTGCCCAACCGGCGCTGGCAGACGCCGAGGTTGCCGAGGCCGAGCAGCGTCCACTTGACTTCCCCCCCGGCCTTGGCGGTGGCGATCAACCTCTCGCTGACCCTGATCGAGTGATCGAGCCGGTCGTTATGCCGGAGAAAGCGCGCGTAGTGGTACTGGGCTTCCAGGTCCTCCGAGCCTTCGCTGACCGCCTGCGCGAAGCGCCCCTCGGCCTTGGCGGTGCGGCCCCTGTCGGCGAGATCCCGCGCGTCCTCGAGCGGCGAGGACTCGCCGGAGTCATCCCGCCCGGACTGAGCCTCCGCCTCGACTTCGTCGAAGCCGACCGTCGGGAAGCCCATGCCCCCAGAGGGCAGGGACGAGGGGTCGTCATCCTCGCGAAGCCAACGCATCAGGTGCGCGCGGAGAATGCGGCCGAGCTCGGCCTCGCTGTCGAAGGTGCCGTAGAGAAGGCCCTTCTCCTTCTCCAGCCTGGCTTTGAAGTCGAGCACCTTCCGCAGCTGCGGGCCGGGATCGGCCATCTGGAGCTCGTTTATGCCCTTGAAGAGAACGGCTATGTCGCGCATCGGCTCCTCACCGCCCAGGCACTTCCAGGCTATTTCGTACTCCTCCTCCGTGCCCGAGCTGAAGCCCGTTCCGTCCGGACCGGTCGGGCTGCCCCACCGGTCAGCCAGGATCAGCACGAGGTAGTCGCACTTCCTCAGCCGATCCCCAAGCCTCGCCATCGGCCTCCGAATGCCAGATGTTTCCCGCTCCCAGCCATGCGCGATGAAGACGCGGTCGCGCTGCTCACCCTCGAATTCGTTGATTTCGTCAACTGCGCTGAAGAAGGCGGCTCGCTCAGCATCGAGACCGCTCGGCGACGACAAGAAGATCCTGTATGCGCGTAGATCTGCTGGCACTCGCGGCCCCCTGCGTCGCTTGCGTCGGGATGATCGGTCAACTCATCCTAACTAGTGAAACGCATTCCAGCGTTCCCTGACGCGACCTCATGGCTGCGAGCGATGGGCGGTACTGGGCTCGAACCAGTGACCTCCTGCTTGTAAGGAGAGCCGGGGCGCTGCGGTCTACTGCGCTAAGTCCGGCACCTCCTGCAAATGCGCCACTTCGACCCGGTTGTGGTCTCGTCCGATGCCAGGCTGCTGCCGCCTGTCGCTTCCACAGCGCTTCCAGCCGAAGGCGGCTCAGGACGATGAGTCAGACTCGATGTCCTTGGAGGAGAAACCGGGGAAGGAGGTTGTTCCGCTTCTCACGTCAGCGAGGTTGATGGGTCCGGTCGCGCCGCTCCACCCTGGCAAGTTGGGACCGATGCGCAAGCGTTCCTCGCCGTCTTTTGGGACGAGCATCCGCATCAGCGCCAGCGCCTCGCGCGTTCTCCCTGCCAGCCGCCGCGGGTCAGCCGCATGCGCGAACCGAGCAAGACACGCGAGGATCTCTCGAAGGATCTCGCGCATATTCCACGCCTTAGCCTCTGCATCGATGTCGAGACGGTGGTAGGTCAGATGGACGATCTCGCGACCGATCCGGTTGCGGTCGCCCTCGATCTCTCGAAGCACCGCCGGCAGCTCGCCCCTGGCGATCTCCCAGATGTTCGGGGCGCAGAAGTCGCGGGCAAGGGCATCCTCGGGCTTCGGCCGATCGTCGCGCCAGAGGAAATCTCGTAGGCAGCGCACATGGACAGCGAACGACTCGATGTAGGCGTTCCGATCCACCCCATCGAGGTCGCCGGTCGCCGCCATACCCACCGCGTGCAGCAACATCCCGGCCTCGTAGGTCAGGTGCTCATGCGCCCATTGCTGAAGCTCTGCGTCCGATCTATCCATTGACCCGCGCAGGATCGCAGAGGAGGACGAGCGAGCGACTGGCAGGATGCAGGCGCACAGCGGTAGTCGGGGGTCGCACCCGGCACCCTTTCAGCGTAAAGAGCGGGGTCTGCGCTGACGGTCGCACTCAAGGTCGGCTCTGATTGTGGCCATGCCGAGCCTCTGGATACTTGCCCTGTTGCTCCTGGCAGGAAGCTTCCTACTCTCGGGAGTCTTGCCGGCCTACCTGCGCGCGAAGTCCCGTATCCATCGAGTTGATCGCTTCGCGGCGAAATACGGGGCCTGGGTTGAGAATGACATGCCTTCTGGGGGAGAGCGAGACTGGCTGATTGCCCGGGGTCCAGAGATGCAAGCTGATGCGAAGGCTGTGGGTCAAGGGGTGATCTACGTCGCGCCCCCTCCAATGATCGGCGGCCGGTATCGGCCGCACTACATGTTCAGTGACCTGGCCGGGGCACAGTCATTTGGAGCTGGGGTGGCCGAGCGCCTCGACGCGCTTACGATGACCCAGCACCAGCTCCGGGTCCAGGCAGGTCATCGACGCCGCGATCTTTCCTACCCGTGGCGGTGGGTCCAACGCGCTTTTGAGCGCATCGTCAGACTTCCCCAGTACCTCCTGAGAACCGCTGGCTTCTCAGACGACGTGTCTGGGTCGACCGCAGCCAAGGGTGTGGGTGTCCTATGGAGCCTCGTCGTCGGAGCCGCAACGGTCGGCGCATTCGTCCTCAGCTTGCTCGAACACGTGTGAGCTAGCAAGCGATTTCGCGCCCTCGAAACTACGTCGCAATCCTCGGCACGACAGGCAATACGACGATGGGCGGTACTGGGCTCGAACCAGTGACCTCCTTCGTCGCTTGACGGCCGCTTGGATCGCAGGAGCGGTAAGTTCTTGACTTGTGAACTTTCCTATGGCGCTCAGCGCCGCCAGAACGGACGATCCCTCGCGTGGGCGGCAACCTCGGCAGGA
>Ga0157380_10000197_pt1 | contig 35381 bp, 30 predicted proteins | sample S35metaG_FD_119757 | JGI IMG/M metagenome (GOLD analysis project Ga0157380, IMG submission 119757) | Switchgrass rhizosphere microbial communities from Kellogg Biological Station, Michigan, USA - S3-5 metaG | ecosystem: Host-associated > Plants > Roots > Rhizosphere > Soil | place: USA...
CCGCGGAGTTCGTCTGCCGCGAGTACTTCGGCTTCGGCAAGGAACCTGGCTTCCAGCCGCTGCTGGTGACCGGCGGGTTCATCGAGAAGATGTGGGCGCCCACGCTGCATCAGCTCGCGGAGGTGCTCGGAGTCGAAGTGGAGGAGTTTCGCGTCGTCTACGAGACGGACGGTCTCGACCACGACGTCCAAACCGGCTTCGGCACGGTGGCCGCGGGCACCGCATCCGTCGTTCACTTTGAGCTGCAGGCGCTTTCGGCCGGCAGGCCGTTCGCGGTCGTCGAGCACGTGGACTGCGTTGCGCGCGATGTGGGACGGCAGTGGAAGCAGCCGTTCGGTCCGGCGGACATGTCCTACCGAATCGAGATCGAAGGCGATCCGAGCTTCACCGTCGAGATGAACTTCGGCAAGGGCGGTGACGTGTTGAGCGCGATGCCCGCGATCAACTGTGTGCCTGCGGTGTGCGAGGCCAAGCCCGGCCTGCTAGGGCCGCTGGATGTGCCCCGCTATTGGGCGCGCCACGTCGCAGCACGCCCTTGACGGCGCTACTAAACTTTCTATTTTAGTACTGATAGAAGTCCGGCCGTCTCGGTAAGGGGGTCCGATGTCACTTGTGATCGATGCCGACGGGCATGTCGAGGAGACGCTTCCCGAACTGGTCGACGCCATTCCCTCGGCGATGCGCGACAGCGCCATGCAGTTCGTCGCCGAAGCGGGTGGGTACGTCACCTATCGCATCGAAGGTCGACTCTGGCGGTCGAAGTATCCCTTCCCCGGCGGGCTTCAGAACCACGTGTCCGCAGGCGGAGTCCGGCGCGAGGGCGGCCGGGATCCCAAGCTTCGGCTGCAGGTCCTCGACGACGAGGGGATCGACGCGGCGGTGCTGTATCCGAGTGTCGGATTGATGTTCGGGCTGTTGGAGCACCCCGACATCGCGGCCGCCCTGTGTGCGGCCTACAACGACTGGCTGGGCCGCTACTGCGCCACCGACCCGAACCGTCTGATCGGGGTGGCCCTGCTGCCTCAACAGGACCCTCGTCTAGCCGCGGCCGAACTCGAGCGAGCCGTCACCAACCATGGTTTCGTCGGCGGCGTGATGCGGCCCAACCGGATCGGTGGCCGCACCGTCGACCATCCCGACTTCGACGTCTTGTGGGGCACGGCCGAGAGACTCGACGTGCCGATGTCGCTTCACGAGGCCTACCTCGCAGGCATCGATACCGTCGGTTTGGACCGGATGTCCAGCTATGCCGCCTGTCACATCGTCAGCCATGTCTTCGAGCAGATGGCCGCAATGGTGAGCGTGACGTTGGCGGGGATCTTCCAACGCTTCCCACGGCTGCGCGTGGGCTTCCTCGAAGCCGGTTGCGGATGGGCGCCGACGTGGACGGACCGTATCGAAGAGCACTTCGAACTGGCTCCCGACGACTATCGCGGCGGAAATCCCAGCGGCGCCATCAACACTCGATCGTGGCTCACGTTCGAGATCGAGGAGCCCGGCCTGGCATCGACGCTCGAGCAGGGGTGGGCCGACAACGTCATGTTCGCGTCGGACTACCCGCATCACGACGCCGTGTATCCGGGTGCGGTGAAGAGCGTGAAGGAGCGCGGGCTGGGCGAAGGGCTGGAGCGCAAGGTGTTGGGCGACAACGCCCTGGCGTTCTACGGCGATCGGCTGCGTCGGGTCGTGAGCGGGTAAGGATGACACGGCCGACACCGATGCGGGCGATGGCGGTCACGAAACCGATCGCGCCTCCGTTGCCCGACCTGACCGCCGCCCAGGAACTGGCGCTGCTGTGCCGTTGCCTGTTCGCCGAGGGATACAACGACCATCTCGCCGGCCACATCACCTATAAGCAGCCCGACGGCACGTTCCTCGTGAACCCGTTCGGATTGACGTGGGACGAGGTCACCGCGAGCGACATCATGACCATGGATACCGACGGCAACGAGGTCGCAGGCCGGTGGACGATCACACCGGCGATCACGCTGCACGTCGAATTGCACCGTGTCCGTGGCGATATCGCGGTGGCGATCCACAACCACTCGCGGTGGGGAACGGTCTGGGCCGATATCGGACGCGCCCCGGAGATCTACGACCAGACCGGCGCGTTGTACCACGGCGCCGTCGCGGTGTACGACGAGTACTGGGGAACGGTCGACGACGAAAGCAACGCGCGCGCGGTGGCCAAGGCCATCGGCGAAGCCAACGTCGGACTGCTGGCCAACCACGGTGTCGTGGTGCTCGGTGCCGACATCCGACAGGCGTACCTGCGGGCCATGTCCTTCGAATGGCGCAGTCGTCAGGCCTGGCGCATCGCAGCCGCCGGGGGCGGTGTCCCGATGAATCGCGATGCGGCGCGCACCTATGGCGACTTCTTCAATTCCCACCAATTCACCGGGCTATTCGAGGCGATGGCACGCCGCGAGTTGCGGCGCGATCCCGCCGTGCTGAACTGACTCAGCCGGCGCGAGCGCCCTCGACCGGTGCCTCGGCCCCGGGGTACTTCATGAAGACGCTGACGTGGCAGATCAGGCCGTCGTCGTTGCGCTCGAACAGGATGCACTCGGGGTAGGTGGTGGGGACGCCGTCGACGCCGAAGGTTTCGCTCAACTCGACGAATGACACTCGATCCGATATGTGGGACACGCGCTGCACTCTCAGCTGGTAGCCGTCGAGTGAGGTGATGATGCCACGCAGGAAGTCGACGTAGCCCTGCTTGCCCTCGACGCGGTCACAAAACGGACCGTCTCGGGTCAAGCCGGCGTCGGCCAGCGTGGCTGCAAGACCGTCCCAGTCGTGGGCCGCCATGCAGGCCAGGTAGGTCTCGACTGTGTCGGTCACGTCGCCTCCTCGCCGTCACCTCACTTTGGAGGTTACGCGTTCGCCATGGCAGGCGGCTTGACGGCGCCGGGGTCGGGGTTGGCGATCGGCAGACCCATGAACCGGCGCGCGTTGTCGCCCATGAAGTCGTAGGTACGACGTGCATCCATGCCTTCGGCGTACTTCCAGAATCCCCTCGGTTCTGCCAGGCCTTCGGGATGGGGTAGTCCGATCCGAACAAGACTCTGTCCCAGCCGACCGTCTCGACGACGTCGGCGACGCACCCCTCCCAGAACGGGCTGACCCAGATGTTGCGCCGGAACACGTCGTGCGGATGCTCGGGGAAATTCTGCGGCATCTTCCTGTACAGGTCTTCGAAGTCACCGAGCAACGGGTGGATCCACGAACTGCCGTTCTCGACACTGGCGATGCGCAATCTTGGGAAGCGGGTCAGCGTGCCGTGGCAGATGAGACTGGTGATCATGTCGGCGACTTCGCGGTGGCCCAGCACCATCCACCGGAATGCGCTCTGCGCCATGAAGTTCTGGGTATGCGGCGGCTCCCACTTCGCGACGTAGTCGTCGAGCGGGGGAAAGCTGGCGTGCAACACGATCGGCGGGCCTGCGGCCTCGACATCCCGCCAGAACGGATCGAACTCCGGAAGTGCTGGTGATCGCCAACCCCGAATACCGTTGACCGGCCCTGGTTTGATCAATGCGACCTTGACGCCGTTGTCGAGGAGGTACTCGAGCTCGCGCTGTGCGCCGTCGACTTCCGAGAGATTGATGATCGGCGTCGAGAACACGCGGTTTCTCGTAGTTGTACGTCCAGTGCTCGAGCATCCACTGGTTGAGTGCGTGAATGACCGCCAGCATGAGTTCGGGGTCGTCGGCGGTGGCGTGCTCGATGAGGCTGGCGAGCGTCGGGTAGTTCAGTACCTCGACCACACCCTGACGGTCGAGTTCGGCCACGCGGGCTACGGGGTTGCGCGTTGCGGCCGGCGCGTCGATACCCGGGCCCTGCATCTCGCGCAGCGTCAGCCCTTCGGTGTTCTCGCCTGCGAAGAACTTCTCATGGGCGCCAGGAGCAGCGACGCGTTCGAATGTCGGGTTAGGAATGAAGTCGTTGACCCTGTTGTTTATGACGATCCGAGTCTGGCGGCCGAACTGCGCGAATTGGACAGCGCGCGAGTACTTCTCAGGCAGATACTTCGTCAGCGAGTCGGGTGTCTCGTACATGTGCTGGTCGGCGTCGAAGATCGGCGCATGGTTAACTGAGTCGTCATGGTGATCCTCTCTCTCGCGAGCAGACGCAAAGTGCACCAGATCTTCGGCGTGTCGGGGACTTTTGCGTCTGCTCGCGCAGGTTAACTCGCGCACACTAGGTAGTCAGGATCGTGGCGGCAGCGGTGCCCGGTGCGCCGTACAGTTGCGCGAACCCGACCTTCGGCTCGCCTGGCACCTGGCGATCGCCGGCCTCGCCGCGGAGCTGACGAACGAGTTCGTGGATCTGGCGAAGCCCCGACGCGCCGATCGGCTCGCCATTGGCGATCAGTCCACCGTCCGTGTTGACCGGCATGGCGCCGTGGATTTCGGTGGCCCCATCGGCCAGCAGCTTCTCCTGCTCGCCGTCGGCGCAGAATCCGCACTCGGCCATGTGGATGATCTCGGCTCCTGCGTCGGTGTCCTGCAGCTGGATCACGTCGACGTCCTCTGGTGCCACACCGGACTTTTCGAAGGCGGCTTTGGCTGCGTATACCGTCGGTGCCACGTCTTCGTGGACCGGCGCGAAGGTCGTGTTCACCTCGTAGGCGCCGTATCGACGGGTACGGACCTCGACCGCCCGCAGGTAGACCGGCTTGGAGGTGTAGCGATGGGCGATGTCGGCGCGGCACATGACGACTGCCGCGGCCCCCTCGTCGGGTGCGCAGAACATGTATTGCGTGAGCGGGTAGTTCAGCATCGTCGAGTTGAGGATTTCATGCTCGGGGATCGGCTTGCGCCGGAATGCATTCGGGTTCAACGCCCCGTTGCGGAAGTTCTTGGCCGCAACCTTGGCCAGTGTTTCCCGGGAGAGGCCGTGGTCGTGCAGGTAGCGGTTGGCCTTCATGCCGAAGAACTTGGTGGTGAGGTACTGGCCGTTCTCGGCGTACCAGCTCGGCATGCCGACGAGCGCGGGATCTTCGGTGAAGGCGCCGCGGGGATGCTTGTCGAGGCCGATGGCGATGCCGATGTCGTAGTCTCCCAACCGGATTCCGTCAGCGCACGCCTTCGCGGCACTGGCGGCGGTCGCACACGCGTTGAACACGTTGGTGAAGGGGATGCCCGTCAGCCCGACCATGCCCACGATCGCGTCGGGGTTGGCGACGGTCCAGCTGCCGCCCGTGGCGAACTGAATGTCGCTCCACTGCACTCCGGCATCGGCGACGGCGGCGAAAATCGCGTCGACACCCATCTCCATGGCGGACTTACCTTCGAAGCGGCCGAACGGATGCAAACCGACGCCGATGATGGCCACGTCGTTCATGTGAGTCCTCTTTCAGATCGGCTGAAACGCGAACGTGACGACCTCGTTGCCCGTCGGTCCTTGTACGGCGGACCTGGAGGGAACCCTTGGGTCGTCCACGCAACGAGGGTTCTGCATGCGGCGATCCTTCCTCGTGAGCGGCCCAAGTCGAAGCAACTGTAAATATTACAGTATCTCCACTCAGTTCCGATCTGCAGGCGTGATCGCTAGCGGCGACGCACCAGCTGAGCCTGCTGGATGGCGGCGACCGGGCCCTGCTCATCGAAGAGCGTGCCGACCGAGGCGCCGACCCCGTCCCGGCCGTAGTGAGTTTCTGCTCGCACACCGATCCACTCGCCCTGGGGGATGCGGTGCACATGCACGACCAGATCGGTGTTGAGGAACAGCCACTCGGTGACCGCGAGTCGGCTCCCCATGCCGTTGGCGATGTCCGCAACGGCGAACAGCCGCTGCATCGGTGTCATCGTTTCGCCCTTGACGAGGTCGACGACCGGCCGGGCCCAGCACTCGGCGGGCACGTCGTTGAGAATGTCGTTGAGCCAACGCCAGTCCAGACTCTGGATGTACGTCTGGTTCGAGTTGTCGTCGGGGGATGCGCCGCGTGCCGTCGGTCAGCGGACGTAACGGGTGAGTCGGCGAGTAGAACAACTCGTCGGTGTCGTGTTCCTGAAAGCGCCACGCGAGGGCCTTGGCGACCGGTCGGCGTCGCCCGTCAGGCCCCGGTGCGAGCATCTCTGCTTCGAGCAACTCGATCTTCGTGCCAGGGCGTTCGACGCTTGCGCGAACCCACAGCTGATCGGTGACCGGTACGGGGCCGAGCAGGTCCACCGCCACGCGGCTCAATCGGGTGTCGTGACGCGGTGAGCAGCCCTCCAACGCCCGTACCAGCAGGGCTGACACCGGCGCAGCATTCTGCATCGTCGGGCCCTAGGTGCTGATCACGTGGTCGGACGCGCTCAACTTCTCGCCGACCGGATCGTCGGGGTCGACGAGTTCGTAGTAAGCGTCGGTCACTTCCGCAGGATATGGTCGCCGTTATCGAAAGAGCAACTGGAGATCTTTCAGGAACGGGGATCGATGAGGTTGCGGAGCCGCTCTGCCGGGTAGACCGATGCGCCTGCGGCCAGGACCTGTTCGGAGAGGGCACGATCCGAGGTCGCCACACGGATTGCTGCGGGGTCGGCATCGGCCAGGATCAGCCGGACGATCTCATCGTCGGCCGAATTCGCGGCCGCCTCCGGTGCGTGCGCGACGGTGATCACCGACGATTCGATCGGTGGCGACGGCGGCCGCTCGAAAACCACGGTGACGTCGTATCCTTCGGCGGCAGCCCACCGCTCGAGCCGTTCGACCAACGTGGCCATCGCCCGGTTGCGATCGCGCCACCACCCGTCGGGACGGGACCCGATCACGTTCATGCCGTCGACGATCCACCGCACCTGACCAGAATAGGAGTGTTACTCCGAGACATAGTCGTATACGTGCAGAGTGTCCTGATACTCCTTGTACAACAACACATTTCCATCGTGAATGTGCGCATCAGGACGTGGCAGAAGTTGTGACATCCCCTCCCGGTCTGGGGATCCGCGATACCGGTTGATGTCGCCTCGATTGCAACGCGCTGAGCCCAAGTGGTGGGCGATCTGGGGCGCGGGCTCACGTGAGCCGATCGCTACCAACCGGCCAGTTTGTTGTTGTGTTGCGGCATGGTCGCGACGGTCGAGGACGGGAGGCTCGTAGCACCCAGGTCGCCGCGAGCGCGCGTGTCTGCGCACGACACGCCGTGCTTTTCGATCATTTCGCGCACGCTCGCCAACCGCGACGGTGCGCAGACTGCACGCATTTCGCGGCGTGTCGCGGTGCAGACACGCACACTCGCGGGGGGGCCCCCAAGCTCGCGGAACTACGCGACGGCGCCGGAGTTCTTGAGTGCCTCGATCCGGTCCCAGTCCATGCCGAGTTCCATCAGCACGATCTCGGTGTGCTCGGACGCCTGCGGCGCCCGCGTTGTCACCAGTGGCTCGTGGTTGAACTGGATCGGCCCGCGAACGACTTTGAACGGCTTCCCGCCGTCGCCGGCCTCGACTTCGACGATCATGTCGTTGGCGATCGCCTGCTCGTCGGTGGTGAGGTCGAGGAAGCTCTGGAACGGCGCCCACTGACCCCTCATCGTCTTCAGATGCTGGCGCCAGTACTCGTAGGGCTTGCTGCGGATCGACTCCCTGATGAGTTCGGCTGCGGCTTCGGCGTTCTCGATGAGCGGGAGCACATCGGAGAAGCGCGGATCGTCGGCCAACTCCGGTAGCCCGAGATGCTCGAAGGCGTCGCGGATGTAACCGGTCGGGCTGACGATGCACAGGTTGATGGTGCCGCCGTCCGACGTCAGGTAGTTGGCCATGAACGGGTTCACGCTCGGACCCGTCGCATCCGGCATGGCCGAACGCATCGTCTCGCCGGTCTCCATGCCCTGGGTGACGCTCGCGCCGCCCGCCCACCAGGCCGTGCTCAGCAGGGACACGTCGATCTCCACCGCCTCGCCGGTGCGCTCGCGATGAAACAGCGCCGCAGAGATTCCGCCCGCGATGTTCATCCCGCCGATCGAGTCGCCGAACGCCGGGATGCCTTGCGACAGCGCGCCACCCAGCTCCTCGGGGGTCAACGCATGGCCCACGCCGCTGCGCGTCCAGAACGCAGTGCCGTCGAAGCCGCCGGTGTCCCGTCCGGGTCCCTTGTCGCCGTAGGCGCTGCCGCGCGCGTAGATGATGTTCGGGTTCACCGCGCGAATGTTCTCGACGTCGAACTTGTTCTTCTGACGTTGTGCGGGCATGTAGTTCGTCAGGAACACGTCGGCGGTCTTGGCGATCTCGTACAGCACTTCCTGTCCACCGGGAGTGGACACGTCGATGCCGACGCTGCGTTTACCGCGATTGGGATGCTCGATCAACGGGTGCCGGTCCGGGTCGAGCTGGAACCCGCCCATGTTGATGAAACCGCGCTGGGTGTCGCCACGCACCGGGTGCTCCACCTTGATGACGTCTGCGCCCCAATCGGCGAGGATCGCCCCCGCCGCCGGCACGAACGTGAACTGCGCGACTTCGAGGACCCGAACGCCCTCCATCACCTTGATCAAGTGAGCCCTAACTGCTAAGCCTGTTGAAATATCCTACTGTAATGTTTACAGTTGATCGTCCCGCAGTGTCCGATTGTACGAGGTGCAGGTGAGCGAGGTCGAAGAACGGACCGAGACCAGCGTCGCGCTGGGCAGGCGGGCGGTCGAGCGCGCCGAATCCCGGATGCTGATCGACGGCGAGCTCGTGCCCGCCGCCAGCGGCGAAGAGTTCGACAATCTCAGCCCTGCCACGGGTCTGGTGCTGGGCCGCACCAGCGCCGCAGGCGCGCACGACATGGACCGCGCCATCGCGGCCGCGCGACGAGCCTTTGACGAGTCCGACTGGTCGACCAATCGCGCACTGCGCAAGCGATGCCTCGAACAGTTACAGGCAGCGATCGAAGCCGACAAAGAGAATCTGCGGGAGGAGCTGGTCGCCGAGGTCGGGTGTCCCACCATGACGACCCAATCCGCGCAACTGGATTGGCCGTTGGCGGACGCGTTGCGCTATCCCGCCCGGCTGATCGACGAGTTCGAATGGGAGCGCCCGCTCGCGGGCGGCGGCCTGTTCGGCGACCGCAACGTGCGCACCGTCGTCAAGGAGCCAGTCGGGGTCGTCGCGGCGATCACGCCGTCCAATTTCCCGATCGAGGTCATCCTCAACAAGCTCGGCCCGGCCCTCGCGGCCGGCAATACCGTGGTGCTCAAACCGGACCCGAACACCCCGTGGAACGCCACCCGGCTCGGCAGGCTGATCGCCGAACACACGGACATCCCCGCCGGCGTGGTGAATGTCGTGCCCACCCCGTCCAACGAGGTGGCCGCAATATTGGGCACAGATCCGCGGGTCGACATGGTGTCGTTCACCGGCTCCACGGCCGTCGGCAAGCTGCTGATGCGGCAGGGCGCCGACACCATGAAGCGGATGTTCCTCGAACTCGGCGGCAAATCGGTGGCGATCGTGCTCGACGACGCGAATCCCTCAGCGATCCTGGGTGCCGCGGTCGGAGTGTGCGTGCACGCGGGCCAGGCGTGCGCGGCGACCACCCGCATGCTCGTCCACCGGTCGCTGTTCGACGACGCGCTCGCCACCATCACCGCCGCATACGCCGCGGTTCCGGTCGGTGATCCCGTTGCGCCGGAAACCCTTGTCGGACCGGTGATCAGCGCCGCGCAGAAGGAGCGGGTACTGACCGCGGTCGAGCGGGCGCGCCGCGACGGCGCCGAGATACCCGTCGGCGGCGGCGAGGTCGCCAACCTGCCCGAGCACCTCAGCGGCGGCCACTATGTGGCGCCGACCGTGATCGTCGGTGTCGACAATGGTGCGGCGATCGCACAGGAAGAAGTCTTCGGCCCGGTGCTCATCGTGCTGCCGTTCGATGACGACGACGAGGCGGTGCGTATCGCCAACGACAGCGCCTACGGGCTCGCAGGCGCGGTCATGTCGCGGTCGCTCGAGCGCGGCATGAACATCGCCCGCCGAATCCGCACAGGCTCGTTCGGAATCAACGGCGGCATGTTCTACGGCGCCGATGCGCCGTTCGGCGGCTACAAGAACAGCGGCGTCGGCAGGCAGTGCGGCATCGAAGGATTCCAGCAGTACCTCGAGACCAAAACCCTTGGATACCGATTACCCAGGCACCGCTCACAACCGGTCCGTCACACCATGACCGGGTCCAACGTCTCCTCTGCCACACCGGCACCGGACCCTGGCGTCGGCAGCGACACGGCAACGTCTGATACGTTGATGAAGCCGAACTGCGTGAGGTTCAGAAACTGCGTGGCCGATCCGACGATCTGCAGCTCGAGATCGGCATCATTGGGCACGTCATCGTACGTGTAGACGATGTCCGCCATGTTGATGTCAGCCGTGTGCGTCCTGCCGTCCAACTTCACCGGGATCGGTGTCACGATGTTGCCGACGACCAAACCTGTGTTCGTGTCGACGATCTGGGCGTAGACGCTGCGACTGGTCCCGATACCCGAGTAGGTGAACGTCAGATCGGGCGCCCCCACGACGGTCTCGCCAACCGCTCCGTCGTCCAGCGGGACGTCGATCGCCTTCTTCGCCTGGGAGCCCAGTGCTAGCGAACCGGGCAGCGGCACAAGGGATTGCGGTCCCGAGCCGCCGAGCAGAGGAACGATCCCCAGCAGGCCGCCAGCGCCGTTGTCGGTGACGACGGGAGTGCTGCCGTTATAGAAGTCGGCATCGGTCGGGATGGCGGTCGCTGTGAACCATTGCCCGTTCTGGTCGACAAACTGGAACTTCGGGATGGTGTTTGGCTCGTCCATAAGCACGGAGTTGAGTTCCTTGATGGTGGTGCTGGTGAGCATTTGGTTCTGCTCGGCGATCTCGGTCGGTGTCATGGTGAGGCAAGCACCGTGGCCACCGCAGAACCAGATCATCTTGATCAGTTCATCCGGGGTCGCGATCGAACTCGCGTTGTTCAGCGACTGCTGCAGCGGGAACAGCCCATCGTCAATGCCCTGGATGAACAACGTCGGGACGTCGATGTTCGCCGTGAGGAAATACGGACCGCTGGAGGCCAGCAATGCCTGCTGGCCCGGCGTGAGGATGCCCACGAGCGTGCCGAGGAGGAACGCGGGGTAGAGCGCCGGGTTGATCCGCGAGCCCGTCGAAACCAACCCTAGTAGGAGCAGTGACGCGTACGACGTCTTGAACGTCTTGTTCGGGTATAGGGAATCTACGAGGCTGTTCCAGGCGATGCCCGGCACGATCACGTCGACGCGCGGATCGATGCCCGCGGTCACCAATTGAATGCCGCCGCCGTAGGATCCGCCGACCATGCCGATCGCCGGATCGTTTGCGACGGCAGCGGGGTTGTTGGCGTCGCCACTGTCGAACGCTTGGAACGTGTAGGCGAGGTGGTCTGGATCGGAGATCCAGTCGATGATGCCCTTGACGTCTTGGCCCTCGAATGCGGGTGAGTCAATATTCAGTATCCCCCCCGAGGCGAACTCGCCGCGCGGATCCCAAGTGACCACGTTGTACCCCGCATCGCGCAGCGGTTGTAGCCCCGGAACTATGCCGGGGGGCGGGTTTGGGACAATTGCCGTCGAGTTGGGGTCGGTATTGCCCGGGGTGGCAATGCCGGGGCCGTTGAGGATCGTCGGTGCCGAATCGGCGCCCTCAACCACGGTGGTAGCCGGGAAGTAGTTGGTGCTGATCAGCGCGCCGTCGACGGGCGACGGGATCTTGACGGTGAACGCCACCGGCGTGCCTGCCGGTGCGAGCGTTCCGACAGGAACCGTAACCACAACGACCTCGGACTGGCCGATGACAGGCGCCAGAACATCGCTGAGGATCGGCACCTGGTGCAACACCACCAGCACCCGCGGCCCGACTAGTGGAATCCCTTGCAGCGCCTCGCTGAACGGGGTCGTTTCAGCCACCAGCACGCTGAAGTCCTCGTCGGTTCCATTCTGTACCGACGAGAAATCGGGCAGGAAACTGAAGTTGCCGGTGGTCGGATCAAGGAGAAGCTTCCCGCCTCCGCTCGGGTCTTGCACCAATGTGTAGGTGAAGCCGGCCGGTGCGTCAGGGTCGTCCCACGTCATGACACCGTTGACCATCTCAACCACCGGCGCATACGTGATCGAATCCGCAGGAGCGAGAAGCGATTGGGATGTGATGGAGTCGACGCCGATCTGGCGACGTGCAGCCCCCAAGAGCATCCAGGACAGTGGCGTGTCCGGCGTAGGTGTGTTCGGTGAATTTCCGGCGAACGGGTTGAACACATCGCCGAGCACGGCGGCCAAAAGGTTCGGCGCACGGACCGTAGTCGATGTGGTGGTGGAGTCCTGCCCGGTGAGGAAGCGCGGCGGTGTCAACAGCGACGTCTGGGTGGAAATGGTCGACGCCGTAGCGCCGGCGCGTCCTGCCACGGCGCGCGGGGACGCCAGCCATTGCTTGATAGTCGGCGCTTTGTTGACGAACTCGTTCGCCACGACGTTGCCTGTATCGGAGGCGTTGTCGGTGTCTGCGGTACCAGGAGCCGATGTGCGCTTGGTGGCCCGCCCGGTCTGTGATGACGATCCACCCGACCGCTGGGTTCCCGGCGACGAGGCCTTGACGCCGTTGGTTGCATCGCCTGCGTCGTGAATCGCGTCCGCCACCCGCTTCGCAGTCGCGTCGGCAGCGTCTGACAGTCGTCGAACAATCGTTGTCGCCCGGACGGAACCGGACGTCGTCGCGGTGGCTCGATGGCGTCCGTCGGCTTCGGAGGTCCCGGAATTCTTGTCCTCGGCGTTGCCGGTGTCGTTGGTTGCCGTGCCGGTGTTGGTCTTGGTTTGGCCGCCAGTCTCTGAGCCGCTGCTTTGTGAGCCGCCGTCCTGTGAGCCGGCGTCGGGGGTCGCGTATGCGACACCCTGTCCGGTGATGATGGCGGTGCCCACGCCGAGGGCCACTGCGAGCCCGCCAATCCGACCGATATAGCTCGCAGCACCCATTGCTTCCTCCTCTATCGGCGACTCGCAACGCGGCAGACGTTACGCCCGTCGCCGCAGCGAGAAGGGGCAAACTCGGCAATTAATTTCTTACGCCGTCAATTTAGAGGCGAGGGATCGAACTCCTCCGAACGCTCCCATCGCTTTTCGTCTCGGGTCACCGAACCGACGCACAAGCGGTTTCGTCAAGCTGTGGAAAGGCTGATCAGATGCTGCGCGCGATCGAGGATGCTGTCGAGGATGTAGTCGAAGTCGATATCGTCGGCGAATCCGATGTACCGGTTGCCGTTGCTGCGCTGAGCGGAAAACCCCTCGGTCTTCTGCTGCAGGCGCTGCAGCACGACCGACCCCCGTGAGTGCACGGAGATCGCGCCGTAGGTTTCGGCGGCCTGCTCGGGCGTCAGTCCCGCTTCGACCAGAGCCGCGACTGGCCGCTCGATCTCATGCAGGGCACCGTGCAGCGCGCGCATACCGTAATGCCCGCGAATGAGGACGAGGTCACACAGAACAGGGTCGTCAAACTCCTTGCGCATGGTCTGCGCGTGGTTGCGCAGCGACTCACGCCAATTCGATGCATCGATATCGGGCACGGTGAACTCGTATTGCGCGAGCGCCCGGTCGGTCATCGCGTCGAGGAGTTCGTCCTTCCTGCGGAAGTACCAGTAGATACTGGTCACTCCGACATCCAGGTGTCGTGCCAGCACCGGCATGCTCAGGTTGTCGATCGAGACTTGAGCCGCCACTTCGAAGGCGCCAGCGAGGATCTCCTCGACCGAGATCGATCCGCGTTCCCTTCGTTGGCGCTGTGATGCCATCGGTCACGCCGCGGCGTCGAACGCCACTGGAATCGCAGTCGGCGAGCGGAACGGCTGGCCGCAGATGTGGGGATCGTCATCGGTGACGAGTTGGATGTCGGTCAGTCGAGTGAGTAGGCATTCCAACGCGACACGAGTCTCCATCCGGGCCAGGTGCAACCCCATGCAGGTGTGCTCGCCGGCTGCAAAAGATATGTGTGGCAGGCGCTTCCGGAAGATGTCGAACTCCTCCGAACGCTCCCATCGCCTTTCGTCTCGGTTGGCAGAGCCGATACACACATCTATTACCGCTCCCGCAGGAAGCTCCACGCCTTCCACCTCCGTGGCCTCCGTCGCGTACCGCTGCACAGTGGTCAGTGGCGTTTCGAAACGCAGACCTTCCTCGATCGCGGGCGCGATGAGCTCGTGGTCCTCTTGCACCGCCAGGAATTGATCGGGGTGGGTCAGCAACAGATAGAGGAGGTTCCCCGAGGACCGATAGGTGGTTTCCAGCCCGGCAGGAAGCAAGAGCCGCAGGAACGAGTAGATCGCTTCGTCGCTGAGTTTCTCGCCGTCGATCTCGGCGGTGACCAGATCGCCGATGATGTCTTCGGTCGGTTTGGATCTGCGCAGCTCGATTTGTTGCAGGAAGTAGTCTTTCAGCGCCGCGGACGCCTCGAATGCGCGCTTGTACTTGACGGTGTAGCTGATCAGTTCCACCGCACGCCTGCGGAACCAAGGCAGGTCTTCCTCGGGCAGGCCCAGCAGTTTGGAGATGACGCGGGTCGGGAACTCCAACGTGAAATCCTTGACCAGATCGGCTTCGCCCGCGTCGAGGAACTCGTCGATCAGTCCGTTGACGACGGGCCGAACGATCTCCGGCTCCCATCGCAACAGTGACTTCGACTTGAACGCGGCGGAGACGAGATTGCGGTGTTCCCAATGCTTCTTGCCCTCCATCGCGAGGATGGTCGGACCGATGAACAGGCCGATGGTGCTGTCGTAGATGTGCGAATTGAACACCTTGCCGTCGCGGAAGATGCGGTTGACGGCGTCGAAGGACACGGCGGCATAGAGATGCTCGGGCATCATCGATTCGGGCGTCTTGGACCAGTCCATGACACTGCCGTTGAAGACGCCGGATTCCCGCCGTTTCTGCGCGAACAGCGGATACGGGTCACGAAGGAGGTCGAACGTCTCGTCGGCCGTGACGTTCTGCACTGGGCTTTCCACCGCTGATCTCCAGCATCGTCGAACGGACAGGCGTCCTGCTATAGGTACTGTAAAGCTTACAGTATAGCGGATCTACAGTTGAACGGGTGCCCCGGTTGTCATCGCGCTGATGAAGCCGCCGTCGACCTGGATGTCCTGGCCGGTGATCCAGCGGGCCGCTGGCGACCCGAGGAACGAAATCACGGGCACGATGTCATCGACGCTCGCGTGCCGACCGACGGTGGCGCAGCACATGTCGAGGACATCCTTGCCCATGGTCTGCTCGAAATCGGCGAGGATCGGCGTCTCGACGGGTCCGGGGCTGACGGTGTTGATCCGGACCCCGTACTTGGTCCAGGCGGGGCCGGCAAGCCGCTTGCTGTACAGGATCACCGCTTGCTTGGAGGTGCTGTACACCGGATAGTTCGGGTCCTGGCCCGCCTGCCACTTCTCGACCGCCTGGGCGTCGGTGAGTTCCAGCAGCCCCGCCAATGTGTCCACGCGTTGGTCCCAGCCGAGCGCGGCCGTCGACGCAACGGCGACCACCGATCCGCCCTCACGCAGCGACGGCAACATGCCTTCGGTCATCAGTCGCATGCCGAGGTAGTTCACCTTCAACACGTCGGCTGCCGGTGCCGTTCCGGGGATGCCGGCGACGTGGGCGAGCGTCCCAACCCGAACCGATCTGGCCCAGCAGTGCGGTGATGGCAGCCGCGTCGCGTAGGTCGCACGCCGGTGTTTGGTGCTCGCGCACGTCCACCGCCAGCACGTGGTCGCCACGGTCGTGGAGGTGCGCCGCTACCGCCGCTCCGATGCCCGATCCCGCGCCGACCACCACGATCTTGCGTCGCTCGCCGTCCATTCGCCCAACCCTTTCCGCCACGCTGCACTGTCGCGCTATCATCGAATGGCCGACAGTAAGCACGACAGTAAACAATTCTGGTCCGCCAGACAATTGAGTATTGGGACGGGCGAATGAGCACAACGCAGGAGCGGATCGACGACGCTGTCGGGGGCGAAGTGGACCACTTGCGCGCGATCCTCGAGCGTCAGCGTGCTGCCTACACGGCCGAAGGCCCGCCCGACGTTGCGGTGCGGCGCAACCGCATCGATCGGCTACTCGCGCTGGTGCTCGACAACGCCGACGAGTTCATCGACGCGATGGAGACCGATTTCGGCAGCAGGCCCAAGACGGGTTCGTTGTTCACCGAGGTGCTCGGCATGATCTCGGTGATCGAGCACACCAGATCCCATGTGCCCCAGTGGATGCGCGCGACCAAACTGATGCTCGGAGCGCGACTGGTCGGGTTGAAGGCCGAGGTGCAGCCCTCGCCGCTGGGTGTCGTCGGAATCATCGGCCCGTGGAACTATCCGCTCCAACTGGTCGTGTTGCCCGCATCGGCGGCGTTCGCCGCGGGCAATCGGGTCATGATCAAGATGTCCGAGATCACGCCCAGCACTGCGGAGCTGATGAAGTCCACGGTGCCCAAGTACTTCGACCCGAACGAACTCGACATCGTCACGGGCGGTCCCGAAGTCTCCGTAGCTTTCTCGCGGCTGCCGTTCGACCACCTGTTCTTCACCGGTTCGCCTGCGGTCGGCTCACTGGTGCAGCAGGCCGCCGCGCAGAACCTCGTCCCTGTCACGCTGGAGTTGGGTGGCAAGAATCCGGTGGTGGTGTCGCCGGATGCCGACATCAACCGATCGGCTGCGCGCATCGCCCAGGCGCGAATGATCAACGGGGGACAGGTGTGTGTCTGCCCCGACTATGTCTTCGTGCCCCATGACCGCGTCGACAACTTCGTCGACACCGCGCGCGAGACACTGCGCGGCATGTTCCCGTCGATCGTCGCCAACGACGACTACTGTTCCTCGGTCAACGAGGCCAACTTCGACCGCGTCGTCGGGCTCATCGACGACGCCAGGGCCAACGGTGCGACGGTCGAAACCGTCGCTCCCGCAAGGGAATCGCTGCCCGACCGTGCCACTCGAAAGGTCGCGCCCACGATCGTGCGTGACGTCGACGAGAACATGAGAATCGCTAACGAAGAAGTCTTCGGACCTGTTCTGGTGGTCAGGCCGTATTCGGCGCTGACGGATGTCATCGACCACATCAACCAGCGGCCCGCACCGCTGGTGGCGTACTGGTACGGACCCGACGACGACGACTTCCGGCGCTTCGTCCGTCACACCCGCAGCGGCGGCGTCGCGCGCAATGACTTTGGGGCTCAGATGATTCCGTCTGCCGCCCCGTTCGGCGGGGTCGGCCGCAGCGGCATGGGCGCCTACCACGGCAAGGCCGGCTTCGACGCGTTCAGTCACTACCGGACCGTGGTGGGCACCGACCTGCCGTTCTCCATCACCGGACGGGCTGCGCCGCCGTTCAGCGGGTCAACCCGCGTCGGCGCCAGGGCGGCGTTACGCATGGCGCGAAGCCGCACGCGCCGTCGACTCAAGCGTCGCCGCTGACCGCCTGCTCGCGGGCCCACCGGTAGTCGGCCTTGCCTGCCGGGCTGCGTTCGATGACCGGCCGGAATACCACCGCCTTGGGCAGCTTGTACCGGGCGATCGAGCCTGCGGCGTGGTCGATGAGTTCTTGGGCGTCGACGCTCGCTCCGTCGACGAGTGCGACGATCGCGACGACCTCCTGCCCCCAGCGCTCGCTCGGCCGGCCCGAGACGACCACATCGGCCACGGCCGGGTGCGATGCGACCGCCGTCTCGACCTCCTCGACGAAGATCTTTTCGCCACCGGAGTTGACGCATACCGAGTCCCGCCCGAGCAACTCGATGGCGCCGTCGGCGAGATGGCGTGCCCGATCGCCCGGCACCGAGTACCGCACACCATCGATGACCGGGAACGTCGCCGCCGTCTTGGCCGCATCTCCCTTGTAGCCCAACGGCACGTAGCCCCGCTGCGCGAGCCAGCCGATGCCGTCGTGACCCGCATCGAGGATCGTGCTGAGGTCTTCGGCCGCCACGGAGGTGTCCGGGCCTGCGTTGAACTTGCCTGTCGCGACGGCGCCCGGCGCCGACATGTGTGTCATCTGCGCCCCGGTCTCCGAGGATCCGACGCCGTCGGCGACCATCAGACCCGGCTTGGCGTCGATGAGTCGCTGCTTGGCGGTCGGGGTCAACAGCGCCCCGCCGTTGGCCACGACCGCCAGCGACGAGATGTCGGCCGTGCCGCGTTCGATGGCGGCGGCAAGCGGGCGCGCCATTGCGTCGCCGACGACCGTCACCGACAACACCTTCTCCCGTTCGATGGTCCGCACGACCTCGTCGGCGTCGAATGTGCTGGTGGCAGTGGAGAACACCACCGACTGGCCGGTGGTCATGGCCGTCATCGCAGCCCACTGGGCCGCGCCGTGCATCAGCGGCGGCAGGATCATGAGCTTGGTGCCCGCGGGCATCTCCAGACAGCGCTTGACGATCTCGTCGTAGGTATTCGCGGTCTCACCGGTGTATAGGCTGCGGCCGCCGAACGACGTCATGAAGATGTCGTGCTGACGCCACAGCACGCCCTTCGGCATCGCGGTCGTCCCACCGGTGTAGAGCACGTAGAGGTCGTCGGGGGACGGCTCGACCGGTGGCAGCTGCACCGGTCCCGACGCCACGATCGACTCGTAGTCGATAGCGCCGTGGACCAGGTCGTTGCCGGAATCGCCGGCGATCTGAATGAGGACACGTAGGCGCGGGAGGTCGGGGAGTACGTCGGCGACTCGCGGGGCGAACGCGGCGTGGTAGATCAATGCGGTCGCGCCGGAGTCGGCGAGCAGGTAGTGCAGCTCGTTCTTGACATAGCGGTAGTTGACGTTGAACGGCGCCACCCTGGCACGCCAGGAGCCGAGCATCGACTCCACGTATTCGGGCCCGTTATAGGCATAGATGCCGAGTAGGTCCTGGCCTACTTCGTGGCCCTGAAGCTCGGAGCGCTCGGTGTGACATCCGAGGCCACGGGTGTGCAGATACGCCCCCAGCCGCTTGGATCGCTCAACGATCTGGGCGTAGGTGTAGCGGCGGTCGCCCTGAATGATGAATTCGCGGTCACCGATCGCGGCCGCGATGGCGTCGGCGGCAGCTGGGACGGTGAATTGTGTCGTGGAACCAGACATCGTGCCTCTCAGGGCTGGTGCGGGAGCAGTTTGATCATCAGACCGTTGGCCTCGGATAGTACGTTGCCCTCCGAGTCCGTCATCTCCGCCCTCACAAACAGCTTTCGTCCGTCGACGGCGTCGATCCATGCCCGAGCCAGCAACGGCTCGTCGGTTGGTGTGATCCTTCGGTAGTCCACGTGCAGGTACGCGGTTCGGCTGTCGGGGCGGCCCGCCGCTGAGACCACCATGCCGAAATGCCAGTCGTAGAACAGCGGTATCACGCCGCCATGTACCGCGTCGTTGCCGCCGACATGGAAGCGGGTGAAATGCCCGCGCATCGTCACCTCGTTCGGTCCCGACTCCGCGACCCGCCACAGCGGCATCAGGGGATGGCCGTTTCCGGGTATGTCCCGCGCGCGTCCGGCAGGTGCAACGCCCGCTGGCGCCTTGTGCTTCTCCAGTCGTGCGCCGACGCCTTCGATGAGTTCGGCCGCGTCGTTCCACAGTCGCTCGTCGGGGTTCGTGGATACCGCGGTGTCCTGAAGCCGTCGCATCGCCGTCATGAATCGGGCCATCCCTGGCGCCGCCTCAACCGGTGTGACCCTTGCGAATTCGCGGATATCGTCCTCGGTGTCCGTCACGTGCGCTGCTTCCAAGTCCCGATGAGCTCGTCGGTGGTGGTGATCGTGGCGAGCAGCGACAGCGTGTTGTCGATGATCTAGGTGGCGTAGTCGGCGGGAATGCCTGCGACCGCATCCCGAGGGACGACGACGCGGTAGGCCAGATTCACCGCGTCCATGACGAAGTTGGTGATCGCGACGTTCACGGACACGCCGACGGCGACAATGGTCGAAACTCCGAGGTTTCGCAGTGTCGCGTCGAGGTCGGTTCCGCCCATGGGGCCGATGCCGTGCGACCGCCGCAGCACCACATCGGTTGGCGCAGGGCCGAGTTCGGGCAGCAGCGACGCACCGGGGCTGCCCGGAGCGATGTCGACACCGCTGCCGATGGCGAATATCTTCGCGTTCTGGTTGCCGCCGAGTCCGTCGGGCCGCCGCTGTACGAGGCAGTGGACGACCTTCACGCCGGCCGTGCGAGCCGCAGGCAGTAGGCGTTCGATGTTGGGCACCGCCTCCCGTCGCGCCTCCTCGGCGAGGACTGCCAGCCCGGCGTTGGGACCGACAACGGCGCCCTGGCATTCCTGCGTGACGATCGCGGTGTGCGCGGGCGCCGCGATTTCGGCGAGGTCTACGGTCATACCGAGGCCGGTACTTGACCGGGCGGGGTGGCGGGTACTTCGTAGAACTGCGTCGCCCACTTACGCATGGCCATATAGGGTTTCGCGTCCACCTTGGCCAACGCGGGGTACTCGATGTACTCCTGATAGCGCCAGATGTCCAGGTCCTCCCAGACCGTTCCGAGGAACTGCCGCTCGACCTGCTCGCGCACCGTATCCGGTGGCACGTCTGAGGTGTCGCCGGGTAGTCGGGGCCACCAGATCGAATAGAACATGTCCGAATATCCGTCTTCGACGGGCGTGCAGGCGAAGATCAACCGATGGTTGGACGACCCCTCGAACGCGCTGATCGCGAAGCCGAGGCCGGAGAAGTGGCTGTGTATGTACAGCGCCATCTTGTTCGGGTCGCCGCTGCGCACGTCCGGCCAGCCGGTGAGGAACCGCCATTCCTCCTCGACGGCTTCCCAATTCAGGCATACCGGTGTCACGGTGGCGCCGTGCACGTAGTGGAAGTGCGCGCTGTCGGGCCCGTTCTCGGCGACGATCTGCGGATGCACCGGCTCACGTTCGGCGCGACTCGAAAACTCCGGGTAAGGCCGGTAATACGCGTTCGGGTCGGTGTCGAACTGTGGGAACTTTCCGAACAGGTCCGGTAGCTCCCATTGCGGTTCCTTGCCGTCGGGCTGGTGCCACGCAAAGACACAGCCGTACTGCTCCCGAACCGGGAAGACCCGCAGTCGCAGCGCGCGGTTCGGTCGGTCGGGCTGGTAGGGGATGTAGCGGTTGGTGCCATCAGGGCCCCAGCGCCACCCGTGAAAGGGGCACTCCACGCAGTCGCCGACGACCTTGCCGCCGTGACCGATGTGTGCGCCGAGGTGCCGGCAGTGACCCGACAGCAAATGCAACACGCCGGACTCGTCGCGGTAGGCCACCAGATCCTCGCCGAAGTACCGCAGCGGTCGGACCTCGCCCTGCGGAAATTCGGCCGACCAGCCGATCATGAACCAGCCCGTGACCCTCCAGGTGAATGGGACCTTCACGCAGCCGCCTCTTGAGTCGATGGATACTAAATTGATTACAGTATAGAGTTCCGCAAAGGGCAAGATCGGCAGGCTGCGACGCCGGCGATTAGCTTGCTGGCCGCCTTCGCCACATGTAACGTCATGGCGCGATTTCGGCCGAACTGCCGCCTTAGCGTTGCATCCGACGCGAAACAGGCTGTCAGTCAGTCAATTTGAACTCACGGACGGGTCGCGACGTGCGACCCCCTGGCCGTCGATCGACACTTGATTTTCCGTGACCCTACGGTAGCGTAGGTTACGCAGCCGTAGGTAAGGGATGGAGAGTCTCGATGACGACAACCCAAGAGGCATTGCTCACTGAGCTGGAACCAGTGGTAGAGGCCAACCTGAATCGACACCTTGAGAATGCGAAGCCCTGGAATCCGCACGATTACGTTCCGTGGAGCCGGGGGCGCGACTTCGCCCTGTTGGGTGGCCAGGACTGGACTCCTGCGGATTCCCGGCTCGACGAGGTTTCCAAAGCCGCCATGATGGTGAACCTTCTCACCGAGGACAACCTGCCGTCCTACCACCGCGAAATCGCCGTGCGCTTCGGAAGTGATGGCGCCTGGGGACAGTGGGTCGGCCAGTGGACAGCCGAAGAGGGTCGCCACGCCATCGCGATCCGCGACTATCTCGTCGTCACCCGCGGCGTCGACCCCGTAGCCCTTGAGCGTGGTCGCATGGTGCACATGGCGGCCGGCTATGACTCGGGCGATAAATCACCAATAGAGGCCCTGGCCTACGTGTCCTTCCAGGAACTGGCGACGCGGATCAGCCACCGCAACACCGGCCGAGCATCTGGATGTCCTATCGCCGAACAACTCCTCACCCGGATAGCGACAGACGAGAACCTGCACATGGTCTTCTATCGGAACCTGGTGAACGCTGCGCTCGATATCGCACCAAACGCGACAATGAAGGCGATCGCTCGCGAAGTGATCAACTTCCAGATGCCGGGAAGCACCATGCCAGGCTTCGCGGAAAATGCTCTAGCGATCGCCAAGGCAGGCATCTACGACCTGCGTTCGCATTTGGACGATGTCGTGCGTCCGGTGCTGCGGTTCTGGGGGGTATTCGAGCGCGTGAATTTCGACGGCGAAGGAGCTCGCGCGCGAGACGAACTGGCGGCATTTCTCGATCTGGTGGAAGAAAAGGCCTCTTACTACGACCAGCGTCGCGAAGAACGACTGGTCACCTCGGCACGGTAGATCACGGTAGATTTCGCGACCGCTCCCGGCTTGGCTCTGATACTGTAATCATTACAGTATCAGTGTGTAGCCGTGAACGTGAGGTGCCAACTCGTGACCGTGCCTGCCCGCTTCGACGCGATCGTGATCGGTGCCGGATTCTCCGGCCTCTACGCGCTACACCGGCTGCGTGAACTCGGCGTCCGCACGCGCGTGCTCGAGATGGCCGAAAACGTCGGCGGGACATGGCTGTTCAACCGATACCCGGGCGCCCGATGTGACATCGAGAGCATCGAGTACTCCTACAGCTTCTCCGACGAGATTCAGCGGGAGTGGGTGTGGACCGAGACAATGCCTGCCCAGCCCGAGATCGAGGCTTACCTCAACTTCGTCGCAGACCGGCTCGACCTGCGCCGCGACATCTCCTTCAACACCGAAGTCGTCGCGATGACGTTCGACGAGGAGGCCGGCGAATGGTTGGTCGAGACCTGGGCGGGGGAGACCTTCGTCGCCCCGTTCGTGGTCGCGGCGTCAGGAATCCTGTCGGTACCCCTCGAACCCCAGATACCGGGCATGGATGCGTTCGCGGGGCCGTCCCTGTACACCGGCTGCTGGCCGAAGGAGGGCGTCGACCTGACCGGCAAGCGCGTCGGGGTCATCGGCACCGGTTCGACCGGCGTGCAACTGATTCCGGTCGTGGCGCGGCAGGCCGGTCACCTTTCGGTGTTCCAGCGCTCACCGGCGTACACGCTGCCGTGGCAGGTAAGGCCGCTCGAACCGGGCGAGCTCGATGAGATGAAGTCCCGGTACGGCGAGATCCGCGCGGCGCAACACGAGCACCCCGTCGGGGCCGCGCGACTGAGCGCGTTCTCCGTGATGCTCGAGATGATTCAGCGGCCGCCCTTGAAGTCGGCCTCCCGCGAGGAGCAGTTACGGGCCATCGAGGAGAACGGCGTCATCGGTGCGCTCAGCTGGGGCGACGTGTTCTTCGACATCCAGGCCAACCAGATGGCGGCCAGGCTCTACGGCGAGGCAGTCGCCCGGATCGTGAACGACGCCGACACTGCGGCGGCGCTGACACCGAGTCATCCCTTCGGATGTAAGCGCCCGATCATCGATCAGGGCTACTACGAGACGTTCAACCGCGACAACGTCACGCTGGTCGACCTGCGCAGGGGGCCGATCCGCGAGGTCACCGCCACCGGCATCGACACCGAACAAGGGTTCCATGAGCTCGACGTGATCATCTACGCCACCGGTTTCGATGCGATGACGGGTGCGCTGACGCGCATGGACATCCGCGGACGCGACGGCATGTCCCTGCGCGAGTTCTGGGCGAGCGAGGGCCCGCTGTCCTACCTCGGGCTGGCGGTCGCCGGGTTTCCCAACCTGTTCATCGTTCAGGCCCCCGGGAGCCCCTCGGCAGCAACGAATTTCGTTGCTGCCCTCGAACAGCACGTGGAATGGATCGGCGATTGCATCGCGTATCTGCGTACCAACGACTACCGAACCATCGATGCGCTGCCCGACGCCCAGCGCGAGTGGATCGAGCACACGACCTCCCTCGTGGCGCCGACCGTCCTCGTCCACCCAACGTGCAATTCCTGGTACAACGGGGGCAATGTTCCCGGCAAGAAACGGATGTACATGGGATACACGGCGGGGATACCGGAATACCGTCGCCGCTGCGACCAGATCGCAGCCGCCGGCTACACGGGCTTCAAGCTCGCCTAGTCGATGAAAACGTCGGAACGGGTGTGGCGGATCGGCCGCGATGTCGCGGGTGTGCTACCGCGGGCACACGCGGCGCTGCGGAGGGAAGGGCGGAATCCGCTGTCGCCAGGCGGTCTTCGGCTCCTCGGTGAGGTGGCGATGGACGAGGCCGCGCTGACGGGGATGACGCTGACGGCGTCGCCGCCGACGCTGGAGCGCTCGGAAGAAGCATGCGCGGCCGCGGCCGATGAGTTGTCAGCGCTCGGTGCCTGCGCTCACGCTCGACCGGAACCATTGCACGTGAAGACGATTGGTCGGCGTCGGTTCGGACGTTTGGTTTATGAGCGGCTGACGTTCGAGCACGACCCTCTGCTGCCGCCGTCGTTGGCGGGGTCGGGCCTCGGCGGCCCGACGACTGCAGCGGTACATCTGTGCCGGCAGGGTGATGACCGGCGACCGTGGCTGGTGTGGGTGCACGGCGCAGGGCAGGGGCAACCGCTGGACCTCTTGTTCTCGCGGGCCCGGCGCATCCAGAGCGAGCTCGGGTTCAACATCGCGCTACCGGTGCAGCCGGGCCACGGCGTCCGTCGCGAAGCATGGCCGGCCTATCCGAACATGGATCCGCTGGCCAACGTCGCGGGGATGATGCGGGCGGTGTCAGAGGTCCGAGCGGTCGTGCGCTGGCTGCAGCCGCGGTCCACCGCCATCGCGGTTTCCGGTGTGTCGATGGGCAGTCCGGTCGCGGCACTGGTGTCGCACCTCGAGACGGTGGATGCGGTCGCGGTCTATACCCCGATCTTCGGGCTCAACGCGATGATCGCTCAGCACCTCGGCCGGTGGGGCCCGTCGGTCCGCGACGTCGGCGATGTACTGCGATCGGCGACTGTCGCGCGGTTGGCGTCACCGGTCGATCTGCTGGCTGCCGAGCCGACGCCGCCGCCTGAGCGTCGCCTCATCGTCGGCGCTTCGCACGACCGGATGGCGTTGCGCGAGCCCGCTCTCGAGTTGCACGAGCGGTGGGGTGGGGAACTGTACTGGCACGACGGCAGCCATGCCGGGCACCTCTTCTCCCGACGTGTGCAGGCGGTGTCGGAGCGGTTCCTTGGCACGCTCAGCGCGGAAGGCGGCCGCCGATTGTGCGGGTGACCTGCTCGGCGTAGCCGACCAGCAGGTCGATCCATACCTCGCACTGTGATTCGGGCATGCGCACCGTCGGTCCGCTGATCGTGATCGCGCCCAGGATGTCGCCAGCGGAGTCGAATACCGGTGCGGAAAGCCCGGACGCCGAGTCCTCGCGTTCGCCCGCGGTGATCGCATAACCGTCGGCCTTCGCCGAAGCGATGAGCCTGTGCAACTCATCCGGACGGGTGACCGTTCCGTCGGTCATCGGTTCGAGCGGCCCGGCGAGAACCTTCTCCGCCAAGTCCGGGTTCCAGGCCAGCAGGACTCGTGATGCCGATCCCACGTGCAGCGGGATGACCTTGCCCACGTACATGTCTCGACGCAGCGCGTGGTGGGTCTCGGCGACCGCGACGCAGACCCTGAAGTTCTGTTCGACCTTGAAGAAGCAGGCGGTCTCGCCCGTCTTGTCGCGGATCTCCTTGAGCACCGGGTTGACGACCGCCAACACGTCGAGGTCCTTCAGTGCGGTCGCGGCCCAGTACGACATCCGCACCCCGATCCGGATGCCATCGCCCGTCCTGTCCAGCAATCCCTGAGCCACCATGTTGCTCACGAGCCGCTGCACGGTGGAGGTGGGTAGCCCCGTCGCCTGCTGGATCTCGCCGAGCGACATGTCGGGGTGGGCGAGCGAAAAGGCGTCGAGGATCTCCGTGATCTTGGCGAGCACCAGCAGTGGCTGCTGCTTGGACGAGGCCGCGGCGTCTTCGGTTGCCATGACCCGAATCTACCTGCGGTCACACACCTGCTCATTGCCGATGACCCAGTCGAACGCCTTGGCCTTCGACCGTGCGCCCTGAGCGGTCTTCGACCGATTCGGTTCGCCGAGTTCGGCGAGGAGCTTGTCGGTGATGTCCACCATCGAGGCCAGGGTGGAGGGCGTGAACCACTCCGGGCGGGTCGCGAACAACAGGTCCTCGCTGGACGTGTTGCCGCTGGCGCCTGGCGCGAACGGGCAGCCACCGAGGCCGCCCAGCGAGCCGTCGACCATAGCCGCTCCCGCGTCGATCGCGGCCAGCGTGTTCGCCACGCCAAGGCCCCATGTGTCGTGTCCGTGAAAGACGATGCGCCGCTGGGGGCTTCGCGCTTTCAGGTCGACGATGAGGTCGGTCACCTGTGTCGGGATGGCCTGACCGATGGTGTCGCACACGACGATGTCTTCGGCTCCTGAAGTGCGTGGGTCGGCGGCGATCCCGATCACCCGCTCGGGGTCTGTCAGGCCCTCGAATGGACACGTGAACGCCGTGGCGATGCACAGTTGGATGGCACCCCCGGCCTCTTGCGCGATCCGGACGGCGTCGGGCATCGCCGCGACGCTGTCTTCGGTGCTGCGCCCGATGTTGGCCTTGTTGTGCGAGTCCGACGCCGAGAAGCAGTATTGGAAGTTGCGCGCACCCGCGGCCGCCGCTTTCTCGATATGCCGCGGCGTCGCGACCCAGATCCAACAGCGATCCAGCTCATCGGCGTCCAACGCCGCGACGACGTCGAGCGTGTCGGCAAGTGGCGGAACGAGATCCGGGCGCGCCATCGAACCGATCTCGAGCGCCGGTACGCCAAGAGCGAGCAGCTCGCGGATGATCTGTACCTTGCGGTCGGTGGGCAGCATCTTCGCCGTGAGCTGCAGCCCGTCGCGCAATGTCACATCGCGGAGCTCGGCGTGCGGCGTGTACGGACGAGGTGTCATGTCAGCGCTCCTATCTCCTCGTCGCTGAGACCCAACACCGACGACAGCACCTCGAGGGTGTGCTCGCCTAGATCGGGCCCGACGTTGCGAATCGGCAGCGATGCGCCGCCGATCACCGGCACGATGCCGGGGAAGCCCACGGTTTTGCGGTGCGCTTCACCGGTGTCGACTTCGAAGTGCTGGATCATGTTTCGCGCCTCGTACTGGTCGTCGGCGCAGATGTCGGCGGCGGTGTAGATCGGGCCGGACGGCACGCCGGCCTCGTCGAGCAGCTTGAGCGCCTCGTCCCGGCTGCGTTCGATGGTCCACTGCCCGATTGCCGCATCGAGTTCCTCGCGCCGTCGCCAGCGGCCCGCGTTGGTCTGCAGTTCCGGATCGTCGGCGAGGTCCGGCCGACCGACCGTCTGCATGTAGCGCTGGAAGATCGCGTCGCCGTTGCCCGCGACGATGATGTTGGTGCCGTCGGCGCAGGGGTAGGCGTTGCTCGGCGCAATGCCCTCCATCCGTCCACCGACCCGTTCGCGCGTGACGCCGTAGGCCAGATAGTCCGGCACCAGTGACTCCATCACCGAGAAAACGGATTCATTCAGCGCCACGTCGATAACACGCTGTGGCAGTGGCACTTTGACGTATTCACGCTGGAACAACGCCATCACGGTGCCGAATGCGGCGTAGATCCCGGCAATCGAGTCGCCGATCGAGACACCGGTACGCACCGGCGGCCGGTCGGGGTCGCCGACCAGCTCTCGCAGGCCGCCGTACGCCTCGGCAACGGCGGCGAATCCGGGTCGCTCCGACAGCGGCCCGGTCTGGCCGAACGCCGAGATGCGGGTGATCACCAGGCCGGGGTTGACCCTGTCGAGTTCCTCGGGACCCAGCCCCCATTTTTCGAGCGTGCCCGGACGGAAGTTCTCCAGCAGCACGTCACAGTGCCGGATCAGGTCGAGCACGAGCTGCCTGCCGCGCTCGGTCTTGAGGTCGAGCACGATGGACTTCTTGTTGCGATTGATGGTCCGGTAGAGCATCGACGTGTCCCCGGAGTACAGCCGCCAGTTGCGCAGCTCGTCCCCGGTGACCGGGCGCTCGACCTTGATGACCTCCGCGCCGAAGTCGGCCAGCATCCGGCCCGCGGTCGGCGCGGCGATGTAGTTGCCGAGCTCCAGCACCCGCACTCCGGCGAGTGGACGAATGTCTTTGGTGTTCAATGTCGTTCCTTGCTGTGTATCAGAACAGGGCGCTCATCGGCAGGATGAGCAGGATCGCCACGACCGAGGCGACGGATACGCCGACCGTGACAGTCTTGAGTGCACCGCGCGTGGACTGTCCCAACAGCGACTGCAACAGCCAGAACGTATTGCTGGTGACATGGACACAGAAGAGCGAGCCCGCACCGGCGGCCAGGGCGATCAGGACCGGGTCGAGTCCGATGATCGGCGCCACGGGCGCGAGGATGCCCGCCGACGTGATCGCGGAGATGGTCACGGAACCGACCGCGACGTGCAGAGCCGCGGCGATGAGCCACACCACGAGCAGCGGGGCGGCCGTGCTGGCGGTGAAGTACTCGCCAAGGATGTCGCCGAGACCGGCCGCCTTGATGGTGGCGGCCAGCGAGCCGCCCACGCCGGTGAGGATCAGGATCTGACCGCTCTCCTTGAACCCGGTGGCTATCGCGTGCTGAATCGCCTCGGTACCCAGCGTGTAGCGGCCGACGAAGCTCGTGCCTATCAGGCCGATCAGCAGGGCGATGACGGGCGCGGAGACGAACTTGACGATCGGGTTGTGGACGTCTGCGGCATCGAGGATCGCGCCAGTTGCGATGAGGAGGAGCGAGACCAGCATCGGCGCGAAGAGCACGATCAGCGGGGTCTGGGTGCGCGTCACGATTGCCGTCTTGGTGGCGACGCCGCCGCCCGTCGGACCGTCATCGTCGGGTGTCGTTGTGGCGCTCGACGGTTCGTCATCACCGTCGTCAAGAGGGGCAGGATCCTCGCCGAGGAACTCCTGCTCGTCGCGCTCCGGGTTCCACCAGCCGTGATTGAACAGAAAGGACATGATCGCCACCGCGATCGCGACGGTGGGAATCACAAGGAGCACGCCGAACAGCAGCATCTTGCCGAGCGGCACACCGAGCAGGCCGGCCAGTGCAAGCGCGCCCACCCCGGGGACGGTCAGCACGATGCCGCACTCGAGGCCGATGGCCATGGCCGTGGCCATTCGCGCGGTTCCGTTCTTGCCGATCTTCTTGGCCATGCTGCGCCCCAGCGGTGCCGAGATGACAAGCAGCACATCGAGATAGATGGACTGGAGCAGCGTGGCAATCGTCAGCGACATGGCGTAGGGCATGCGCTTTGGCCCGAACAGCTTTAGCAGCGTCTGCACCAGTCGCTGAATGGCCCCCGTCTGCTGGAGTATCGCGCCCATCAAAACTCCGAACGCGATCAGCAGGCCGACCTCGGCCATGATGTCGCCGAATCCCTTCATGATCGCGTCGATCGTCTTCTCGACGCCGAGTCCGGCCGCCAGGCCGAGGTATGCGGAGCCGATGACCAGCGACACGACCGGGTTGAACTTGAATCGCACGATCATCACGACCACGGCGACGATCGCGACCGCGGTGTTGATGACGATTGCGGTGTGTGACATGGGTGCAGCCCCTTCGAACGTCTGCGCTTCGGGTGAAGGTCACCACAGGCCACTTGAGGTGTGACCCACGACGCATTCATATTATGAGCACATACTCACAATATAAGCAAGTATGTAGCCGATGTCGAGCTCGACCTGGAGTTTTGCGGATTCAGGGCGAACGGCTCAGCGCGGTGAGGGGGCTCCATAGTCACGAATGAGCCGGGCGCGGACGTACGCCATCTCCTGTGCCATGTCGATCGGATACGCCTGCATGATCCATTGGTATGCGGTGCCGAGGACGGCCGAGCCGAAGTCGTTGACCGCCCGGTCGATCTCGATGTCGGGCCGCACCGACCCATCGGCGAAGCCCCTTCGCAGTCCCGCCTCGACCATGTCCGCCGCCCGCTCGAGCCACATCCGGATGCGCGGGCCCACCGGCGACGTCGCCTTGATCGCCTCGAAGGTCAGCACGAATATCGCTCGCAACAAGTCGCGATCCTCGTCGTGGAGCTGCGCGATGCGATCGACGTGTGCGAGTGCTTGGTGCAAACCACTGGACTCTGGGTCGAGTGCAGGGCTGAGCTTGTTCACGTATTCGGTGGCGAACAAGGTTTCGAGGATGGCGTCCTTGCTGCCGTAGCGGGCATGCACCATCGCTCGGCTGTACCCGGCACGCCGACCGATCTCGGCAGCCGTCGTTGCTTCCCATCCTTTTTCGGCGATCAGTTCCACCGCGGCCTCGAGCAATCGGCGGCCCGATATCTCGAGGCGCTGGGGCTGGGTCAGCCCCCGGGAGGGGGACGGCACCCTTGCATATTAGACGCCCGACAACTAACTTAATTGTTCCGCGTCAAATTTCTTTTGGGGGTCGATGATGACTTCTGGTGGGACGGTCGGCGCTGCGGCGGCGGGTGTTCCGTCCGGCATTGAGGGTGTGACGCCACAGTGGCTGACGGCCGCACTGGACGGTGCGACGGTTACCGATGTTCGCGTCGAACAAATCGCACTGGACAGTGGCTTCTCATCGCAGCTGTACCGAGCGCACCTGTCGGGTGAGGGCGTGCCGAACAGTGTGATCGTCAAGCTGCCTGCCGTGTCCGAGGCCGGGGACGCGATGAAGATGCTGGGTGGTTACGCGCGAGAAGTCGCGTTCTACCGACACGTTGCCGGCCGCGCACCTCTGGGCACACCTGTCGTACATGCGATTCGAATGGACGAGAACACCGCCGACTTCGTCCTGGTGTTGGAGGACTTGCAGGACTGGGACAACGCCGACCATCTCGCCGGCCTGTCGCTGGACCGCGCGCGCTGCTGTATAGCCGAACTGGCAGGCCTGCACGCGTGGTCGACCAAGCCGCTGAATACCGATGTCCTGGAGGCGTTTCCGAGCATCGACACCCCGATGACACGCGACCTGCTACCTGCTGCGTTCAGCGCGGGTTGGCAGATCTACCGCGACCATGCCACCGCGCCGGTTCCCGCCGCTGTCGCGAAGTATGCCGAGCGGTTCGCTGCTCTTGCCCCTGCGGCGATAGATGCGCTGAGTCAGCGCTCGATGTTGATCCACGGCGATATCCGCGCGGACAACATGTTCTTCTGCGGTGATCGGTTGAAGGTGGTCGACTTCCAACTTGCCGGAAGGGGTGCAGGCGCCACAGATGTCGGGTACCTGGTCAGCCAGGGACTTCCGACGGAAGTGCGCTCAGGGCGTGACGAAACGCTGCTGCGCGAGTACCTCGATCAGCTGTCGAGTCATGGTGTCAGCGACTACTCCTTCGACGAAGCGTGGCGGCATTACCGATACGCCGTTGCCTACTTCGTGGTGCTGCCTGCGATGCCGTTGCTGAGCTGGGACTCACTGCCGGAGCGCTCGCGGCAGTTGTGTATGCGCTTAGTGGAGCGCGCGGTGGCCACCATCGACGAGACCGACGCCGTGGAGGTGTTCAAATGACTCGAACCGCAAGAGAAGTCGTCGAGCTGTACAACCTCGTGGTGTGGAACGAGCGGAACTTCGACCTCGCCGACGAGCTGATGGGGGATACCGTCATCCGGCATGAGGTGGGTGAGGCGCAGACGCTCAGCCACGAGCAGGCCGTCCAACGCGTCGTCGACAACTGGGCCATGTTCGACAAGCTGCGGTTCGATCTCAACCTCGTCGTCGCCGGCGACGACGGCGAACATGTGGCGATCGTGTACCAGTCACCGATGGAGCTCAAGGACGGCACGAAGACAAGTGTGGGAAGTATGGAGATCTTCCGTGTCGTCGAAGGCAGGATCACCGAAGTCTGGAACTGCGGCTACAAGCAAGGGGTTTGGCAATGACGCGTGTACTCGATGAGCTTGGCTACTACCTGCTGGCAGGCGCCGGCGGGGAAGGGCCCGCGACGTTGATGGATGAGGCCCGCCGCGGTGAGGAACTAGGCTTCGGCACCGCATTCATCTCTGAACGCTGGAACGTGAAAGAGGCGTCGTCGCTCGTCGGCGCGGCCTGCGCCGTTACCAGCCGCATGCAGATCGCCACGGCGGCAACCAATCACAACACCCGCCACCCGCTGATCACCGGATCGTGGGCGACGACCATGCACCGCCTCTCCGGCGGCCGGTTCACGCTCGGCATCGGACGCGGGGTGGCGGCGATGTACGCGGCCTTCGGCATTCCCGCCGTCACGACGGCGCAGATGGAGGACTTCGCGCAGGTGATGCGGCGGCTCTGGCATGGCGAGGTGATCTTCAATCACGACGGTCCGATCGGCAAATACCAGGTGCTGTTCCTGGACCCCGACTTCAACGAGGACATCCGGCTGGCCCTGGTCGCGTTCGGGCCCAACACCTTGAAACTCGGGGGCCGGGCCTTTGACGACGTCATCCTGCACACCTATTTCCCGCCGGAGACCCTGCAGCGGTGCGTGAACACGGTTAAGGACGCCGCGGAGAAGGCCGGTCGGGATCCCGACAGCGTGCGGGTGTGGTCCTGTTTCGCCACGGTCGGCGACCATCTTCCCGAGGAACTGCGGCTGAAGAAGACTGTCGCCCGGCTGGCGACCTACCTACAGGGCTACGGCGATCTCATGGTCACGACCAACGGCTGGGATCCCGCGGTGTTGCAACGCTTCCGGGAGGATTCCGTGGTCACCTCTATTCCAGGCGGCATCGATCACAAGGCCACGCCCGAGCAGATCGAGCACATCGCCACGCTCATTCCGGACGAGTGGCTGGAGCCGGCGGCCACCGGATCGGCGCAGCAGTGCGTCGACCGCGTCCGCAAGGAATTCGACTACGGGGCCGATGCGGTGATCATGCACGGCGCCACCCCTGACGAACTGGAGCCGATCGTCGACGCCTACCGCGCGAGCCGGTAGTGTCCCGATTCCGCGTCGGCCTGATGGACTCGATCCTGGCCGGGCGACCATCGGTTGACAGCTACAGCCGTGCGAGTTACCTTGCCGCCGTTGCCAATCGCGTCGATTCGTACTGGGTGCCGGACCACATCAACGGCCAGACTCCCCGCCCGCTGTGGGATCCGAAGTACACAGCGTCGGCACGCTTGTTGCGCTCGTCCGACGCAGCGATGGAAGCGTGGACGTTGTTGGGTAGCTTGGCGGCGCGCAGGCGCTTCAACCGGGTGCGCCTCGGTGTCGGCGTCACCGACACCGGTAAACGCCACCCCGCCGTCACCGCGCAAGCGGCCGCGACCCTGAATCTGATGACCCGTGGGCGGGCGATCCTCGGTATCGGCCCGGGCGAACGCGTCGGTAACGAGCCGTACGGCGTGGACTGGTCGAAGCCGGTCGCCCGGTTCGAGGAGGCGCTCGCCACCATCCGCGCACTCTGGAACTCCAAAGGCCAACTGGTCAAGCGCGATTCACCGTTCTTTCCGCTCCGTGACGCGATCTTCGACCTGCCGCCGTACAAGGGAAAGTGGCCTGAGATCTGGATCGCGGCGCATGGCCCCCGCATGCTGCGGGCGACCGGGCGGTATGGCGACGCGTGGTTCCCCGGGTTCGCACATCGGCCGCAGGATTACGCCAAGCGGCTGCAGATCATTCGGACCGCCGCCTCCGACGCCGGTCGTGATCCGATGTCCATCACGCCGGCGTTCTGGATGCCGGTCCTGGCCGGGCCGAGCCGTGATGCTGTCGACGCCGCCCTCGACTCCACCATGGTCAAGACGTGGGCGCTCAACGGTCCCGCCGAGTTCTACGCCCACCACGGCGCCCAGCATCCGATGGGAGCCGGCTTCACCGGCATGCAGGACCACGTCTCGTTCACCATGGATGAGCAGACGCTTCGTGAAAAGTCCGGCCAGGTCCCGCTTTCGGTGGTCAAGGGCATGGTGCTCAATGGCACGGTCGACGATGTGCTCGACCAGGCCGCAGAGTGGCGCGACCACGGCGTGCGCTACATAGTGGTGGTGAACTTCGGGCCGATGGCGCCGAGCCTGCGCACCCGACTTGCCTCGCTGATGCCGTTCAACAAGGTGGTCCGCGGCCTCAAGCGGCTGTGATTACGGCGCGCTTACGCCCGCTCAGCGTCCGTTAGCGCGCCGAAATCGCACTCTCAGGGCGTGATGACTGTGCGGGACACCGGCTCCGCGGCCGCCTGCCTGCTGTAGATGCCGCGCTGCAGCGCCGACAGCAACGCGTTGCGAGTTTCCTCGGGATGGATGAGGTCGTCGAAGCCGAGATGGCTCGCGGACCGGAAGGACGCCTCCACCTCCATCTTGCGCAGCTTGGTTTCGACGTCCTCCGCGGCGTGCGACGCGCGGCTGAGAGCGGCTGCGCTCATCGCTCCCATCGTGGCGCCAGGGAAGGCGAACGTCGCGCCCTGATTGTCGAATCCCAACAGGGACATGACCATTGAGCCGAAGCCGTAGGCCTTTCGTAGTGTGACATGCAGCTTGACTGTCGTGGCGGCCGTCTGCGCGGCGAACATTCGCGCTCCGCTGCGCAGCACGCCGCTCTTCTCGGACCGGCTGCCCGGCAGCATGCCCGGGTTGTCCGCGAGGAACACGATCGGCAGGTGGAAGGAGTCGGCCACCATGATGAAATGCGCTGCCTTGTCTGCGGCGTCGGCATCGATGGAGCCCGCGAGCACCTTCGGCTGGTTCGCCACCACAGCGACCGGATGGCCACCGAGATGGGCAAGTGCGCAGATGATCGCGGGCCCGAACTTCGGCTGTACCTCGAACCAGTCCGGCCTGTCGAAGACCACGTCGAGCACCGCGCGCATGTCGTACACCTGGCGGTTTCCGCGGGGCACGATGTCGAGCAGTTCGGCCGTCGAGCGCGGCTCCGCCGCCTCGTCGTCGGGCAGGGATGGCGGATACGACCACGCACTCGACGGAAAGTAGGACAGGTACCGGCGGATGTCATCGAGCACCGCCTCGTCGTCCTCGGCGAAGTTGTGGATCACCCCGCTGGCCAGTGCGACGCTCGGACCGCCGAGATCTTCCTTCGAAATGTCCTCGCCCGTCGACTCTTTGACGACCGGCGGTCCCGCGGTGAAGATCGCGCCCTGACGGCTCATGATGGTGAAGTCGCACACCGGCGCCACGAGGGCGCCATGGCCTGCCGACGGCCCGAGCAAGCCTGCCACTGTCGGCACTCTGCCGGAGCACTGCGCCTGCGCGAGAAGGTCGGTGGGGGTGCGGCCGTAGTGCTCGCCG
>Ga0157380_10000200_pt1 | contig 35152 bp, 30 predicted proteins | sample S35metaG_FD_119757 | JGI IMG/M metagenome (GOLD analysis project Ga0157380, IMG submission 119757) | Switchgrass rhizosphere microbial communities from Kellogg Biological Station, Michigan, USA - S3-5 metaG | ecosystem: Host-associated > Plants > Roots > Rhizosphere > Soil | place: USA...
CTTCCTGAATCCGCGTCTCGTCGGCATACATGCCGCCTGACATCAGGCGCGCGCGGACTGGGCGGCGCAACGGCGAGGGCAGGAACGGCGCGAGCGCCCGGGCGACGGTGCGCCCGAGCGACGCCGCGATCGACGATGAATCGGGATGCACCGTTGAGAACGCAAAGCAGCCTTCAGGTTTCAAGGCCCGATGCACGCGTATCGCAATCTCGCTGTTGAACGGCGCATGTTCGGCGAGCACGCCAATCGAATACACCAGGTCGAACGAGGCGTCGTCCAACGGGTGCGTGAAGATGTCCCCTTGGATCAACGTGATGCGTTCGGCGGTGATGGATTCAGCCCGGTATGGCTTCTGTGCGAGCGCGAGCATGTCCGCCGACGCGTCGATGCCGACGATCGAGCGCGCGCCCTTGAGCGCGCTGAAGTATCGGCCGGTGCCGCAACCGAGTTCGAGCGCGTCGATTGGGCCACGGAACTGGTCGCATACGCGCTGCAACCACGCCACAAAGCCCAGGTACGGTCCGCTATCGGCCAGCGTGTCATCGTGCGCGCGGTACTTTTCGGCATAGCCGCGATCGTAGAGAGCCGCGGCCTTTTCCGCCGAAGTCTGCGGCGTCACGCGAACAGCGCCTCCGCGGGTACGAACCGCACGCCGGGAACTCGCTCGATGCGATCCAGGAAACCTCGCAGCACATCCTTCAGAGTCTGATCGACTTCCCAGTAATGCGTGGCGATACAGAAGTCGCCGCCGGCACGGCGAGCCTCTTCAAAGCCGGCCATGAGCTCCTCGACGGTCGTTCCGGGGATCAGGCTGTGGCAGCCAAACTCCGAGTGCCGCCGGTAACGGAGAACGTGCGGATACACGAAGCGATCGCCCTTGGAACGGCCGGTTGCCGATCGATAGGCTCGTACCCGCCACCAATTGCCCAGCGTGTGCGCATCCCACGGGCGCATCGACGGTCGGAACGACAGGAACGATCCCAGAAGATTGAGACCGGCGCCGCTGACTGCCGACAGTCCGCGCTTTGACAACGCGTTATGCGGCGGCACGAACAGCGTGATCGGCGCGACCAGCGTCTCCTGCAAATAACCGAGTCCATGCGCGAGGCGCCGTTCCGGGTCCGGCGCAGACTGGAACTCGAAGCCGTCCGGATAATCCTCGTGGGTATACCCGTGCAGCGCAATCGTCACGCGGCCCGCGCCGATCTGCCGCTTGAGGAACGGCACCAGGGCCGCATTCTGTTCGAGCGGAAACGACACGCCTGAGTGCCAATGTTCCTCGGGAATGCCCTTGCGCTCGTAGCCGATCGCAAACGGCACCGTGGCAAGACATACGGGCAGGCGATCCCACACATCGTGATAGACCCGCTCGAGCGCCTCCGGCGACGTAAAGAAGCAGGTGTCGTCATCGCGCAGCGCAACTTTCACGCCGGTACCCTGACGGCGCGCCGTTCCGCGAGCACCTCGTGATAAACCTCGAGTAGCCGTTCGGCGCTCGCACGCCAGGAGAACTGCTCCACGACACGCTGCCGATTGAACGTCCCAGCGGTTCGGCGCCTGTCACCGTCGTTCAGCCAATGCTCGATCGCACCGGCGAGCGCGTTCTCGTCTCGAGCGGCTACCAGGTCGCCGCCCTGGTCTGGAACGATGTACTCGGCAGCGCCGCCGACATTCGTCGAGACCGCGGGTAACCCGCACGCCATCGCCTCGAGGACGACATTCGGCGAATTGTCGAAGTCGGACGAGAGCACGAACAGATCGGCGGTCCGATAATAGGGTCCAAGTTGATCCTGCGGGACATAGCCCGCGAAGGTCACACGTCTCGAGACGCCGCGCCGATCGGCCAGCGCAACCAGGTTGGCCTGCTCCGGTCCTTCGCCCACCAACACGAGATGCGCTGACGGGTCAGATTGTGCAACGCGTGCGAACGCGTTGACGAGCAGCGTCATGTTCTTGATGGGAACAAACCGGCCCACACCGAGCACCACACGCTTGTGATCGAGACCGAGTTCGCTGCGCAGGTTCGGACCGGCAGGCTGAAACCATTCCGCATCCACGCCTTTCGGCACGGCGTGAAACGGCTGTCCCAGCTTCGCCGGCAATTCCGCCGCGGCCCAGCCGTCCGCAATCAAGCCATCCGCCAACGCGATGTCGGCGGCATACCGTGGATTCGGCTCACCGGGAAAATTCAGGACCACCGCGGATGACCCGCGGCGCAAGCGGGCCGCTTGATACAGGGCATGCGCGTGAACAACGTCGGGGGCATGGCGCCGGCTCGCAATTTCCCGCCACGCCGCCCGGCAGAACCACTCTTCATCCAGATGCAGGGCATCCATCGTCAATCGGCCGAACCCGCGCTTGCGCTGGAAGGTGTAGACCCAATCACGGAGGTATGGCGAGCGAAGCATCGTGTGCGCGACACCGGCGACAGGAAAACGCGCGCCGCCCAGGAACAGCGGCTGTCCGGTGATGACATCGACCTCGACGCCGAGAGCCGTGAGCTCGCGCATCCACGCCAGGTGCCGTGTTTCACCGCCGCCTCGCATCATGGCGAGGCAACGCACGAGCATGGTTACGCGCATGCACGACTCGCCGTCGCCGACCGATCGACGTGGTGGCGCGCCCACAATTCCAGGCTGACGAGCGCCCAAATCCTCTTGGCGTGATCGCGGCTGCCCTCTTCATGTTGCTGCAGCATTGCGTCCACTTCGCTCGAGCGGGTCCAACCACGCTGGCGCGATCGCGAATCGGTGAGGATCTCGCGCGCCCAGCCGATCATGCCTTCCTGGAACCACCGGCGCAGCGGCACACCGAAGCCGCGCTTGGGACGCGTCAACACCGCCGGCGGTACCCACGGCTCGATCACTTTCCGGAACAGCCGCTTCGTCGTGTGCGCATCGCCATGCCGCGACGCTGCCTGCGCGCCGGCAATCTCGATCACGCGATGATCGAGCAGCGGGCATCGCGCTTCGAGCGAGTGCGCCATCGTGGCGCGATCGACCTTCACCATGATGTCGTCGACGAGATAGTGGCGCTGATCCCATCGTTGCAGCCGCGACAGCAGCGGGCCTGATGCGGCGCGAATCTGTTCGACCGCGTCGCGCTCGGGACGCGCGCCTGCCGCGAGCACATCCGGGCTGGCGACGGCTTCCAGGAGATAGTCGGGAAACACGGTGCGGCGCCATACGAACCAGCCTTCGGGCCCCAGCGCCAGCGTGCTCAATCGGCCCTTGCCGCGCGCATGAACCGGCACCATCCGCGCACCCGCGCCAAGAATGCCGCGCAGCAGATCGCCACCTGCCGAGCCAACGCGGGCCAGTGCATCGGCATACGGGGTGTAGCCAGCGAAGAGCTCATCGCCGCCGTCGCCGGAGAGGCAGACCGTCACGTGTTTCCGCGCCAGCGCTGAAACGTAGTAGGTCGGAATCGCCGAGGCATCGGCAAACGGTTCGTCGTAGTGATACGCCAGGGCTTCCGCGACCCTCACCGCATCGGGCGTCACGATTTCTTCGTGATGCTCGGCGCCAAATGCCTCCGCGGTGCTGCGCGCTTCAGCCACTTCGTCGTAGTGGGGATCGCCGAAGCCAATCGTGAAGGTCTTGACCGGCCGTGAGGAGTGGCGCGCCATCAGCGCCAGCACCGCGGCGGAATCCATCCCGCCGCTCAGGAACGCACCAAGCGGCACGTCAGAACGAAGACGAATTCGCACCGCCTCGTCGAGCTCGGCCCGCAGCTCTTCGATCACTTCGGCTTCCGGGCGCGAATCAACTGACTCTCCGGCCGGCCAGCTCCAAAAGCGCTCGTGTGTGAGCGTGCCGGCGCCGACGTCGACGATCAACGCCGTGCCGGGCTCGAGGCGATGCATACCCTCGAAAATCGCGTTGCCGCCGGCAACATAGCCGAACGTCAGGAAATCAAGCAATGCCGGCGCATGAATCGGCGGCGCCTGATCGAGGGCGGCGAGGATCGCCTTGGTCTCGGAGCCGAACAGAAGTTCGTCGCGATGCCGGTAGTAATAGAGCGGCTTCTTGCCGACGCGATCGCGCGCGAGGACCAGACGTCGCTGGGCGGCGTCCCAGATCGCGACGGCGAACATGCCGCGCATGCGCTTGAACGCGCTCGTCCCTTCCGCCGCATAAAGATGCGCGATCACTTCTGTATCGCAGGCGGTGGCGGTGTGAGCGCCGCGCCCTTCGAGCTCGCGCCTGAGCTCGACGTAGTTGTAGATTTCGCCGTTTTGCGCGACGGTGATGCCGTGGCCGATGCCGATGGGCTGGTGTCCGCCGGCGACGTCGATGATGCTGAGCCGCGCCGCGCCGAGTGCGGCTGGACCATCGGTAAAGAGACCCCGGTCGTCAGGACCGCGATGCTCGAGTGTCGCGATCATTCGGTCGATGCGCTCGGCCGTCGCCGGCGCGCCGTTCAACGAAACGAAACCCGCTATGCCACACATGTCGATGACAGCCGGCGGCCGGTCACGGCCGCGACTTCTTCCACCACGAATCCGGCGACGCGTTCGGCCGCGTGGCCATCCAGGAACTGGCATTGGTCGAGCACCACCTGGTGGCGGCCCTCGCGATCGAGCTCGGGATGATCCAGGTAGCGGCCGACGAGCTCGAGCATCTGCTCCGGCGTCGCCGCGTCTCGGATCGCGCCGTTGGCAGCGATATTCGCCCAGTGCGTGAACTGCGTATAGCGCTTCGCCGACCGCACGAACGGCACCGCTTCCGGACCGTCGAACGACACGTTCACGACAGGCGTGTCGAAGATCGCCGCCTCGATGGCGATGGTCGACACCACCTGGACGATCACATCGCTGTGATTCATGGTGTTGGCCAGATGCCGCTGCGCGTCGGCGGTCACGTCGACGGTCATGCCGTCGCCGGAACGCACGGTCTGCTTGAAAGGCTTCTCGATGATGACGCCGGGCAGGCCTTCGAACTTCGCGTAGCGCTCGATCGCATCGCGCGGATGGACGCGCACCAGTAGTTGTGTCGCGTGCGGCCATCTGCCGTTGTTCCGGGCAGCCACCAGCCGCTCGATCAGCTGCTCGTAGTAGGCGTAGAGCTCGAGCGGCGTTGTCGTCAGCGTGATCAGCTTCTGTGACGGGTCGGCGCCGATTCGCCGGCAGAATTCCTCCCGCGTGATCAGGACATCGTTCTGGAAATAGGGGTCCCACTGCGGCGTGCCCGCGAGTCGAATGTCTTCAGGTTGGTAGCCGTGGAGCGCCACGGCCTGGTCCCTCATGATGGTGTTCCACACCACCAGTCGATCGACTCGGCGGACCGGAATCAACTTGTTGGTGAAGTTGTCCCAGCTCGGATCGATCGCGATGCTGCGCACGCCGCGCTGTTTTGCGGTCCGCAACAACGGCACTTCCGAGAAGATCAATCCGGGGTTCGAAACCACCAGCAGCGCGGGCTGATGCCGGTCAAAGAGTTGCTGCGCCGCAGGATGCGTGACCAGCCGATCGCTGAGATCGTAGCGAGTCGATGGACGCAACATCGACGGCGCCACCACTGCCGCGACGGCCTTCTTGAGCGGCAGCCAGCGCACGACCCCTTTCGCGGTGGCTTCGGCGCGGCGGATTCTCACCGATTCGGTGACACCCGACTCGAGATAGCCGGCCTGCATCAGCGCCAGCAGCCGCGCCTCGCGGCCGGCCGGCCGGTGCGGTGGCAGTCCTTCGAGTGCGATCCGCGGATGAGTAAACTCGCGAACGAATCCGGCGTCATTCACCAGAGGCGAAGCAAGCACCACCTTCAACGACCGATCCGCGTCGAGGACGCGCGACAGGATTCCGGTCCGCAGGATGTTCCCCGCGGCGCCCCCGTGAGGGACCGACACGATCACGGTCGTCGTCAGCCCTGCCCTCCCGCGTGATGATCGAACACGTAAGGCAGCGACACCAGGCCGTCCTCTTCGTCGGCCAGATTCTCGACGCCGCCGCCGAGACCCGTCACCGCGAAGCGCGGACCGGCGGTGACGACGTCGTAGGAAGCGAGCTGATGCGCGTCGGTGATGGCCAGCCGCAATACATATTGTCGTGGCCGCAGCGGCAGGCGATCGAAGCGGCATTCGATCACGCCATCACCGTCGACCATCGCCGGCACGTCGCCGGCCTTCGAGGTCGCCGTCGTAATCACCAGGCCGCTGTCGACGTCGACGATCGCCACTTGGAACACTGGACCGGCCAGGCGCTGATTGGCGCGATAGGTCGCGCGCACGACGAGCGATTCACCCGGCGTGATCAATCCGGTTTGTTCGCCGCTGGCGGTGTGAAGATCGACCGCCACATAGCGGACCTCTCCGGTGCCTCCGCGATGGCTTTGCAGCGACGTCGCCTGGTTGGCCATCGCTTCGAGATTGACCTCGTTCATGTAGCGCTCGGCGATTTCGCCGGCGGCGCCGTAGGCGCGCACTCCGCCGTTTTCCATCCATAGGATGTCGCTGCATAGCCGGCGCACGTTCCACATGTCGTGCGAAATGAACAACACGGTCTTGCCGTCGGCGATCAGCGCGCGCAGCGCTTCGAGGGCGCGACGGCGGAACGCGGCGTCGCCGACCGACAGCACTTCATCCACCAACACGATGTCGGGCCGGCTGTAGATCGCGACCGCAAATCCCAGGCGCGCATACAGTCCGGACGAGTAGCGCTTCATCGGCGTGTCGATCAATCGCGCGACATCGGCGAAGTCAACGATGGCATCGAACTGCCGATCGATCTCCTTCCGCGTCAGACCGAACAACCCGCCGCCGAGGTAGACGTTTTCGCGACCGGTCAACTCCGGATGAAAACCGGCCCCCAGCTCGATGAGCGACACCGTTCGACCGGCCACGCGCACCTTCCCGCTGGTCGGCCAGGTCACCCGCGAAATCAGCTTGAGCAACGTCGTCTTGCCGGCACCGTTGCGGCCGATGATGCCGAGGCCCGCGCCCTTCCCCACTTCGAACGTCACATCGTCGAGCGCGGCGATCGTGCTGGAGACCCTGCCACGGGTAGCGCTGTGCACATCCGCGCTCTGGCCACGCCAGCCGGCCACGTTCGAGGCCACCATGTCGACCAGCGTGCGCGAGCGTCCGGCGCGATAACGCTTGGTCACGTGATCGAGCTGAATCGCGATCGCCATCGTCAGCCGCGCCTAGATGACATCAGCAAAATACTTGTCCATGCGCTTGAACATCGTGGCCGAGACGACCAGCAACACGCCGATGAGCGCGGCAGAAATGGCGACAACCGGCCAGTCCGGCGCGCGGCCAAACACGAGCGAGCTGCGCAGGCCTTCGACGATGGCCGTCAACGGATTGAGGAGAAAGAACCACCGATACTTCTCAGGGACGGCGGACAGCGGATAGGCCACCGGCGTGAGATACAGCCACAGCTGCAGCGAGATTTGCACGACCGGATTGACGTCCCGGTAAAAGACGTTGAGCGACGACGTGGTCAGCGTCATGCCGATCGTGAAGGCGATGAGCATCACGAGAAACAGCGGCACCAACGCCGCCCACGGGCCGAGCGAGACCTCGTAGTAGGCCATCAACAACGCATACAGCGTCGCCGACGCGGCCAGGTCGACCATGCGTGAACAGACCTGCGCGAGCGGAACGATTTCGCGCGGGAAGTACGTCTTGGTGACGATGTTGCGGTAGGTGACCAGGCTCATCGTGCCGGAATTCACCGAGTTCGAAAAGAAGAACCACGGCACGAGCGCGGCATATGCGAACAGCGGATAGGGCGCGCCGCCTGACGGCATGGCGCCAAGCCGCGCAAAGACCAGCGTGAACACGGCCATCGTGGCGAGCGGCTGCGCGATCGCCCAACCGACGCCAAATAGCGACTGGCTGTAGCGGCCCTTCACCTCGCGCCGCGTCAGGTTCATCAGCAGCTCCCAATACGCCGCAAATGAGATCCGCTCCGGGCGATCCGACAGCTCAGTCAAGCGCGAATTCCGACTGCCAGGAATCGTCGACCGGCATGGGTGGTTGATGGCGGCGTTCGAGGATGTAGTTTTCGAGCACCAGCGCATCCATGTGCGTGCGGCGGAAGCAGCGCACCGCGTCGTCGGGTGTGCACACGATCGGCTCGCCGCGAACGTTGAAAGACGTGTTGACGATCACCGGGCAGCCGGTTCGCCGGTAGAAGCCGTCGATGATCGCGTGATACATGCCGTTCGTGTCCGGCCGCACCGTCTGGATACGCGCTGAATAGTCGACGTGTGTAATCGCCGGCACGGTCGAGCGCGGCACGTTGAGCTTCTCGATGCCCCAGAGCGCGCGCACGCCCTCGGCCTCCTCCAATCGACGGTCGTGTTCAACGCCGGCGACGAGCAGCATGTAAGGGCTGTCACCATCGAACTCGAACCACTCGGCCACGTGTTCGCGGAGGACCGACGGCGCAAATGGACGGAACGATTCTCGAAACTTAATCTTCAGATTGAGGACCGACTGCATTTTCGTCGATCGCGCGTCGGCGATGATCGATCGACCGCCAAGCGCTCGCGGTCCGAACTCCATCCGGCCTTGCAACAGTCCGACGACGTTCTCCTCGGCCAGCAAGGCCGCCACTTCCTCGCCAACCTGATTCGGCTCGACTCGGCGGGCCACGAGCTTCTCGCGAGCCACGCAGTCTTCGATTTCAGCGGCGCTGAAGCGGGGCCCGAGGAACGATCCGCTCATGCCGTCGGCGTACTTCGGCGTGGTACGAATCGCCGCCGAGCCGCGGGTCGGCCGCTCCCATGTTCCAGTTTGCTCCGCACTCTGGCGGGGCTTATCCAAATGCCGATGCCAGATGCACAGTGCCACGCCCAGCGCGCCACCTGCGTCGCCGGCCGCCGGCTGCACCCAGATCTGCTCGAACGGTCCCTCGCGATGGATGCGTCCGTTGCCGACGCAATTGAGCGCGACGCCGCCGGCCATGCACAAATCGCGCATCCCCGTCTGGCGATGCGCAAACACCGCCATCTTCAGCATCGCCTCTTCGGTGATGTCCTGGATCGAACGCGCCAGATCCATTTCGCGCTGCGTCAAGCGGCTCTCCGGCGCCCGTGCCGGCCCGCCGAGCAATGTCTCGAGCTTCGAGCCCGTCATCGTCAGGCCATGCGCGTAGGTGAAGTAATCCTGGTTCATCCACACGCTGCCATCGTCGCGAATCTCGACCAGGTGATCCTTGATGATCTTCACGAACGTGGGCTCGCCGTACGGCGCCAATCCCATCACCTTGTATTCGCCGGAATTGACCTTGAACCCGGCAAAATACGTGAACGCCGAATACAAGAGTCCAAGCGAATGCGGAAAGCGCTGCTCCTGCGCAATCTCCAGCGTATTGCCGCGTCCGAGGCCGATTGATGACGTCGCCCACTCGCCAACACCGTCGATCGTCAGCACCGCCGCTTCTTCGAATGGCGACGGGTAGAAGGCCGACGCCGCGTGAGACTCGTGATGCTCGCCGAATAACACCGGGGCTTCGCAGCCTTCGAGACGATCGCGAATGTCATCGCCCAGCCAGAGCTTTTCGCCGAGCCACAACGGCATCGCCATCAGATACGATTTCCAGCCGCGGGGTGCCGACGCGGTGTAGGTCTCGAGCAGCCGTTCGAACTTGACGAGCGGCTTCTCGTAAAAGCCGACGTAGTCGATTTGCGCCCTGGAGAGACCGGCCTCGGCCAGGCAATAGTCGACCGCCCGCGTTGGAAAGTCCGCGTCATGCTTCTTCCGGGTGAAGCGCTCCTCCTGTGCGGCCGCCACGATGCGCCCGTCTTCGACAAGACACGCCGCCGAGTCGTGGTAGTACGCGGAGATTCCGAGGATGCGGGTCGGCAACTAGAACAACGTGTAGATGAACGGTGCGACGGCGCTCGACTGCGAGAACACGATCAGCAATCCAAACAGCACGAACACGATGACGATGGGAAGGAGCCAGTATTTCTTCTCCGCCATCAGGAACTGCCAGAACTCTTTGAGCACGCGACTTTTCGCCATAATCCCTCTAGTACATTTTCGTGAAGTGATCGGCGCGACGGTATCGCTCGGGATACGGCGTCCAGCCCTTCCATCCATCACGGCGGCGCTGCAGCGGATCGCGCCCGATGAGCCGCCAGATCAACGAAATGGGCGTCAGCACGATGACAAACGCGATCGTGAGGATGATGCGAGCGTTCACCCACCCGAGCGCGATCGCAAAGCGCCACCATACCTTGCTGGGGTAATACAGCGCCCTCGGGATGAAGGCTCCACACACCACCAGCACCGTCCCGACAGCGCCCGTCCATTCGGCGACGGTGATACGGTTGCGCCATACCGCGAATCCCGCAATCAGCAGCAGGACGCCGCCGACCGACAGGCCGAACGAGCGCTCTGGATTCTTGGGGCCCTTGGCCATGCGATTACTTGGTGAGCCGCGGCTCGAACTCTCGCACAACGACGGCGAGCCGCTCGGCGACGAGTCGATTGCCATAAGCGGTGAGGTGCATTTGATCGAACGACCTGGCAGGATCCCCGGTGTCCACCACGTCGCGCATCGAGACGTATTGCACGCGCGAATCGCTGGCGAACCGGCGCGCGATCATCGCCGCCAGTTGTTGCTGCTGATGCAGGTGACGCGCATGGCCCGACAAAGAAATCCCCAGTTCCGGCTGCCCGACGACCAGCACCGCGATGCCACGGGCGCGGGCAAACTCGATCGCCGCCGCCATCGATTCACAGTACAGGGTCCATGGAGCCTCGCAGCCCGAGGCTTCACGTACGGGCGCATCCATGTGCTCTGGCGAGACGGCTACGGTCGTCTGATGGCCGATGGCGACGCTCACATCCGACAGCGTGTTGAGGATGCCGGCCGCGCCGCGAGCCGCGAGGCCGGGTCGAAACACGGTTTTCTGACTCGCGTCGTACGCCGCGCCCGCCGTACCGCCTGAAAGCAGTGACCCGGCCTTCTCATGGAAAATGATCGGGAAAATCGGCAGGTAGCCCGTCAATCGAAAGACCGGGGAGTCGCGCCGAAACACCTGCCGGTTCGCATCCGGCGCGGTGTAATTCACATCGTTGTACCCCTCATAGAGGATCGCGAGGTCGTAATCCAGCCACAAGTAGTCTTCGATCGTGAACCGCAGAGAGTACGCGCCCTCGTTGTTGTAACCGAGGTTGACGACCGAGATCCGCTTCCCGGCCGTCGTCACCTCACGTTCGAGTTGCGCCGGAATGGCTTCGTCCCAATTGACGCCGTATCCATACGCGGTGCTGCCGCCGAGCATCGCGATGCGCAGCTCGCCAGGCAGCTTTCGGCCGACGCGAGGGCCGCGATAGCCCCACACGTTGTATCCGGCGGAGCGTTCGTAGCGGCCGTGAAGATAGATGTCGACGATCAGCAGTCCGGTCGTGGTGACGATCACGGCAATCGCGGCCGCGGCGATCGCGAAGATCAGTTTCTTGCGCCGCGTCATGACCCGCGTTTCTCCAGGACCAGGAAGAAGGGCTCGCGATCCAGTTCGGTCACACTCGCGATCGGCGTCAGCTCGCCGCCGGTAATCATCGATCCAACAACGGGGTCACCGTGATTGCCGAGAACGATGCTGCCTGGAGGGATACCCGCGATCGGGCCCGGATCGCTGTGCACCGATCGCGACAACAGCACCTCGCGATCATGCTTGATCAGGTAGAAGCGCCAGTACGCGTCCATCCAGTAGTTGCGAATATCAGCCAGGCCGCCGGTCGATTGGAGGTGGGCGAAATAGACGCGCGCGCACGCATCGTTGGCGCAGCGGTCGATGATCGTCTCGAGGGCCGCGCGCAGGTTGCCGCCGAGCCACGAATTGACCCGAATACGGTAATCACCGTGATAGTCGCGCGCGAAGGACGAAAACTGCATCACGGCCATCAACAGCATCACGGCCGCGACCATCGCGCCATGGCGGACCCTCGTGGCAGCAGCGGCGGCGATCACCAAGACGATTCCAAGGGCTGTGACCGGCCAAGCGGCGCCACCAAGCCGGCCGCTCGTCGCCAACGTCCACGCCCCGTACGCAATGCCGAGGACAAGCGCGGTGCCGCCGAGGCTGAGGGCGGCGGTTCGCGCATACCGGATCAGGTCAAAGGACCACAGCCACTTGATGCCATAGCTTGCGAGCAAGACGCCGAACGGCAGCAGTGCCGTCGCGCGATTCACCGCGCCGTTCTCGGGAACCAGGACGGCAGGTAACGGCGCGATCAGGAAGCCCGCCACGACCAGCCAGGCAAAACGCGATCGCTCGCGCTCGATCACCTGGACCATGCCGAGTAGCAGCAGCACGGCCATGACCAACGGGAAGACGCCCGCCTGCCTGGTCGAGAACGTGATCAGCTGATCGCCCGACAGGAACAGCACGCTGGGACTCAGGAAGCTCCAGTAGATCGACGTCATCCGCTCGATATTCTGAAAGCTCAGGAATTCACGAAGACCCTGAAGCGCCGAGAGTTGCTTCGAGTCATACAGCGCGTAGCGTTGCGCGGTGCTGGCAAAGGCGTCTGGATGCATTGCCAGCCAAATCACGAAGCAGCTCACGGGAATTGCGAATCCGGCAACGAGCGGCCAGAGACGCGCGGGGCGATCGACGAGCGGCCACATCACGGCGATCGCCAGTAGCAGCATCAGCGGCATCAGGATCACGGCCGCGATGTAGCTATAGAAGCCGAAGCCCAGGCACAGGCCGCAGACCAGCATTCGCACGGGCGTCCGATGATGCATGGCATGCCGCAGCGCCAGCAACCACGCCAGCAGAAACGGCACCGGGTACAAATAATCGAGCGCGTAGCGGCTGAATATGTAGTGGGCGGGCGATAACGCCAGTAGCGCGGCGGACATCAGTGCGATCCACTGGTTGCCGGATAATTCGCGCACAATCGCAAACAGCAGCACCAGATTGATCATCCCGACGATCACGCTGGGCATGCGAACGGACGATTCTGAAAACGGCAGCACCAGCTGCACTGCCGCCGACACGTAGAAAATCACCGGCGTAAACCAACCGGTTCGCTCTGACTTCGGATTGACCTGGATGAAAAAATACAGCGGCAGCAAGGCGCCGTGCATATCGCGCCCGGTGGTGGCCACCGAATGCGCATCGACGGCGATGATCGCCTCATCTGGTGACAGGTAGGTCGGCGTCTCGTCCAGGCGCCAGGTGTACAGCACCGCTGCGACGATCAACAGCAGCCACGGCAGGAGCCGGTTTACGATGCGCGCCTCGATAGCATCAGCCCGGCGCCGGTGAACGCCGCCGCACACGCGAAGGGCACGAGTGGAATCGACATCCGGCCCGGATAGTTGTGCGTGTGCACAACGAGCGCGCTCAGGCAGGTGCCGAAGGTGACGACCGCCAATGCCAACGGCAGGCGGCGAAGGCCAGGCACCTGGATGGCCCCGAGGACGACCACAATCACGCCCGCGACTACCACCAACGCGCGCACATCGAAATGAGGCGGCTCGTTCATGAAGATTAACGAGGCGACGCTGTGACGCATCCGGCCCCAGACGGCCGGATCAGCGATGGTGTCCCATCGCAGCCCGATATCGTTGTTCTTGAGGCTGGTTCCATAGAGCACGCTGAAGTGGCCGGTGTACCACCAGGTCCTCGACATGAAGAGGAGCAAACCCGCCGCGATCACGCCACCGTAAACTGCGACCGGCCAGGACCGCACGCGGCGGACCCGATCGATCGTCGCGCGGCCCACCGTCGTCGTGACGCTCAACGGCAGCAGCAAGGCCGCCAGCATCACCGCGGCGGCGCCGAAATTGAGACGCGTGTAGAACATCAGCACCGCGAACACACCCGCGGCAGCGATCGAGGTTGGCCGGCCAAGGCGGCCGCGCAGGAGCATGAACGCGGCCAGAAAGCCGAAGCCCGCACCGGCCGTTTCGGAGAGACCGCGGCCCACGAAATACCAGGTCGTGCCAATCGAGAACGTCGTCAACGTGGCGGCGCCCGCGGCGACAGCCCACCGGAAACCGGCGGTCGCCTTCACGATCCAAAACGCGAGCAGCGCGCCGCTCAACAGTGCCGATGCGTCGGCGACGATCTCGCCGGCGCTGGAATCACCGAATACCATGTGGAGCGCGCCAGAGATCCAGCGATACAGCGGTTGATAGTCGAACGCCGTGCTGCCGCCTTCAAGCCAGTAGCCCCCCATGAAAATGCGGTAGCCCGCGACCTGATACGCCAGCCAATCGTCATGCGAATACGCCGTGAATGCGCCGATGTCGGGAATGGCGCGAACCGCGAAAAACGTCAACCACGGCACACCGAGCAGCAGAAACGCCGCGCGCAGATTCCGATGACGTGACGTCACCGGTACCGCCGCGGCAGCGATCAACCCAACGCCGGCCATCCGCGCGATTCCCTCATTCGCTGCCGCGACAGCCATCGCCACCGCGGCCACCGCGGACCATGCCAGCAGCGCCGGTTCAGCGAGCCACGGCGTCATCGCAAGGTAGAGCCACCACCCGATGATGCCCGCCGCCAACACCGTGATGGCGAAGCCGATCGCCGTCGCCGCGGCGTCGAGCGGTGTCGGCTGGGCCACGGTAAAGGTCGCCTCGCTCCACGCATCGCGTCCGTTCCACTGAGGCTGGAGACTCCAGCGGTCGCCGGACATGGCCGCGTGGATACGAATCGCGTGATTCCCCTGGGCCAGCGGTACCGAAATCATTGCCGCCCCGGCGTCGATCGTCGTGCCGCCGACTTCCCCCTCAATCGTCATGCCTTCGCTGCGTGCCAGCGTCAACACGCCGGCGCCGCTCACATGCATCGACCCATTCAGATCGAGCGCAAGGTCGCGTCGGCCAGGGCGAATCGAATCGAGCAGATTGACGAACCATGCCGGAAACGAGCGCGCGTCCGCGTAAGCGCGATCGACGATCGCCGTGCACGCGGGCGTCGGATCGCGCCAGTCGGCGCGAACGTCCCAACTGCGCAGCCAGCCCTCGGGTTCGTCGATCGGAATGGTGTGTGTCTCGCCGACGAACGGCGCCGTGGTGGAGAAGCGGGCGCACAGTCCCTGTGGCGTCAACATCAGGCCGGCTGTCTTGACGGCGAGAAGCGCGATGATCGCCACGCGAATCGGGGCGCGCTGCAGGCTGCGGCGATCGAACCAGACGAGCGACGGCACCACGATGCCGAGCAGCAATGCTTCGGCCCGGCCGTTCAGCGGCAAGCCGTCGAGTGGGCCGAGCACACGTGACGGCCATGCGAGAGCGGCCAGCGTCAGCAGCGGCCACCACATCGCCCTCACGCCGCCGGCCATTCCGGATCGGGATGATAAAGTGACGTGGCTGCAGCCGGATGCGCATCCTTCGCGTAATCACTCGTCTGAACATCGGCGGTCCGTCGATTCAGGCCATCGCTCTGACGACACGCCTCGCCGATCGCGGTCATGAGACGACGCTCATTCACGGCCGCCTCGATCGCGGCGAAGGCGACATGACGTATCTGGCGCCGCCCGGCGCGCCGTTGACCTACGTCAAGGCCCTGTGCCGGCCGATCTCGTTGATCGATGATGCGCGCGCCTACTTCGCGCTGCTGCGCGCGATGCGCGCGTTCAAGCCGCACATCGTGCACACGCACATGGCCAAGGCCGGCCTCGTCGGCCGCCTCGCGGCGATGACCGCCAACCTCGGTCGAGGCGCGAAGCGGGCCCGCATCGTCCACACCTACCACGGTCACGTGCTCGACGGTTATTTCAGCCCGTTGAAGACGTCGCTGTTCATCAGCCTCGAGCGGCTGCTCGCTCGCGGCACCGACGCGATCGTCGCCATTTCGCCGGCGATACGCGCCGAGTTGTGCGGCGAATACCGGATCGGCCACGACCGGCAATATCACGTCGTTCCGCTCGGTTTCGATCTGTCGAGGTTCCAGGCGATCAACGACGAAGCGCGCGCGGCGGCGCGGCGAGCGCTGGACATCCCGGCCGATGCGCACGTGATCAGCACCGTTGGCCGTTTGACGGCGATCAAACAGCACGGACTGTTCCTCGAAACATTCGCGCGCGTGGCGGCAGCCGACGATCGCGCGCTCGCGCTCGTTGCCGGCGACGGCGAGCTGCGAGCGGAGGTCGAGGCGACGGCGCGCACCCTCGGGATCGCCGATCGCGTGCGCATGCTCGGTTGGCGACGCGACCTTGACGTCATCAACGCCGCCACCGATGTCTTTCTGCTGACCTCGCGAAACGAGGGCACGCCGGTCGCGCTGATCGAGGCGATGGCGAGCGCGGTGCCTGGCGTCAGCACCGATGTTGGCGGCGTCAAGGACGTGATCCATGACCCGAGCGTCGGCCGGCTGGCGCCGTTCGGCGATGCCGGCGCGCTGGCCAACGCCATACTCGATCTGCTCGGTGACGCTGCCGAGCGACAGGCGGCCGGGGCCGCGGCGCGAGCGCACGTGCTCGCGCGTTACGGCGTCGACCGTCTCGTCAACGACATCGACGCGCTGTATCGCCGGCTGACCGGTCCGGAATAGGATCGCGTGTTGATATTTCGACGCCAGCTCCTCGTGATCGCCTTGATCGCACTCGCTCACGCGGCGCTGTACATCGTCTACCAGCAGGGCGAGTGGCAGTCGACCACGGCGTGGACCGATCAACGCGGCTACCAGCGGCTCGGCGAAGTGCTGGCCACCACCGGACAATTCACGCGTTACGCCGACACCACCACGTTTGTCCCTGAGGTCATCCGCACTCCCGGGTACCCGGCCTTCGTGGCCGCTATCTATCTGATGTTCGGTGTCGGCAACAACATGGCGGTTGCCGTCGCGCAGGCGTTCGTGTTCGCGGCGATCTGTCTGATGGTGTTCTACATCGCGCGCCGGACCGCCGGCGATCGCAGTGCCGTCGTCGCCGGCGCGATGACGGCGCTCTATCCACCGCTGCCCTACTTCGGCTCGTTGATCGTCACCGAACTGTGGACTGCGTTCATGGCGACGGCGGCGATCCTGATCTGCCTGCGCGCCGCACAGACTATTCGGCTGCGCGACTACGTCCTCGCCGGCGCGCTGTTCACCGCCACCACGATGGTTCGTCCGGCGTTCGTCTTGATGCCGTTCTTCTTCGCGATCGCGGTGCCGCTGTTCGTCAAGTCGCAGCGAACGCAGGCGGCGCTCAAAGGCTGGGCGGCGCTGTTCGTCACGGCCGCACTCGCCCTCTCGCCGTGGCTGACCTACAACTACGTCAACTTCGGACACCTCACTCTTTCGCCCGCCGGCGGCATTGGCCGCGGCCTGTGGGAGGGCAGCTGGCAGGGACGTTGGAGCGGGCGGTTGCAGAAGGAGCTGACCGATCTTGCCGACGTCACCCGCGATCGGGACGAGTTGAATCGGCTCGTCAACGACACGGCTCGCCGCAGCGGACAGCCCGCGGCGCCGATGCTGCAATACGTCAACGAATGGCGCGATATCCGGGCGATCTGGGACACGCCCACCGATCCGATGGAACGCGTCCGGGCGCGCGTTGACGCCGATCGGGAATATCTCCGTCACGCCGTCGCAAACATGCGGGCGGATCCGATCGGTCACGTCAGGCGCCGCCTGACGATCGGCGCATTCGTGTTGTGGGCTGCGGAAGTGCCGATTCGATATGCCGATATCAACGTGATGCCGAACTGGTTCGTTCGCCTGCTGTGGATCCTGCAGGTTGCGCTGTTGGGCGCTGCGGCATGGGGCCTGGTCCGGTTGGTGAAGAACAATCGCTGGCTCGAGTCGGTGATGCTGGCGCTGCCGATCATCTACGTGACCGGCGTGCATCTGCCGTTGCTGTGCGAAGCGCGCCAATCGTTGCCGGTCAAGCCTGTCGTGATTGCGCTCGCGGCCATCGGGCTTACTTTCCGGCGAACCGGAGCTTCATGAACTGAAGCATCTCGCGGACCCAGACATGGCCGTCCGCACCCTTCTGCTCGATGTGATCGGCGATCTGGAAGCCCAGGCCGACGTTGTCGTCCATGCTGTTGTTGAGAAACAAGCCATGGCGGCCAAGGGTCATGACGTTGCGCATGTCGTGCACGCCTTCGAGCACCGGAATCAGGTGATCCTCGAAGTTCAGCTCGTACACCGGATACGCTGTGGGAATATCCGTCACGAAATACGAGTCCACCTCCGACTCGGTGACGCCGTACCCCATTTTCATCAGGTCGCGCAGCGCCAGCTGGTAGATCTCCTCGTTGCTGGCCTGCCACAACGGCTCGTCTTTCCAGAGCGACAGCTCGATGCAAAGGATGGTGCGATCCTTCGGTACCATCTCAGGGCTGACGTTCTTTTGCTCCGACATCCGATTGACCCGGAACTGCTCGTCGAGCAGATACACCCAGTGGTAGTCGGTCAGCTGCGGGCGCTTGAGCGCGATGTAAATCAGCTTGAGGCTGCGATAGCGGAGACGAGCGGCGTGATCGATCACCTGCTGAGGCAGGGCCGGTGACACCATGCCGACCAGCGTCGGCAGCGGCAGCGTCGACAACAACACATCGCAGTCGATCGACTGTTCCCCCTCGGGAGTGCGGTAGATGACGCGACGAACCTGGTCATTCTCTCGTTCGACCCGCACCACCGGGCTGTTGAGCAGCACACGATTCCCGGCGGCGACGACTTCCGCGGACATGCCCTCATACAACCGGCTGATGCCGCTGCGCGGGTAGAAGTACTTCGTGAAGTAGGTGGTCGGATCGGCCTTGATGCCCAGTGTCCGCAGGATGATGTTCTTGAGATTGAGCTTGGCAACGCGCTGCGCCTGCTTGGATGAAATCTGGCTGGTGGGCAGTCCCCACACGCGCGCGGAGTAAATGCCGAAGCAGAGGTCGTAGAGCGTGCGGCCGAGGTTGCGCACACCCCACTCTTCGAATGAGTCTTCCGTCTTGGCCGGCGCGATCAACGACTTGATCGTGGCGATGGAGTAGTCGATCAGGATGCGCGCCGAGAGCAGCGGGCTCACCCCGAACAGCACTTGCAGCATCTCGAGCGGGTAGACATATTCCTTGCCGCGCAGAAGCACGCGAGTGCCGCGTACCAGGGTCAGCGGCTTCTCGCCGAAGAACGGCGTGATGGTCTCGAGGATTTCCTTGCTCTCGGGCGTCTCGCGGATGTGAAAGGTGTGCGGCCCGAAATCGACCGAATAGTCACCGACTTTGATCGTCCGCCCCATGCCGCCGACCGCCTCGTCGCGTTCGAGCACGGTGACGGGGTAGCCGAGCTTCGTCAGGCGCCACGCCGCCGAGATGCCGGCCGGGCCCGCACCCAGCACGACGACCCGCTGCTTTCCGCTCATTCCCCTGTTCCCCTGGCTGTCGGGCCGGCGAGAAACGCGCGCAGCCTCTCGAGTCCTGCATCGAATGCGATCGACGGCGTCACGCCGAATCGATCGCGCATGGTGGTATCCGCCGAGCGGAACCGGATGTACTCGGGCACCGTGCCTTCGTGGCGGACCGAGACGTCGACGCCAAGCGTCGACGCCATCGTCGAGACGATGTCGTTGATGCTGACGGGCGATCCCGACGCAAAATCGACGGTCAGCTTCTCGCCTTTGGCCTTGACGAGCTCGAGAAAGCCGTCCACCGCATCGTCGACGTACATGAAGTCGATCAGGTTCCGGCCGTCGCCCTTGATCGTGAACTCCCGCTCGCCGCGTGCCAGCGCCTGCAGCCACTTCGTCGTGATCTTGCGGGGCGCTTCGTACGGTCCGTAGGCGCCGAAAAATCTGACGTTGACGTAGCTCGATACGGTGGCGCGGTGTTCGCAGAAGAACTGCAGGTATTGCTCCGAAGCGAGCTTCGAGATTGCGTACGGCAAGCTGGGAGAGAGCGGTGTTCCCGGTTTCACATCGCCGGTGCGCCCGTCGTATACGGCGCCCGACGACAGGTAGACAACGTGATCGGCTGGACACTGCTCGAGCGTGTTGACGAACGCAACCGTGTTGGACTCGAGATCCCACCGCGGACGCTTGGAGGACGCTGCCGGATCGCCGTTGGCGGCGAGATACAGCATCGCATCGGGTTTCTTGCCGATCAGGCGAGACAGCGCATTGACGTCGGTTGCGCTCAAGAGATCGCACTTCACCGGCCTGACGTTGGTGAGGGCGTGCTGCTTCACAAAGGCATCGAGCCCTGGCGTCGAGCGATAGACGGCAAAGATGTTCCAGTCCCGCGGCGCTCGCAGGAGCACGTTGTGACCGATGAAACCGGACGCGCCGGTGACGACGAGGTTCATGAGGGTCTTAGGGTCTTAGGGTCTTAGGGTCTTAGGGTCCTAGGGCTTAGGGCTAGCGTTTGCCGGCGACCGCGTCGTAGTTGTCGCGATACCAGGCAATCGCCTGTGAGACGCCGCTTTCGAGCGACACCGTTGGCCGATACCCAAGGAGCGTCATCGCCTTCTCGATCGCCGGTACGCGCAACTCCACTTCCGGACCGGGGTGCGGCTTGAACACGATCTCCGACTTCGAGTTGGTGAGGCGGAGGATCAGATGCGCCAGCTCGAAGTTCGTGGCCGTGCCCTGCGGGTTGCCGATGTTGAAGGCGTGGCCGATCGCGGCCGGGTTCTCGCAGCAGCGCAGCACGCCGTCGACGAAGTCCGACACGAAGCACCAGGAGCGAATCTGCGTGCCGTCGTTGTAGAGCGTGATCGGCAAGTTCCTGAGCGCCTGCAGCGTCATGCCGCGAATCGCGCCGTCACCGACCTGTCGCGGTCCGTAAACGTTGAATGGCCGGACGATGGCCAGCGGAAGTTTGTCTTCGCGGAAATGCGCGTACGACAAGTGTTCCGACGCCAGCTTGCTCGCCGCATACACCCACCGGCTCTCGCCAATCGGTCCGATCGGCGTGAAGTCGTCTTCCTTGCCCTTGTGGATGAACGAGCCGTAGACCTCGCTGGTCGAAAACTCGACGAAACGCTCGACGCCGGCCTCGATCGCCGCCTTGACGACCTGGTGCGTGCCGAGGAGGTTGACCTCCATCGTCCGCACTGCGCTCCGGTCGACCGTGTAGACGCCGGCGATCGCGGCGCAGTGAATGACCACGGTGCAGCCGTCGATCGCCTTCCTCACCGCGTCGAAGTCGAGCACGTCGCCCTTGATGAATGTCAGGTGCTTGTGCCCCTCGAGGTCTGCAAACTGCAGCGCGTTGCGGTGCAGGTTGTCGAACACCACCACGTCGTTGTGTTCGACGAAGTGCGAAACAAGGTGCGAGCCGATGAAGCCGGCGCCGCCGGTGATGAAGATGCGCTTGTTGGTCAGAGCCATGAATGAGGACGCCTCAGGAGTGCTTGCCGTTGGTCGAGCGTGAACGAACGTTTGCGGAACGCGCCCGCTTCGGCGCCGGCTCCGGCTCCTTGCGGAGGGGAAACTGTTTCTCGCGCGGCACGCCGACGTTTTGCAGATCGGCGAAGTGCTGGCCCGAGCGATCGAGGGTCGCGACGATCATCAGGTCGTATTCGATCGATGCGTGTTCGGCGATCGGGTGAACCGGCATGCCCAGAAACTCGCGTCCGCCGTCCTGATCGAAGATCGCGACCGGCTCCATGCCGGATTCCTTCAGCGAGAGATAGGCGAGCTCGGCCGCCTCGCCGCTGCCGTAAATGGCGACGCGCTTGCCCTCCGCCGCGCAGTCCTGCATCGCCTCGCGGAGGTGCTGCCGCACTTCGCCGTAGAGGTGCAGCGAATAATCCATGAACTCGTACGTGAGTCGCGCCTTCTCGGCAACGCCGCGCGGCGTGATTAGGTACGAAATCCGGTTGGGCTGCACGTTCACGCACTTGATGTAGCCCTTGTGGATCATCCGCTTGAGATAGATGTTGGCGAGCCCGAGGGCGATGCCTAATTTCTTGGCCATACCGCGCTGCGTGACGCGCGAATCCTCGTGCACGACCTCCAGCAGCCGCAGGTCGCGATGTGCTTCAAAGTCCATGGCTTTCACTTGTTCCGGCTTGCCCTGAGCGGAGCCGAAGGGCCGCAGGTTATTCATGGTGATGGTGGTGATGGTCGCGCGGCTGTCGTTCAAGGGCCCGTTCCGCTTCGGCCCAGTCTTCAGGGGTGTCAATCGAAATCGATCGTTCCGCCGGCATCGGATAGGCGACGACGCGATCGCCGTACATGCTTGGCTCGGCAGCAAACAACACGTCCGTGCGGCAGGCGTAGACGGCGCCGTTCATCACCCACGCCTTGGGGAGGTCCTGCCGGCGGTTGATGCGCATCCGCACCGGCTGGCCTGTGGCGAAGAGGACGGCATGGCCGTCGTCGTCGACGCGCAGCATCCGCATCGGGTGCGCATGCGACGGCACCTCGGAGACGCTGACGACGGAATCAGCGCCCGACAGCTCGAGCATTCGCAGTGCCGCGGCGATGTCGGCGGCCGATCGCAGCGGCGAGGTCGGCTGCAGCGTCAACACGATGTCCGGCTTGTAGCCCTCGTGCTCGAGCAGCCACTTCGTGGCGTGCTGGATCACGGGCAGGTGCGGCGTTTCGTCGCGCGCCAGCTCCGCCGGGCGCATGAACGGCACCTCGCAGCCGAGCGATCGTCCCAGGTCGGCGATCCTCTGATCCTCAGTCGACAGGATCAGCCGATCGAGCGGCGTGTCGTTCGCAGCGTCGATCGTGTAATCGAGCAGCGGACGGCCGCCGAGCATCTTGAGGTTCTTGCCGGGAATGCCCTTCGATCCGCCGCGAGCGGTGATGATGCCTAAGACTTTCATGATGTTTGAAGTGAAGAGTTAAGAGAAGAATCGCTTCTGCGTGTACAGCGGCGTCGTCGCCAGTAAATTCGCGATCGTCTCGCTGGCGTTGTCCTTGTAGTAGATGTGCGAGGGCTCGTAGCGGCCGTGCGCGAGCTCGGTGGCGATCGCGGCACCGATCTCCGTGGCGTCGTAGCCGACATGGGTCACGTGCTCGCCGGCCAGGCGGCCCTGCTGGCGCGCGCCAATGTTCACGACCGGCGTGCCGAGGAACGAGCATTCCTTGATCCCGGCCGAGGAGTTGCCGATGAGGCAGGAGGCATGCGCCAACAGCGCGATGAAATCATTCGCCGGCACATTGGTGATGAACCGCATATGTGCCGTCAGCTCCGGGTGCTCCTCGCGCATGTGGCGCAGGCTGTCGGCCATCTCGCCGGTGCCCGCGTCCGGATTCGGCCAGAACCAGATCGTCGGCAGCGCGAACGACGCCACCACCTTCAGCGTCGTCTCCAGGTGCGCCCGGTTGTCCTTCTCGGTCGTGACCGGATGCTGCACGACCATCAGGAACGGCTGCGCGATGTCAACGTCATGGCCGACGCCAAGGGCGTTGACGTGCTCGCTGGTGATCGTCGTGCTGACGTGCGCGGCAAGCTCGACGTCGAGCGAGCCGGTGTTGAAGACGTAGGCCGGGTCCTCACCCATCGCCAGCACTCGGCGATGCGCATCCTCGTTGGTGACGAGGTGAATGTGCGCGAGCTTGGTGATGGCGTGACGCACGCTCTCGTCGATGCTGCCGGTAACGTCGCCGCCCTCGATGTGCGCGATCGTGATGTTGAGATAGGCCGCCGACATCGCAATCGCCAGCTGCTCGAATCGATCGCCGCAGATCACGACCAGGTCCGGTGATGAGGTGTGGAGGGTGTTGGTGAACTCGAGCGCGGTCAGGCAGGCGGTCTTCGCCATCGCGACGTGGTTGCCGCCCTCGATGACGTTGAAGAGCGACGCTTCGATCTCGAAACCGCCGGCCGCAATGTCGTCGGCGATGTGCCGGCTGTACTTGTCGAGCAGGATCGATCCGCCGAGCATCAACTTGAGGTCGATGTCGGGGTGCGCGTGCAGCTTCTTGATCAGCAGCTGGCTGCGCCCGTAATACGCGCGGCTGGTGATCGGGAAACAGATTTTTCGTTTTGCCATTAGCGTAGAGGCGCGTCTTAGACGCGCCTGCGGTCGTGATTGATCACGACCGTCTTCAACTCGGTATAGACATCGAGCGCCTCGGTGCCAGGCTCGCGGAACCCGTTGCCGGAATTCTTCACGCCGCCAAACGGCATGTGCGGGCCCGAGCCAAAAGTCGCGCCGTTCACCGACACCAGTCCACCGTGGTACTGCGTGATGAATTCCTGCGCGCGATGCAGGCTCGTGGTGTGAATCGCGCCGGTCAGTCCGTAGTGCGTGCCGTTGGCCAGCCGGATCGCCTCATCGAAGCCACCGACGCGATACAGGCATGTGACCGGACCGAACAATTCGTTCTGCGACACTTCATCATTCGGCGAGACATTCTCGAGGACCGTAGGCTGCATGTAGTAGCCGGATGCCGATACGATCGGCGCACCACCCGTCACGAGCGTGGCGCCGCGGGACACCGCGCCTTTCACCTGCGCGAGCAGGCGATCCAGATTCGCCTTCGAAATCACCGGACCGCAGTCATCATCGGGTCCGGAGCCCACTTTGACCTTCGCCACGCGCGCGAGGAATGCGGCGCGAAACGCATCGTAAATCGCGTCGAACACGAGAATGCGGCTGCCCGATGCGCAGCGCTGGCCCGCATCGACAAACGCGGATGCCACCGCAAGATCAGCGGCGAGCTCCAAATCCGCATCGTCACAAACGACAAACGGATTCTTGCCGCCAAGCTCGAGGCACACTTTCGCGAGCACATCGCGGCCGCTGACCATTCTCTGGATCAGCTTGCCGGTCGCCGACGATCCGGTGAAGCTGACGACGCCGACGCGGTGATCCTGCACGAGCGGCGCGCCCGCATCCGGGCCGAAGCCCTGCACCGCGCCGTAGACGCCCACCGGAAGCCCGGCGTCCTTCAGCAGCTTGCCGAACAGGACGGCGGTGTACGGCGTGAGCTCGTGTGACTTCACGACGACGGCGTTTCCACAGAGCAGCGCCGGAAACACTTTCCACGCGACACCGGCGAGCGGACTGTTGAACGGCATGATCGCCGCGCAAATGCCGATCGGGCTGCGCAGCGTCTGCACCGTTCGATTCGGGATCGGGCTCGGCAACGTCCTGCCATAGAGCCGGCTGCCCTCGCCTTCCATGAAGATCGCCAGTTCAGCCGACGATGCGACTTCCGCAATCGCGTTCTTCCACGGCTTGCCGGTCTCGGCCTGGACGATCTCGCCGAATTCTTTCTCGCGCTCGCGCAGCAGCTGCGCCGCGCGGCCGAGAATCGCGCCGCGCTTCGGCACAGGGTTACGGGCCCACGCTTCCGCCGCGCCCGCAGCCGACGACAACGCATGCGCAACTTCAGCAGCACCGCCGCGCGCCACCTGCGCGATCACGGCGCCAGTCGCCGGATTGCGCTTTTCGAACGTCGTGCTGTCTTTCGGCACGACCTCGAGGTCGGCGATCCAGTGCGGGACGTAGGAGGGATACATATCGATCGGTTGTTAGTGGGGAGTGGGCAGTGGGGAGCGGGGAACATGAGATCCCCTCCCAACTCCCCTCTCCCCACTCACCACTGTCCGTGCGATGCCGGCAGCATCCAGCCCGTGATACGCAAGGACGTCAGCATTCGATCCGCAGGCGGGGATTTCCTTCAATCCGATTTGCGACAACTGCGAGCGCACACCGGTGCGCGCCAGCGCGGCGCCGATCATCACGCCCTGCCCGTACTCGAGATAGTGGTTGTCGAGCGTGACGATGTGGCCGAACGAACCCAGCGTCTTCACCCACTCATCGTCGATGCGATTGAGCCACGGCAGGTCGATCACGGCTGCCGAGATGCCCTGCTTCGCGAGCTCGTCGGCGGCCCTGCATGCGTTGGTCAGCAGGATCGTGCCGTAGCCGACGATCGCGACGTCGGTGCCGTTCTTGAGCGTGACGCCTTTTCCGACCTGCAGCGCGTAGTCGGCCGGCATCGAATACGGCAAATCGAGCGGCACGTTGACGAACCGGAGATACGTGCTTTCGGGGTTCTGCTCGACCGCCCAGCGAATCGCCAGCCGCGCTTCCTTCTCGCTGCATGGCTCGAACGCGATCAGCCCCGGCACCGCACCGATGGCCGAGATGTCGCGCACCGACTGGTGCGAATGTCCGGGACCGCCGGGCACGACGCCCGCGAGCGTCGCCGTGTAAATGATGCGCTTCTTCTCGGTCGCGTTGTTGTAGATGTGCTCGTTGGCACGCGTCGACAGGAAGCACGCGAACGAATGCACGACCGGGAGCATCCCGCGGAGCGCCATGCCGCCGGCCGCCGAGACCATGTGCATTTCGGCGATGCCGCATTCGATGAAACGCTCCGGTAATTCCGCCTTGAAGGCTTCGATGCCGCAGTCCGACAGGAGATCGGCGTCCATGACGACGATCTCCGGACGATGGCGCGCGATCTCGAGCAGCTCGTCACCATACGCGAGCACGATCTTTTCGGGGTTCTTCGGGGCGATGCGCACCGGCAGGGGCGCGGACGTGAGTGTCGCCGCCGGCTGGCCGAGTGCTTCCAGCTTCGCGTTGATGCGCGCGACGAGCTCACGCGTTGCCTTGACGTAGTTTTCCAGCGACGGCGCGCCGGCGTGGAAGTGATAGGTCTGGTCGCCGCAGGCGATGCCTTCCATGAACGACACGCCCTTGCCCTTGATGGTGTCGGCGATGAACACCTTCGGCTTGTCCTTGACGGTGTCGAAGTAGGCGAGCGTGTCGCGCAACACCGCGAAGTCGTGACCATCGCCGCGCCGCACCTCCCAACCAAAGGCGCGGAACTTTTCCTCGAGCGGGCCGAGATCGCTGACCGCCGCGACCGCCGTGTCGGACTGGAACTTGTTGTGATCGACGATCACCGTGATGTCGGCGAGCTTCTCGTTGGCGACTGGCTGCAGCGATTCCCAGATCTGCCCTTCCTGCAATTCGCCGTCGCCAGTCATGACGACGATCCGCCCGCTCCGGCCGGTGTAGCGGTTGGCGCGGGCCATGCCGTAGGCCTTCGAGATGCCCATCCCCAACGAGCCGGTGTTGGTCGCGATGAACGGCGTGCTGACATCGGGGTGGCCCGGCAGCCCGCGCAACTGGCGCAGCTTCGGCAGCAGATCGAACCCGAGTTTTTCGATCGCAATCAACAGCGAGTACAAGGCCGGGACGTCGTGGCCCTTCGACGAGAAATAGACATCGGCGTCTTCGCTCTCGCCGTTCGGATCGTGCAGCGCCTCGGTCCACAGCCATGTGATGATGTCAGTCGAGCTGAAGCTCGACCCGATGTGGCCCGATCCGGCCTGCATGATCATGAAGAGCGTATTGATGCGGCACAGATCCGCCAGCAGCTCCGCGCGCGCGATCGGATCCGTGACGCCGCCGCGCACCGCGCGAAACACCTCGCGCGGCACGAACGACAACGAGTCATCACCGACTAGTGCGCGGTCCGAAAAATCTTTCTCGCCCATTTCAACCCTTGAACTTCTTGAACAACTTGAACCTTTGAACCGACCGACTCAGCGGGCAGTCCATCCACCATCCACCACCAGGGTGGCTCCCGTCATGTACGCGGAGGCTCGTGAAGCGAGAAATAGAATCGCGCCGTTGTAGTCCGACTCAGTGGCCATGCGGCCAAGCGGCGTTCGCTTCTCGTATTCCGCGACGAACTCCGCGGCGTGGCCGGCCTCGCGCACCCCGCCGGGCACGAGCGTGTTGGCGCGGATCCCGAGCGGCGCGCCGTATTCCGCGAGCCAGCGCGTGAAGTTCAACGTGCCCGACTTCGCAACCGAGTAGCCCACCGGCTTGAAGTAGGCGGCGCCGCCGGCGCGCTTGTAGTCGTAGAGCGATTGATCGGGCGTGACGAGGCCGTAGGTTGACGACACGTTGATGATGCTGCCGGCGGTGAGCGTCGCGGCGCGGAAGTGGCGGATGAACGCCTGCGTCGCAAACAGCGTCGTCTTGAGGTGGGAGTCGATCATCGTGTCCCACGCCGCCTCGGAGTAATCCTCGAAGGGCCCGTTCTCGTTGCCGGCCGTCGCCGGCGACGATCCCATTCCGGCGTTGTTGACGAGGATCGACGGCGCGCCGAGCGCGCGTACGATCTCGCCGATCGCTCGATCGGTCTCGTCCTTCCTCGACAGGTCGGCGATTTCGACGTGAACACCGGCCAGCGAGCCGAACATCGACCGGTCACCGGTCACATCGAGCGCGCCGACACGGGCGCCGGCCGCGGCGAGCGTCCTGACGTACTCGCGGCCGAGCCGCCCGAGCGCACCGGTGACGACGGCCACCTGTCCGTCCAGGCCGAACATTCCGAGAACCTCTTCTCGCATCTCTTTTATTCTGAATAACTTAGCGTGGAATCAGGAACCGGGAAACCCGGCACCCACCGAAGCCTCCGGCACGGCCAGTCACAGCGGAAGGCGCAGACCGGCGCTGCCGTTCAAGATCTGAACGAGGCATTATACACTCCGTTCACGAAATGAACTAGACAAACTGCCGTCGCGCCACCCATGTTCATTTCTTGAACATGGGGCCCGGAGGGCCGCCAGAAGAATAGCGGCCGCTGAGTAACCGAAGCTGGCCTGGAAAACGCCGTTAAGTGATGCTTCTTCCGGCCCCGGCGTACGACCGCTTCTCGGCGACCACCCGATCGATGATTTCGTCGAGTTGCACCTTGGGCGTGTAGCCGATCGCCTTGTGGATCTTGCCGAGGTCCGGCACGCGGCGCGGCATGTCTTCGAAGCCCGCCTCATAGGCCTGATCGTAGGGAATCGTCACAATCTCAGACGTGCTGCCCGTGCGCTCCTTGATGCGCTCGGCCAGCCCGCGAATCGTGACCTCTTCGGTGTTGCCGACGTTGAACACCTGCCCGATGGCCGACGGCTCCACCATCAGCTCGAGCAGCGCGCCAACGACGTCGCCGACGTAGGTGAAGCTGCGCTGCTGGGTGCCGTCGCCGAACACCGTGATCGGCTCGTTGTTCAGGGCCTGCCGCACGAACGTCGGCACCACCATGCCGTACTGCCCGGTCTGCCGTGGTCCGACGGTATTGAAGAACCGCATCACGATCACCGGCTGCTTGGTTTCCTTCCAATACGCCAGGGCCAGGAATTCGTCGAGGGCCTTGCTGCACGCATACGCCCAACGATGCCGGGTCGTGGCGCCCATCACCAAGTCGGTCTCCTCATTGAACGGCACCTTGGTGCTCTTGCCGTAGACCTCCGAAGTCGAGGCGATGAACACGAGCTTCTTTTTCTTGGCCGCGTGGCGAAGGATGACCTCGGTGCCGTGCACGTTGGTTTCGATCGTGTGGACCGGTCTTTCGACGATCAGTTTGACGCCCACCGCGGCGGCGAGGTGGAAGATCACATCGGCGCGGTCAACCATCTCGGCGACCAGCGGATCGTTGAAGACGGTATCGATCGTGTAGTGGAAATTCGGGTGGCCCTTGAGGTGCGCGATGTTGTCGATCGATCCGGTCGACAGGTCGTCGAGGGCGTAGACCGTGTGGCCGCCGTCGAGCAGCGCCTCGGCCAGGTGCGAGCCGATGAAGCCCGCGCCGCCGGTGATCAAAATTCGCATCTTTCTATTCTACCTATTACCTGTAGGCCTGTTCGCCTATTGGCCGGTCAACACGGCCAGCCGTCTTCCGGTATGCGCGCCGTCTCGAGTCCTTCGATGGCGGCACGGCCCATGGCCAGCTGCGCCTCGGCGGTGCTGCCGCCGATGTGCGGCGTGCCGAGAAAGTTCGGCAGCGTCAAGAGCCGCGGACTCGGATCCGGCTCCATCTGAAACACGTCGCAGGCCGCGCCGGCCAGGTGGCCGCTGCGAAGCGCGTCCGCGAGCGCATCTTCGTCGATCAATCCGCCGCGCGCCGCATTGATGAGGAACGACCCCCTCCGCATCGCGGTCAGCTCGGCGGCGCCAATCATCCCCTTCGTCGTGCGGTCGAGCGGCACGTGGAGCGAGACCATGTCGGACCCAGCGAGCAGTTGGCCAAGCGGCACCGGCGTCACTCGGTGGCGCCGGTAGAAGTCCGCGTAATCGCGGATGTCATGCGCCAGCACGCGGCAGTCGAACGGCTCGAGCAGTTTCACGAGATCCTGGCCGACGAATCCGCAGCCGATGATGCCGAACGTCCGGCCGGTGAGCTGCTGACCAACAAGCTTCAACCACTGGCCGCCTCGAAGCGCCACGCTCGTTTCCGGCACCCTGTGGAGGAGCGCGATCGCAAACGACAACGTCAGTTCCGACACCGAACGCCGGTTGACGCCGCCGGTCCATGCCAGCTTGATGCCGCGTCGCCGAATCGCCTCGACGTCAATCGCGTCGAGGCCGACGCCGTATTTGCTGATGATCTTCAGCTCAGGCAGCTGCGCCAGGATCGCATCGTCAACCAGCTCGAGGCCGACAATGGCGCGGTCGTGGCCGCGGAGGAGCGCGACGAGCTCGGCGCCGCCAATCACCTCCGGCGATTCGGTGAACGTGACGTCGGAATACTTCCCCAGCAATTCGGCACGAAGCGTTGGGTTTCGCGCGAAGGACCGTGACGCGACCGCGATCTTCGTCATGACGCGGAGAGATAGCGCCTTACGGCGTCCTGCCAGGACGGCATCGGGTGGCCGGCGCGTGCGAGCTTGGCGTTGTCGAGCGCTGCAAATTGCGGTCTCTGCGCGCGCAGCTTCACATCGCCGACGGAAACCGGCTTCAGCGCGGCCTCAGATCGGCCAAGCTGTTTCACGATCTCCTGTCCGACCGTCAACCAAGTCGCATGACCGGAATTTACACAGTGGTAGACGCCGGCCTGGGGCTGCGTGCGAAGGATAAATGCCGAGGCCTCGGCGACATCCGGGACGAAGCTCGGCGACACGACTCGGTCGGCGAACACCGGCGCTGGCTGGCCCGAACGCACCAGGTCGACAATGCGATCGATGCTGCTGCGGCGATGCGGTCCGCCGAACAGACTCTCGACGCGCAGCACGTAGTGGTTCGGCGCATCCGCGGCCAGCCACTCGCCGACGAGTTTGGATTGCGCGTAGGCGCTGCGCGGCTCCGGCATGTCGGTTTCGGCGTACGGCGTCGAGGCGGTGCCTGCGAACACGAAGTCCGTGCTGTAGTGCACCAGCACGGCATCGAGCATCGCGGCCGCGCGCGCGAGCGTGCCGACGGCCATCGCGTTCACCTCGAGCGCGGTGACCTGATCGTCCTCGGCGGCATCGACCTGGTTGAAGCCGGCGCAGTTGACGATCGCTTGCGGCGCAAGCTCGCCAATCGCCTCGCGAACGTCCTGGTGCCGCGTCAGATCGATGTCCTGGCGCGTCCATGCCGTCACGTCGTGTTCGCTGCCAAGGCGCGTCACCATGGCCTGGCCCAGCTGGCCGGCGGCGCCGACGATGAGCACCGTCATTCGGTCTGCGCCATCTGTGCCTTCTGCGGCCCTCATCGCCTGACGCGCTCCTTGACGGCAGCACGGGTCTCGCGATCGACCTCGCGGCGGCGCAGCGTCTCCCGCTTGTCGCGCACGTCCTTGCCGCGGGCCAGGGCGATCGCGACCTTGATCTTGCCGTTCTTGAAGTACATCCGCGTCGGCACGAGCGTCAGGCCCTTCTCCACCGTCTTGCCGATCAGTTTCCTGATCTCGTACTTGTGCAGCAGCAGCCGTCGCTTGCGCTTCGGATCGTGATCGACATACCCGCGATGGCTGTAGGGGTTGATGTGGACGTTGAACAGCCAGACTTCGCCATTGTCGACGCGCGCGTAGCTGTCGCGCAGGTTGGCCTGGCCTTCGCGAATGCCCTTCACCTCGGTGCCGAGAAGCGCGATGCCGGCCTCGAACGTTTCGAGGATGTGAAAGTCGTGAAACGCCTTGCGGTTGTCGGCGATCGGCCGGCTGGACTCTTTCTCGTTCTCGTCCTCGGCCTTGGCTTTCTTCGCGCTCATGGTTCTACACCGAAAGGCGAAGTAGGCGGGCCAGCTTGCCCCCCGAAGCGCGGAGCGCGAAGGTGGGATGCCATCTCCGCGGCGAGCTTGACGGCGGCGATCATGCTGCCGGGATCGGCAACGCCCTTGCCGGCGATGTCGAACGCGGTGCCGTGGTCAACCGAGGTGCGAATGATCGGCAGCCCGATCGTGACGTTGACCGCCGTGCCGAATGCGAGCAGTTTGACGGGGATCAAGCCCTGATCGTGATAGCAGGCAATCACGCAGTCAAACTCCCCGCGTGATGCGCGCACGAACACGGTGTCGCCGGGAATCGGTCCCGCGATGGTGACGCCGTTCTCCCGGGCGCGCCTGACCGCCGGCACCAGCACGTGCTCGTCCTCGTCGCCGAGCACACCGTTCTCGCCGGCGTGCGGATTGAGTCCAGCCAGAGCGAGACGTGGGCGCGAAGCTCCGAACAGGTCCATCGCCTCAACGGTGAGCGCGATCGTCTGATCGACCAGCGCCGGCGTCAGCTGCGACGACACGTCTTTGAGTGGCACATGCACCGTGATCAGCACCACTTTCAGCTGTGGCGAGTGAAACATCATCGCCACGCGTTTGGTGCCGCACAGGTGCGCGAGCAGGTCGGTGTGGCCTTTCCACTCGAGCCCGGCCCTGGCAAAGGCGAGCTTGTTGACGGGCGCGGTCGCGACTGCGTCGACGTCGCCGCGCTTCGCGGCAGCGACGGCGCGGACGATTGTGTCGTAAGCGGCGCGGCCGGCCGCAGCGGACATCTCTCCGGCGCGCACGTTCGCGTCAGGCGGAGCCTCGAAGACGATCGGCTGGCACACCGCCCGCACGGACGGATCGGCGGCCGCCTTCGCGACGATCTCCGGCCCGATGCCCGCAGGATCTCCGACGGTCAAGGCGATCTTCGGCTTTGTAACGGGGACTGACACCTTAACATCCCAATTTGCTAACAATTCTGCCAACGCTCGACGATTGAGATCGCGAGTTTTTCATGAAACCGAGTTGCGCTGTGGAAATCACATTTGAACCGCAAGCCACTCGGTGACGACCTTCGTACCGGCGTTGCGTTCGAGCGCGCCGAGTGCGCGATCGACCGCGCCAAATGCCGCGCGCGCCCGATCGCCTGCGTAGGCGCGAGCCAGCGCTTCGAGATCGCCGGTGAGCAGCGGATTGGCCAGCACGGTGCGGTCGGCGCCGGCATTGATCGCCTCGAGGTCGCGCAGCATCGATGCCATCAGCCGTAGCACGATCGCCACGTCTTCGCGCGTGCGCTCCTTCTTCGAACCGCCCGAGTGGAGCGCGCTTGCCGCCTGGACGCGCGACTGCGTGTCCGAGCGCCCGGCGGCGTGCTGCAACAATCCCATCGCCAGCTCGCGGAACATCGACAAGTCGTTGTCGACAAGCGCCAGCGCCTGGCCGATGCTGCCGTCGGCGATCGGCGCGGTCTGTTTCGCATCGGCGTCGCTGTAGTCGTGATCGCGAATCAGCGCCGCGGCGATCTCCGCCGTGGTCAGCCGTCCGAAACGAAGCCGCATGCACCGCGATCGCACCGTCGGCAACAGCGCGCCCGGCACCGCCGTCGTCAAGATGAACATCGTCGCCGGCGGCGGTTCTTCGAGCGACTTGAGGAGCGAGTTCTGCGACGCCGGTTCCAGTGCATCGGCCTCGCGGATTAGAACGACACGTTTACGCCCTTCGAAGGGCCGAAAGGATGTCTGGCTGAGCACGTCGCGGACGACGTCGATCTTGATCGACGCGCGCTCGTCCGGCTCGAGGGCGATGACGTCGACATGGATGCCGCGGGAGATGCGGTCGCAGGCCCGGCACTTGCCGCACGCGTCGGTCGCAAGATCCGCCGCGGAAGGCTTCACCCGCTCGGCGCAATTCACGGCCTGCGCCGCCGCTCTCGCGACGGCCCATTTGCCGACGCCTGACGGCCCGGCAAACAGCAGCGTCGGAGGGAGCGATTCGCGGTCAATAGCGCGAGCGATGAGCGTCGTCAGATGTCGATGGCCGATGATCTCGCGCAAGGTCATAAGACCAACAAATGATAGTCCGCATTGACTCCGGCCCGTTCGGCTGACTACAATTTGATGTTTGCCGGGTGTCGGGCGGTTAGCTCAGTTGGTAGAGCACCGGCTTTACACGCCGGCTGTCAGGGGTTCGAGTCCCTTACCGCCCACCAAGATTCTTGCGGTGTGGCAAACGGATTGATGATCGATATTCGGTTGAAGAGTAGTGACAGACCTTCAATCCGAGATCTGAAATCCGCGCTCTGAAATCCCCCCAAAGGGGTGGTAGTTCAGTTGGTTAGAACGCTGCCCTGTCACGGCAGAGGCCGCGGGTTCGAGTCCCGTCCACCCCGCCACTTGTTGGTAAGAAAAACGCCCGCGCAAGCGGGCGTTTTCTCTTTCTGTTGACTTTCACGTCAGTTCGAGTCCCGTCGACTTCGTTACTGCTTCGGCGGAGGCGTCGGCAGGTTCTTCAACAACAACGGATACACATATCCCGACGGAAGTGCGCGTTCGGGGTCCGGGCGCACGCTCAAGTAGGTCACGTGGTCTTTGATTTGGCTCCACCCGTGCGCCAGCATCGTCGGAATGATGATGATGTCGCCTTCGCTAACGACGCGACTGTAGGCGCCCGCGCCGGCCGTACCTCCGCCGCTCGGACCGTTCATCACGTTGGGCACACCAGTGCCTGCGCGCCTGTTCTCGATCACGCCGCCGGTCGTGAGCACGCCGCTGCCCGAGGTGATGATGTACACCTCCGGCGTGAAGTCGTGGTAGATGACCTGGATCGGATCGCCGGGCTTGTCGTTGGTTGGCCCGCGATGAATGATTCCGACGCCGAGGTTGTACTTGCCCATGTCGACGACGCGCAGTTGGCGGTCCGGAGGGTTGGCCGGGGCATTCTTCAGCACGAAATCGATATCAGCCTTTGTAATATCAAACGCCACCGTCGGAATGGGGCCGTTCTGGGCCGGTGCAGGCTGAAAAGTGGCCGGTGTCCTTGGTGCCGGCGCCGGTGTTTGAGCACGCGCCGAGGCCTGCCACGCTGGCGCGAGCAGCAGGGCGCTAACCACGCAAACAATCATTGGCTTCATACGTCCTCCGTCTGGGGTTGAGCTCACGACCAATTTCCGGGCGAGTTTGGCCCGTTTCTTTCATGCAGGGCAAGCGGAGAAGAAACGATGACAACTCCATCTGAAACAGCCACGCCAGCTCGGGAGAACCGCGATCAACACCACACATTCGTGAAGGCTGTGCATGGGGTTCGATATCTCGTCGCGCGATCAGTTGCGTTCTACACGACACACCTGGGCTTCTCGCTGACGCATC
>Ga0157380_10000202_pt1 | contig 35113 bp, 34 predicted proteins | sample S35metaG_FD_119757 | JGI IMG/M metagenome (GOLD analysis project Ga0157380, IMG submission 119757) | Switchgrass rhizosphere microbial communities from Kellogg Biological Station, Michigan, USA - S3-5 metaG | ecosystem: Host-associated > Plants > Roots > Rhizosphere > Soil | place: USA...
AGCCCCAAGGAGGCGCCGGCCGACCCCACGAACGAGAAGACCGCGATCGCCTTCGCCTGCTCGCGCGGCGAAGAGAACATGGTCACGATCATGCCGAGGATCACGGCCGAGGCCAGCGCGCCACCGACGCCTTGGAGGAAGCGAGCCGCGATCAGTTGCCACGGCTCCATCGCCAACCCGCAGAGCAGCGAGGCGAACGTGAACAACGCCAGCCCGGCCAGGAACACCTGACGGCGGCCGACCAGATCGCCGACGCGGCCGGCGAGCAGCAGCAGGCCGCCGAAGGCGATCAGGTAGGCGTTGACGACCCAGGTGAGGTCGCTCTGGGAGAAGCCGAGGCTGTCCTGGATCGTCGGCAGGGCGACGTTGACGATGGTCACGTCGAGGACGATCATCAGCATCCCCGCGCAGAGCACGTAGAGGGCAAGCCAGCGGGTGTTGTGGGATGTGGCGTTCATCTCGGGCACACTAGCAAAGAGTCCTGAAAAGCAACTACCCAGTTGCTTTTTTATACTAACCGGCATAGAATCCTCGTGCGATGGCAAGCAAGCGCACATACGGCGACGCGTGCCGGTTGGCCCACGCCCTCGACCTCGTCGGCGAGCGCTGGGCGCTGCTGGTGATCCGCGAGCTGCTGCTCGGGCCGAAGCGCTTCACCGACCTCCGCGCCGGCCTGCCGCACGCCAGCCCCAACATCCTGGCAGAGCGGCTGCGCGGGCTCGAAGAGGGTTGCGTGGTGCGCAAGCGCAAGCTTCCCCCGCCGTACGGCTCCTCCGTCTACGAGCTGACCGAGTGGGGCCGCGAGCTGGAGCCGATCGTGACCAAGCTCGGCGCCTGGGGTGCCCGCTCCCCGCTCCCGCCCGAGGCGCGCGAGATCGGCACCGACTCGATCGTCCTCGCCCTGCGCTCGCTATTCGACCCCGGGGCGGCCGGCGACCGGGAGGCCACCTATGAGCTGCACATCGGCGAGGAGAGCTTCCGCGTCGACGTCGCCGCAGGTGAGCTCGACCTGGCCCGCGGCCCGGCCGAGGACGCCACTGCCACGATCACGGTCCCCGATGCCGCCACCCTCGCCGCGGTCCTCACCGGTCAGCTCCCTCTCGACGAGGCGCTAGGCGTCGGCGACCTCGAGATCGAGGGCGGCAAGCAACCAGTCAAGCGATTCCTCCGCCTCTTCCCGATGCCCGAGCCGTGTATGTGAGCCTCGCGACGCGAGCCGGACGGCCGGTCGTTGGGAGACTCTGATCGGCCGCATTTCACTGTCGCTTCTCTCATGCATGTTGAGGTGCCGTCCCGAGTATGAAGTAGCTTCTCCTGAGATTTATGGTCGAGCCGACGTCAGATCCGAGCGGCCCGTTTGCTGTCCTAATCGAGGACACACTACGCCGTCTCGATCGCATCGCGGTCGAACTGCATAGAGTCGAAGATCAGTACACAGGAGGAGTGGAGGACAGGAGCTACCTGGCCTTCGTCGAGGCACTGAAGCTGGTCACTCATGCCGCACGCCAACTCGTTCTGGAACGGGAGGAAACCTTTTCAGGGCTTTTGCCCGGAGCACGAAGCTCAGCGTATTCAAGCCTTGGCAGTGACGTCGTCGCTATCGAGAATCAGCTCGATGCCCACCTGCCGGAGCTCGGTCTGGAGAGGCCCAAAGAGCTGGAGGTATTCGCAGTACCATTTGCCCGCCTGGCTCGCCGCATTGTGAGAAACGTCGAACTGCTCTTCTTCTCTTGGCCCAATGATGTGTATCACACTGAAAACTATAGTTCCGAAACTCTCGGAAAAGTCGATATCAGGCTTGGCGAGAGCCTTCTGAACCTTTTCGGGGGTAACGTAACGTTCGTCAAGCTCTGGCACCCGGCAATGCGCGAGCGCGACATTTTCCACAATGCAGTCTTTGCTCATGAGCTAGGTCATATCGCCATTCACACCAAGGTACCGGTAGGCCTCCTAGAGGCTGAAGACAAGCCTCCCGGCGAAGACGAGATACCAACATATGCCACGGTGTCTTACGACATGCTTTCGCCGCCCGCGGGGTTGAGCGACCCACAACGGGAGAGCCTGCTCTCATGGTTCCAGGAGCTAGCCTGCGATGCGTTCGCAATGCGCTTCGTCGGCCCGGCGTTTGCTATTGCCTTTGCTGAAGTCACCTCGCCGAACCGTCCATTCGAGCCGACTCAGAGCTCCCCAGGAGAACACCCACCCTCGCATATTCGCTTTGCTTTTCTGAGAGAGGAGATCGCGCGTTTTTTCCCGGCTGGATCCAAAGAGCGCGAGTGTTTCAACGCATATACCGAGTCATACCGCAGGGACGGCGGTGGAGGTGCAACGGAAACGGAGATACCCGGAGCAGAGGAGTGGTTGGGCAGGGTGCTCAAGAAGTTCCGGCACTACCTCCCCCACCTGCTCGGGGAAGCCGAGTACACACCGGAGATGCTGAACGGTGATCTGGATTTGGTTCGTCGTCTTTCCCAGCGCGGAACACCCCCAGCTGAGCGAATAGTCGCTCTTGACTCCCCACCCAGCCATGAGGAACGGCCTACGGCAGGTGAGTGGTCACGGCCGATCGATTGGCGGTCAATACTCAACGGGGTGCTGATCTGGCACCTAACCCAATTCGACCCTCCGAAGGTCGGGGAAGGAACCGGTGGCGGAGAGGTCGGTGGCAACGGCTCGGGACGAGCCGAACACCGAAGGCTCGCCGTCAAGCTTGCCGTGGGAGGGATCGAGCTATCGGAGTTTCACATTCGTTCGACCTACCTCCGCGAGCACTACGCACATATGCGCATACACGAGTCGGAGCTGGAGAAGAGGGTTACGCGGTGATCAACGGAGAGGTGCTCGTGCAGATGCTCGCCGACCCGAAGGGCCTGACCGTGACACCGATCATCGACCCCGATGCACAGATCGGCGAGGCGAGCATCGACATACGGCTCGGGCCGGACATAATCGTCGCGCGACGAGCGACCGGTGCGACGTCGTTCGACCCGTCTGACGGGCCTGCCTTCCGGGAGGCGCTGCGACGGCGCCAAGCCTACGTCCGCCGAGGCCTGGGTGATTCGTTCCACCTGCAGCCGAACGAGTTCGTGATTGCCCGCAGCCTTGAGTACGTTCAGCTTCCAGACGATGTCCGGGCGCAGGCTCTGGGGCGTTCTTCTTGGGGCCGGCTGGGCCTCGTCGTCGCGACGGCAACCTTGATCCAGCCCGGCTTCAAGGGAACCATCACGCTCGAGCTGACCAATCTCGGCAACACACCGATCGTCCTCCAGGTGGGACTCCCGATTGCGCAACTGGCATTTACCCGAGACGGTGAAGCGGCCCGCCAGGGGCCGAGCTCGACCAAGCATCGACTCACGCTCCCGATAGTGCATCAACGGCGTCGACGCGTATCCAAATGGTGGAAGGAGTCGCTCAAGCGGCGGCGATCCAGCAGGTACGACGGGCAACTGGCGCCAGCCCCCTCTCACCTCGATCGAGACCCCGACCTCTGGTGGGTCGCGCCGATAGCAGTGAAGTGTGTTGTAGGGGTCATCGGCGAGCGATTCTCGGGCAAGTCGTCAGTTGCGAGCTTCCTCGTCTCCCGAGCCAACTTCCGCATCTACCGCTTGACCCAATTTGTCTACGAGGAGGCGCTGCGCCAGGGCGCCGACCCCGCAGACGTTCCCAACCTTCGCCGGCTCGGAGACGAGCTTCGGGAGGAATGGGGCCCAGACGTGCTGGCACGGCTTGCCTTTTCGCGGATTCGTTCGGAGCTGCTGGACTCAGACCGCAGTCGCCGCCCTGCCGGCATCGTTATCGAGAGCTTCAAGGTCCCAGAGGAGCTCCAGGCATGGCAGCGGATTGATTTCTTCAAAACCATGCTGGTCACCTCCGACCCGCTCGATCGGCTCGATCGAGCCATGGCAACGGGATCGCTGAACAGGGAGATCGAAGACGAGCCGCTGCCCGAGGCGGATTCGGAGAAGATCGAGTGGCTGCGGCGCTGGGTTGACCATGCTGGTGACGGGGGACATCCAGCTAAGCCGCTGATCGATCAGGCGCGGGAGGACGTGGGGCTGATCGAGGTGTCGAACCGCGGCGGCGTCGATGAGCTCTTTCAGCAGCTTCGCCACAAGGTGAAAGAGCTCGAGGGATGGGCGCGAGAGCGGCCGTTCTAATATCAGGGATCCACGCAGCGAACGATGGAATCCGCAGGGGGACGGCGCTGGCGAGCTTGGGTGCCGTGCGTGAAGCAGCCACGAACCTCCACCTGGCGGGGAGCGGGCTTCTCCTGCTCACCCCACCACAGACAGCCTCCCGCGATGAGGGTGGCCACAATCGCCAAAGCGGCCAACCACCGGGAGAGAGTGAGCCCGGCCACCGCCGAGGCGACAGCCTCTTCCGAGGCCTCTCTAAAGGAGCCAGCGGAAGGGACTAGCAGTCGCTTCGAGGTCACCTGAGCCGCACGGAGTGCGAAGCCAACCGCAAGCAGAGCGAGAACGGCAGCGAGATAGAGAGCTGCCTTGCCGAGTGACTGCGCGCTACCGCTGATGGTGTCGAACTTGCCGGGACCGCCGAGCACACTCGCGATTGCGACCGCTCCGAGCAGGCCGGTCAAAGCCGCTGCCCAGCGCTCGGCAGAGCCACGAACGGTGGGTAGCGCTTCCAGTTGCAGCTGTTCGGCCCGCTTGGCCCAGGCGAGGTCGAATGCCTCTCCGGCGCGTACCTCGATCACATCGACCGAGATGCCATCCCCGCTCATTGAATGCTCATGACCACGGTTATGTGGGCCCAGAAGCCACAGCCCTGCTCGTCCTCCGGCCTCCCCGCGTGCGGTTGTCCGCAATCGCAGCGGATGACCTCAGCAATCGTCAGCGGCCGCTTCCTTGACGGTTTCTTGGAGCGAACGAGACCGACGAAGCGGCCATTCAGCTTCCCGCTCCGTCGACATGCATGCTCGCAGACCGGGCAATCCCAGGTCAACACGAGCGAATCGCGGCCGGCCTCTTCCACCACCGCGACGGTGAGGCTGCGCTGCATCTTCTCTGCCAGCGACCCGTCGGTTCGCTCTTCGTAGGGAGACTCGGGCACCGGAGCTCGCTCCTAGAGTGCGGAGAGCTCAGCGTTCTTGCACGCCACGGAAGCGCTCCGGCATCTCGGATGGGAGGGCGAGTAGGTTCTCCAAGAAGCCCTCCAGTTCGACCTCGATGAATCTCTCGTCCTCGACGCTGAAGGTTTTGCCGTTGCGCAGCGCGTCAAGGATGTTCACCGCCCTGTCGGACCATGACTTCATATCGAACTCGTCCTCGTCACTGAATTCCTCGAGCTTCTTCGGGGCGAGCCGCGAGAGCTGGCGCGCGAGGGTCAACTTGTCGGGGGTGGTGAGGCGTTGAAGGCTTCCGTCCGATCTGGCCGAGAATCGGACTCCGTCCTGCAACAGGTCTTTGATCGCGTCGAAGCGGCTGCGTGTGTAGCGGTCTACTGGCTGGCTTGGCTTCCCCGAGTTCAAGCGTGCGTCGACCAGCTGAGTATGAACCGAGCCCGCAACCGACCGATAGTCCGAAGCCTTTTGCGTCACGACAATTCCTCCTTGGGCTTTGGCCACACGAAGGCCGATCCCGACAACTCCGTCGCTATTCCAGTGCCAGACTTTACCGAACGTATGTTCGGGTAAAAGGCGGCTTCCCGCGGATAAACTCCGTTTGTTCCGTGCTCTGCCATGGCACTTTTTACGTTAAAGGGTGCTGCGGCGGCAATAGAGCAATCAATCGGAGAGGAGCGGATCCGCATCGCAGCACGACGATTCGACGACTGGGCGCGACAGCCCGCCGCATTCTCCTTTTCCGAGCTGGAGACCGCCGTCGATGCCGTTGGCCACGAGATGGGCGAGTGCGTCCTCGATCCCTTTGCAGGAACCGGTAAGTCGCTGACCTTCATCGCGGGACGGGGGGACCAGGCGATTGGCATCGAGGCACACCCCCTAATAGGGGAGCTCGCCGCCCTCAAGCTTGAGCGACCCGGGCCGCCGCGGGCGTTGCGAGACTGCGCCGCCGAGCTCACAGAAGTTGCGGGTGACCGCGTCCACCAGACGACGATATCCCACGAGCCACAAGTCCTGAAGCGGTTTCTGCCAGATGACACCCTGCGTGAGTTCGCGGCGTGGCGCGATTCGGTCGAGCTAGTGGGGGGGCCGTGGCAAGGGCACCTTCGCTGGCTCGTGCTGGGCGCCCTGCGCGATTCAGTCGGTAGGAGCTGGCCATATCCGAGCCGGCGCCGGGCCTCGGCGGCCAGAGGACGACCGGTGGCGGACCTGGTCCGTAGGCGGGCGGAGGTGATGGCTGAGGACATTGCCGCGGCACCTCGACTCCCTGTCGCCCGCCTGATCCGCGAGGACGCGCGCGAGGCGCGAGCCTGGGCCTCGTTCGAGCCCGGCTCGGTCAGTGCCTGCATCTCAAGTCCTCCCTATCTCAATCAACTCTCCTACGCTGAGCTTACGCGCTTGGAGCTGCACTTCCTCGGTCTCGCTCGCTCGTGGCGGGAGATGCGCGAGCGCGTGTCCAGCCGCCTGGTGGCATCGTGCACACAGCAAGTGACTAAGGCTAGTGCGGCCGTCGCACGGGAAGAGATGGCCTCGCTTGCCGATGCCAGCACCGCATTGGCCGCGCTGGCCCGCAAGCTTGAGCTGGCGCGGCGCGAACGTACCCGCGGCAAGCCCTACGACCTGCTGATCTGGAGCTATTTCAACGACCTAGCCGCGGTCCTGCAGGAGCTCCGCAGGGTGCTCATCCCCGGTGCGCGAGTTGCCTGGGTGATCGGCGACAGCGCACTCTACGATGTCTATGTCGACACCCCGGCCCTGATTGGCCTTCTCGCCGAGGAGCTGGGGTTCGAGATGCTGGACGACCACTTCTTGCGTGAGCGCGGTCGCAAGTGGGCGAGCGTCGGCAAACGACATGGACAGACGCTGTCTGAGCGGATGCTCGTCTTTCGCCTTCCTCAGCTTGGTTCGCAACCGACTCTGCCAGGGCTTCAGGCTTGAGCCACCGCCTCACAGGCAAGGCGCAAACGTGCAAGCAATTCCGCGGTCCGCTCCCGGTCCAGGCGAGGCAGGCCAGCCTTATCGAAGACCGCTGCCGCCGCCTCGTAGCCGTCCACCAGGCCTTCGAAGGCGGCCATCGCCTGGGGAGGATCGATCGCCCTACCCGATAGCTCTTCGGCGAAGGCTTGCAGCGTCGCCTCAAGCTGGTCAGGGTCGAACCAGGCTAATCCGTCCTGGCGGCAAAGCCCGAAGAAGCGCTGAGTGGCGATCGAAAGGGGAAATCGAGGGAGTCCCTCCTTAAATCCGGATTCCTGGCCTATTGCAGAGGTGAATCTCCTCACCAGTCGCTCAAGCTCGCCATGGGCGGCGGGGGCAATCCCGCCCAGCCTCAGCGGTCTCTCCGGCTGGGCATGGGTGGCAACTAGGACTACGGCCGCGAGGCCCAGGGCTGGTGGCCGAGTTGATGAACCCTCTCCCCGCCAGGTGGCAACCACGTTCTCAAAGGGCGCGCGAGCCCACTCGCGGTAACGCTCCACCAACTCGGGTGCCAGCAAATCGACTTGGACGTCCACGCTGGGGGGGGCTACACGCAGTGCCTCTAGGACCCAGCGGCCCTCTGGAGTGAGAACCACACGTCCCTCATAGTCGAGCAACAGGGGCGGGTCGTAGCCATTGAGGGTCTCAGATCGGATCGACCCGGGATCGAGCTTGCGCAACTCAGTGCGGATTTTCTTGGGTTGCGCTTGCGGTCCGAACCAGCCCTCCAATCGCCCGAGATCGGTCACTGGATCGCCGGCCTCACTACCGAACATCGCCTTCCAGGCAGCTTCGAGCTCAGCCATCAACTCCTCCCGATCCTTTATGGCTACTGTAAGGATCGAGGCCGTGGGCATCGTTCGGCGAGCTCTTAGGGCTTAGCCCTTCTCGGCGGCGATCTTGGCGGCTTCCTCACTGCCGAGGTAAGGCGTGAGGGTGAACTCGACCAGATCGGGGAGGAGCTCTTCTAGCTCCTCCGCTTTGCCGGCGATGATGCGGCGGGAGATCAGCGAGACCATGCCGCCTACCAGAGCCTCCTCGGTGGTCGGCGAGAGGCGGGCGAGGATCTCGGGTGGACGGCCCTCGCGGCCACTCTGGAAGTAGGGCACGAAGCTTTTGATCGCGGCGTCGTAGCGTTCGACCACAACCGGTCCGGCGACCAGCGCCTCGACCATGCAGAGGCGGGCGAGATGCGGCTCGGCGGCAAGGAAGCCAAGCATCGCGGAGATCCCGGCCCGCACCGAGTGCGGCCAGTCCTCGGCTTCCTCGAAGCCCTCCGAGACACGGTCGCGCAGTTCGGTCATCACCGTGTCGTAGGCGGCGACGAAGCACTCGTCCTTGCTGGAGAAGTGCTCGTAGAAGGTCCGGCGGGAAACGGCGGCGTGCCTGGTGATGTGGGCGATCGTCGTGCCGGAGTAGCCGTTTTCGGCAATCGCCTCGGCGAGACCCGCAACCAGCCGCTCGCGCTGGTTGTGGACGACGAACTCACGCGGCAACCCGTGTCGCCCGGGGGGAAGGCGCGAGAGCTCGGGCGGATAGCCCTCCGCACTCGTGACGTCATCGGTTTTAGGGGAGGATGTTCGCTTGGCCACGCCCCGACGATATCGCGCCGGGGGGTTGAACCCCCGGCTCAACTCCTCCATTGCAGCCTCCAGCCCGAGGTAGGGCATGACCGCCGTCGACATCAGCTGCGGGACCAGCTCCGGCAACTCGTCGCCGCGGCCCTGCACGATCCTCGAGTAGACCTGGCCGTAGGCCGATCCGGCAAGCGCCTCCGCGGTCGTATGGGGCACCGACTCGGGGTCCTCCATCTCGTTGCGGCCGGCATCGATCAAGGAGGCGATCACCCGCATCGTCATGTCGCGGCGGGCGCGAGCGGCGTCGCCCGCCGCCAGCACCTCGACCGAGAAAGTGGCGCGGCTGGGGTCGCCGCGCAGCGATTCGACGACCTCGCAGGCGACCGCGCGCAGCTTGTCGGGCCACTCCTCGTGGCTGTTGTAGGCCTCCAGCATCTCCCGCATGCAGGTCTCGTTGATCTCCTGCCAGGCAGATAGGAAGCAGTCGTACTTACCGCGGAAATGACGGTCGAAGGCCGCCCGGTCGAGGTCGGCGCGCTGGAGGATCATCTCGACCGTGGTCTCGGCGTAGCCGTGCTCGGCCGCGATCGCGATCAGCGCGTCGAGGATGCGCTTGCGCTCGGAGCCGGCGGTGCGCTCGCGTGTCTCTATGTCGAGCACTAGGTCATGTGGCCTCCAGTCCCTGCTCCTGGCTCAACTTGCGGCTGGCGGCGCTTCGGCTGAGGTCCGCTTTGCCGCCTCGGCGCCGAGGTAAGGAGTAAGCGAGAACTCCACCAGCTCCGGCAGAAGGTCCTCGATCTGCTCGGTCTGCCCCATGATGATGCGCTGGTAGAGGATCCAGAAGATTCCGCCCACGATCGTCTCCTCCAGGGTCTCCGGGAGCTCATCGCCCTTCGGCGAGACCTTGCGGCCCATGCGGAACAGCGGCACGAAGGCCTGGATCGAGCGCTCGTAGCGATCGACCGCGGCCGGGCCGGCGGAGAGCGCCTCGACGATGCAGGTCCGGGCGAGCGCGGGCTCGCCGGCGACGTAGTGGAGGAAGGCCGCGAGGCCGGCGTTGACACGAGTAGGCCAGCTCTCGACCTTGCTGGCGGCGTCGACGACCCGCCGCAGGGCCTCCGTGACCGCGTACTCCGAAGCGGCGAGGAAGCAGGCCTCCTTGGAGGAGAAGTTCTCGTAGAAGGTGTTGCGGGCGATCCCCGCCCGGCGCACGATGTCGGCGACGGTCACCGCCCGGTAGCCCTTCTCTACGGTCTCCTCGGCGAGGGCGGCGATGATCCGGGCGCGCTGGTGCTGAGTTATGAACTCCCTCGGCAGCGGATGCCGTCCCGGCGGCATTCTGGTCGCTTGAGGCGCGCGTTCAGCCACGAAAAGCCAGGGTACCCACCGTGGTTCCCAATTCCAAGCTGGACGTATCGGCCGAATACCGCTACAGTACCGAGGCCCAGACAAGCGGTTCCCTTGATCGAGCAGGAGGAAGGATCACGATGGGAGAGCAGGCCGCAACCAAGGTCCTGGCAGGGGCTGAGGAGGCCGGCATGACAGGGGAAACTTTTCCCCACGCTTCCACACTCAAGCTGGTGATTTCACCCAAGCGCGAAAGGATCCTGGAGGGGATGCTCCACTCGGTCGGGTCGAACGGCTACGACGCAACATCCGTACGGACGGTGCTGGATTCGACCGGCCTGTACAGGCAGGCCTTCTACGACCTCTTCCCGGACAAGGACGCCTGCTACCTGGAGGCGTTCGACTTCGGCGTGGCGCGACTGGAAGCCTCGGTGCTCTCCGCGGCTGCCGCTCAGAAAACTTGGCAGGGGAAATTGCGCGCAGGCCTCGGTGCCCTGCTGCAGGCACTCGACGGCGAGCCCGATCTCGGCCGAGCCCTGATCGTCGAGGTCCATGCAGCGGGGCCCGAGGCGCTTGAGAAACGCTCGGCGGTGATGAAACGGGTCACCGATTTCATCGATTCGGCGAGGGCCGTTCCGGGCGATGGGGAATCGCCGCCGCCGATCGCCCCGGAGGGCATCGTCGCCGGCATCCACGCGGTCGTCCACGCTCGCCTGGCGACGGGAGTAAACGAGGGCTTCCGCGAGCTGCTTCCCGAGTTCATGTACTTCGCGGTGCTGCCGTACTTCGGCTCGGACGTTGCCGAGCAGGAGATGCAGGCGGCTAAAGCCTGAGGCTTAGAGCCTGATCAGGTTCGCCGCCTCGATCCCGCGGGTGACGCCGCGGAAGTCGACCACGAGCGAAGCAGTCGACACCACGTCCTCGTAGTCGAGACCGGGGTGGGCGGTGACGATGGCAACAAGGTCTGCGCTGGAGAGCCCCTCGGCCAGGTCGACCGAGTCGAGGCTGAGGTCGGCGAGGTGAGGAACGTGCGGGTCGTGGTAGCGGACGTCGCCGCCGAGCTCGACCAGGCGCTTGGCGATCGTCAGCGCCGGCGACTCGCGGACGTCGCCGACGCCGGCCTTGTAGCTGACGCCGAGGAGGAGGATCTTCGACCCCTTGACCGGCTTGCGGGCCTCGTTGAGGGCCCGCGCGATCCGCTCTACGCAGAAGGCCGGCTGGGCCTGGTTCACCTTGCCCGCGAGCTCGATGAACTCTGGGTAGAAGTCGTGCTCGCGCGCCTTGAAGGCGAGGTAGAACGGGTCGACCGGCAGGCAGTGTCCGCCCATCCCGGGGCCGGGGTCGAAGCGCATGAAGCCGAACGGCTTGGTCGAAGCCGCGTCGACCACCTCCCAGACGTCGATCCCAAGCCGGTCGCAGAGCTGCGCGAGCTCGTTGACGAGGGCGATGTTGACCGAGCGGAAGATGTTCTCGAGGAGCTTCGAGAGCTCCGCCGCCTCCGGCGTGCTCAGGACGACGACCTCGTCACAGATCCGCGAGTAGAGAGCCTCGCCGCGCTTTGTGCACGCCGGTGTGAGGCCGCCGACGAGCTTCGGCGTGGTCCGCACCGTGTAATCGGTGCGGCCGGGGTCGATCCGCTCCGGCGAGAAGACGAGGTGGAAGTCGCGACCGGCGGAGAGGCCCGACTCCTCGAGGATCGGCAGCAGACGCTCGCGGGTGGTGCCGGGGTAGGTGGTCGACTCGAGCACGACCAGTTGCTCTGGCTGAAGCACGCTGGCCAGCGCCGTTGCCGATTCGAGCATGTAGGTGAGGTCGGGGTCCCGAGAGCTGGTCAGCGGCGTGGGGACGCAGATGACGATCGCTTCGCAGGACGCCAGATCGGCGTGGTTGGAGGTCGCCCGCAGGCGGTCCCGCAGGGGCGTGAGCGTCGCGTCGGGGATGTCCTCGACGTGACTGACTCCGGCGTTCAAGCCCTCGACCTTGCGCGGGTCGGTGTCGAGCCCGACGACCTCGTCTCCGGCCTCGGCAAAGGCGACGGCGAGCGGCAGGCCGACGTATCCGAGGCCGACTATCCCGATCTTCATTTCCGCAGTGTAGGCGTAGCGGAGGCCCGGTTGGACGTTATGGAGCGAGCTGGGAGATCGGACGCGGACGCGGTTGGACAGCCCGCTTCGGCTGCCCTACGCTGACTGCATGGATTCGTCATCGACTTCGAATCCAGAACGCCTACCGAGCGGACGTCACGGCCTGCCGCGCGCATACGTGGTTCGCTCCCAGCGCGAGCGGCTGCTGGAGGCAATGGTGCGGGTTGCCGCGGCCAAGGGATACGAGGCGACCACGGTCACCGACGTGATCGAGGTCGCCGGCGTCTCGCGGGCCACCTTCTACGAGATGTTCGACGACAAGTCGGCTTGCTTCCTCGAGGCCTACGACGCCGTGATCGACGTCCTCGTCGCCCACGTCACCAGCGCTTTCGAGTCGGCTGCCGGCGAGCCCTGGCCCGAGCGAATCGCCGCCGGCCTGGGCGCCCTGGTCGAGCTACTCGCCGCCGAGGCTGACATCGCACGAATGGCGATGGTCGAGGTGACAGCCGCCGGCGACGACGCCCGGGCCCGCTACCGCGCCGCCCTCGCCCGCTTCACCCCTTTCCTCGAAGAAGGGCGCGAGTACTCCAGCCAGAGCGAGGAGCTGCCACTCGACACAGCCCGCTTCGCAATCGGCGGCGCGACCTCAATGATCTTCGACGAGATCCGCGCCGGTCGCGGCCCCGAGTTGCAGCGGATCCTTCCCGACCTCGTCTTCGCCGTGCTGATGCCCTACCTCGGCCCCGAGGAGGCGGACGACGAGATGCGCCGGGTGACCAAATAAGCGCCGCCTCCTCTGCTCTCGCGCGGCCGCACTGATTGATCACCGGAGATCTTGCGGCCGCGCTTCCGCGTCCGGGGGCGGCTTGGCCTAGAACTCGCCGTGGCGGCCGGCGCCGTCGGCGAATTTCTTGGCGCCGCGGACGGCGACGTCGAGGACCTCGTTGCCGAGGCGGCGCTCCAGGTCGAGGCCGTCGGCGAGCGGCTGGCCGAAGCCTTCGATCGCACCGCGGCGATCGGCGAGCATGGTCTCCTGCGGGAAGCTGGCTATGCGCTCGGCGAGCTCAAGAGCCCGCTCGAGGTGCTTGCCGGGAGCGACCACCTCGTTGACGAGGCCGATCCGGTGCGCCTCCTCCATCTCCACGGGGCGACCGGTGAGGATCAGCTCCAGGGCCCGGCCCATGCCGACGATGCGGGGCAGGCGCTGGGTGCCGCCGTCGAGGAGAGGCACGCCCCAACGGCGCTCGAAGAGGCCGAAGGTCGATTGCGGCGTGGCGATGCGCAGATCGCACCAGAGCGCCAGCTCCACTCCACCGGCGAGGCACCAGCCGTCAACCGCGGCAATCGCTGGCTTGGAGGGCGTCAGGCGGGTCGGGCCCATCGGTCCGCTGGGGTGGGTGACGTCGAGGTTCATCGCCTTCAGGTCGGCCCCGGCGCAGAAGGCGACACCACCGGCGCCGGTGAGGATCAGGACGCGTGCCCCCTCGTCGGCCTCGAAATCGCGCAGGCCCTGGCGGAACAGCTCGGCCGCGGCGGCGTCGATCGCGTTGCGGCGCTCGGGCCGATCGATGGTGAGCACAGCCGCTGCCCCAACCCGCTCGTAGCGAAGCTCCCCGCTCATCGGGCACAGGGTATGGGAGTGGGCGGGCTAGTTGTTGGACTCACTCACGGGGCACCAACAACGCCCGACTCCCGGCACTGCGTCCCGGCACGCTGGTCGACGAGGGCAGGAGCTCGACGACCAAGTTCAACATAGGAATCTCCCCAGACAGATAAGCGTTGTCCGGGGGTGTCGGGTGTGCGGTTGGCAGCGCGCCAACGCACAAAAAATGCGACTGGCGGTGGCGCTCGTTTGCCTGCCGTGTGCGTAGCCTTCGCACACCGAAGCTCGTCACGCTACCTTCGAGACGCCATCCGCTTGGCTTCCGCGGACACCGCCTCTCCCAGTCGCAAAGCGAACTTAGCGCGCCCCTCTCCCCGGCACCAGGGGGGCAACGAATACGTTCCCGCAAAATCCGGAAAATGCCCTGTCCGGGAGCGCGTATACGGTCGCGCTGGATGACCGGCGGGCTCGAGGCGTCCCGGAGGAGGGCGCGGCGCAATGTGGTGCTGACGGCAGCGATCGCCGGGCTCGGCGGGTTGCTCTTCGGCTACGACACCGGCGTCATCGCCGGGGCGCTGCTCTTCATCAAGACCGACTTCGGCCTCAGCAGCTTCGCCCAGGGCTTGGTGGTTGCCGCCGTGCCGATCGGGGCCGTGGTCGGGGCGGGAATCGCCGGGCCGGCGGCCGATCGCTACGGACGGCGCTCGATGATCCTGCTCGCGGCCGCTGTCTTCATCGTCGGCGCTCTCGCCAGTGCCGCGGCGCCGGGAGTCGAGATCCTGGTTATCGCCCGCATCGTGATCGGAGTCGCGATCGGCCTCGCCTCCGCCGCCTCCCCCGTCTATATCTCCGAGGTCGCTCCGCCGGAGAGCCGCGGGCGGCTGGTCAGCTTCTTCCAGCTCGCGGTCACGATCGGCATCCTCGTTGCCTATCTGGTCGGCCTCGCCTTCGACCACGTCGAAGGCTGGCGCTGGATGCTTGGGCTCGGCTGCGTCCCGGCGCTGGCGCTGGCGATCGGCATGGTGCGGATGCCACAGAGCCCACGCTGGCTGGTGATGAGCGGCGACGACTTTGCCGCGCGGGCGACGCTGGCGAAGATCCGCGTCGACGACCCCGACACGATCGATCGCGAGCTGGACGAGATCAAGGGCAGCCTTGACGAGAAGCCCGGCGCCTGGAGCGAGCTGTTGCAGCCGGTCGTCAAAGCCGCGCTGGTGGTCGGGGTCGGGCTGGCGATCCTGCAGCAGGTCACCGGCATCAACACGGTCATCTACTACGCCCCGACGATCGTCGAATTCACCGGGGTCGACTCCTCAGCGGGATCGATCCTGGCCGCGGTCGGGGTCGGCATCATCAACGTGGGCATGACGGTCGTGGCGCTGCGGCTGCTCGACCGGACTGGGCGGCGAACGCTGCTGTTCGTCGGCGTCTCCGGCATGTCGATCTCGCTCTTTGCCCTCGGCGGCGCCTTCGTCGGCGGTGGCGGCAGCACGCTCTCCTCGGTCGTGGCGATCGTCAGCCTGATGACCTACGTCGCCTCCTTCGCGATCAGCCTCGGGCCGATCTTCTGGCTGCTCAACGCCGAGATCTACCCACTCAGCGTTCGCAGCAAGGCAGCCGGGGTGGGGACGATGGCCAACTGGACCTTCAACTTCATCGTCTCGCTCACCTTCCTGCTGCTGATCGAAGCGCTCGGCCGCCCGGGCGCCTTCTGGTTCTACGGCGGGATCGGCATCCTCACCTTGATCTTCTGCTGGAAGCTGGTGCCCGAGACAAAAGGCAAGCGGCTCGAGGACATCCAGGCGATCTTCCAGGCGAGGGCAAAGCAGCAGGGCGGCTAACCTCCGCCGCGTGCGCGTAGACGAGATCATCGCCGCCAATGGACCGGCCTTCTCGGTCGAGCTCTTCCCGCCGAAGACGGCGGAGGCGACCGCTGCGCTGTTCGACACCGCCCGCTCTCTGCGGGAGCTCGACCCCGACTTCGTCTCTGTCACCTACGGGGCCGGCGGGTCGACCCGGGAGGGGACGGTCGAGATCACCCGGACCCTCAAGGAGGATCTGGGATTCGAGACGATGGCGCACCTCAGCTGCGTCGGCGAGACGCGCGAGGGCCTAGCGGCGACGCTCGACCGGATCGCCGAGGCGGGGATCGAGAACGTCTTCGCGCTGCGCGGCGACCCGCCTCGGGGACAGGAGGACTTCGTCCAGCCAGAGGGGGGCCTGGGGAGCGCGGCTGAGCTGACGGCCTTCATCGCCGACGGATGGGACTTCACGGTCGGCGCCGCCTGCTTCCCGGAGGTCCACCCGGAGGCACCCGACCTCGAGACCGATCTCGCCTACCTGAAGACGAAGGTCGAGGCCGGAGCCTCGTTCCTGATCACCCAGCTCTTCTTCGACAACCAGGTCTACTTCGATTTCGTCGCCGCGGCGCGGGCGGCCGGGATCGAGGTGCCGATCCTCGCCGGGGTGATCCCAGTGGCGAGCTTCGCGCAAACCAAGCGGATCTGCGACCTCTGCGACGCCTCGATCCCAAACCGGCTCGAGGTGGCCTTTCGCGCCGCCGAAGGCGACGAGCGGGCCGAGTTCGAGCTGGGCGTCGCCTACGCCGCCCAGCAGTGCTCGGAGCTGCTGGTGGCGGGCGCTCCCGGCATCCATTTCTATGCGCTGAACCGGGCGCCGGCGACTCGGGCGGTGCTGGGCGCGTTGCGCGCCGCCCGCCCCTGGGAGCGACGGCGAGACGACACGGGCGACCTGGCAAAGTCTCTCTGACTAAAATGGCTCGGCTTCGATGACGAATCGCAGGGAGGAAGAGAGAGAGCGGCTCCGCCAAGCGCGGCAGGAACGCGAGAAGAAACAGGCCTCGTCCGAGCGCCGGCGCCTGATGGTGGGCTACGGCGTGGCCGGCGTGATCGGCCTGCTGGTGCTGGCCGGCATCGCCGTCGCCGTCACCTCCTCGGTCGGCAAGAACGATGGCGGAGAAGCTCACATCGACGTGGGCACCGGCGAAACCAACGGCATCCAGCCCGACAAGCGATCCGGGCCCGAGCCCGCCGCGGTCAAAGTCACCGACCTCGAGAAGGCGGCGAAGATGGCCGACTGCGACCTGCGGCTCGAGCTCAGGGATGAGGGCAAGACCCACATCCCGGTGACGGCGACGGGGCCGGTGTACGGGACGAACCCGCCAACTTCCGGCAACCACGCCGAACCTCCCTACCAGCAGGCCGACGGCGCCTACGGCGAAACGCCGAAGGAAACCACCGTCGTCCACTCGCTCGAGCACGGTCGGCTGGCGATCCAGTACAGCCCCGACCTTCCCGGGGGTGACCAGGAAGAGCTGATCGGTCTCTACGAGACGATGTGGGGCGGGACGCTGCTTTTCCCGAACGACAAGATGCCCTACGCGGTGGCAGCGACGACCTGGACGAACCTGCTCGGCTGCAACGAGTACAAGGGCGCGATCACGCTCGACGCGATCCGCGCCTTCGCCAAAGAGACCTGGGGCAAATACGGCGGCGAGCCCGTCAACACGTTCAACCCAGCGGCGCCCACCCCGCTGGAACCGATCGTCAACTAGTCCTGTAGGCCGGGAAGAAGTCGCCGGCATCGCGGCCGGCTGAGAGGCGCGCGTAGGCGGCCGGGTCGCAGACGACCTCCGAGGTGTGCCACCGCTGCTCGCGATTGGCGAAGCCGCGCTTGAACTCCTCCAGCCTGTCGCCGGGAGAGATGCCGCCACCGAGGTTCAGCGGCAGGCCTTGCTCAGCCGCGAGCTCGACCAGTGCAGCAACCACGTTCTTCATCGGCGAGTCGCGCAGGTGGGAGTCGGCGCTGCCGCTGAGGTAGTAGTGGAGGAAGCCATCGCTGCTGGCGGCGATCGAGGCGGCCGCCACCTCGCCGCCGGGGGCACGGGCAAGGGCAAGCCAGGTGCGATCGGATTCGAGGATGCGGTCGAAGTAGGTGGCGGCGAAGAAGTAGCGCTCCGCCGCCTCGGTGCGCCGCATCGTCTGCTCGTAGGCAGCGAGGAAGCCGGCCCGGTCGGCGGCGGCCGCCTCGGGGCCGGGGACGATGCTGAGCTCGTAACCGCGGCGCAGGTTCTTGTTGATCTGGTTGCGATCGCTGGGCCGGCTCTTCGCCGGCAGCTTCGGGTCGGCGATCTGGACGATGTTGCGCTCAGTCGCGCCGACGAGTGGCGGGTCGCCGAGCGAGTGGCGCAGGAAGGCGGTGACCATGCCCGCGCCCGAGAAGTCCACCTGGCTCGGATCGAGCCGCGCATCCGACATTGACCGCGCCCCAGTGGGGTCAATGTCGGATGCGCGAAAGGAGGTGGCGATGCCGGGGTAGCCGTAGGGGGAGATCGCGTCGCGCTCGGGACCGTTGCCAATCGGGCGCACTATCAGCGGCGCCAGCAGCTCAGCCTCCCCGGCCTCGATGCGCAGGGTGTGGGTAACGCCTTCGGCGTCGAGGAACGGGCGCGAGCGGAAGAACTCGGCACTTGCCGCGGCCTCCCCGCGGTCCTCGATCAGCTCGGCCCTGCCGGTCGACTCGCTCACCGGAGAAGGTCGGCCGCCGCGGCACGGAACTCGTCGGGGAGGACGCCCCAGATCTCACAGTCGTCGGCGGGCGCATCCTCGCGTCGCAGGTGGGCGCGCAGCGTCCCCTCGTGCTTCCAGCCGAGGCCGGCCACCGTCTTCTTGGCGACCTCGTTGCGCGCCGGGATGCGGCCATATACCCGGTGGGCGCCGAACTTGTCGAAGGCCTTGGCAAGCGTCAGCGCCTCGGCGCGGCGGCCGACTCCCTTGCCACGGACGTCGTCGCCGAGCAGCGCCCCCAGCTCCGGCGCGGTCTGACGGAAGAGCCCGTAGAGCGCGGTGAAGCCGACCGGTTCCCCGTAGCCCTCGACGACGATCGCGTACTTGCGGTCCTCGCCCGAGTCGTCCATCGCGCGCCCGACCCACGCTTCTGCCTCCTCCATCGAGAACCCGTCGCGCTGCTCCATCAGCGAAGCGGTCGCCTCGGGGTTGTTGAACCAGCGGTGGACCGCGGCTGCATCACCGGGCTCAAACGCTCGCAGGCTGACTTTCGGATTCTCGGCCACGAATTGAACCCTAACCTCGGCGGAGCCCTCTAATCCGGCGCGAGGCCATGGCCTGTGATCAGGAGCCAGGCGGTCTTGAGCAGGATGCGGCCGTCGAGGCAAGCGCCGCGGCGATCGACGTACTCGACGTCGAGCTCGATCCGCTCCTCCCAAGGGATGCCGGCCCGGCCCTGGACCTGGGCCAAGCCGGTGATCCCGGGGTGGACCTCGTGGCGGCGGTGCTGGCGCGGCGTGTAGTCCTTCACCTGCGAGGGGATGGTGGGGCGTGGCCCGACGATCGCCATCTCGCCGCGGAGGACGTTGACCAGGTTGGGGATCTCGTCGAGCGAGGTCCGGCGCAGGACCCGGCCGGCGCCGGTAACGCGCGGGTCCTCGCGGGTGACGACGGTTCCCACTCCAACCGGGTCCGAGCCCTCGACCATCGTGCGCAGCTTCAGCATCTCGAACTCCTCGCCGGCGAGGCCGACACGGCGCTGGCGGTAAAGCACCGGCCCGCGGCTGCCCAACTTGATCGCGACCGCCGCGATCAGCAATACGGGCGATAGAAGGAGCAGCGCGAGGGTCGCGATCAGGATGTCGAAGGCGCGGGGCATCGCTAGCGCGTCCCAGGTGCCTTGTCCCACTTCGCTGGAGGCCCTTGGCGCATGCGGTCCCAAAGGCCGGCGGCGATCGAGAGCGTGGTCATCGCGTAGTAGCGAGCGATCCGGAACGGGGCGACGCGGAACTGGCCGCCGAGGATCGACGCCGCGATCAGCGCCAACTGGATTCCGTAGGCGACGACGTAGACCCAGCCCTGGTCGAGCAGGGCGAGGTTGGTGAGAAAGGCGATCAGATGCAGGAAGGGCGTGAGGTAGCGCAAGAGCCTGTGCGAGGCGAGCTCGAAGGCATAGAGCGGCGTGTAGCCGCGCGGGGAGAGCATGCGCTCGCCGACGACGATGTCCCAGAGCCCGACCATCATCCGCCGTTTGCGGGCGAACTCGCCCTCCAAGGTCGGCACCATCTTCTCCTCGGCTCGGGCCCAGGGGACGTAGAGGGAGCGCTTGCCTCGCTTCGCCAGCTGGAAGGGGAACGAGAGGTCATGGCTGCTCGAGGGGGCAAGGGGGAGGTAGGCGCCGGCGCGCACGGCGTAGATCGCGCCGTTGCCGGCGGTGACGCCGGCAAGCCCGGACTCCATTTCCCGCACCTTCATCTCGTAGTGCCAGTAGGACCCCTCGAGGTTGTCCCCGGCGGGGTCGACGAACCGCACCTGGCCGCAGGCGTAGCCGATCGCCGGGTCGGCAAAGGGCTCGATCAGGTGGCGCAGGGCGTCCGGCTGCCAAAGGCTGTTCGCGTCGGAGAAGGCGAGGATCTCTCCGGAGGCCCTCTCCGCGGCGGCGTTCTGGGCGGCGATCTTGCCGCCGCGCGGCAGCTCGAGCACGAGGTCGGCGCCGGCAGCTCGCGCGCGCTCGGCCGTCGCGTCGGTTGAGCCATCGGAGGCGATGATCAGCTCGAGCCGCTCGCGCGGATAGTCGAGCGCGAGGGCGTTGGCGACCTTTGCCTCGATCACCTCCTCCTCGTCGTAGGCGGCGACGATCACCGAGACCTTCGGCAGCTCCTCCCAGGTGCCGGGGTCGAGCGTCGGGCGGCGGCGCAGGGAGAGCAGCGCCCGCAACACGAGCGGGTAGCCGAGGTGCGTGTAGACGATCGACCCAGCGCTGAGCCAGAAGAGGATCGCGATCGCGGTCATCTCCTGGACTCCAGCAGCTCCTCGTAGAGCGCGAGCGTCTGGGTGGCGACGGCCTCCCAGGAGTAGGGGCCCATAGCTGCCTGGCGGGCGGCTTCCGCGAGGCGCTCGCGCGCGTCCGAATCGGCGGCCAGCTCCCCCAGCGCCAGTGCGAGGCCACCCGGATCTTCGGGCGCCACCAGCCGGGCCGCGCCGGTAGCGGCCACCTCCGGGAAGCCGCCCACGGCGCTGAGCACCATCGGCTTGCCGAAGGCGAGGCCGGTGTAGAGGACGCCGGAGTGCTCGACGTCGCGGTAGGGAAGGGCGACGATGTCGGCGCGGCGGAAGATCGCCGGAATCTCGGCGTCGTCGACGAAGCGGGTGACGAAGCGGACCCGGCCTGGGCTCTCGGCGGCGAGACGGCGAAGCGGCTCCGGGTCCATGCGCGGATTGCCGACGATCCACAGCTCGGCGCCGCGGACCTCCCGGAAGGCTTCGATCAGAGTGTCGATTCCCTTATAGGGACGCAGCAGGCCGAAGAAGAGAATCACCGGTCCCTCGGCGCCCTCCAGCTCGGGCGCAAGCGGCTTCTCCCGGGGGAGGCGGGTGAGGTAGTCGAAGGCGCCGTGGGGGATGACGCGAACGCGCGCCGGGTCGATACCAACCTCTCCCCGAAGCCGCGCAGCGCCGTGCTCGGAGTGAGCGATGACCGCGTCCATGCGGCCGAACATCCCGCGCGCCGCCGCCAGATCACGGCGGCTCGGCTGCGGCGGCAGCACGTAGTGGGCGGTGATCGCCCGAGGCCGGTGCGAAGGCAGCAGGCGCGCGTCGAGCGCAGGCATCGTCAGCCACTGGTAGTGGAGGACGTCCGCATCGACCGCCCGGCGGAGGCGCAGCATGTCGGACAGGTGCTCGGCGGCCTTGAGAGCCCGGCGAGCCGGGGCATCGAGGCCGCGGGCTGCAGCGCGGCGATAGAAGCACTCGCGCACGCGGTAGCCCTCGGCAGGGGGCACCGGCCCGTAGAGGAACCGGCTGGTCAGCAGCTCCACCTCGGCACCGCCATGAGCAAGCGCCGCGGCGAGGGCACGGTCGTACGGCGGCGTAAAGGCCGAGGGGTCGACTAGCTGAACCTTCATCGGCGCGATTATGGTGACCCGCTTGGCACCAACGCTCTCCTACTGCGTCGTGAACACGAACGGCCGCGAGTACCTGCTCGCTTGCCTCGACGCGATCGAGCGCACGCACCCGGCCGGAGTCGAGCGCGAGATCCTCGTTCTCGACAATGCCTCCGACGACGGCTCAGCCGCGGCGGTTCGCGCGCGGGGCGGGGACGTTCGCCTGATCGCGCTGGAGCGCCGGACGGGCAAGGCCGAGAACGACTCGACCCTGATGCGCGAGGCGCGCGGCCGCTACTGCCTGCTGCTGAACGAGGACTCCGAGCTGCGGCGCGGCGCGGCGGAGGCCCTGGTCGCGGCGCTGGAGGCCGATCCGCGAGCGGTGGCGGCCGGGGCTCAGCTGCTCGACTCCGGCGGAAAGCCGGTGCCCTGCGCCTGGCGCTTTCCCGGCGTCGGCACCGCCTTCGCCGGCGCGCTCTTCCTGCACCGCCGGCTTACCGTGCAGAGCAAGGGCGAGGAGACCCGCCGAGTCGACTGGGCGCAGTCGAGCGCCCTGCTGGTCCGGCGCGAGGCGGCGGCCGAGGTCGGCTACATGGATCCGGCTTTCTTCGTCTACTACGACGAGTGCGACTTCGCCAAGCGGCTCGCGGAGGCTGGCTGGCACAGCCTCTTCGTCCCCACCGCCGAAGCCATCCATCACGACCAGCTCTCCACCGACCTCGCCAAAGGCCTCCCCCGCATCGTCGAATTCCACCGCAATCGAGATCTCTACATGCGCAAGCACCACGCCCGGGTCGCCGCCCTGGCGGTCCGCATCCTCACCGCCTGGTCCTACGCGCTCCGCGCCCTCGGCGCGACCGTCATGCCCAACCAACCCGCAAGGATCTACCGAGCCCATGCCCGGCAGGCGCTATTTCCGTGGCGCGGTACCAGCATCGCCGACATCGCCGGCACTTGAGGTCGTATTTCTTTCCGCTATGCGACGGAAACTGCGACCGCAACCTTTGGGGTGATCCCCGCGACCCTTGCGGTCGCACTTTCATTCGGAATGCGGCGGAAACTACGACCGCTGCTGCTAGAGGCGGGCGTCCTCGTCCCTTAGCTCTGCCTCGGCGGCCTCGGGGATGCGGCCGTCGACGGCGGGCGGGGCGGGGCGGAATGTCCGCAGGCGGCGGACGAGGTCAACCGGGTGTCGGAGCTGGGCGAGCCACACCCGCTCGCCGGGAGTAAAGAAGCCGATCGCGAGCAGGGCGAGTGGGTAGGCGAGCCAAAGGGCGATTCGGGCGAGCAGGCCGACGAAGCCCTCGGTCGGCAGCAGCAGCTCGCCCGCGGCGACGAGCGCGGCCGAAACCAGGACGACTCTCACCAGCCGGCCCCATTCGTAGGGCACCGGGAAGAGGCGTTGGGTGAAGCCGTACATCAGCGCCAGCACGACGACGTAGGAGGCGACGAGGGCGAGGCCGGCGCCGACGATGCCGAACGGCGGAACTAGAACGAGGTTGAGGGCGACGTTGGTGACGAGGGCCGCGCCCGTCGCGGGAAAGTTGAACTCGGTGCGGCCGGTGCGGCCGAGAATCACGACCAGCACCATGTAGAGGGCGTAGAGGGTGACTCCGGCCGCGATCAGGCCGATCGGTTCGTAGGCGTCGAAGAACTTGGGCGCCGCCAGCGCGCGCACGATCCAGCGCGAGAGCAGCCACATGCCGGAGACGACAAAGGCGCCGCCGACCACGAACCAGGTGACCACCGCGGCGTAGGCGCGGCGGGCGTCGTCGTCGTCGCGGATCGAATAGGCCAGCGGTGGCCAGGCAAGCTGGAAGCCGCGCACCAGGACGTTGACCGCCTGGGCGAACTTGACGGCTAGCGAGTAGAGGCCCGCCTCGGCGAGGCCGAGGGTGCGGACGATGATGATGCGGTCGACGAAGTTGAGCGCGTAGAGCGAGAGCTCGGCCGGCATCGTCGGGGTGCCGAAGCGCAGCATCCGCCGCAACAGCTTGCCGTCGATCCAGAGCGAGAGGCGGCGCCGGTGGTAAACGATGAGACCGAGCACGAAGACGGCGCCGCTGACGTAGCTGCCGAGCAGCAGGCCGCGAGCGCCCTCGTCGGCACCGACAACCAAGACGACGGTGAGGCCGATCGCCGCCGCCACGTTGAGCATCGTTGTGACGAAAAAGGCACGGGCGCGCTCCTCGAGGCGGAAGATCGTCAGCAGGTACTCGTGCAGGGTCAGCACCCAGAGGCCCGCGATCGAGATCCGGGCGAGGTCCGCGGCTTCCCCCGGCCAGGCAACTGCCTCGCCGGGGGAGAGGCCGGCCGGTTGTGGGAGCAGCGCTTCGGAGATCGGCCCGGCGAAGGGCAGGGCGATCAGCGCCGCGACGGTGGAGAACCAGAAGAGCGCCGCGAAGGAAGTCGAGAGGACCCGGTCGGGATCCTCTCCGTCCTTGTAGTAGAAGCGCAGCAGCGCCTCGATCACGCCGAACCGAACGACGATGCTGGCCGAGACGACCGCGGCGAACATCACCTCGGCGGCGCCGTAATCGGCGGGCGTCAGGGAGCGCGTGTAGAGCGGCAGCAGCGCGACCGCGATCAGCTTCGAGAGGATGCTCGCCGCCGTGTAGGCGGCGCCAGTCGTCGCTAGGCGACGGAGATATCCGGACACGACTCGACCCTACGTCGATCGGCAGCGGCGAAAGAAACGCCGAGGGCAAGGAGGACCCAGGTAATGGGGTCCTCGAAGAACCCCGCGTAGGCCATCGTGTGGACCAGGAGGGCGACGAAAGTCGCCAGCACAGCAGCTCGAGCGACGGATAGGCGGCGGGCCAACCCACCAGCCATGGTCCACAGGGCTGCCAGGACCAGAGCTGTGTAGAGCGCGAGGCCGAGGAGGCCTTGCTCGGCAGCAATGGTGATCGGCTCCGTGTGGGAGACGGAGACCGGGACCTCGCGGGTCCTCACGTGCTGGCGGTAGGCCTTGGGGAAGCTGCCCGAGCCGTAGCCGTAGACAGGACGCTGGGCGAAAAGATGGATGCCGCCGGAGACCAGGTTGGCCCGCCCGCTGGTGTCGATGTTGATCCGGTCAGTGCTGATCTTCTCCGCGCCGCCTGCAAGCAGGACCACAAGGACACCGGCGAGCGCGAGGCCCGCGGTGGCGACGAGCGTCCAGCGCAGGCTCCACTTCAAAGCCGCCAGCACCGCCAGGCCCGCTAGCAGCGCCACGAAGCTCGACTGCGAGAAGGTCGGGACCAGGCCGATCCAGACGACGGCAACGAGAGTCGTAAGGAGCGCGAGATCCCGCCGCTCGCGAGCCCACATCAGCGCTGACATCGCCAAGACAGCGACTAGCGCCAGATAGCGCCCGTAGATGTTCGGGTCCCAGAACACCGAGTTCACCCTGAAGTAGGTGTGGAATTCGTTCGATCGGATCACCTGGTCGTTCCAGAACAGGCTGCGGCTAAGCCACTCCACCGATCCGATCAGGACGAAGCAGACCGCCTCGACCCCTACGACCCATAGGACAAGTGTCAGAAGCTTCCGATCCCAACTGACGTCCCGCAACAGCCCATAAACCAGACTGAACGGCACGAAGAAGAAGCACACGTCCTGAAGCCCTTTGGAGAAGTCCTCGGAGTAGAGGACCTGAAGCGCATACAGCGCAACAAACGCAGCAAGGAGGCGAGGGACCCAGGCGGTAGGGCCGGCGGGTCCTGTCACCGCTGAGGTTGCACGCCAGTCCCTCGCGGCGGTTGCCAAGACCCCGCCCGCGATCACCAGGTACAGCGGGATCAGAAGGTTGGCCGTGTCTCCGCCAGCATGAAGGGGCACGCGGAATGGCAGCGCGGCGACGATGGCAAGGGGGAGCAGCATCGGCCAACGGCGAAAGATGAATGCAAGAGCCGCCGAGGCCGCCAGCGCCAGCGCGCCGAGCGCGACCATGCGGCCGGTGCTGTCGCGCAGGTCGGCGATCGCTCGCGAGTCCCACTGGTCGCCGAGGATCAGGGTTGGGAAGAGGGCCAAGGCGATCAGCAGCAGGATCGCGCGGGGGCGGCCTGGCCGCAGCAGGATCGCTCCGGCTGCCGCACCGGCGGCGATCAGGACCCCCGCCCCGGCGAGGAGCTCGCTCAACCTTCGCTCCCGTCGACCCCAAGGCACGGCCCAGCCGGTCGCCGCTTGGCCTCGTGCAGGCGGATAGCTCCCGGCGGCACCAGGATGCGATCCTGGCCGAGCAGCTTGACCCGCAGCTTGTAGCGGCCCGGGGGAGCGATGCCGTCGTTACGTTCACGGCCGTCCCAGTAGTAGGTGAAGAAGTGGTAGCGCTTGAGGTACTGGTCGCGGGCCAGCGTGATGACCAGCTTGCCGCCGGGCTTCACCACCTGGACCGTGGCATGGTCGGTCTGGGTGACCCGAAAGCGAATCCGCTCGCGATCGAAGCGGCAATCGTGGTTGGGAGTGAAGGGTCGGACGACCTCCCGAGCTTCTCCCGGTTGCGGGGCCCTTTTCGGAACGGCAACGAAGGAAACCTTGTCCAGCACCAACGGGTCGCGCTTCAAGCGCTGCGAATAGGCGAAGGCGGCGACCGTGGCGAGGACTAGGAGGGCGAAGACCAGGCCGGCCCAGGCCTTAGAGCCCATCCGGGCTCTCAGCCTTCGGTCGAGGCATTGTCCTCGCCGACGATCACCGAGACCGGTGCGCCACCGGAGACGGCGGCGATGTCGTCGGTCATCGGTCGCGATTCGGAGATCCCCAGCGCGGCGGCGACGCGGCGTGCCTCGGGAGCATGACCCGATTCGAACATGACGACGCTGTCGGTGAAGCTGGTGCTGCTGTTGGTGACCGCGCCGAGCTGGAAGCCCTTGCGCTCGACCTTGTCGCCGTAGGTGGCGGCAAGGCCGGCCACGGCGGTCCCGTTCAGCACCGTCACCTCGATTTCTGCCGGCTTCACCCGGGTCGCGGCCTTGCCTTGCCCGCGCTTGCCGTCGGCGTTATCGGAGCCCTGGGTCGCGAGGTAGATGGCGCCGCCGGCGACCGCGATCAGAACGACGAAGACGGCCACGAGGTAGCGTGGTTCGGCGAGACGGGAGCCGAAGCCCGAGAAGGCTCCCTTGAGCCGCTGGGCGCGAGTCTGCTCCGGCAGGCCGGCCTCACGGCGCTGGCGACGCTCCTGCCGCTCCTCCAACGCTGCCTGCTCGGCGGTGCGCGCCTCCTCGAGCGCGCGCAGCTCCTCAGCCCGTTTCGCCGCGACCGCCGAGGTCGCCTCCTTGCGCTCGTTGTCGCGCTCGGGGGCCGAGCCAGCCCACTCGCGCAGGCGCCGGATGTCCCGACCCTGAGAGAAGGCAAGCATCGCGAGCAGGGCAAGCCCGAGAAACGCAGCCAAGCCTGCAAAGGCACCGATTTCCTTGATCAACTCCAAGTGGCTGCGAGAGGCTACTCGTCGTAAGCGACCGCCGCCGCGTCCCCGCCCGGTGCGGTGATCATCTCGACGACTCGCTGCGCCAGGTTAACCTCGTCTCCGGCCAGCACCAGGTCCTCGAGCGAGTTGAGCGTCGCTTCGACCCAGTCGGCATCGAGCGGCGCTTCCCGCACGGCGCGGCGGATCCGCTTCGCCGCGGTCGGCTGCTCACTCTCGGCCATGCCAAACAGTTCCTCGTGCAGCTTCTCGCCGGGCCGCGGCTTGGTGAACTCGACCGCGATGTCGGCTTCCGGCTCATAGCCCGCAAGCCGGATCATGTTGTGGGCGAGGTCCACGATCCGCACCGGCTCCCCCATGTCGAGGACGAAGACCTCGCCCTTGCCGGCACCGATGTCGCCGGCGCGGATCACCAGCTGAACGGCCTCGGGGATCGTCATGAAGTAGCGCGTCATCTCGGGGTGGGTGACGGTCACCGGGCCGCCGCGCTCGATCTGGCCGCGGAAGATCGGCACGACGCTGCCCGAGGAGGCGAGCACGTTGCCGAAGCGGACACTGGCGAAGCGAGTGCCAGGGTGCTTGCTTCCCGCCGACTCGACGATCCACTCGGCCATCGCCTTGGAGGCGCCCATCACGGTTTTCGGGTTGACCGCCTTGTCGGTAGAGACCAGGACGAAGCGCTCGACGTCGGAGGCGGCGGCTGCCTCGGCGGTGATCCGCGTCGCGATCGCGTTGTTGCGGACGGCCTCCAGCGGGTTGGCCTCCATCAACGGCACGTGCTTGTAGGCGGCGGCGTGGAAGACCACGCTGGGCTTGAAGCGCTGCATCGTCTCCAGCATCCGGTGCGGCTCCTTGCAGTCGGCGAGAACCGACTCGACGCTGGTGAAGTGCCGCTCCTCGACCATCTCGCGATCGATCTCGAAGAGGTTGTCCTCGGCGTGGTCGAGCATCACCAGCAAGCGCGGCCCGACGCGGGCGATCTGCCGGCAGAGCTCGGATCCGATCGAGCCGCCGGCACCGGTGACGAGGACGATGCGGTCGCGTAGGTAAGCGCCGACGCGGTCGAGCTCGAAGACGATCGGGTCGCGACCGAGCACGTCCTCGACCTGGACGTCGCGGAGCTGCTTGTTGAGCTGGACGCCGCCGCGCAGCAGCTCGAAGACGGTTGGCAGCGTGCGCACCCGGATCTCGCGCTCGCGGCAGGCCGCGACGACCTGGGCGCGGAGGGTCCCCGGCGCGGAGGGGATCGCGATCACGACCTCGTCGGGCTGGGTCTCGTCGAGGATCGTCGCGATCTTCTTGGTCGAGCCCAGCACCTTGAGGCCGAGCATCCGCATGCCTCGCTTGCGCGGGTCGTCGTCGACGAAGCCGATCGCGGTGGCGCCGAGGTCGGGGTTGAGCTGCAGCTCACGCACCACCATCTGCCCGCCGGAGCCGGCGCCGACAACCAGAACCTCGTGCTTCGGGAGGCGCCCCGAGCGCGAGGGCCGCTCGACGATCAGCCGCACCGCAAGCCGCGCGCCGGTGATCAGCATCAGCGTCAGCAGGAAGTCCATCACCGCGACCGAGCGCGGCAGGCTGTGGGCGAAGGGCTGAATCACCGTGAAGGCGACGACGAGGATCGCGCTGGAGACCGCGACGGCGCGGACGATCAGCAGGAAGTCGCGGCCGCTGACGTAGCGCCACCACTTCTGGTAGAGCCCGAAGGCGGCAAAGACGACGAGCTTGCCGGCGACGACGAAGCCGACCGACTGGGCGAAGAGCACCTGGTAGCGATCCGGCAGACCGTTCGGGTCGTCGAGGAAGCGCAGGCGAAAGGCCAGGTAGAAGGCCAGCGCGACAAGGGCGCCGTCGGCAACCAACTGGAGGACCCGGTTGCGGTAGACAGGGTGGTTCAACCGGCGCATATACACCCAATTTCGCGCTTCGCTCGCGGCGCGAAGAACCAGAGATGCACGCTTGCTCGCTCCGCGCTCACAGCGGGCCAGTTTAGTTGCTGTTCGGTCGCGTCCCTACAATCCCCGCTTCTCGCATGCTCCTGCTCGCCAGCGTCACAGACTTCTTCCTCGACCCGATCGTCAACGCGGGGACCGACTTCATCAGCAGCACCGGGCTGCCGGCGGTCTTCATCCTGATGGCGCTGGAGTCCGCCTGCCTGCCGGTCCCGAGCGAGGCGATCATGCTCTTCGCCGGCTCCAGCGTGGCCGCCGGCGAGCTGACCATGTTCGGGGTCGTCGCAGCCGGCGTGCTCGGCAACCTCGTCGGCTCCTGGGCCGCCTACGCGGTCGGCTACTACGGCCGCATCGACCTGCTCGAGAAGAACAAGCTGATCCACCTGCCGCCCAAGTACCTGAAATGGGCCGACGACTGGTTCGCGCGCTACGGCGACGCGACCGTCTTCTTCTCACGCATGCTGCCGATCATCCGCACCTTCATTTCGCTGCCGGCCGGGGTGGCGAAGATGCCGTTCTGGCGCTTCACGGTGCTGACGCTGCTCGGCTGCATTCCCTGGGTCCTGATGCTGAGCCTGATCGGCAAGAGCGTCGGCGACAACTGGGAGGAGTGGCGCGAGCATCTGCATTACCTCGACTACGCCGTGGTGGCGATGGTGATCGGCCTCGTCGTCTACCTGCTGGTGAAGCGCCGGGGTGGTGGCAAGGGCGAGGAGGAGCCCGCTGCCTCACCGGAGCCGGTGAGCTCGGGCGGCGCTTGAGCGGTCCCGCCGACGGCAGGATCCCCGCCCGCCGCGCCATCGCGCTCGGCATAGTCCAGGGCCCGGCCGAGCTGCTGCCGGTCTCCAGCTCGGCCCACATCGTCCTCGTACCCTGGCTCGCCGGCTGGGACTGGGAGGCGATCGACCCCGAGGTGCGCAAGAGCTTCGAGGTGGCGCTGCACGCCGGCGCGGCGGCGGCGCTGCTGATCGGGCAGCGCGAGTTGATCGCCGAAGAGCTGCGCGAGTTCGACCTGCGCGGGGCCACCGTGCTGGCCCTCTCCTTCCTCCCCGCCGCGGTCGTTGGCTACAAGCTCGAGCGGCCGATCGAGCGTCACCTCGGCGGGCCGCGGGCAACCGCGATCGGCCTACTCGCCGGGGCGACCGCGATGCTGGTCGGCGACACCCGGCCGCAGCGTCGCGGTCGGGGCGAGGCGCGAGCTGCCGACGGCCTCGTCCTCGGTGTGGCGCAGGCCGCGGCGCTTGCTCCCGGCGTCTCGCGCAACGGGATCACCCTGGCGGCCGCTCGCTGGCGTCATTTCTCCCGCGATCAAGCGAACCTGCTCTCGCGCACAGTCGCGTTGCCGATCATCGTCGGCGCGACCTTGCTGAAGGGCGTTCGCCTGGGCCGTCGCGGGGCATCGCCCGAGCTGCGCCGGTCGATGGCGATCGGCGTCGTCGCCTCCTTCGCTTCCACCCTCGCCTCCCAGCGCCTGATCAAGCTGGTCGAGCGCGACCGGGCGCTGTGGCCATATGCGGCGTACCGGGTGGGGCTCGCGACCCTGGTGCTGGTGAAGCTCGCGAGGCGCTAACTCCAAATTTTGGATGAACTTGGAATTAATTTGGATTTGGGCTAGGCTGTAATCCAAATTTTGGATGAACTTGGAATTAATTTGGATTTCGAATGTTCGTTGCGAAAGCCCCCCGCTACATCGACCTTCTCGACAAGCTCGGAGCCGACGCGCTCGGTCGCGCGCTGCAAGCGGCGCCGAGCGGGTCGAGTCAGGACCGGTACCCGCACTGGAACAAGCTTCGCCACCTAGACCCGCCAAACGGACTGAGTACCGAGGAGTGGTGGCTCGGCATCAAGGTGCGGAGGGTCTCCGATGCCCGGCTGTTTCCGTTGGTCGGAACCGATGGCACGGTCTTTCGTTATGGCCTTCCGGACCTCGTGCTCCGGCGGCTGCATCGCATCGACCAGCGGGCCAGCGGCGAGGTTGCGATGGACGAGGTTGTCACCTCCGAAAAGCAGGCGGGACAAAGGTTTCTGGTCAACTCGCTGATGGAGGAGGCGATTCGCTCCAGCCAACTCGAGGGAGCCACCACATCCCGTCGTGTTGCCAAGGAGATGTTGAGGACAGGGAGGGAGCCTAAGAATCGCAGCGAGCGGATGATCGCCAACAACTACCGTGCCCTTCAGTTCATGCGGGAGGAGATGGGCGACTCGCTCAGCCTCGACTCGCTTCTGGAGTTGCACAGAATCCTCACTGAGGGCACGCTCGACGATCCTTCCGCAGCGGGGCGGTTTCAGAGACCTGGCGAGGTGCGGGTTGCCGTCTTTGACCGAGACGACGACCAACGGCCGGTCCATGAACCCCCGCCGGCCGAGCAACTGCCCGAGCGCATGCAGCGGCTCTGCGCATTTGCCAATGAGGACGACGATGGCGAGCGGTTCATTCACCCTGTCGTCCGAGCCATCCTGCTCCACTTCTGGCTTGCCTACGACCATCCTTTCGAGGACGGGAACGGGCGTACCGCTCGGATCCTCTTCTCCTGGCTAATGCAGCAACGTGGTTACTGGTTGATCGAGTATCTGCCTATCTCCCCGATCATCCGCAAGGCGCCGGCGAAGTACGGCCGCGCCTTCCTCGAGACCGAGACCGACGAAGGCGATACGACCTACTTTCTGATCCATCAGCTGGAAGCGATCGAGCGAGCCCTCGAGGAGCACGATGCCTACATCCAGCGCAAGATCGCCGAGGTCAGGGATGTCGAGAGGCTGCTCCAGGACTCCGACGGCTTCAACCATCGCCAGCTGGCGCTGCTCACGGACGCCGTTCGGCACCCCGAGGGTGTCTACTCGTTCCGTAGTCACGCGGCAAGCCATCGTGTTACCCATGAGACAGCCCGCTCCGACCTGACCGGACTTGCCAAGCGGGGGCTATTGGCTCAGCGCCGCAAAGGACGCAGCTACGCGTTCGAGCCAGTTTCTGACCTCGCCGACAGACTGAGAGAATTGGGCCAGTAAGGACAACGGCACACCAGGAGGACCGATGATCACCAAGACAGACTTCATAGGGATCCCCTCGCAGGACGCCGAGCGCTCGCGGCGGTTCTACGTCGAGGCGCTCGGCTTGCGGCCAGACGCGAACGCGCGGTTCGAGTTCTGGGCCGGCGACACGTGCTTCGGCATCTGGGAGCCGGAGAAGTTCGGGATGGAGTTCGCGCCCCAGAAAAACGCGCACCCAGCGCTGCACGTAGACGACGTCGCCGCGGCGCGGGCGGAGCTCGAAACCAAGGGGGTGGAGTTCGCCGGAGAGATCATGGACACCGGGGTCTGCCACATGGCCTTCTTCACCGATCCCGACGGCAACGACCTGATGCTCCACAACCGTTACGCGCCCCAGAGCAGCTGAACGGCGGGCGCGGCTGAAAGAATCGGCGCATGAGCGGCGATTCGTACGCGCGAGCGGGAGTGGACCAGGGAGCCGCGGATTCCGCGGTTGCCGGCCTGGTGCGCGCGCTCGGTGCGATCCAGCTCGGGCGGCCTTCGCGCCAGGTGCCGCTCCCCGGCCACTACGCGAGTGTGATCCGGATCGACGAGCGGACGGGGATCGCGCTCTCCACCGATGGCGTCGGGACGAAGCTGTTGGTCGCCGAGGAGCTGGAAAAGTTCGACACGGTCGGGATCGACTGCGTGGCGATGAACGTGAACGACGTGATCTGCGTCGGCGCCGAGCCGCTGGCGATGCTCGACTACATCGCGATCGAGCGTGCCGACCCCGAGGTTTGCGAGCAGATCGGCATCGGCCTCGCTCGGGGAGCTGAGCTCGCGGGCGTCGAGATCGCCGGCGGCGAGCTGGCCCAGCTCGGCGACATGGTCCGCGGCTTCGACGTAGCCGGCGCCTGTTTTGGCACGGTCGCGCTGGACGAGATAGTCGACGGTTCGTCGGTGCAACCAGGCGACGTGGTGATCGGCCTGCCCTCCTCCGGCATCCACTCCAACGGCTACACGCTCGCCCGCGCGGCGCTGGAGGGGCTTGCCCTCGACAAGGACCCCGAAGGCCGCCTCGGCCGACCGCTCGGCGACGTCCTGCTCGAGCCAACCGAGATCTACGTCAAGCCGGTCCTCGAGCTGCTGCGCTCCGAGGTCGAGGTGCATGGCCTCGCCCACATCACCTCCGGAGGGTTGGGCAACTTGCTTCGCCTCGTAGCGGACGTCGGCTACGAGATCGACGACCCGCTTCCGGTCCCACCGATCTTCGAGCTGATCGCCGAGCGCGCCGGCGCTCCCGACGAGGAGATGCACGACGTCTTCAACATGGGCTGCGGCTTCTGCTGCGTCGTCGCGGACGGCGACGAGTCCGCGGCTCTCGAGCTGCTGCGCTCCCACTATCCGGGAGCGCAGCGCGTTGGTCGGGCGACAGACCGGGCGACCGGCGTTGTCCGCTAGGTGGTCGGGTCGGCGTTTTCCTTCGCCTTTTCCAGCCGGGAGATCAGATCGTGCAGCGGCTTCGTCCCGGCTCCCACGGCCAGGCCTGTGAGCAGGACGTCGACCGTGCGGACGAACTCACCCGCCGGCGGCTGCTCGGAGACGGCCGAGATCAGACCGAGACCGAGCGCTGAGCAGGCAAGCAGGCCGAGCACGCTGGCAAAGGCCCAGAGTGGGATCGCGCGACCTGCCTTCGCTTTCGCCAACGCCAGCTCGGCGGTCTCGACGAGGGCTGTCGCTGCCGAGATCTGTTCCGCGGCGGGTGCGGCGGCGGCGGGTGGAGCTTCGGCCAGCTTCTTGGCCTCACGCGCCCGTTTCAGCTCGACCTTCTCCACGGTGGTGTTTTTCCAGCGAGCGGCAAGCGGCTCCAGGGTACGCTCGATTGCCTGGGCGGCGATGTAGAACGGCGCGAAGACAGTGAACGTGTCGGCATTGACGATCAACGCTCCGGGGTCGGTTTTTGTATAGATCAACCACGCCGCAACAGCGGCGGCGGCAACGAAGACGTAGGACAGTGTGATGTTTTTGAGACTGGGTGAGGAATCCATGGTGGTGAATCTTTCATATTTCTCTAAATATCACAAGTTGTTCGACTATTTTGAGGTGAATATCTCAGTGGCCCCGCGTCCCCCCGGCTTCCCAGCCGGACTCGGTGCAACCGCAAGATTTGAACCCGTGAGCCGGGCAGGCCACCGGTAGAGGTCCGGCGGGCGAAAGTACCCTCAGAGAACGCCCCGATGGATTCCCGCCCCACAAGCAGCGCGATGATCGGGACCGTGCTCTCCGGTCGCTACCGGCTGGAGGCGAAGCTGGGCAGCGGCGGCATGTCGACGGTCTACTTGGCGCGCGACCAGACCCTCGACCGGCCAGTCGCGGTCAAGGTGATGCACCGCGAGATGTCCGAGCAGGCCGACCAGCTCCAGCGCTTCCGCCAGGAGGCGCGCTCGGTCGCCAAGCTCTCCCATCCCAACGTGGTCTCGGTGATCGACGCCGGCGAGGACGGCGGCCACCCATACATCGTCTTCGAGTACGTCGAGGGGGAAACGCTGAAGCAGCGGATAGCCCGTGACGGCGCCCTCGCCCCTCAGGAGGCGATCGCCTACGCGATCGAGGTCGCCCGCGGGCTCTCCGTCGCCCACGCGCGCAACATGGTCCACCGCGACATCAAGCCGCAGAACGTCCTGATCGACGCCGAGGGGCGGGCGAAGCTGACCGACTTCGGTATCTCCCGCCAGCTCGAGCAGGACGGGATGACCGCGACCGGCCGGGTGCTCGGGACTACCGACTACGTCTCCCCCGAACAGGCGATGGGCCGCGAGATCGACGCCCGGACCGACGTCTACTCGCTCGGGATCCTGCTCTACGAGATGCTCACGGGCGAGGTCCCCTTCCCGAAGAAGCGCGACGTCGAGGTCATCATGGCCCACGTCGGCGAGCCGCCGCCCAAGCCCAGCGAGAAGCGCGAGGGCCTGCCGACCGAGCTCGACGACGTGGTGGCCAAGGCGATGGCGAAGGAGCCGGAGCAGCGCTACGCCACGTGCACGGAGTTCTACGAGGCCGCGGCCGCCGCGCTGGCGCCGGTGATCGACAAGGAGCTGCCCGCCGTCGACGGCGCCGCCCCGCCGGTGGGCTCGGACGTCGTCTACCTGATGTTCGAGTCGGGCGACGAGAAGGGCCGCGTCGTCGAGGTCACGGGCGACGAGTTCGTCATCG
>Ga0157380_10000204_pt1 | contig 34955 bp, 29 predicted proteins | sample S35metaG_FD_119757 | JGI IMG/M metagenome (GOLD analysis project Ga0157380, IMG submission 119757) | Switchgrass rhizosphere microbial communities from Kellogg Biological Station, Michigan, USA - S3-5 metaG | ecosystem: Host-associated > Plants > Roots > Rhizosphere > Soil | place: USA...
AGCACGTCGTCCGCGACCTCGCGTCCGCGCACGCGGATGCGCTCCTGGTAGCGCACGAGGTGCGGCGACGTGAACAGTCCCGTCTCGTAGCCCGCCGCGCGCAGGATCGCGTCGAGGTAAGCCGCGGTCGACCCCTTGCCGTTCGTGCCGCCGACGGTCAGCACGGTCGCCGCAAACGGCAGCCGGAGCCGCCGCCAGGCCGCGCCCACGCGCTCGAGGCCGGGATCGATCTCGACGGGATGCGCCGCCTGTTGCCAGGCGAGCCAGCCCCCGAGCTCGCGAAACCGCACGGTCAGCCGGAAGCTGCGGGCCGCCGCAGCAGGATCCTGAGCATCGACGAGATGCGTTCGCGGAGGTCCCGGCGGTCGAGAATCATGTCGATCGCGCCGTGGTCGAGCAGGAATTCGCTGCGCTGGAAGCCCTCGGGCAGCGTCTCGCGCACGGTCTGCTGGATCACCCGCGGGCCCGCGAAACCGATCAGCGCTTTCGGCTCGGCGATGTTGACGTCGCCGAGCATGGCGAGGCTCGCGGACACGCCGCCGGTGGTCGGGTCGGTCTGTACCGAGATGAACGGCAGGCGCGCCGCCGCGAGGTCCGCGAGCGCCGCGCTCGTCTTCGCCATCTGCAGCAGCGAGAGCAGCCCCTCCTGCATGCGCGCGCCGCCGCTCGCCGAGAAGCACACCAGCGGCGTGCGGTGCGCGATCGCGTGCTCGACGCCGCGCACGAAGCGCTCGCCGACCACCGATCCCATCGACCCGCCCATGAACGAGAACTCGAACGCGCCGGCGACGATGTCGAGCCCCTCGAGCGTGCCGCTCATCACGACGAACGCGTCGCGCTCGCCGACCGCCTTCTGGGCCGCGGCAAGGCGGTCGCGGTAGCGCTTCGAGTCGCGGAAGCGCAATGGGTCCTCCGGCGCGACCTCCACGCCGATCTCCGTGGCGCTCTCCGGGTCCAGGAACTGCGTCAGGCGCTCGCGGGCACCGATGCGCATGTGGTGCGCGCACTTGGGGCAGACCTGCAGGTTGCGCTCGACCTCGGGCCGGTACAGCACCGAGTCGCAGGCCGGGCATTTCATCCACAGGCCTTCCGGCACGGACCGCGTGCGGCGCTCCGTCTTGATCCGCGACGGGATGATCTTCTCGAACCAGGTCATCTCAATCCCCGGCCAGGCCCGCGATCATAGCCCAAGCGCGATTGAACGCGGTTTCAGGCACCTGCAGGGACTTCGGGTAGCGCACCTGCCAGAGGTAGAGCCCGCCCGCGGGCGCCGTGATTCCCGCGCGGGTACGGTCCCGGGCCGCCAGGATCTCGGCGACCCAGGCCGGCGGCCTCTCCCCCGCCCCGACTTCCATCAGCGTGCCGGCGATGTTGCGGACCATGTGGTGCAGGTAGGAGTTGGCGCTGATCTCGAGCACCACCAGCGGGCCGTCGGCCTGCACCGAGATCGAGTCCACGTGCCGCTTGGGCGTCGTGGACTGGCATTCCACGGCGCGGAACGACGAAAAGTCGTGCTCGCCGACCAGAGCCTGCGCGCCCTCGTGCATGGCCGCGGCGTCGAGCGCCGCGCGCGTCCAGCACACGCGGTCGCGCAGGATCGCGGGCCGCGTGGCGCGCCGCAGGATGCAGTAACGGTAGGTGCGCCCCTGCGCCGTGTAGCGGGCGTGAAACGACGGCTCGACTTCCATCGCCCAGTTGATGGCGATGTCGGGCGGCAGGTGGCTGTTGGCGCCGAGCACCCAGCCGCGCACCGGGCGGTCGGCGCGGGTGTCGAAGTGCGCGACCTGCGCGCAGGCATGGACGCCGGCGTCGGTGCGGCCCGCGGCCGCCACGGTGACCGGATGGTCGGCCACCGCGGAGAGCGCCTTCTGGATGCTGTCCTGGATCGTTTCCCGGCCGGGCTGGTGCTGCCAGCCGGCATAGCGCGTGCCGTCGTACTCGATGCCGACGGCGAGGCGCCGGACCGGGCTGCTCACGCTCCCGGCAGGGAGTCGATCAGCCGGCGCGCCTCCTGCTTCTGCGAGGCGCTGCCTTCGGCCAGCACCTCCTGCAGGATGTTGCGCGCACCGTCAGGGTCGCCCATGTCCATGTAGGCGCGCGCGAGGTCGAGCTTCGTGCCGACTTCGCTCATCGTGACGGGCTCGAGTTGCGAGAGCTGCGGCATCCGCTCGGTCTTCAGCGTGCTGCCCGCCGTCGGGGAGGAATCCGGCGTTTCCGGCTCGCCGATGTCGAGGTCGATCTCGCCGAAGTCGACTTGCGGCAGCACCGAGGTCGCGCTGTCGTCGCGCGCCGGCATCAGCGCCGTGCCGTCGTCTTCGCGGTCCAACACCGCGGTGCGCTCGTGTCCGCGGTCGCGCTGCGCGATCTGCGTGATCTCCTCGTGCGCGCCGCTCGCGATCGCGGTGGCGTCGTCGATGTCGGGCAGGTTGTCGAGGTTGCCAAGGTCAAGGCCGAGGTCGTCGATCGCCATCTCGGCGGTGGACTCGGGCGTCGCCGGCTGCATGCGGTCGCGCGCGGCCTGGTTCGCCTTGAGCGCCGGCGTCTCGACGGTCGGCGTCTCGGTAGAGGGAATCTCGAGCGTCGGCATTTCGACCGTGCCGCCGCCTTCGCGCCCGCTGATCTCCTGGGTCGTGGTGAACGACAGCGAGCCGTCGCCGAGGTCGAACTCGATCGCGGCATTTTCGCCGGTCGCCTCCGCCTCGGCCGATGCGGCCGCCACCTTGCCGAGGTCGAGGTCGAGGCCCTCGTCGCCGTCAGGTGTGGAAAGGAGGTCGAGGTCGACCAGGTTGTCGCCACCCTCCAGCGAGAGGTCGACGCCCGCGTCCTGCACCCCGCCCGCGAACATCGGCTCGTCCGGAGCGAGCTGCCGGCCCATGATCACGATGCGGTCCCAGTCGGACCCGGCGCCCAGCGTGCGCTTGAGGTCGCGCGCGACGGTCAGGAACTGGTTGGTATCGCCCGCCACGAAATGGATTTCCGCCAGCTTCAGCTTGAGGTCGTTGCGCCCGGGCTCCTTCGAGAGCGCCATGCGCACCAGGTCGACGGCCTGGTCGTACAGGCCGTACGCCATGTGGAAGTCGGCTTCCGCCAGCGGATCCGCGGTGTCGAGGTCGATCGCCGCCTCGGCGCTGATCGTTTCCTCGTGGCCCACGCTCGGGCGCGGCGCCTCGGTCTTCGGGCGCGCGATCGGCCGCTCTTCGACCACGATGTCCTGGTCGTCGTCGTCGTCCTGGTTGTCGAAGACCGGCGGACGGACCATCTCGGCCGTGCGGTCGGCCGGGCGGTCGCCCGTCGCGAGCGCCCGCAGGCGCATGGTCTCGGTCGGGATGGGCGCCGAGGCCGGCAAATCGAATCCCTTCAGCGCGCCGTCGACGTCCTCGTCGCGCCGGCGACGGAAATAGTTGAACCCGAACAGGCTCAACAGGATGACCGCGGCCGCGCCGGCCAGGAGGGTCCAGTTGTCGGCCAGCGTGTCGAAGAACCCCGGGCCGGTGTCGGCCCTGGGCGCGGGCTCCGCCCTGGCAGGCTTTGGCTGCTGCCTCTCCGGCGGCGGCTCGGAAGCCGCCGGGCCGAGGTCGTCCTCGGGGGCGATTGCCGCTTCGTCGGTGGGCTGCGGGGTCTCGAGCGGGGCTGGTGCGGGCTGCGGCGTCGGGGCGGGCGTCGGCGGCTGGGCCGCTGCGGACTCCGCGCTACGCGACGCTTCGAGCTTGCGCTGCAGGTCGGCAAGCTCCTGGTTGCGCAGCTCGAGCAGGCGCTTCTGTTCGTCAATGTCCTTCTGCAGCGCGTTGATCTGCGAGGCCACCTGCCCGCTGGCAGGCGGGGCGCCGGCGGCCTCGGCCTCGCCCTCCGGGGGCGTCACGAGCTGCAGGCGGCCCGACTCCTGGCCGCCGCCCGCGGCGCGCCAGGCGGCGTTCTGCTCGCGCACCGCGCTCGCTGCCTCGTCGGCGCTGACGCCGGCGATCTCTTCGGAACTCGGCACGCGCAGGATCGCGCCTGCGTGCAGCTGGTTGATGTTGCCGTCGAACGCTTCGGGATTTGTGCGGAACAGCGCGATCATCGCGCGCTGGATGGCCTGGCGGTCGCCGCCGGCGAGGTTTCCGGCAATGCCGTAGAGCGTGTCGCCGCGTGCGACTTCGTAACTCGAGCCTGCCGCGACGGCAGCCGTCGCCTGCGCGACCGGTGCGGGCGGAGACGCAGATGCGGGAGCCGCCTCCTCGGGCGCCGGGCGCGGCGGCGCAACCGGTGCGGTCGTGACCGGCGCCGCAATCGGCGCCGCTGCCGGGCTTTCCGAGGCGGAAAGCATCGCCGGCGGATCGAGCAGGACCGTGTACTCGCGCAGCAGCCGGCCGCGTGGCCAGTTGACGTCCACCAGGAACGAGACGAACGGCTCCGTGATCGCGTCGCGCGAGCGCACGAGCAGGACGCTGCGCCCGTCCTGACCGCGGCCCACGGTGAATTCGAGCGAGTTCAGGTAGGCCGGGCGGTCGAGCCCGTAGCGCGCGAAGACGTCCGACGAGGCGAGGTTGGCTTCCAGGGCGGCGAGCTCTTCGGGCGTCGCGGCAACGAGGTCGATCTCGGCGGAGAGCGGCTGGTTGAGCGCCGAATTAAGGCGGATCTCGCCGAGCCCGAGGCCCAGGGCCACTGCCGGCGTCAAAAGAAGCGCCGAAATGAGGACGCGCAATTTCCCGCTCATCGTGACTCCCCAAGGCCGCGGCGCGCCGTAGCGTGGCTGCGAGCTTGCGAAATGGGTGTGAATCCGGTCACAAGTCCCTGATCCTTTGGGACTATAGCTTACACGGCGTATTTACCAAAATCTTGCCTCGCGTCACGCAATGGCGGCACCCGGAGGGTGTCTCGGGTGTGCGCCGCAATGCGTTGATTCGCAGGCTTTCAGTCCGTGATCACCGGTGTCGGCGACGTGACCTCCGCGCATTGTGCCCGGTGCCGCAGCACGTGGTCCATGAGCACGAGCAGCAGCATCGCCTCGACGATCGGCACCGCCCGTAGGCCCACGCACGGATCGTGCCGGCCGGTGGTCACGATTTCCGCTGGCCGGCCCGCGACATCGATCGTCCGGCCCGGCACCTGGATGCTGGACGCTGGCTTGAACGAAACGTGCACGATCACGTCTTGCCCCGAGCTGATGCCGCCGAGGGTGCCGCCGGAATGGTTGGACAGGAAGCCTTCCGGCCGCAGCTCGTCGCGGTGCTCGGAGCCGCGTTGCCCGGCGACCGCGACGCCGTCGCCGATCTCGACCGCCTTGGCGGCATTGATGCCCATCATCGCGAAAGCGATGTCGGCGTCGAGCCGGTCGAACATGGGCTCGCCGAGCCCCGGGGGCACGTGCGTCGCGCGCACGCTGACGCGCGCGCCCACGGAATCGCCGTCGCGCCGCAACTGCTTCAGGTAGTCCTCGAGCGCCGCCAGCCGCGACGGGTCGGCGCAGAAGAACGGGTTGCTGCGCGCCGCCGCCGGATCGACGCAGTCGAGCCGGTGGGTCCCGATCTGCGAGAGCCAGCCACCGACGGTCAGCCCGAGCTTCTCGCGCAGGTACTTGCGCGCGATCGCGCCGGCCGCGACGGTCGCCACCGTGACGCGCGCCGAGCCGCGGCCGCCGCCGCGGTAGTCGCGGAATCCGTACTTCTGCTGGTAGGCGTAGTCGGCATGACCGGGCCGGAAGCGGTCCTTGATCTTCTCGTAGTCGCGCTCGCGCGCGTCGACGTTCTCGACCAGGAGCCCGATCGCCGTTCCGGTCGTGCGCCCCTCGAAGACCCCCGACAGGATGCGCACGCGGTCCGGTTCGTGGCGCTGGCTCGTGTGCTGCGAAGTGCCGGTGCGCCGCGCTTCGAGGTCGGCCTGGATGTCCTCCTCCGCGAGCGCGAGTCCGGGCGGGCAGCCGTCGACGATCGCGCCGATCGCGGGCCCATGGCTCTCGCCAAAAGTCGTCACGCAGAACGAGCGGCCGAACGTATTGCCTGACACGGGTCAGTCCGGCAGGTCGGCGGCGTGCGCCAGGAAGACTTCGGCGTGCCCGTGCTCGAACGCGAGCCAGGTCAGCGGCAGGTCGCGGAAGCGGCGGCGTACGCGGGGCGCCGCATTGCCGACCTCGACGACCAGGACACCGTGCGGCGTGAGGTGGCGCCGCGCGCCCGCGACGATGCGCTCGACGACGGCGAGCCCGTGGCGGGCGGCCCGCAGGCTGGCTGCGGGCTCGGCGCGGTGCTCTCGGGGCAGGCGGCGCATCTCGGCGGCGCTGACGTAGGGCGGGTTGCTCACGACGACATCGTAGCGCCGCGCCCCGATTCCTTCATAGACGTCGGCGGCGACCACGCGCACGCGCCGCCCGAGCCGGTGCCGGCGGACGTTGTCGCGCGCCACGGCGCGAGCTGCCGGCGATACGTCGGTTGCGTCCACGCGGGCCCGCGGCAACGCGTGCGCCGCTGCGATCGCGATGCATCCCGATCCCGTGCCGATGTCCAGCACGCGCCGGACGCGCGCCGGATCCATCCAAGGCGCGAAGCCGGCGAGGCACAGCTCCGCGATCGGCGACCGCGGCACGAGCACGTCCGGCGTCACCCGGATCGGGTGGCCGGCGAACCAGCTGATGCCGGTCAGGTAGGCAGAGGGACGGCGCTCGCGCACGCGTCGCTCGACGAGCGCGAGCGCGCGTGCGGCGCCCTGCTCCGTCACCGGAAACCGGTAGCTCGCAGGCGCCGTCTCGTGGGCGAGGCCGAGCGCGTGGAACACCAGCGCCGCCGCTTCGTCGCGCGCATTGTCCGTGCCATGGCCGTAGTGCAGCCGCGCGCGAGCGAGCCGGTCCGTCGCCCGGTCGAGCAACTCGCCGACGTTCGCGAACTCGCGGCGCTCGCGGCGCGGCTTTGCGGTCATGGGCGGCAGTCTACCCGGCGCCGCGCGGGCCGGGCCCGGCCGTGGAATAATCCGCCCCCATGCCGCGCTTGCTCGTCATCGCCATCGTCGTCGCGGGAATACTCGCCGGCGCCGCCGCGGCGCGGTACTTCTGGCGCGCCGACGCGACCCCGCCCGAGCTCGAGCAGGCACTGCTCTTCCAGGCGGCGCGCCCGCTGCCCGATTTCGAGCTCGTCGACCACGCCGGCCGGCCGTTCGGCCCGGAGCGGCTGCGCGGGCACTGGACGTTCCTGTTCTTCGGCTTCGTGAACTGCCCCGATGTCTGCCCGACGACGCTCGCGACGCTGGCCGCCGCCCGCAAGTCGCTCGCCGAGCTGCCCGAGCCCGAACGCCCCTCGGTCACGCTGGTCAGCGTCGACCCCGGACGCGACACGCCGGACGTCCTCGCGCGCTACGTCACCCACTTCGACCCGACCTTCACCGGCGTCACGGGCCGCCAGGACGCCATCGACGCGCTGACGACCGGGCTCGGCGTCGCCGTCGTCATCGGGCCGGCCGATGCCGACGGCAATTATTCCGTCGACCACACGGCAGCCATCTTCCTCGTCGACCCGGAGGGCCGGCTCGCCGCGCTGTTCAGCGGGCCGCACGAGGCCGGCAGGATCGCGCGCGACTACCGTCGCATCGTGGGCGCGAGTTGAACGGGACCACCGCGTGAGCGGAAGCGGCATCGCCGAGCGCGCCTTCATCGGGTTGCAGTACCTGCTGCCGCAGCACGTCCTGTCGCATCTTGTCGGCTGGATCGCCGAAAGCCGCATCGGCTTCCTGCGCCGCGCGCTGATCCGCGCGTTCCTGCGGCACTATCCGGTCAACCTTGCCGAGGCTGCGCGGCCGGACCCGGAGGCGTACACCAGCTTCAACGACTTCTTCACGCGCCGCCTCAGGGCCGGCGCGCGGACCTTCGATCCCGATGCGCGCGCCGCGCTCTGCCCGGCGGACGGCATGCTGAGCCAGGCGGGCGCGCTCGCGGGCGACACGCTCCTCCAGGCCAAGGACATCGACTATTCGGCCGCGGCGCTGCTGGGCGCCGACTCGCGCCTCGCTGCCGAGTTCGCGGACGGGTCGTTCGCGACGATCTACCTCGCGCCGCACAACTACCACCGCGTCCACATGCCGCTCGCCGGCACGCTGCGCGCCGCGCGTTTCGTGCCCGGCGACCTGTTCAGCGTCAACGCCGCGACCGCCGCAAGCGTCCCGGGACTCTTCACGCGCAACGAGCGTGTGGTGTGCGTGTTCGACACGGCCGCTGGCCCGATGGCGGTCGTGCTGGTCGGCGCGCTGTTCGTCGGCAGCATGAGCCTCGCGTGGTCGGACCGCGTCCGTGCCGTGGACGGCCGCCGCGTGCGCGAGCTGCCGGCCCACGACCCGATCATCGCGCTGGACCGCGGCGCGGAGCTCGGCTGGTTCAACATGGGCTCCACGGTCATCGTCCTGTTCAGTCCCCACGGACCGGCATTGGTCGAGGGCCTGGTTCCCGGCCGTGCGTTGCGGGTCGGCGAGCGCCTGGCGATGCCGCGATGAGCGCAGAGGACTGGCGGCCAGCGGCCTCGATCGACGTGCTCCGCGCCCGCGCGGGCATGCTCGAGCGGATCCGCGCCTACTTCGCGGCCCAGGGCGTGCGCGAAGTGCAGACGCCGGTGATCTCGGCGAGCGCGGTCAGCGACCCGGCGATCGAATCGATCCGTGCCGAGGCTGCGCGCGGCGCGCTGCTCTGGCTGCAGACCTCGCCGGAGTACCCGATGAAGCGAATGCTTGCCGCGGGCTTCGGCGACTGCTACCAGGTCTGCCCCGTGTTCCGCGACGGCGAATCAGGGCGGCTGCACAACCCGGAGTTCACCATGATCGAGTGGTATCGGCTCGACTACGGGGTCGGCGAGATGGAGCACGACGTCGACCGGCTCCTGCGGGTTGCCTGCGCGGAGCTGCGCGACTTTCCGCCTGCGCGCGCCGTGACCTATCGCTCGGCGGTGCTCGACGCCTCCGGCCTCGATTGCCGCGCCGCCAAGGTGCCGGACATCCGCGCCGCGCTCGCGGCGCGTGGCATCGAGCCAGCCGGGGCCGGCGACTGGGAGCGCGACGAGTGGCTCGACCTGCTGATGGGCGCCGTGGTCGGCCCCTCGCTCGGCCACGACGCACCGGTATTCGTGAACGACTACCCGCCCGAGCAGGCGGCGCTCGCGCGCCTGCGCCGCGAGCCGGACGGGTCGCAGGTCGCGGAGCGGTTCGAGCTCTATGTGGACGGCCTCGAGCTCGCCAACGGCTTCCGCGAGCTCGGCGACGCGGCGGAGCAGCGCCGCCGGTTCGAGCAGGACCAGGCGATACGGCGTTGGCGCGGGCAGCCGGAGCGGCCACTGGACAAGCGGCTGCTCGCCGCGCTCGGGGCCGGCCTGCCCGACTGTGCGGGCGTCGCGCTTGGCTTCGACCGTCTCGTCATGGCGGCCCGCCGCCTGCCGACGCTGGACGCGGCGATGGCGTTTCCGGCTTCGAGGGCCTGAGGTGCCGTGATGCAGCGCGTGCAAGGCGACCCCGCGGACCTGCTCAAGCTCGCCGAAGGCGCTTTTGCGGGCGAGCGCGATCCCTGGGCGAACGCGGCGAACGCCGCGGCACTGCTCTTCGAATGCGTGCAGGACCTCAACTGGGCGGGCTTCTATTTCCTGCGCGGCGGCGAACTCGTCGTCGGGCCGTTCCAGGGCCGCGTCGCCTGCGTGCGGATCCCCTTGGGATCGGGCGTCTGCGGCACGGCGGCCGCGCGGCGTGCGACGCTGGTGGTTTCCGATGTGCACGCGTTCCCCGGCCACATCGCCTGCGACGCGGCGTCGAACTCGGAGATCGTGGTGCCGCTGCTGGCCGGCCAACGGCTGGTCGGCGTCCTGGACCTCGACAGCCCGCTCCTCAACCGTTTCGGCGCCGACGATGCGCGCCTGCTCGAAGCGCTTGCCGAACGGCTGGTCGCCGCGAGCGAGTGGAGGCTCGCGGGAATCGACGGTTTCTGAAGCTGTTACTTCGCGCGCGCGATGTACGCGGCGCTGCGCGTATCGACCCGGATGACTTCGCCCTGGTTGATGAAGAGCGGCACCTTGACGACTGCGCCGGTCTCGAGCTTGGCCTGCTTCGTGCCGCCGGTGACCGTGTCGCCGCGCATGCCGGGATCCGTCTCGACGATCTTGAGCTCGACGTGCGGCGGAGGCGTGACCGTCAGCGGCTGGCCGTTCCAGAGCGTCATGATGCAGACAGTGCCTTCCTTGAGCCACTGCGCCGCCTCGCCGACCGCAGTCTCGCCCGCCGCGAGCTGCTCGTAGGATTCCGGGTTCATGAAGTGCCAGAACTGCCCGTCCGCGTACAGGAACTGCATGTCGGCATCCATGACGTCCGCGGCCTCGACCGTGTCCCCGGACTTGAACGTGCGCTCGATGACCCGCCCCGTGCGCAGGTTCTTGATGCGCACGCGGTTGAAGGCCTGGCCCTTGCCCGGCTTCACGAACTCGTTCTCCACGATGGTGAACGGATCGCTGTCGAGCATGATCTTGAGCCCGGACCGGAATTCATTGGTGTTGTAGCTGGACATCGGAGATCGCCGTCGCAGCCCGGCAGGGCCAGGCGGGTGGTGCTTGAGGGCCGCGTATGATAGCCGCTGCACGTTCCACGGGCCACCCCGCCCCGGAGCATGACGCGGGTCGCGAAATCAGGGGTTTTCAGGGTGTTACTATCCCCGCCGCCTCCCCCCCGAGGCAGGACGCCCCCGGAGCCCGATGAAGCCGATTTCAGCGGTCCCGATGATTGCCCTGACACGAAGCCAGGACAACGTCGAGGCGATCAACAAGGCGCTCCGCAACGCGGGCCACCCGGTGCACGTGACCTGGCTGCCGGACGCACGCGACCTTGGCGACGTCCTGACCCAGGCCTCGGCCGAGATGCTCATGCTGTTCGCCGACGAGGGCATCGTCGACCTGCCGAGCGCCATGGATTTCCGCGCCCGCTTCGCGCCCGACGTGCCGGTGCTCCTGGTGCGCGAAAAGGTGGACGAGACCGTGATCGCCGAGGCCCTTGCCCTCGGCGCGCAGGATGCCGTGACCCTCACCAACGTGCCGCGCCTGCAGCTGGTCGTCGGCCGGGAGCTGCGCACGTACCGGCTCGACCGCGCCTTGTCCTCGACGCTCGCCTCCGCGCGCGAGGCGAAGAAGCAGCTGCAGCACATCGTCGAGGGCTCGACCGATGCGATCGCGCTCGTGCAGGAAGGGATCATCGTCGACGCGAATCCCGCCTGGCTCGCGCTGTTCGGCTACTCGAACCCGGAGGAAGTCGTCGGCACGCCGCTGATGGACGCCTTCGATCCCGACGACCATGCCGCGATCAAGGGCGCGCTGGTCGCCTGCATGCAGGGCAAGTGGTCGGGGCACACCCTGCACGCCTCGGCGCTGGTCGTGAGCGGCCATCATCCCTCGCTCGAGTTCCAGCTGGTTCGCGCCGAGTTCGATGGCGAACCCTGCGTCCAGGTCGTGGTCCCGGCGAAGGTGGCCGACTCCGGCGAATACCAGCGCAAGCTCGAGGAGGCGCTGCAGAGCGATCCGGCCACGGGCTTCCTGCACCGCCGCAACTTCATCGACAAGCTCCGGGTCCGCATCACCGAGCCCGCCAGGGGCGGCGTCCGCTGCATCGCCTACGTCGAGCCTGACAAGTACGAGGCGCTGCACGAGGAACTCGGCGTCCTGGCCGGCGAGGATTTCCTCTCCGACTTCGCGCGCCTGTTGCGCGAGCAGATGCAGCCCGGCGACCTGGCCGGCCGGTTCGGCGGCCAGGGCTTCATGCTGCTCGTCGAGCGCGGCAACACGCAGGACGTCGAGGCCTGGTCCGAGCACGTCGTGCACAAGGTCGCGACCGAGGTCTTCCAGGCCGGCTCCAAGTCGATGTCGACCACCTGCACCATCGGCCTAGGCCCGGTGCCGGCCGAGGTGCGCGCCGCCGAGGGCCCGGCCAACGACGCCTACCGCGCGCATCGCCAGGGCCGCGAGATGGGCGGCAACCGCGTGCAGCTGCTCGAGCACACGGGCGCGATGCTGCGCCTGCAGGACCAGGACCGCCTGTGGGTGAACCAGATCAAGGCGGCGCTCAAGGAGAACCGCTTCCGCCTCGTCCAGCAGCCGATCGCGAGCCTCGTGGGCGAGGACCTCGGCATGTACGACGTCCTGGTGCGCATGCTCGACGAGCAGGGCCAGGAGGTGCTCCCGTCGGTGTTCATGCCGGCTGCCGAGCGCAATGACCTCATGAAGAACATCGACCGTTGGGTGATCGGCGCGGCGATGTCGTTCTGCGCGGCGCGCAAGCCCGGCGCCCTGTTCGTCCGCCTTTCGCAGGACACGCTCGCGGATCCGGCGCTGCCCGGCTGGCTGGCGGACAACCTGAAGAGGATCAAGATCGAGCCCGCGCGGATCGTGTTCCAGATCCGCGAGGAAGCGGCGGCCCAGCAGATCAAGGAAGCGGTGGCGCTGCACAAAACGCTCGCGGACCGCGGCTTCCGCTTCGCGCTGGAAGGCTTCGGCATGGGCCGCGACACCGAGCAGCTGCTCAACCACCTGAAGCCGGACTTCGTGAAGATCCACGGCGCGCTGATGCAGGGGCTCTCGGCGGACCAGGACAAGCAGGCGCGGGTCAAGACGATGGTCGAGCTCGCCCGCAAGTGCAAGGCGATCACGATCGGCGAACGCGTGCAGGACGCGAACACGATGGCCGTGCTGTGGCAGCTCGGCGTCGAGTTCATCCAGGGCTACTTCGTCAACGCGCCCGAGGAAGTCGTCCTCGGCTGAAGAATGAAAGGGACGCCCCCCTTCACCTCCGTCGCTACTCGACCGTCAGGCGGGTGACCTTGCGGTAATTGCGCGAGAGCACGGCACCACGCTGGCCGCGCGCGCCGAGGTGCTCCTGCAGTTCCTTCCAGGACAGCGTCATCCTGCGGTCGTCGCAGTGCACGACCAGCGAACGGTCGGGCGCAACCACGATCGCGGCGACCATGAGCTCCTCGCCGGTGCGCGATTTCTTGCCCGGGATGCCAAAGATCAGGTTGCCGCGGCCCTTCTCCATCTCGGGCAGGTCCGCGACCGGGAACGCGAGCAGGCGCCCGTCCGTGTTCACCGCGGCGACCAGCGCGCCCTCCGCCGCCGGCACCGCCGAGGCGGGCAGCACCTTCGCGTTCTCAGGCAGCCGGAACACCGTCTTTCCGGCGCGGTTGCGGCCCGTCAGCGCCTCGAGGCGCGCGATGAAGCCGTGGCCGGCGTCGCAGGCGAGCAGCCACCGGTCGTTCGGCTCGCCGATCGCCACCGCCGCGAACGTCGCGCCCTCCGGCGGGTCGAGGCGCCCCGACAGGGGCTCGCCCTGCCCGCGGGCCGAGGGCAGCGTGTGCGCCGCGAGCGAGTACGCACGCCCGGTCGAATCGATGAACACCGCCTGCTGCGTGCTGCGTCCCGCGGCCGCCGCCTGGAATGCGTCGCCCTGCTTGTACGAGAGCGCCGTCGGGTCGACGTCGTGCCCACGCGCCTGGCGTACCCAGCCGAGCTTCGAGAGCACGACCGTGACCGGCTCGGCGGTGACGAGCTCCTCCTCCGAGATCGCCTGCGCAGCGGCGCGCTCGACGATCTTCGTGCGCCGGGCATCGCCGTACTCCTTCGCGTCCGCCTCGAGCTCGTCGCGCACCAGGCGGGTGAGCTTCGCGGCGCTCTTCAGCGTCTTCTCGAGCGCGTCCTGCTCCTCGGCCAGTTCCTTCTGCTCGCCGCGGATCTTCATCTCCTCGAGCTTCGCGAGGTGGCGCAGCTTGGTCTCGAGGATCGCCTCCGCCTGCGGGTCCGAGAGCTTGAAGCGCTTCATCAGCACCGGCTTCGGCTCGTCCTCGCGCCGGACGATGCGGATCACTTCGTCCAGGTTCAGGAAGGCGATGAGCATCCCGTCGAGGATGTGCAGCCGCGCGGTCACCTTCTCGAGCCGGTAGCGCAGGCGGCGCTTCACCGTTTCCTTGCGGTAGCCGAGCCACTCGAGCAGTAGCTCGCGCAGGCCGAGGACCCGCGGCCGGCCGTCGAGGGCTATGACGTTGATGTTGACGCGGTAGCTGCGCTCGAGGTCCGTGGTCGCGAACAGGTGCGCCATGAGCTGGCCGACATCCACCCGGTTCGAGCGCGGGGTGACGACCAGCCGCGTCGGGTGCTCGTGGTCGCTCTCGTCCCGCAGGTCCTCGACCATCGGCAGCTTCTTCGCGCGCATCTGCTCGGCGATCTGCTCGAGGACCTTCGAGCCGGACACCTGGTAGGGCAGCGCGTTGATGACCACCTCGCCGTCCTCGATCTCGTACACGGCGCGCGCCCGGTACGTGCCGTTGCCAGTCTTGTAGAGCGCGCGCAGTTCCGACTTGGGCGTCACGATCTCGGCGCCGGTCGGGAAGTCGGGCCCCTGGACGTGCTTGCACAGCGTCGCGATCGACGCCTCCGGGTCGTCGAGCAGCTCGAGGCAGGCGGCGGCGACCTCCCGCAGGTTGTGCGGCGGGATGTCGGTCGCCATGCCGACGGCGATGCCCTGCGTGCCGTTCAGCAGCACGTTGGGCAGCCGCGCCGGCAGCAGCTTCGGCTCCTCGAGCGTGCCGTCGAAGTTCGGCTGCCAGTCGGCCGTGCCCTGGCCGAGCTCGGCGAGCAGCACCTGCGCGTAGGGGCGCAGGCGCGACTCGGTGTAGCGCATCGCGGCGAAGGACTTCGGGTCGTCGGTCGAACCCCAGTTGCCCTGCCCGTCCACGATCGGGTACCGGTACGAGAATTCCTGGGCCATCAGCACCATCGCCTCGTAGCAGGCCGAATCGCCGTGCGGGTGGTACTTGCCGATGACGTCGCCGACCGTGCGCGCCGACTTCTTGTGCTTGGCGCCGGCCGAGAGGCTGAGCTCGCTCATCGCGTAGATGATCCGCCGCTGCACGGGCTTCAGCCCGTCGGCGAGCTGCGGCAGCGCGCGGTCGAGGATCACGTACATCGAGTAGTCGAGGTAGGCCTTCTCGGTGAACGCCCGGAGCGGCTGCTTCTCGATGCCCTCGAAGTCGAGCGGCGGCTGCTGGCCCTTCATTCGACGGTCGCCAGGTTGCCCTTGGTCTCGAGCCACTCGCGGCGGTCCGCGGCGCGCTTCTTCGCGAGCAGCATGTCGAGCAGCTGGTCGGCGCCGTCCCTGGCCTCGACCGTGAGCTGTACGAGGCGGCGCGTGTCCGGCGCCATGGTCGTCTCGCGCAGCTGCAGCGGGCTCATCTCGCCGAGGCCCTTGAAGCGCGTGATCACGGGCTTGCCGCGGATGCCGTCGGCCTGGATGCGGTCGAGGACTCCCGCCTTGTCGTGCTCGCCGAGCGCGTAGTACACGTTCTTGCTCACGTCGATCCGGAACAGTGGCGGCATCGCCACGAACACGTGGCCGGCGAGCACGAGCGGCCGGAAATGGCGCAGGAACAGCGCGCACAGCAGCGTGGCGATGTGCGCGCCGTCCGAGTCCGCGTCGGCGAGGATGCAGACCTTGTGGTAGCGCAGGCCCGAGAGGTCCGCGGAGCCCGCGTCCACGCCGAGCGCCGTCGTGATGTCGTGCACTTCCTGCGAGGCGAGGACGTCCGCCGCCTCCACCTCCCAGGTGTTCAGGATCTTGCCGCGCAGCGGCATGACCGCCTGGAAGGCCCGGTCCCGCGCCTGCTTCGCCGAACCGCCCGCGGAGTCGCCCTCGACCAGGAACAGCTCGCAGCGCTCCGGCTCCTGCAGCGTGCAGTCCGCGAGCTTGCCGGGCAGCGCCGGCCCCGAGGTGATGCGCTTCCTCGTGACGCGCAGGGCGGCCTTGCTGCGCTCCTGCGCGTTGCCGATCGCAAACTGCGCGATCTTCTCGCCGGCCTCCGGGTGCTGGTTGAGCCACAGCGCGAAGGCATCCTTGACCACGCCGGAGACGAACGCCGCCGACTCGCGCGACGAAAGCTTCTCCTTCGTCTGGCCGGCGAACTGCGGGTTCTGCATGCGCACCGAGAGCACGAAGGCGACGCCGCTCCAGACGTCCTCCGGGGCGAGCTTGAGCCCGCGCGGCACCAGCGTGCGGAACTCGCAGAACTCGCGCACGGCGTCGGTGACGCCCGAGCGCAGCCCGTTGACGTGCGTGCCGCCCTCGGGCGTCGGGATCAGGTTGACGTAGCTCTCGGAGACCGGGGTTTCCGCGTCCGGGGCCCAGCAGAACGCCCAGTCCGCGCTCTCGTTGCCGCCCTTCACGTGGCCCGTGTAGGGCTCCTCCGGCAGGCGCCCGGCCTTGCCGAGCTGCTCGAGCAGGTACGCGCCGAGGTCGCCGGTGAAGTACCACTCCTCCTTCTCGCCGCTCGCCTCGACCTCGAGCGAGACGCGCAGGCCCGGGCACAGGACGGCCTTGGCCTTCAGGACGTGCTTCAGGCGCGGCACCGAGATTGTCGGAGTGTCGAAGAAGCCGGGATCCGGCCAGAACCGGACCGTCGTGCCGGTCCGGCCCCGCTTGGCGGTTCCGACCGCCTCGAGCTTCGAGAACACCTTGCCGTTCTTGAAGCCGATGTTCCATTCCTTGCCGTCGCGCAGCACGTTGCATTCGAGGTGCTTCGACAGCGCGTTGACGACCGAGACGCCGACGCCGTGCAGGCCGCCCGCGCTTTCGTAGTTCTTGTCGGAGAACTTCCCGCCCGCGTGCAGGCGCGTGAGGATCAGCTCGACGCCGCTGACTTTCTCCTTCGGGTGGATGTCGACCGGCATGCCGCGCCCGTCGTCCTCGACCGACACGGAGCCGTCCTTGTGCACCGTGACCGCGATGTGCTCGCAGTGCCCGGAGAGCGCCTCGTCGACGCTGTTGTCGATGACCTCGTGCACGAGGTGGTTGGGGCTCCGCGTGTCGGTGTACATGCCGGGGCGGCGACGCACCGGGTCGAGTCCCTCGAGGACCTCGATATCCGATGCGGTGTACGACTGCGTCATGCGGGCCGGGATTCTACCCGAGGTCGCCCTAGGATGAAGCGTGAAGTAAACTGCCGCCGCGTGAGCCGACAAAAGCAGCAGGCACCCGACTTCGAGGCGGCGCTCGCCGAGCTCGAGGCCATCGTCCAGAGCCTCGAACAGGGCGAGCTCCCGCTCGAGGAGTCGCTGCGCCAGTTCGAGCGCGGCGTCGTGCTGACGCGCAGCTGCCAGAAGGCGCTCCAGCAGGCGGAGGAGAAGATCCGCGTGCTCTCGAAGGGCAGCGACGGCGAGCCCGTCGAACGCGATTTCGAGGCGGCTGACGAGGACTGACGGGACGCCATGCAGGCTCCTGCCCCGCCCGGCGACTGGCAGTCGGCGTACCGCGAGCGCGTGGAGGCGGTGCTGCGCCGCGTGCTGCCGCCGGAGGCGCAGGAGCCCGCGCGCCTGCACGCCGCGATGCGCTACGCGGCCCTCGGCGACGGCAAGCGCATCCGGCCGCTCCTCATGTACGCGGCTGGCAAGGCGATCGGCGTCGCGCCGGACGCCATCGACGCGGCTGCGGCGGCCGTCGAGCTGATCCACGCCTACTCGCTGGTGCACGACGACCTGCCCGCCATGGACGACGATGACCTCCGGCGCGGCCGCCCGACCACGCACCGCGCGTTCGACGAGGCGACCGCGATCCTCGCCGGAGACGCGCTGCAGGTGCTCGCCTTTGAGCTGCTCGCCGACGCGCCGATGCCGGGAGTCACCGACGCCGCGCGCATCGAAATGATCCGCCTGCTCGCGCACGGGAGCGGCACTCAGGGCATGGCTGGCGGCCAGGCCATCGACCTCGCCGCCACCGGGCAGCTGCTCGCGCCGCCGCAGGTCGAGTCCATGCACGCGCTCAAGACCGGCGCGCTGATCCGCGCCTCGGTGCTCATGGCCTGCGCGGCGAAGCCGGGCCTGGGCGAAGGCGAGCGCGACGCGCTCGACCGCTACGGGCGTGCGATCGGCCTCTCGTTCCAGATCGTGGACGACCTGCTCGACGTGCTCGGCGATCCCGCGGTGACGGGCAAGGTGGCGGGCTCGGACGCGCTGCGCGGCAAGCCGACCTACCCGGCGGTCGCGGGCGTCGCGGCGGCGCGCTCCCGGGCTGCCGAACTCGCCGAACAGGGCGTCGCGGCGCTCGCGGATTTCGGGCCGGGCGCCGACCCGCTGCGGGAATTCGCGGGCGACCTGGTGCGGCGCGGCCGCTAGCCGCGGCCCCGCGGTATGCCCCCTGTCGGCGCTCCAGTAGACTCCTGCAATGGGTGAGGAAGCCGAGGGCAGCCTGCTCGCCGCGATCGAGACGCCGGCGGACCTGCGCGCCCTGCCGCGCGGAGACCTGCGAGCGCTCGCCGACGAGCTGCGCAACTGCCTGGTCGAGACCGTCGGGCAGATGGGCGGCCACCTCGCCGCGGGGCTCGGCACCGTCGAGCTCGCGGTCGCGCTGCACTATGTCTTCGACACGCCTTACGACCGGCTGATCTGGGACGTGGGCCACCAGGCCTACCCGCACAAGGTCCTGACCGGGCGCCGCCGCAGGCTGTCGAGCATCAAGCAGCGCGGCGGGCTCGCGCCGTTCCCGTCGCGCGCCGAGAGCGTCTACGACAGCTTCGGCGTGGGCCATTCGAGCACCTCGATCAGCGCCGCGCTCGGTATGGCGATCGCCAACCGCCTGACCGGCAGCGACCGGCGCGTGGTCGCGGTGATCGGCGACGGTGCCATGAGCGCGGGCCTCGCCTGGGAGGCGCTCAACCACGCGGGCAGCCTCGATGTCGACCTGCTCGTGGTGCTGAACGACAACGACATGTCGATCTCGAAGAACGTCGGCGCCCTGTCGAAGTACTTCGCGCGGCTCCTGTCGGGGCGCACCTACTCGCACCTGCGCGAGGGCGGCAAGAAGGTCCTGCGCAAGATGCCGGCGGCCTGGGAACTCGCGCGCCGCTCGGAGGTGCATGCCAAGGGCATGGTGCTGCCCGGGACACTGTTCGAGGAGATGGGCTTCAACTACATCGGGCCGATCGACGGCCACGACCTCGATGGGCTCGTGGCGACGCTCGGCAACATGCGCGGCCTGCACGGCCCGCAGTTCCTGCATGTCGTCACGCAGAAAGGCAAGGGCTACGCGCCGGCGGAGGCCGACCCGATCAAGTGGCACGGCCCGGGTCCCTACGATCCGGCGAGCGGGACGCTGTACAAGGAGAAGGCCGCCGGCCCCACGTACTCGCAGGTCTTCGGCGAGTGGTTGTGCGACATGGCCGAGCTCGACTCGCGCTTCGTCGGCATCACGCCAGCCATGCGCGAAGGCTCGGGCCTCGTCGAGTTCGAGAAGCGCTTCCCGGAGCGCTACTTCGACGTGGCCATCGCCGAGCAGCATGCCGTGACGCTCGCCGCCGGCCTCGCCTGCGATGGCATGCGCCCCGTGCTCGCCATCTACTCGACCTTCCTCCAGCGCGGCTACGACCAGCTGATCCACGACGTCGCGCTGCAGCGGCTGCCGGTGGTCTTCGCCATCGACCGCGCCGGCCTCGTCGGCGGCGACGGCGCGACGCACCAGGGCGTGTTCGACCTCTCGTACCTGCGCTGCGTGCCGAACCTGGTGGTCATGGCGCCGGCCGACGAGAACGAGTGCCGCCAGATGCTCTACACCGCGGGCCAGCTCGACCAGCCCGCCGCCGTGCGCTATCCGCGCGGCCGTGGCGCGGGGGTCGCCGTGGAGAAGACGATGCGCGCGCTGCCGGTCGGGCGCGCGGAGCTGCGCCGGCAGGGCGCGGGCGGTCTCGCGCTGCTGGCTTTCGGCACCATGGTCGAAGCGGCCGCGGCCGCCGCGGATGCGCTCGACGCGACGCTGGTCAATATGCGCTTCGTCAAGCCGCTGGACGAGGCGCTCATCGCCGAGATCGCCGCGAAGCACCGCGCGGTCGTCACGATCGAGGAGAACGCCGTCGCGGGCGGCGCCGGCTCCGCGGTGCTGGAGCACCTGCAGCGCATCGGCAGCACGCTGCCGGTCCTCGTGATCGGCGTGCCGGACGTCTTCGTCGAGCACGGATCGCGCGAGGACAACCTGGCGGCGGCGGGGCTGGATGCGCCGGGCCTCAGGGCCGCGATCGAGCGCTTCTGGCGCGGCCAGGGCATTGCGAGGGCGGTCCCGGCCGGTTAATCAGGACCGGCATGGTATGATTTCCGCATGAATGCGAAATCATCGGGAATCGTCGCCCCGATCATCGAGGACGTGCAGGGCCGCGCCGACACGCGCCGCATCCCGATCGATCGCGTCGGCATCAAGGACATCTACCACCCGGTGCGGGTCAAGGACCGCTCCGGCGGCCACCAGCACACGATCGCGAACTTCAGCATGTACGTGCACCTGCCCCACAACTTCAAGGGCACGCACATGTCGCGTTTCGTCGAGATCCTGAACGAGCACGAGCGGGAGATCTCGGTCGAGTCGTTCAACGAGATGCTGGCGTCCATGACCACGCGCCTGAACTCGGGCGGCGGCCACCTCGAGATGACCTTCCCCTACTTCGTCATGAAGAAGGCCCCGGTCTCGGGGGTGCAGAGCCTGCTCGACTACCGCGCGACGCTCGCGGCCGAGATGAAGGACGGGCGCATCGAGACCCGCCTCAAGGTGCTGGTGCCGGTGACCAGCCTCTGCCCCTGCTCGAAGCAGATCTCCGACTACGGCGCCCACAACCAGCGCTCGCACCTGACGATCTCCGCGCGTATCCGCGAGCACGTCTGGCTCGAGGAGCTGATCGACGTCGCCGAGGAGGAAGGCAGCTGCGAGCTGTACGGGATCCTGAAGCGGCCCGACGAGAAGTACGTGACGGAGCGCGCCTACGACAACCCGAAGTTCGTCGAGGACATCGTCCGCGACGTCGCCACGCGCCTCAATGCCGACGACCGCATCCGGGAGTACGTCGTCGAGGCCGAGAATTTCGAGTCGATCCACAACCACTCGGCCTACGCGCGCATCGAGCGCGACAAGGACGCCAAGCCGGCCTGACCGTCAGGCGGAGCGAAGCAGGCGGGATCGCCTGCTTGCTCCTGCGGCGACCTAAAGTCGCTTCGCAGGCGATCCCGCCCGCTTCGCTCCGCACCGCTGATCCCGCCGCCCTTGCCTCCATCCACGACCCAAGGACCGCGTCGAAAGTCGACGTGCGGCCGGACGGCGCGCTTGGCTGGACGGGGTGGCGAGCGCAGCGACTTTAGGTCGCCGCAGGAGCAAGCGAGCCAACCCCGGCCGGCCAGGCGCGCCAGGCGGCGCGCGCTTCAGCTGACGGCGCGGGATTCGCCGTTCTGCAGGCGCGAGATCAGCGCCTTGAGGAAGACCTTGTTGAAGCGCAGCTGGCAGGCCGAGGAGGCCTGCTCGAGCAGCGTCGAGCTGACGCGCAGGATCGTGACGCCGTCGCCTGCGAGCACCGCGGCCTGCCGCTTCGCGCCGCGCAGGTAGCTGGTCTCGCCGAAGCAGTCGCCCGCCTCCAGCCGCCCGACGATGCGCCCGTCGCGCTCGACGGTGCAGGAGCCGGTCACGATCACGTAAAAACGGTCGTCGATGCCGCCGGCGCGCACGATCTCGTCATTGCGCGCGTGCGCCTGCCAGGTCCCGGCGCGCAGCACCTCCCAGATCTCGCCCGACGAGAAGTCGTGGAAGAACTTGAGGCGCCGCAGCAGGTTGAAGTGCTCCTGGCGGTCGCTCTTGTCGTTGCCGCGGCGCTGCTGTGCGTGCACGCGCGCGATCGCGTTCGCGAACTCCGCGCCGTTCGGGTACCGCTTGTCGGGCTCCTTGTGCATCGCCATCGCGACCACGTTCTCGAGCTCGGCGGGCAGCTCTTCGCGCAACGACAGCATCGGCGCGGGCGTGGCGTACACGATCGCGTGCAGCAGCTTGGCCAGCGCGCCGGCGCGGAACGGCCGGTGGCCGGTCAGCAGCTCGTACATGACCGCGCCCAGCGAGTAGATGTCCGAGTGGTTGGTGAGCTCGATGGACTGCACCTGCTCGGGCGACATGTAGCTCGGGCTGCCGGCGATGCCCTCGATCCGCGAGAAGTCCGCGTCGTTGTGCAGCGCGATGCCGAAGTCGATCAGCCTGAGGTCGCTGTCGGTCGTCAGCATCAGGTTGCTGGGCTTGATGTCACGGTGGATCACGCCGCGCGAATGCGCGTAGTGCAGCGCCTTCGCGCACTTGAACATCAGCGTCAGCACGTCGTCCACCGGCAGCAGGTTGTCCGGCCGCGTGTAGGCCGACAGCGTACGCGCGCCGTGGATGAACTCGGTGACGACGTAGTAGTAGCCGTTCTCCTCCCCCGCGTCGTAGATCGGCATGATGTTCGGGTGCTGCAGCATCCCGACCATGTGCGCCTCGGAGAGGAACATCTTGCGCGCGACTTTCGCGCGCGCCGGGTCGTCGTCGCCCGCGATGCGGTACGCCTTGATCGCGACGTCGCGGCCGTAGAAGGGATCGTGCGACAGGTACACGGTGCCGGTGGAGCCGCGCCCCACCTCGCGGATCACCTCGTACTTGCCGATGCGCTCGCCGATTGCGGGCCCGCCGTCGGTGGGTCGCATGATCGTCGGCACGGTTGCGGTAGCGATGGCGGGCTCCTCATCGGGATCGTCCGTGAGGATATTTCGTCAAAAGCGGCGGAACCGTGAACCGCATCGCGCTTCCCCGGGGGCCTTCAGGCGCTCAACCGAAGTGGTCGAAACCGTGACCCGCATCTCGCGCCGGCGGCGCGCCGTCGACGAGCACGCCCCCGCCGCCGGTGACTGCGCCGATGCGGCGCAGCACGACCCCGGCATCGAGCGCCGTGAGCCTCGCCCGGTCGGCGGGATCGGCGGTGAAAAGGAGCTCGTAGTCGTCGCCCCCGGCGAGCGCGAACTGGACACGCTCCGCCGGCAGGGCCACCGAGCAGAGGCCCGCCGAGAGGGGTAGCTCGCGGCTCGCGAGGTCGGCGCCGACTCCGCTCGCGGCGCACAACTTGCCGAGGTCGCCGAGCAGCCCGTCCGACAGGTCGATGCAGGCGGTCGCGATGCCGCGCAGGGCGACGCCGAGGGCGACGCGCGCCTGCGGCGACTGGAAGCGCGCGAGCAGTGCCTCGCGCGCCCGGCCCTGCGCGTTCAGCCGGCCCTGCAGGATCCGCAGGCCCGCCGCCGCATCCCCCGGCGTGCCGCTTACCCAGAGGTCGTCGCCGGCGCGCGCGCCGTCGCGCCGGAGCGCCGCGCCCTCGGGCACGGTGCCCGCGAGCGTCACCGTGACCGTCAGGGGCCCGCGCGTCGTGTCCCCGCCTACGAGCGCCACGCCATGCCGGCGCGCGAGCGCGTCGAAGCCGGCGGAAAAGCCGGCCAGCCAATGCTCGTCCGGCGACGGAATCGTGAGCCCGAGCAGCGCCCAGGCGGGCTCCGCGCCCATCGCGGCGAGGTCCGAGAGGTTGACCGCAAGCGCGCGATGGCCCACGAACCGGGCGTCGAAGCCGGCCGGAAAGTGTACGCCGTCGACCAGCGTGTCGAGCGCGAGCACGAGCTCCGCACCCGGCGGCGGTGCGACGATCGCGCCGTCGTCGCCGACGCCCGTGTGCACGTCTTCGCGCCGCGCCCCGCGCCCGGTGAAGTGCCGCCCGATCAGCTCGAATTCGCCCGGCATCGCCAGGGGCGCCCTAGGCAACCTCGCCACGCTCTGCGCCGCGGTGCGCGCGCGAGGCGCGGTCGAGCACGGCGTTCACGTAGCGATGGCCGTCGGTGGCGCCGAAGCGCTTGGCGAGCTCGATGCCTTCGTTGATCACCACCCGGTACGGCACTTCGGGCCGGGTCATGAGCTCCCAGAGGCCGAGCACCAGAATCGCGTGCTCGACGGGATCGAGGCGGGCGGGCTCGATGTCGGAATGGCGGGCGAGCTCCGCGTCGAGCTCGTCGCTGCCGGCGCAGATCGCAGCGAGCGCGGTGCGGAAGTAGGTGCGGTCGGCCCTGGCGAACTCCGGTGAAACCTCGTACTGCGCCTCGAGCTCGGCGGCGGGCTGGCGCGAGAGCTGCCACTGGTAGAGCGCCTGCACCAGGAGCTTGCGCGCCGACGCCCGTGCCTGCACCCGGTCGCGGCCCGTGGACCGCGCCGTCACCGCGCCAGCCTGCGCATCAGGTTGGCGAGCTCGACGGCCACCCGCGCGGCGTCCGCGCCGCGGTTGCCCTCGCTGCCCCCTGCGCGCTCGAAGGCCTGCTCCTCGGTGTCCGTGGTGAGCACGCCGAACGCGACCGGCACGCCGGTCTCGCTCGCGACGCGCGCGAGGCCGGCCGCGCACTCGCCGGCGACGTAGTCGAAGTGCGGCGTGTCGCCGCGGATCACGGCTCCGAGCGCCACGATCGCGTCGCAGCGGCGCGACTCGGCGAGGCGCCGCACGACCAGCGGAAGGTCGAACGCCCCCGGCACGCGCACCAGCTCGAGCGAGGCCGGATCGGCGCCCTGCGCCGCGAGCGCCTCGACCGCGCCCGCCACGAGTCGCTCCACGACGGGCGCGTTGAAGCGCGAGGCGACTAGCGCGATGCGCAGGTCGCCGACGCGCGGGTCGCCCTCGATGATGCGGAGCGGATTCACGCCGCGAGTATATCAGGCGATCCCGCGCTCACTCCTCGTAGCCGGCGATCTCGAGCCCGAACGCGGAGATGCCGAGCAGCTGCCGGGGCGCGGACAGGACGCGCATGCGCGTGACGCCGAGGTCGCGCAGGATCTGCGCGCCGATCCCGTAGGTCCGCAGGACCGATCCGCCCCCGCCCGCGTCCGGCCCGTGCTCGTGCGCGCCGGTGCCGACGATCTCGGACGCGAGCTCCTCGGGCCGCAGCACGACGACGATGCCGTGCGGCTCGCGCGCGATGCGCCTGAGCGCCGCGCCGAGCGTCCAGCCCGCGTGCTCGCCGCGGATGCCGATCAGGTCGCGCGGCGTGTCGCGCACGTGGACGCGCACGAGCGGTGGCACGTCCCCCGGCGCGCCGCGCACGAGCGCGACGTGCAGCCGGCCGTGCACGCGGTCCTCGTACCAGCGCATGCGGAAGCTGCCGGCCTCGGTCTCGACCTCGCGGTCCGCCACGCACTCGATGGAGCTCTCCTTGGCGAGCCGGTAGCGGATCAGGTCCGCGATCGTGCCGATCGCAAGGCCGTGGCCGCTCGCGAAGCGCTCGAGCTCGGGCCGGCGCGCCATCGTGCCGTCCTCGTTCAGGATCTCGACGATCACCGCTGCCGGCTCGAAGCCGGCGAGCCGCGCGAGGTCGCAGCCGGCCTCGGTGTGGCCGGCACGCGTCAGCACGCCGCCCGGCCGCGCCATCAGCGGGAACACGTGGCCGGGCTGGCGCAGGTCCTCGGGCCGCGCGCCCGGCGCGACGGCGGCCTGCACGGTGCGCGCGCGGTCCTGCGCGGAGATCCCGGTGGTCACGCCGCGCGCCGCCTCGATGCTCACGGTGAAATTCGTGCCGTGGCTGTCCTCCGACTCGCGCACCATGAGCGGCAGCCGCAGCGCCCGGCAGCGCTCCTCGGTCAGCGTCAGGCAGATCAGCCCGCGGCCGTGGCGCGCCATGAAGTTGATGTCCTCGGGCCGCACGCGCGCCGCGGCCATGAGCAGGTCGCCCTCGTTCTCGCGCTCCTCGTCGTCCATCACGACGACCATGCGCCCGGCAGCGAGCTCGGCGAGCAGTTCCTCGATGCTGTTCATGCGCGCCCCCGGGACTCCAGCAGCCGGTCGAGGTAGCGGGCAACGAGGTCCACCTCGAGGTTCAGCTCGAGTCCCGGCGCGAGCGCACCGAGCGTCGTCGCGGCCCGCGTGTGCGGCACGAGGTCGATCCCGAATTCGCTGCCCGCGACACGCCCGACGGTCAGGCTGACCCCGTCGAGGGTGACCGAGCCCTTCTCCGCAACGAAGCGCGCGAGCGCGGCCGGCGCCTCGATCGTCGCGTGCAGCGCGCCGGCCGCCTCGCGGCAATCGCGCACGCGCGCGACACCGTCCACGTGGCCGGTGACGATGTGGCCGCCGAGCGCGTCGGATGCGCGCAGCGCCGCCTCGAGGTTCACCGGCGTGCCGGCCGCGAGCGCCCCGAGCGTGGTGCGAGCGATCGTCTCGCCGGACAATTCGGCCTCGAAACGCCCCTCGGCGAGCGCGACGACCGTCAGGCACACGCCGGCGACGGCCACGCTGTCCCCGCGCTGCCAGCCGGCGGTCAGCATTCCGCCGGTGTCGATCGTGAGCCGCCGCGACCCTTCGCTGCCGGCGCCGACGGCGGCCACGCGACCCACCGCTTTCACGATGCCGGTGAACATCACGCCGCTCCCCGCCGCGGCCGCAGCCGCAGCAGCAGGTCGTCGCCGACGTCTTCGCGCCCGACGATCGCGAACTCGAGCCGCTCCGCCATCGAAGCCGGCGCCTCGAGGTCCGCGAGCGGGCGGGCGCCCCGCCCGAGCAACGTCGGGGCGAGGTAGAGCGCAAGCTCGTCGACGAGCCCGGCCGCGAACAGGGCGCCGGCGAGCCCGGCGCCGCATTCCACGAGGAGTTCGTTGACACCGCGCGCGGCGAGCAGCGCGAGGGCGGCCTCGAGATCGACGCGGCCCTCCTCGCCCCCGACCGCCGCCACTTCCGCGCCGGCTGCCTCGAGCGCCGCCGCGCGCGCGGCGTCGGCCTCGGTGCAGAGGATCAGCGCCCGTCCCGGCGGCGACAGGATGCGCGCGCCGGGCGGCGTGCGCAGCCCCGAATCGAGCACCACGCGCAGCGGCTGGCGGGTCGCGCCGGGCAGCCGCACGTCGAGCCGCGGGTCGTCCGCGAGGACGGTCCCGCTCCCGGTCATCACGGCGGAGGAGCGCGCGCGCAGCCGCTGCACGTCCTCGCGCGCGGCCTCGCCCGTGATCCAGCGGCTCTCGCCGCCCGGCAACGCCGTGCCGCCGTCGAGGCTGGCCGCGAGCTTGACGGTCACCCACGGCCGCCCCCGCGTCATGCGCGAGACGAAGCCCGGGTTCAGCTCGCGGGATTCCCGTTCGAGCAGGCCGGCCTCGACGGCGATGCCCGCCGCCGCGAGCCGCGCGGCCCCGCCGCCGTCGACGCGCGGGTTCGGGTCGCGCATCGCGTACACCACCCGCGCGAGGCCGGCGGCAATCAGCGCGTCGGCGCAGGGCGGCGTGCGGCCCTGGTGGCTGCAGGGTTCCAGCGTCACGTAAGCCGTCGCGCCGCGCGCCGCAGCCCCGGCCGCCGCCAGCGCCACGACCTCGGCGTGCGGGCCGCCCGCGCGCTCGTGCCAGCCCTCGCCCAGCACGCGCGCGCCACCCGCGATCACGCAGCCGACTCGCGGATTCGGGTCGGTCGTCCACAGGCCCCGGCGCGCGAGCTCGAGGGCGCGCGCCATGTGGACGGCATCCTGCCGGTCGGGCCCGGTCATCGCTTGCCGCGCGGGTCGCGCGCCTGGGACGGCAGCAGCGACATCTGGCCGGCCGACGGGTCGTTGCGCCGCCGCTTGTCGAGCTGCTCGAGCTCCTCGCGGAACGAGTCGACGTCGTGGAAGCGGTGGTAGACGGAGGCGTAGCGGACGTACGCGACCTCGTCGAGCTGGCGGAGCTCCTCCATGACGATCTCGCCGATGATGCGCGAGGCGACTTCCCGCTCGCCCAGCACGCGCAGGCGGTGGCCGATGCGCTCGACCGCGGCCTCGACGGTCTCGCGGCTGACCGGCCGCTTCTCGAGCGCCTTCATGATGCCCGCGCGCAGCTTGCCCTCGTCGAAGGGCTGGCGCGTGCTGTCGTTCTTGACGACCTGCGGCATGACGAGTTCCGCGGTCTCGAAGGTCGAGAAGCGCTCGCCGCAGGACAGGCATTCGCGGCGGCGGCGGATCTGGTGCCCCTCGCCCGCGAGGCGCGAGTCCGTCACCTTCGTGTCGTCGTGGTTGCAGAACGGGCAGTGCAAGGCCCCGGCTCCGCCGCGCTCACGCGTAGACCGGGAATCGCGCGCACAGGGCCAGCACCGCCTCGCGCACGCGCCGCTCCACGCCCGGGTCGCCCACGGCGTCGAGCACGTCGGCCAGCAGGCCGCCGACCTGGCGCGCCTCCTCGAGGCCGAAGCCGCGCGTCGTGATCGCCGGCGTGCCGATCCGAAGGCCGCTAGTGACGAACGGCGGGCGCGGGTCGTTCGGCACCGCGTTCTTGTTGACGGTGATGTGCGCGCGGCCGAGGGCCGCGTCGGCGTCCTTGCCCGTGTACGCGCGCCCGACCAGGTCGAGCAGGAACAGGTGGTTGTCGGTGCCGCCGGAGACGATGCGGTGACCGCGATCCTGCAGCGACCGCGCGAGCGCGCGCGCGTTGGCGACGACCTGCTGCTGGTACGCCTTGAACTCGGGCGACAGCGCCTCGAGGAGCGCGACGGCCTTCGCCGCGATCACGTGCATCAGCGGCCCGCCCTGGGTGCCGGGGAAGATCATCGAGTTGAGCTTCTTGTGCAGTTCCGGGTGCTCGCGCGCGAGGATGAGGCCGCCGCGCGGGCCGCGCAGCGTCTTGTGCGTCGTGGTCGTGACCACGTCCGCGTGCGGCACCGGGTTCGGGTAGGCGCCGCCCGCGACCAGCCCCGCGACGTGCGCCATGTCCACGACGAAGTACGCGCCGGCCGCGTCCGCGATCGCGCGGAAGCGCTGCCAGTCGATGACGCGCGAGTACGCGGAGAAGCCGGCGAGGATCATCTTCGGCCGGTGCTCGGCGGCGAGCCGCTCCACGGCGGCGTAGTCGATCTCGCCGGTCGCGGGATCGAGCCCGTACTGCACCGCGTTGAAGAAGCGCCCCGAGAAATTGACCTTGGCCCCGTGCGTCAGGTGGCCGCCGTGGTCGAGGCTCATGCCGAGGAACGTGTCGCCGGGATTCATGAGGGCGAAGAACACGGCCGCGTTCGCCTGCGATCCGGAGTGCGGCTGCACGTTGGCGTAGGCCGCGCCGAAGAGCTGCCTCGCGCGGTCGATCGCGAGCTGCTCGACGACGTCCACGTGCTCGCATCCGCCGTAGTAGCGCTTGCCCGGGTATCCCTCGGCGTACTTGTTGGTCAGCACCGAGCCCTGGGCCTCGAGCACTCGCGGGCTCGTGTAGTTCTCCGAGGCGATGAGCTCGAGGTGCTGCTCCTGGCGGAGGCGCTCGGCGGCGATCGCCGCCGCCAGCGGCGGATCGAATGCGGCGATGCTCATTTCGCGTCCAAACATGGAGCGCGGAGTCTACCCGAAAGGCCCGGTTCAGGCCGCTTCGACGAAGGCCCGGACCACGCGGGTCCAGGCGCGGGCGATGTTGCGCCGGTTGTAACCGCCGCCGCCGAAGCCGAGGATGCGCCCGGCCGCGTGCCGCTCGGCGAATGCAACCAGGCGCGCGGCGGCGTGCCCGTGCGCCTCCTCGGTGAGGCCGAGGTGCGCGATCGGGTCGCCGCCCAGGCTGTCGGCGCCGCACTGGAACAGCACGAACTGTGGCGCATACCGCTCGAGGTGCGCCTCGATGGCCGGCCAGGCGGCGAGGAACTCGGCGTCCCCCGACCCGGGCGGGAGCGGCAGGTTCAGCTTGCAGCCCGCCGCGGCGCCTGACCCGATCTCGTCTGCCGCGCCGGTGCCCGGGTACAGGAAGCGGCCGTCCTCGTGCGTGTCCGCGAACACGACGGCCGGGTCGTCCTCGAACGCATAGAACACGCCGTCGCCGTGATGTGCGTCGATGTCGACGTACGCGATGCGGGCGAGGCCGTGCTCCCGTTTCAGCTTTTCGATCACGACGCCGATGTCGTTGAACACGCAGAAGCCGGCGGCGTGCGCACGCCCGGCGTGGTGCAACCCGGCGATCGGCACGAAGCCGTGCCTCGCCCGGCCGGACATGATGGTCTCCATCGCGACCAGCGACGCGCCGACCACGTCGCTCGCGGCCTCGAAGACGCCCTTGAACGCCGGCGTGTCGCCGGCGTCGAGCAGTCCCTCGCCGGTCACCGAGCGGGCGGCGACGAAGTCCAGGTAGCCCGGATCGTGGAACAGCTCGAGCTCGGCGCGCGTCGCGCGGCGCGGCGCGAGCGCCTGGACGCGCCGGTCGAAGCCCTGGGCGACCAGCTCGCGCCAGAAGGCGTCGTGCCGGTCCGGGCCGAAGGGATGGCCGTCGGGAAAGCCGTAGCGGGCGATCCGTTCGCCGGCGACCACGCAGGTGTCCGATCCGCCGTTCTCTGCCACGCGCTGCCGCCGGGTCGGTGATGGGGGCCGGGCCAGACTAGCACGGGTGGCGGCAGGGCCCGCCATCGCAGATAATCCGCGGCCCCCTCGAACCCCGGCGACACATGGCCCAGTACATTTATACGATGAACCGCGTCGGCAAGGTCGTGCCGCCGAAGCGGCACATCCTGCGCGACATCTCCCTGTCCTTCTTCCCGGGCGCCAAGATCGGCGTGCTCGGCCTCAACGGCTCGGGCAAGTCGACGCTGCTGCGCATCATGGCGGGCACCGACACCGACATCGAGGGCGAGGCCCGTCCGCAGCCCGGCATCAAGGTGGGCCTGCTGCCGCAGGAACCGCAGCTCGACCCAGCCGCCGACGTGCGGACCATCGTCGAGGAGTCGGTGCAGCCCGTGAAGGACGCGATCGCGCGCCTCGAACAGGTGTACACGCTCTACAGCGAGCCTGACGCCGACTTCGACAAGCTCGCCGCCGAGCAGGGCCAGCTCGAGTCATTCCTCGCGAGCGTCGACGGCCACAACCTCGAGCGCCAGCTCGACGTCGCCGCCGATGCGCTCCGCCTGCCGCCCTGGGAAGCCAAGGTGGCGCAGCTCTCCGGCGGCGAGCGCCGGCGCGTCGCGCTGTGCCGCCTGCTGCTGTCCAAGCCGGACATGCTGCTGCTCGACGAGCCGACCAACCACCTGGACGCGGAGTCGGTCGCCTGGCTCGAGAAGTACCTCGAGCAGTACCCGAGCACCGTCATCTGCGTGACTCACGACCGCTACTTCCTCGACAACGTCGCCGGCTGGATCCTGGAGCTCGACCGCGGCCACGGCATCCCGTGGCAGGGCAACTATTCGTCGTGGCTCGAGCAGAAGGAGCAGCGGCTCGCGCAGGAGGAGAAGCAGCAGGAGGGCCTGCGCAGGACGCTCGCCCGCGAGCTCGAATGGGTGCGCGCGAACTCGAAGGCCCGCCAGGCTAAGAGCAAGGCGCGCCTGCGCCAGTTCGAGGAGCTGTCGTCCGTCGAGTTCCAGGCGCGCAACGAGACCAACGAGATCTACATCCCGCCCGGGCCACGCCTCGGCGACCTCGTGATCGAGGTCGAAGGCCTGCGCAAGGCCTACGGCGAACGCCTGCTGATCGACGACCTCTCCTTCCGGCTGCCGCAGGGCGGCATCGTCGGCATCATCGGCCCGAACGGCGCCGGCAAGACGACGCTGTTCCGCATGCTGACCGGCGTCGAGAAGCCGGACGCGGGCACGATCCGGACCGGCCCGACGGTGCAGATCGCCAGCGTCGACCAGTCGCGCGACAAGCTCGACGACTCGAAGACCGTCTGGCAGGAGATCTCGGGCGGCCAGGACATCATCAAGGTCGGCAACTACGAGACTGCCTCGCGGGGCTACGTCGGCCGCTTCAACTTCCGCGGCAACCAGCAGCAGCAGCAGATCGGCGAGCTGTCCGGCGGCGAGCGCAACCGCGTCCACCTGGCCAAGCTCCTGAAGAGCGGCGGCAACCTGCTGCTGCTCGACGAGCCGACCAACGACCTCGACGTCGAGACGCTGCGCGCGCTCGAGGAAGCCCTGCTCAACTTCCCGGGCTGCGCGGTCGTCATCTCCCACGACCGGTGGTTCCTGGACCGCATCGCGACCCACATCCTCGCCTTCGAGGGCAACAGCGAGGTCGTCTGGTTCGAAGGCAACTACCAGGACTACGTGCAGGACCTCCGGCGCCGCAAGGGCGAGAACGCCGACCAGCCGCACCGCCTGCGCTACAAGCCGTTGCACGCCTAGCGTAGACTCCCGCCCGTGGCCGTCCACATAGACTCCGCCGGGCGCCTGCACCACGACCAGGAGAGCGCGCTCGCCCTGAACTGCCCGCACTGCGGCGTGCTCGCGCACGTCACGCCGGTGTCGGTGCCGGACTTCAACGCGCTCCAGCAGCACAAGCCGTCGCAGGTGGGCATCGTGTACCGCTGTGCGGCCTGCAACGCGCCGGTGTTCCTGCGCTTCACGGTGAAGCTCTACGGCGGCAGCCGCGTGGAGCTCGCGCCCAGCTTCGTCGAGCTCGAGCGCGCGCGGGAGAAGTTCAACTTCACTTACCTGCCCGAGGAAACCGAGCTGCTCGTGAAGGAGGCGTTCGCCTGCTACACCGCCGGCTGCTACAACGCCTTCGCCTCGATGTGCCGGCGCGCGGCGCAGGCGACGTTCGCGGACCTCGGCCCGCAGGCGCGGCTCGACCTGTTCGAGGAGCTCGCGAACATCCGCCGCCTCGCGGAGCTCGAGGACGACGCCTACGAGCTGGTGCGCAAGGTGTTGTTCGACTTCGACGAGCCCGGCCGCGGCAGCCTGCCCGTGGTCGACGGGCTCCAGGCGGGCGTGCTGCTCGAAGTCCTCAAGGACCTGCTCTACCAGGCCTATGTGCGCCGCGGCCGCCTGCAGCAGGCGATGATGGTGCGCCGTTACTTCGCCGAGGAAACCACGAACGTCACGCCCCTGCCCGGCACGCGGGCCTGAGGCCCCTCAGCCGACCCAGGCGCGGGCGTTGCGGAAGATCCGCATCCAGCCACTGTCCTCGCCGGCCGCGGCCGGGTGCCAGGAGTTCTGCACGGTGCGGTAGACGCGCTCCGGGTGCGGCATGAGGATGGTCACGCGACCGTCATCCGACGTGAATCCCGCCGCACCCTGCGGCGAGCCGTTCGGGTTTGCCGGATAGGCGGTGGCCACGCGGCCGCGATTGTCCACGTAGCGCAGCGCCACCCGCGCGCGCGCGGCAGCCTCGTCGGCGGCGCTCGCATACTCCGCGCGCCCTTCCCCGTGCGCGACGGCGATGGGGAGCACCGACCCTGCCATGCCCGCGAAGAACGGCGAGTTCGTCGCCGTGACCTCGACCAGCGACAGCCGCCCCTCGAACTGCTCCGAGCGGTTGCGGCGAAAGCGCGGCCAGTGCGCCGTGCCCGGGATCAGCTCGGCGAGCGCCGCGAGCATCTGGCAGCCATTGCACACGCCGAGCGTGAATCGGCCGGCCCGCGCGAACCAGTCCTCAAACAGGGCGCGGGCCCGTGCGTTGAAGAGGATGGACTTGGCCCAGCCCTCGCCCGCGCCGAGCACGTCGCCGTAGCTGAATCCGCCGCAGGCGACGAGGCCCTGGAAGCCTGCGAGCGTCGAGCCGCGGTCGATCAGGTCGGTCATGTGCACGTCGACCGCCGCGAACCCCGCGCGGTCGAAGGCGGCGGCCATCTCGACCTGGCTGTTCACGCCCTGCTCGCGCAGCACGGCGACCCGCGGCCGCGCGCCGCGCGCGATGAATGGCGCCGCGATGTCCTCGTCGGGGTCGAAGGTCAGTCGCCATGCGAGTCCGGGGTCGTCCTCGTCGAGTCGCGCATCGCGCTCCTCGTCGGCGCAGGCCGGGTCGTCGCGCAAGCGCTGCATGTGCCAGGTCGTCTCCGACCACAGGCCGCGGAGCGTCACGCGGTCGGCGTCGATGAGCGGCTTCCCGTTCGCGGAGATGGCGACGCGTCGGCCCGCGCTCGCGCGGCCGATGCGCCGTGACAGCCCAGCAAGCCCGTGGCGGGCGAGGATCGCCTCGGCCCGGGCGACGTCCGGCTCGCGCAGCTGCAGCACGGCGCCGAGCTCCTCGGCAAAGAGCGCCGCGACCGGGCGCTTCAGCGGCCCGAGATCGACCTCGAGCGCGGCGCGGCCCGCAAAGGCCATTTCGAGGAGCGTGACCGCGAGCCCGCCGTCCGAGCGATCGTGGTAGGCGAGCACGAGGCCTGCCTCGCGCAGCTCCTGGAGCGCGGCGAAGAAATCGATCAGCCGGGCAGGATCGTCGAGGTCGGGCGGTGCATCGCCGGTATTGCCATGGACCTGCGCAAGGCAGGAGCCGCCGATGCGGTCGCGGCCGCCGCCGAGGTCAACCAGCATGAGCGCGCTCGGCCCGGCGTCCAGGACGGGCGCCGGGCTCCACGTGCGCCGCACGTCGCCGACCGGCGCGCAGGCGGTGACGACCAGCGACAGCGGAGCGACGACCTGGCGCTCGCGGCCCTCCGCGCGCCACCCGGTGCGCATCGAGAGCGAATCCTTGCCCACCGGGATCGCGATGCCGAGCGCCGGGCAGAGTTCCTCGCCGAGCGCGCGCACGGTGTCAAACAGGTCGGCATCCTCCCCCGGGTCCCCGCAGGAAGCCATCCAGTTCGCGGACAGCTTGATGTCGCCGAGCCGGCCGATGTCCGCGGCAGCGATGTTGGTGATTGCCTCGCCCACCGCCATGCGGCCCGAGGCCGCTGCGTCGAGGAGCGCGATCGCAGGCCGTTCGCCGAGCGCCATGGCCTCGCCGCTGCAGCCGGCCAGCGCGGAAGTCGTGACCGCCACGTCGCTGACCGGTACCTGCCAGGGTCCGACCAGCGGGTCGCGGCTGATCATCCCGCCGACGCTGCGGTCGCCGATGGTGACCAGGAATCCCTTGTCGGCTATCGCCGGAAGCCGCAGGAGCCGTTCGAGCGCCGCGCGCGCGTCGAGAGCCTCGGCGTCGAAGCCGTCGCCCGTCCGGCGCCGGCGGGTGGCGCTGCGCTGCATGCGCGGCGGCCGTCCGAGCAGGTCCTGTATCGCCATGTCGACCACGCATTCGCCGGTGCGCTCGTCGGCGACCACCAGCCGCCCGTCTTCCGAGGACTCGCCGATCACGGCCGCCGGGCAGCGCTCGCGCCGGCACAGGGCCATGAACCCTTCGAGGGCGCCAGCCTCGAGGGCGAGCACGTAACGTTCCTGGGCCTCATTGCACCAGATCTCGAGCGGCGACATCCCGGGCTCGTCGCTCGGCACGCGCGCAAGCTCGATGCGCCCGCCGCCCGGCGCAACGACTTCCGGCACGGCGTTCGAG
>Ga0157380_10000206_pt1 | contig 34907 bp, 35 predicted proteins | sample S35metaG_FD_119757 | JGI IMG/M metagenome (GOLD analysis project Ga0157380, IMG submission 119757) | Switchgrass rhizosphere microbial communities from Kellogg Biological Station, Michigan, USA - S3-5 metaG | ecosystem: Host-associated > Plants > Roots > Rhizosphere > Soil | place: USA...
CGGGTGCACGTATTCCTCGCCGTAGAGCTGGCGAGCCTGGTTTCGCGCAGCTTCGATGGCTGTGGCCGATAAATTCGTGGAATCGGTACGCATATAAGTGATGTAGCCGTTTTCGTAGAGCCGCTGCGCGATGCTCATCGTGCGCTCCGACGAGAACCGCAGCTTGCGGCCTGCCTCCTGCTGCAGCGTCGACGTCATGAACGGCGCGTACGGCCGACGGGTGTAGGGCTTCTGCTCAACGGAGCTCACCTCGAGCTGCACACCGCGCAACCCCGTTGCCAATGCTCCCGCACTGGCCTCGTCGAGCACCAGCACCTCATCGGGCTTCTTCAGCTGGCCCAGCGAATCGAAGTCGCGGCCTGCGGCCACCCTCTTGCCGTCGACGTTGTTCAGCTTAGCACTGAACGTCGGCGGGGATGCCTGTGCGTCGGACACGCTGGCGTCCAGCTCGGCGGTGACATCCCAGTAGCCGGCGGGGCGGAACGCCATCCGCTCGCGCTCGCGCTGCACGATGATGCGGGTCGCCACCGACTGGACCCGGCCTGCCGACAGCTTCGGTGCGACCTTCTTCCACAGCACGGGGCTGACCTCGTAGCCGTACAGCCGGTCGAGGATGCGGCGGGTCTCCTGCGCGTCGACCAGGTCGTTGTCCAGGTCGCGCGGGTCCTCGGCCGCCGCCCGGATGGCGGGCTCGGTGATCTCGTGGAACACCATCCGCTTGACCGGGATGCGCGGCTTGAGGGTCTCGAGCAGATGCCAGGCGATCGCCTCGCCCTCGCGGTCACCGTCCGTGGCCAGGTAGAGCTCGTCAACGTCCTTGAGCAGGTCCTTCAGTTCGGCGACGGTGCTCTTCTTATCCGGACTGATGATGTAGAGCGGCTCGAAGTCGGCGTCGACGTTCACACCGAGACGCGCCCACGGCTCGGACTTGTACTTGGCGGGCACGTCAGCGGCAGCGCGGGGCAGGTCGCGGATGTGCCCTCGGGAGGATTCGACGATGTAGTTGGCGCCCAGGTAGCTAGCTATCTTGCGTGCCTTAGTAGGCGACTCGACTATGACGAGCCGCCGCACACTCCCATTGCGGCCGCTGCTGCGGTCCCCTTCTGCCACCTCTGTCTACGCTCCACTTCTCCTGTTGCCACCGGATGCCGGACGTACGCCGCGGCGATCCGGCCCCCCTGGCAACTGACAATTTCGCACTCCGCGGCAGCCGACGCAAACTGACCCCCCTGTCACGGCCTGTCAGGTGCGTGGCCATAGTTCAAACGCCTCCACGCTGCCAGGTGGTTCCCCTACGTTCTCTACCAGGCGCGATAGCCGTCGTCGCCCACTGATCCGGAGTGCCGGATGCGACCCCCTGGTGCCGATCAACGTCGGGGCAATCCCCACCCGCATCATCGCCGACGCAAGCGCCGCGTGCGTGTCGGGAGCGTGCGGATCCAGGCCGAGCAAGTAGCGGTCGGCTTCGGGGGTGCCTGACGCCAGCGTCCAGGCCCTCAATTCGCGGGGACCGGGCAGCCACTGCGGGGGGATGGTCTTGACCGCCCCGAGGGTCCAGTCGCGGGCAATTGCCAGCAGCCGCGGGTCCGCGGTGGTGCGCACCAGCGGGGTGTTCTCGTCGGTGCGGGCGATCTCCGCCTGCAGACCGGCCTCGGTCATCATTTCCGCGAGGCCCTCGGCGCGCCACAGCCGATCGACGACGACGGACAGCCTCGCACCATCCCCGACGAGCACCACCTGGCCCGGTGCGGCGAGGATCCCGGTCAGGTCGGCGATTGCGGGCGGCACCGACTCTGCCGAGAAGAACGACAGCTGGCTCACGTAACCGACAGTAGGCCAGCGGTGCCTCGCGGATGCGTCGCCGGGCCGCGGGCCGCCCTAAAACGAAAACACCCCGCGCCGTCCAGTGGTGGATGACGCGGGGAGTTATTCAGATTCGATTGCTCAGACGGCCCGAACACCCGTGGCCTGCGGCCCCTTGGGGCTTTGGCCGACCTCGAACTCGACCTTCTGGTTCTCCTCCAGGGTGCGGAAGCCGCTGCCCTGAATCTCCGTGTAGTGGACAAACACGTCTGCGGAGCCGTCCTCGGGGGCGATGAACCCAAAGCCCTTCTCCGCGTTGAACCACTTCACAGTTCCCTGTGGCATTTCCTGTTGTTTCCTTCTCTTGTTACCGGGTGCGGTCCACCTGTTTCGGTACACCGGGCCCGTTCCGACCGCCATACCTTCGCGGAGTAATCGGAACTCGACCCGACCTACAACCCTCGCAGGAACCGCGATCGCAACGTCGATCCTGCGAGTGCTAATACACGAACACAGAAGCTGCGACCGCGCTAAGTCAATCATGTTCGCGCCTACTGCGACAGTCTCGGCAGGATCAAGTGGGGAACAATTCACTTACGGCGGGGTTTCAGGAGGCAGGAAGTGTCAAATCCGGGGTCGGATTTCGGCCGCGCACTGCTCGCCTGTGCGATCGACGGCACCGATCCCGACGAGCAGCCGCTGCGCCACGTCGCAGACCTGCCACCGCGGCACGGCAGGCCACAGGCCTGGCCGCAGTGGGCCGACCCAGATGTAGTGCGGGCGTTTGTTGATCACGGTATCGCGGCCCCCTGGTCGCATCAACTCGCGGCCGCCAATCTCGCGCGCGACGGCCGTCACGTCGTGCTCAGCACTGGTACCGCGTCGGGCAAGTCGTTGGCCTACCAATTGCCGATATTGACGACCCTGAAAGCGAATCCGCGGGCGCGCGCCCTGTATCTGTCGCCGACCAAGGCGCTCGGCCACGACCAACTGCGGTCTGCGATCGCGCTTACCGAGGCCATACCGGCGCTGGCTGCCGTCGCACCGAGTTCGTACGACGGCGACAGTCCCGGCGAGGTGCGGCGCTTCGCGCGTGAGCGTTCGCGATGGATCTTCTCCAATCCCGACATGATTCACCTGTCGCTGCTGCGCAATCACGCCCGCTGGGCGGTGTTCCTGCGCAATCTGCAATTCATCGTCGTCGACGAATGCCATTACTACCGAGGGATTTTCGGCTCGAACGTGGCAATGGTGCTGCGACGCTTGCTCCGGCTGTGCACCCGCTACTCTTCTTCGCCGACGGTGATCTTCGCCAGCGCAACCACCGCGCAGCCGGCGGCCACCGCGTCAGAGCTCATCGGACAGACCGTCGCAGAGGTCACCGACGACGGCTCCCCGCACGGTGCACGCACGGTCGCGTTGTGGGAGCCCGCACTGCGCGACGACATCGTCGGCGAAAACGGTGCTCCGGTACGACGTTCGGCGGGCGCCGAGGCCGCGCGTGTGATGGCCGACCTCATCGCCGTGGGCGCACGGACGCTGACGTTCGTGCGGTCACGACGCGGCGCGGAGTTGACAGCGCTGGGTGCACGGGCACGACTGGAGGACATCTCTCCCGAACTCGGCGAGCGGGTGGCGTCTTACCGGGCGGGCTATCTGGCGGAGGACCGCCGGGCATTGGAACGCGCATTGGCGGATGGCGAGTTGCGCGGCATGGCAACCACCAACGCCCTGGAGTTGGGCGTCGACATCGCGGGCCTGGATGCCGTGGTGCTGGCAGGCTTTCCGGGCACCGTCACGTCGTTCTGGCAGCAGGCGGGCCGCTCGGGCCGTCGTGGGCAAAGCGCGCTGATCGTGCTCATCGCCCGTGACGACCCGCTGGACACCTACCTCGTGCACCACCCGGCCGCGTTGCTGGACAAGCCGATCGAACGTGTGGTGATCGATCCGGACAACCCGTATGTGCTTGGTCCCCAACTACTTTGCGCGGCGACCGAACTTCCGTTGACCGACGCCGAAGTGAGGATGTGGAACGCCGAGGCAGTGGCGGAAACACTCGTCGACGACGGGCTGCTGCGACGCCGGCCCAGCGGCTACTTCCCTACCCCTGGCGTCGATCCGCATCCGGCGGTGGACATCCGCGGCTCGTCCGGGGGCCAGATCGCGATCCTGGAGGCCGATACCGGGCGAATGCTCGGCAGCGCAGGCGTGGGCCAGGCGCCGGCGTCGGTTCATCCCGGCGCGGTGTATTTGCATCAGGGCGAGAGTTACGTCGTCGACTCGCTGGATTTCGAGGACGGCGTCGCGTTCGTGCACGCGGAGGATCCCGGCTACACCACGTTCGCGCGCGAACTCACCGACATCGTGGTCACCGGCCACGGTGAGCGAACGACTCACGGCCCGGTGACGGTCGGCCTCGTTCCAGTCTCCGTGACCAATACCGTGACCGGCTATCTGCGGCGCCGCCTGGACGGCGAGGTGATCGACTTCGTGGAACTCGACATGCCGACCCGGACACTGGACACCACCGCGGTGATGTGCACGATCACGCCTGAGGCATTGCAACAGTATGGAATAGATTTCCTACGCGTGCCGGGATCGCTACATGCCGCGGAACATGCGGCGATCGGCCTGTTGCCACTGGTCGCTAGCTGCGATCGTGGCGACATTGGTGGCGTGTCCACAGCCGTTGGTCCGGTACAGGGCTTGCCGACGATTTTCGTGTATGACGGGTACCCAGGCGGGGCCGGCTTCGCCGACCGCGGCTTCCGGAGGCTTGACATGTGGTGGGGCGCGACGGCGGCGGCGATCGAGGCCTGCGAATGCCCGCTCGGCTGCCCGTCGTGCGTTCAGTCGCCGAAGTGCGGCAACGGCAATGATCCGCTCGACAAGGAGGGCGCGGTGCGTGTGCTACGCCTGGTGCTGGCGGCACTGGAGGGGCGCGCGTCGTAATCCGCCCACGGGGGCGACCGACCCCTCGACGGTCGCCCCCGTGGATCCGCGGTCCAGACGGTGCAGTGATCAAGCACGCCGAGCACGCAGACAGGTGCGGCAAACGGTCGGACAACGCGATCCGTTCTCAATCCCGGAAGTCGGGCGCAAGGGCAAAATACCTCGTGGGAGGGGGCGCCGCAACTCAGGGGTGCCTTAGTGACCGCTGGCTGAGGCCCGCTGGCAGCGCAGATCTACGACGGATTCCGTAGACCACCGCGTTTGGAAGGCGGCTACCGGCTCGACGGTAAACTGCCGCCATGACCCACGACTGGCTGCTCGTGGAAACACTGGGCAGCGAGCCCGCCGTGGTCGCACAAGGTCTTCGCACCAAGAACCTGGTCCCAATCAGCGCGTTCTTGCGCCGAAATCCCAACCTGATGGCAATCCAGACGGCCATCGGCGAGACCGTGCGCGCCGGTGTCGGCCTCAGCAGCATCACGCCGAAGAACGACCGCGTAATCCGTACCGAAGTCGTCAAGATGTCCGATGGGCGCATCCACGGCGTGCATGTCTGGATCGGCCCGCCCGACCTCGAACCGCCCGAGCGGCCGATACCCGGACCGCTGATCTGGGACCTGACGAACGGCGTCGCAACCGACACCCCTGAGTCGCTGCGGAACAGCGGATGGGACCCCGACAAGCAGCCCACCCACGGCAGGGCGTTCGCAGACGATCTGCCGCGCCGCGACCTCAATCCGAGCGAAGCCAAAGTGCTGTCCATGGCGATCAAACCCGAGCCGGGCACGAAGTTCTGCAGCACTTGGGACGTAACGGATTTCAAGGGTGAGCCGATCACCATCAGCTTCGTCTCCCGTGTGCTGGAAGAAGACGAGGACGACGGCACTGAGCGACTGATCTGCCGAGCGATGAACTGGCGCAGCGAACGGGAAGACGTGACCGAATCCCACGATAATCTCGCACAGCGAATCCTCAACGGTTTGGCCCAATCTGGTGTGCACCGGGTCTTGGTTGACCTACAGCACTGGAAGTTGTTGAAGTGGCTTGACGAACCCGCACCCTTCTTCGACTGGCGAGCCCGTGAGTCCGGCGATCCGATCGTCCACCCAGAAGACGCGCCGCACATGGCAAGAATGACAATCGAGTTCGGCTCAGGCGCTACTTCCGGCGTACTGCGGTTGCCCGCCATCGGAGGCGGATGGGTGCCGGTCCACATGACCATCAATCGCGTCGAGCTGGGAAAGGACACGTACGCAGGTTTGCTCGCCCTGCGTCTGCCGACGGACGACGAGATCGTCGCCGCCGGCATCGAAGGAGTCGCCAAGGCGCCCAAGCCTGACAAGCGAAAAGGCCGGTCGCGCAAGACGAAAGCCGCCAAGTCCTAGCTAGGCGGATCAACCGGTCCGGCGCGGGCACTGGCGCGCGCCGGACCGACAGCCAGTCGCCCGAATGCCACCGGTGCGTCCACTCTGACGAGCACATCGAGATCCACGACTACGCACTGGGTTACGACCGCGCGCATCGCACGCGCCAAGGCGAACGCCTGCGTGCACGCGGCGTCGACGCCCTCGGCGAGGTGCACCGCAGCCGCGAGCGCGGCCAGGTCGGCCGCCGCCTGTGCTCGGTGACGGGCGATCACCGCGGACCCGACGTACCCGCCGCAGGCGGTGAGGGCCAACAACACCGCCATCATCGCGACCGCCACCAGGCTGGCGGAGCCGCCGTCAGCCCGGTTCGGCTGCGGCGATTGCCTCCGCTGCGATGGTGATACCCGGCAACAGCGCCGACCTTGCACTGACCGTGGCGACAACCAACTCCCCGTCCCGCCGCAGTCGCACGGCTGCGCCGTCGGGCGCAATACCTTGTGCTGCGGTCGAAGCCGAACCGCCGTCACCACGCGCCGCAAGCCGGGCGGCCTCACGCGCCGCATCGACGCACCGCACCTGCATCGACACCGCGGTGAGCCCCGACACGCACAGGACGAGCACGACGACCAGCGCGGCGATCGCAAACGCCGCCTCGACAGTGACACCGCCGGCTGAGCCGGCAATCCAACCACCGCCGGCTGAGCCGGCAATCCAACCGCAGCCGGTGTCATCGGCTAGACGCTTGTGTTCAACGCCCGGTTGATGATGTTCGTCAGTGCGCTGACGATGGAATCGCCGGTGATCACCGTGTACAAGATGGCGCCGAACGCCGCTGCGGCGATGGTGCCGATCGCGTACTCGACGGTCGACATGCCGTCGTCGTCGACGGCCAACAACGTCAGCCGAGCCCACAACACCCGAATTTTGTTCCCTACCATCATGGTTCCCCCTCATCTGTCGTCATCCGTCATAGAATTCCCGACCCCAGTACGTCACCGGCCAAACCGGCGACCACGGGGACGATGCCCAAACACACGAAGGCCGGCAGATAGCAGAGGCCGAGCGGTCCTGCGATCAACACCGAGGCCCGCTCAGCGGCTGCGCTCGCCGCAGTGGCGGCCTCGTGGCGTGACTGGTCGGCCAACTCCGCAACTCCCTGCGCCAGCGCCGCTCCCGACGACGCCGACCGCCGCGCCATCCGCAACAACGCGTCGACATGGTCGTCCGCCGATCCCGTGAGATTCGTCCACGCCGTCGCAGGTTCGGCACCCAACGCCAACAGATCGGCGGCACGGTTGAGCGCCCGCGCCAGGGCGGCCGGCGCAGACGGCGCGGTCGCCGACGCCGCCGTCGCCACCGCCATCCCAGAACGCAGGCACGCCGCAAGCACGTCGAGGCTGGACGCCGCGGCCAACGGATCATTCGCGCCCGGTGGCGACGCCCGCCGCGGCTCGACGGTCGTCAACCCAGCCCGTACCCGCGGCCGTGCATCCGCCCCGATCAACATGGCCGCAGCCAAAAGCAAAGCCGCCCAGCTCATGTCAACACCCGGCCGGTGATGCGATCCGACCACAGCAGGCCGACACAGGCGAGCGTGACGCCGATTACAAGCAACCAGCCGCCGGCCCCGGTCGACAACAGGAAGCTCACGGGTTCGGCGCCGATCAACTCACCTAGGCCGATACCGAGCAGCGGCAACCCTGCCAACACCACGGCAGTGGTGCGCGCGCCGGTCATCCCGGCATCGACCTTGGCCGAGAAGCGTTCGCGCGCAACGATGTCACGCTGTGCCGTCTGCATCAGCGTTGCGATCGAAAGCCCGTGATCCTGCGCGAGTTGCCAACACACGGCCAGCCGCCGCCAGTGCGCAGACATCGACGAGCTCCGGGTCACGCTGTGCAGGCCCGCGGCGACGTCGGCGCCCAGGCGCGCACGCGCAGCCACCGCCCGCAAGGATTCCGCCACTGGGCCGTCGATCTCCGTGGCAGCGGCGCTGAACGCCGCGACTGGATGCGCGCCCACGCGCAATTCGGCGACCAGAACATCCAACGCGGCCTGCAGCGCTGCGGATTCAGTGGCGCGACGTCGGGCCCGGAGATCCCGCCTCCTGCGCGCCCACAGCGTGACACCGACGATCGAGGACGCCGCGACAACACTGACCGGCAGCGCGATTATCAATGCCACAGCGACGACGCACGCGCACGGCAGCAACGGCAACCGTCGTCGCGGCTGCGCCAGAACGCCGAGTGCTTCGAGCCGGTTGCGTGATCCCACTGGGAACAACAGCAGCGCTACTACCAGCGCCAGCAGCGCGGCACTCACTTCAGTCCCCGGCTGCGTAGCAAAGTCGTCAAACGTTCTCTACCGCAGCCGGATCCGGTGTCCGCGTGCCACGCGTTGACCACCCGGACACGGCCGTCATCGCCACGCTCGAGTACACCGATCTCGGTCAGCCGACGCGCGCCGGTTCGGTCTCGGCTCACGTGCAGCACCACCTGTACCGCAGCTGCCAGTTGGCTGTGCGACGTGGCGCGGTCGAGTCCGCCGAGAGCCGCAAGCGCCTCGAGGCGAGCTGGCACCTCCGCGGCGCTGTTGGCGTGCACCGTCCCTGCGCCCCCGTCGTGGCCGGTGTTGAGGGCGGCGAGCAGATCCACCACCTCGGCTCCGCGCACCTCGCCGACCACGATCCGGTCCGGCCGCATCCGCAGCGCCTGTCTCACCAGATCGCGAACAGTCACCTCGCCGACGCCTTCGACGTTGGCGCAGCGCGCAACGAGCTTGACAAGATGCGGATGCGCTGGTGGGAGTTCCGCCGCGTCCTCCACGCAGACGATGCGCTCGCCCGCGGCAACCGCGCCCAACACCGCGGCCAGCAACGTGGTCTTGCCCGCACCCGTTCCTCCGGAAATGAGGAGGGCCAACCGCGCCGCGATGATGCCTTCGAGTAGCGCTGCCGCTTCAGGTGCGATCGCCCCTGAGCGCGTAAGCGCCGCAAGGTCCTGGGTGGCCGGTCGCAGCACGCGCAGCGACAGACAGGTGCCGCCCACGGCGATCGGCGGCAGCACCGCATGTAACCGGACGCTGAACTGACCGGTGCCGAGACCCGTCAACTGGCCGTCAACCCATGGTTGCGCCTCGTCGAGGCGGCGCCCGGCCGACAGCGCCAGACGCTGCGCCAGCCGCCGGACAGCCGCTTCGTCGGCGAATCGAATTGAACTGCGGCGCAAACCGTTTCCGTCGTCGATCCAGACCGCGTCAGGCGCGGTGACGAGCACGTCAGTGGTGCCGTCGACGCATAGCAGCGGCTCCAGAATGCCCGCTCCCGTCAGCTCTGTCTGGAGCACCCGCAAACTGCTCAGCACCTCGCTGTCGCCGAGCACGCCACCGGACTCGGCGCGGATCGCGTCGGCGACCACGTTGGGCCGCAGCGGCCCCGATTCGGCGGCGAGACGTTCACGTACGCGGTCGATCAGCGACGCGCTCATGCGGCCGCCGCGTGATGCTGGCGCAGCACCGCGAGCACACGTCGCGCCGCGACTGCCAGCGGCGATCGCCCACGCAGTCGCAACCCGCCGCGCTCGAGCGCATCCGCGACACCCGGCTGGGCGCGCATCGCGGCCAGAAGCGGCAGTCCCACGATCTGTGCGACCTCGGCTGATCTCAGGGCACCCGGAGACGGGCCCCGCACGACAACGCCGGCGTTGGGATTGGCCGACGACACCCATGGAGTGATCGCCGCGGCGGCCGCGCACGAGCGGACGTCGGCGGGAGCGATCACGACGACGAGGTCTGCCACGTCGAGCACGAGCTCGACCGCGCCTGTGGATCGCCGGGGAAGATCACAAATCACGGTGGCGCCGCCGCGGCTGCCGGCGTCGAGGACGGCGCCCAGCGGAGCGGCGTCGATGTCGCTGCCGGTGCGACTACCAGACAACACGCGGACCCCGTGTCGTTGCGGCAATGCGTCCCGCAACGCGGAATAGCTCAGCCGGCCGCCTTGCAACGTGAGGTCCGGCCACCGCAGACCCGTCTGGCCTTCGCAGCCGAGAACGAGATCGATGCCACCACCCCACGGGTCCGCGTCGACCAGGAGAGCATCGTCGGCCGTGTGTGCCAACGCGGTCGCGAAGACCGAAGCGCCTGCCCCACCGCGGCCGGCGATCACACCGACGACCGCGCCGCGCCGGTCCTCGTCGCGGCACGCGTCGGCGGCGTTGGACATCTCGGCCATCAACTCGCCGTCATGCTCGGGCAGCGCGATGACCCGCTGCGCACCCACCGCGATGGCGGCCTGAAAATCAGCAGCCTCAGCTTCGGCGCGAACGACAAGCACGACGCGGCCACGCCGCGGCAGCGCACGGTCGGCGCAGCGACGAGCGGCCGCCGCATCGAGCAATACGGCCACGGCGCCAGTCCACGCATTGCGACCAGACGGGTCGGTCGCGTGCACGACGGGCAATCCGACAGCCGCGGCGACACGGTCGACGTCGTTTCGAAGCGCATGGTCATCGACGAGCGACAGGATCCCGTTGGCTGCGGTCATGACGTCAGCCTGCGGCCGCCTACCGACACCCCGCCATCGCGGCAATGACATCTGTGGATGAATGCGCGTCTGGGGGCAACCAAACAAACCCTTTGGTATGTCTTATTGAAAATCACGTTCCGCAACCACGGAGGAACGAAGAACCTATCCCTGGCGCGAAAGAAAACCCCCAAAAAGGGACGACCCCCGCCAGGGGGGGAGGAGGCGGAGGTCGTCGTGTATCAGCCCCGGGGGGTCGGGCTGATGCACACCCGGCATAAGCCGAGTAATGCTCACTATACACACGGCACTGCGGATGGGCGCAAGTGCTGCTTGCCAGAGAAAGCACCCGATAGCAGGAAAGATTGCAGTCACCGGCACCTGTCGTGAACTGCCAATTTGTACACTCTTTCGCCACTTGTCACGCACCGACCCCTATGCTGGCGCTGTGACCGCATCCGAGCCGGCGGCTAGCGTGTCGAACCCGAAGCAAACACCGATGCCGCCTGGCAAACCTGTTCGGACCGCCGCCTTCTTCGATCTTGATAAGACGGTCATTGCAAAATCGAGCACATTGGCTTTCAGCAAACCTTTCTTCGATCAGGGGCTAATCAACCGACGCGCAGTTCTCAAGTCGACCTACGCACAGTTCTTATTCCTGATGTCGGGCGCTGATCATGACCAAATGGACCGAATGCGGTCGTACATCACGAACATGTGCACCGGGTGGGACGTCGAACAGGTGAAGTCGATCGTCGGCGAGACACTGCACGACATCGTCAACCCACTGGTGTTCGCGGAGGCCGCCGACTTGATCGCCGGCCACAAGATCTGCGGGCGTGACGTGGTCGTGGTCTCCGCCTCCGGCGAGGAGATCGTCGCCCCGATCGCCCGCGCATTGGGTGCCACCCATGCAATGGCCACCAGGATGGTCGTCGAGGACGGCCGCTACACCGGCGAGATCGCCTTCTACTGCTACGGCGAGGGGAAGGTCGAGGCGATCCGTCAGCTCGCCGCCCGCGAGGGTTACGCGCTAGAGCATTGCTACGCCTACTCCGACTCCATCACCGACCTGCCGATGCTCGAGGCCGTCGGCCATCCCACGGTGGTGAACCCGGATCGCGCACTGCGCAAAGAAGCATCGGCGCGCGACTGGCCGGTGCTCACCTTCTCGAAGCCGGTGTCGCTGCGCGACCGCATCCCTGCCCCGTCCGGCGCGGCCGTCGCGACCACCGCGGCCGTCGGAGTGAGCGCCCTTGCCGCCGGTGCGTTGACGTACTCGCTGCTTCGCCGTTTCGCTTTCTGAGCGCTACTTCGCGTAGTAGCTAGCACCGCTGAATAACGATCGTGCGACGCCCGCAATTGGGCCTTGATGTGACCGTAGTCACGTAGTACAAAGGAACCACGGAAACCTGGGGCGGCCAAGGCCGAACCGGAAGAGAAGGTTCGACCTCCCAAGCCAGGCTACCCAGCACGGATCCCGGCACCCACGCGGAGCACATGCCGCGGAATAGGTAAAAGTGTTGCGGGCCTGCGTAACTGCGAAAAGCGGACGACCACGACGACCCTTTGGGTGGGGTTGCAGACGAAGCGCATCGTAAGGACGCCGAGGCCATCCCACGTAACCCAGAAAGCACGCATGGTAACCGGAGTCCGTGCTAGCGGGCGGCGAGCCGAATCAATTCGGAACGTCGCCCGCTTCGCGTTGCTGAGACGATTTCAAGACTGAGCCTGCGCGATGGTCAGCGCCTCCCGGGCGCCGGCGTGTAAAGCGCGCGCGCTCAACACAAGCCACGCTGCAAGACCGTCCGGTGTACCCGACGAGAATCCCCGCGCCGCGGCCCGATAGTCGCCCGAGTGGCGCATCCAATACATCTCCGGCACGCCGAGGCCATGCGGGTCCAGACCGCTGGCGATCGTCACCAGCCGCGACACCGCACGGCCCACGACACCGTCGGCGGTGCCGAACGGCTCGAGCGTCAGCAGCTCGGCATGCGCGACCGCGGCCAGCACCGGCCCGGGCACCTTCGTGCCGCCGGTGACGATGTCAGCGAGCAGTGCGAGCCGCCTGCCGACCTCCGCGTCGCCACGTGGACGGCCGAGCGAGTCGTCGTCGGCCAGATCGGCCGCCGCCAGTGCGTGCAATCGTGCGATCGCCTGAAGTGGGGCGCGCTGCCATACGCCGACCAACGACGTTGCGCCACCCTCCAATGCCTCCGCCACCCGCAGCGCTCCCGCCAGCACCGGGTCTGGGTCGCCGTCCTCGGACAGCTGCAATGAACCACCGTCGAGCACCGACGACGCGCGTGCGGCCCGCAGCGAGGCCTCGGCCGCCGTCGTCGGCCATCCCCGCAGATTCGTGCGGTGGCGATGGGCACGGCCCAGCGCCTCGCGGGCCTCCTCGCCTGCGGCGGCCACGCCCGGCAGCTCGGCCAGCGGAGCCAGTGGATCAGCCGCGTTCGTCACGGCAGCACACGCTAGCGCGTGTTCTCGTAGAGCACGACCAGCCTGTCGATCCGCCACAGTTGGCCGAGCACGATCAGGGTGGCTCCGAATACGGTCGGCCACACCTCGAGCGTCACCAGGCCATAGACGAGGAGCACGAAACCGGCGGCGCCGATCGGGATAAGCAGGCGTAGCACCTTCAGATGGTCGGGTGGTACCCGATCACGCTCCTTGAGCCACAGCTTCTCTCCGTAGATACCCTTGGCCGCCCAGCTCGTCGGCGTCTCGACAGGCGCGAAGACATGCGGATTCAGCCACAGCCAGACGACCACCGCGGCGACCGGCACCAGGCACCACCAGCCCAGCCAGAGCCGGCTCCAAATCGCCAGGATCATCAGGGGGATCGCGGCGAACCGCGTCCAGACGCTCCAGGGGTTGGCATGCCGTTTCCAGGCCTCGTCACTCATGCGGAACGCCCCGGCCACCTTTGAGATGACGCCCATGTGGACATTGTCCGCAACCGCTGGACCCGTCGGCCACGACGTTCGTCGCGCCGCACGTGCCGCCCGCAGAGTGTGCTTGTGACATGCCAACGTCAATGCAACGTTCGGTGACTACGCTCACAGTCATGTCCGACGCGCACACCGAAGTTCAGTCCGTCTACCCGCCATCGCCGGAGTTCGCCGCGCAGGCCAATGCCGGTGAGGCGCTTTACCGCGAGGCCGAGGCCGATCGGTCGGCGTTCTGGGCGGAGCAGGCCAACCGGTTGTCCTGGGACACGCCGTTCGACGAGGTGCTCGATTGGTCGGATGCCCCGGTCGCCAGGTGGTTCGTCGGCGGCAAGCTGAACGTCGCCTACAACTGCGTCGATCGCCACGTTGAGGCCGGCAACGGTGATCGGGTGGCGATCAAGTGGGAAGGCGAGCCCGGCGACAGCCGTGAGCTGACGTATGCGGATCTGCTTGCCGAGGTGAGCAAGGCCGCCAATGCGTTGACCGGGCTTGGGCTGGTGGCGGGCGATCGGGTGGCGATCTACATGCCGATGGTGCCCGAAGCGATCGTGTCGATGCTGGCGTGCGCACGTCTGGGTGTGCTGCACAGCGTGGTCTTCGCCGGTTTCTCGGCGACGGCGCTGGCCGCTCGTGTCGAGGACGCCGAGGCCAAGCTCGTCATCACCACCGACGGGCAATACCGGCGCGGTCAGGCGGTTTCGCTGAAGGAGTCCGTTGACGAGGCGGTTGACGGGCAAAAGTCCGTCGAACACGTTCTGGTGGTGCGCCGCACCGGAATTGACACACCGTGGACTGAGGGCCGCGATCTGTGGTGGCATGAGACGGTCGATGCGGCATCGACCGAACACACGCCAGAAGCCTTCGACTCCGAGCATCCGTTGTTCCTGCTCTACACCTCGGGTACGACCGGTAAGCCCAAAGGCATCATGCACACCTCCGGCGGGTATCTGACGCAGGCCTCCTATACCCACTTCAATGTGTTCGACATCAAGCCGGAGACCGACGTGTTCTGGTGCACAGCCGATATCGGCTGGGTCACCGGCCACACGTACATCGTGTACGGGCCCCTGTCGAACGGCGCGACGCAGGTCGTCTACGAGGGCACTCCGAATTCGCCGAATGAGCACCGACATTTCGAGGTCATCGAAAAGTACGCCGTCACCATCTATTACACCGCCCCGACACTGATCCGCACGTTCATGAAGTGGGGCCGTCAGATTCCGGCCGAACACGATCTGTCCAGCCTGCGGCTGCTGGGCACGGTCGGTGAGCCGATCAATCCAGAGGCATGGCGCTGGTACCGGGAAGCCTTCGGCGGCAACAGAACCCCGATCGTCGACACCTGGTGGCAGACCGAGACGGGAGCGATCATGATCTCCCCGCTGCCGGGCGTGACGGCCGCCAAGCCGGGGTCGGCGATGAAGCCGCTGCCAGGCATCTCTGCGAAGATCGTCGACGAAGAGGGCAACGAACTGGTGCCTGGCGCCGATGAGGCCGAGCACGTGACCGGCTACCTCGTGCTGGATCAGCCGTGGCCGTCGATGCTGCGCGGCATCTGGGGTGATCCGGAACGGTTCAAGGAGACCTACTGGTCGCGCTACGCCGAAAAGGGTTGGTATTTCGCCGGTGACGGGGCGCGCGTCGACTCCGACGGAAACATCTGGGTGCTGGGTCGCATCGACGACGTGATGAACGTGTCGGGCCACCGCATCTCGACCGCCGAGGTGGAGTCCGCCCTCGTCGGCCACTCCGGGGTAGCCGAGGCCGCGGTTGTCGGCGCCACCGACGACACCACCGGGCAGGCCATCTGCGCGTTCGTAATCCTCAAGGCCAGCGCCCACGGCGGTACGGACGACATGGTCGACGAGCTGCGCGAGCAGGTCGCCAAGGAGATCGGAAAGATCGCCCGTCCCCGCGAGATTCACGTCGTGCCGGAGCTGCCCAAGACGCGCAGCGGCAAGATCATGCGCCGACTGTTGCGTGATGTCGCAGAAGGACGCGATCTCGGCGACACCTCAACGTTGTTGGACCCCAGCGTGTTTGAGGCGATTCGAGCCAGCAAGTAGAGAGAAATCAGGCCGAGGGCGCACCGACCGGGACGAAGCCCGAGCCCGGTCGGTTCTTGGCGGTGATGTCGGCCAGCTGGGTGCTGAAGGACATGGTCACGGCCGGCGTGTGCAGCGGGATGTACTTGACGACGCACGTCGGCAGATCCTCAGAAAAGGCACCGTGAATCATCCCGACGAGCAGGTTGTTGACGGTCACCGGCGCCCCCGAGTCGCCCGGCTGCCCACAGACCTGGTTGATGATCGTGCCTGGCTGCTCGCCCGGTCCCCATGTGACGCCGCACGAATAGCCTGTCGTCCGACCGAGTTTGCAGGCGATGTCTCCGAGCTTCGGATCGGGCCCCAGGCCGTCGATCTCAAATCCCTTGACGTTGTTGACCGGCTGCACCTTCTGCGGGTCGAACTGTATCACCGCATAGTCGAGCGCGTCGTTGCCCGCGACCATCGTGCCGAGCACCCCCGCGGACTCGGCGCCCTCGGCGGCCACCCGATCGCCAGGCCCGCCGCAGTGCGCCGAGGTGAAGCCGATGAGGTTACCGCGGTTGTCGTTGCCGATCGCGGTGAGTGTGCAGAACGTGTCGGCCTCGACCACGATGCCGGAGCCGCCGCCCAGCGGGATGAGTCCGTCAGCGTAGGCGGACGGCGAGAACACCGCGCACAGCGCCACGAGGACTACGCAAAACGTCAGGCAGCGGACGCTGGTCCTCAAGTTCCAAACCCCCATCGACATGCCGCCCGACCATCCAACCGGGCCAGTCTAACGTCGGCCGGGATCGTTTCCGTGGACGCCACGTGGCAACATGAACGCGACTAGACACCGGATGTGGGGAGGAAGTGTTCCGTGAGTGATCGCAGGGATGGCGTGCCGACGACCGTGACCTCGATACCGCTGGTCGACCCCCATGCCCCCAAGGAGAATCCGTCGATCGGTGACCTCGTCAAAGACGCGACGACGCAGGTGTCGACGCTGGTGCGGGCCGAGGTCGAACTGGCGAAAGCCGAAATAACCCGCGACCTCAAGAAGGGCCTCACCGGCAGCGTCTACTTCATCCTCGCGCTGGTGGTGCTGTTCTACTCCACGTTCTTTTTCTTCTTCTTCCTCGCCGAATTGCTCGACACCTGGCTGTGGCGGTGGGTGGCCTTCCTGATCGTCTTCGGCATCATGGTGCTGACCACCGCTGCGCTGGCACTGTTCGGCTATCTGAAGGTGCGCCGCATCCGCGGGCCACAGCAGACGATCGAGTCGGTGAAGGAAACCCGCGAGGCGCTCACGCCGGGACACGACAAGGACAAGGCGCTGACGTCGCCGAACGGCGAACGACCTCGGGCACAAACCGACCCGTCGGGCTGGTAATGGCCCCACCCGACCCGTCGGTGGTGCGCATCGACGGTCCGTGGCGCCATCTCGAGGTGCACGCCAACGGGATTCGCTTTCACGTCGTGGAGGCGGAGTCGGCCGACGCGTCATCCACACCGGTCACGGATCGGCCGCTGGTGATCCTGCTGCACGGATTCGGCTCGTTCTGGTGGTCCTGGCGACACCAGTTGCGCGGCTTGTCCGGCGCCAGGGTGGTCGCGGTCGACCTGCGTGGCTACGGCGGCAGCGACAAACCGCCCCGGGGCTATGACGGCTGGACACTCGCCGGTGACACGGCGGGGCTGGTGCGTGCGCTCGGCCACAAGGCTGCGACGTTGGTGGGGCACGCCGACGGGGGCCTGGTGTGCTGGGCGACCTCCGTCCTGCACCCGCGGATGGTGCGGGCGATCGCGGTTGTCAGCTCGCCGCATCCCGTCGCGCTGCGGGCCTCCGCTCTGACCCGGCGCGACCAGGGCCGCGCGCTGCTGCCGTGGATGCTGCGCTATCAGGTACCGATGTGGCCGGAGCGGTCGCTGACCCGCAACAACGCCGAGGAGCTCGAGCACCTGGTGCGAAGCCGGGCCAGCGCCAAATGGCTTGCCTCAGAAGACTTTTCCGAGACCATTCAACAAATGCGACGCGCCATCCAGATTCCGTCGGCCGCGCATTCGGCGTTGGAGTATCAGCGCTGGGCCGTGCGCAGCCAGCTGCGCGGTGAGGGGCGGCGATTCATGCGCGCGATGAAGCGGCCGCTGGCGGTCCCGGTGCTACACCTGCGCGGAGACGCAGACCAGTACGTGCTCGCCGATCCGGTGTACCGCACACAGCACTATGCCCCACACGGCCGCTACGTATCCATCGCAGGCGCAGGACATTTCGGTCACGAGGAAGCACCCGAGGTGGTCAACGAGCAGCTGATGCGGTTCCTGGCGCAGGTTTACGATTAGCCGCCGACGCAGGCGCCCGTCGGAACACGTTGTGTGTTGCCAATCTTCGCGAGCTGGCTCGAGACTTCGTTCGCGGTCAGCACGAAGCCGGTGTCGGCATCGTCCACGGCGGCGCCGAACACCACACCCAGCACTTTGCCGGTCCGGTCGATCATCGGGCCGCCTGAATTACCTTGCCGCACAGTGCCTCTGATCGTATACACCTCGCGGGTCACGGTACCGGTGCGATAGATGTCGGGGCCGTTCAGCTCGATGATCTCGCGGATACGCGCGGGCGTGGCGGCGAAGTCGCCGCCGCCCGGGTAGCCCATCACGATGGCGTCGGTGCCGGTCGGCGCGGCGCCCTCGGCGAACGACAGGGGTTGTGACGGCAGGTTCGGCACGTCGAGGATCGAGATGTCGGCTTCGGGGTCATAGGAGACAACGCCTGCGTCGTAGGTCTGGCCGTCGACCTCGATCGTGACGCTGTCCGAGCCCGCGACCACGTGCGCGTTGGACATCACCCGGTTCGGCGCGACGACGAAACCAGTGCCCTCCAACACCTTTTGACAACCCGGGGCGACGCCGCGGATCTTGACGACGCTCGGCCGGGTGGCGGCCACTACGGCGTCGTTGGCCAGCGCGGCATCCGGGGCGTCGACCGCGACGATCGGGGTACGGCCGTACTCCGAGAGCATATTGGGCAGGCCGGACGTGTCCAGCAGAGCCGACAGCCGGGTCGGGACGGACCTCAGCCAGCTGGGAGCCACCTCGTCGACCTGGGCCAGCACCTTCGAGCCGCGCACGGCAGCGGCCAGGTTCGGCTGGTCCGAGGACGTCAGCGGCGTGAACAGCATCCACGCCGCGACGAGCACCGTCACCATCTGCAGTACGACGCCAATGATCGAGTCGAAGGTGCGCAGCGCGCGGTTGCGCAGCGCACCGCGCACCGCGCGGCCCAGCACCACGCCTGCGATCTCACCGATCACTACCAGCGCGAGGATCAGGAACAGCGTCACGAACAGCTTCGTGCGGGCGCCGCCGATGTGGGTGACGACATGCGGCGCCAACAGGACGCCGGCGACCGCGCCGAGACCCACCCCAACGAAGGACAGCAGGGAGCCGAGCAAGCCGGACCGCCACCCGGAGACGGCAGCCACGAACGCGATCGCGAGGACGGCAAGGTCAAGCCACTGTGACGATGTCATTGTTGAGCTTCACCGTAGCTGCCCTCGTGCCCAACGAGGGCCATTGCATCCTCGAGTTCGCGAACGTCGTCGGTGTTCCATGGCTTTGCCCAGCCCGCCACATCGAGCATCGCCGAGATGACCTGACCGGTGAAGCCCCACACCAGCATCTCGTTGAGTAGGAACGCCGGACCGGCGAAGCGGCGCGTATTTTCCTTGCGGTACACCATGATCCGGTTCTCCGGGTTGATGAACGCACGGACAGGGACACGCGCGACGATCGCGGTTTCCGATTCGTCGATAACGGCCACCGGCCCCGGATCCTGTGAATATGCCAAAACCGGAACGACGTGGAACCCAGACGGCGGGATGAACATCCGCTCCAGCGTGCACAGCGGCTGCAGCCGGCTGGTGTCGACGCCCGTCTCCTCGTTGGCCTCACGCAGCGCGGTGTGCACGGGTCCGCCGTCCCGAGGGTCGGCCGCCCCGCCGGGGAACGCGGCCTGGCCGGCGTGGTGCCGCAGCGTGGACGCCCGCACGGTGACCAGCAGGTCGGCGTCGTCGGGCAGGCCGCCGGACGCAGAGTCCGCAGGGCCGGAGAACAGCACCAGCACCGCGGCGTCGCGCTTTTCCCCGGTGACCGCCGCCTTGGTGTTCGCTGCGGTCACCAGCGCCAGCACCTCGGGCGGCACGCGCCTGCGATAAGCCCGCTTCACATCCCTGCAGTTGTCGGTCAGCGGCTTCAGCCAGGACGGGGCGGCGTCGGGGCTCAGCTCGCCCACTGCGCTGCCCCAGCTCACCCCGGCACTCCAATCTTGGGGTCCACCGCCGCGGCGATCTCGTCGGCGCTGGCGAAGGACCTCGGCAGGACTTCGGCAACGCTACCGTCCGCGCGCAGCACCACGGTCGCGGGCATCACGTTGGGTACGCGCAATGCCGCAGCGACCAGCCTGCGACCATCCTGCAGTGTCGGTAGCCGCACCCCCAGTTCGGCCAGCCGCAGCAATGCCGCCACCTCGTTCTCGTCCTGGTGCACGGTCAGCACGGTGACGTCGCGTCCGACCCGGCGTTGGTACTCGGCCATCGCGGGCAGTTCCTCTGCGCACGGCGCACACCAGTACGCCCAGAGGTTGAGAACCGTCGGATGGCCCGCCACGGCCTCAGCGACGTCCACGACCGTGCCGTCGCCGGCGCATTCGAGCGTGATCCCCTGCAGTTGCCCGGGTCCAGGCTCCGTCCCCGCGTCAGGACACGGCGGGAGGTCGGCACGGGCCCGTGGTCCTGCGAGGGCTTCGGCGGTATCGGCGTCCCGGCGATCGCGGGCCTGGCTCGGCCCGATCGACCCGGGCGGCGAACCGGTGTCCCCGAGCTGCGTCCACAACGCCACGCCCAACGCGACCACGACGACCAACACCGCGACGGTCCACCGGGTCGACGTGCTCATGCTCGAGAATGCTGATCAGAGGCCGGCCAACGCCAGCAGGTGCTCGGTCTCCGGCCCCTTGACCAGCGGCGCAGCGATCAGCGGGTCGGTCGGGCCGGTGCCGAACGACGGGCAGTCCTTGGCGAGGACGCACACTCCGCAGGCGGGTTTACGCGCGTGGCACACCCGGCGGCCGTGGAAGATCACCCGGTGGCTCAGCAGCGTCCACTCGCTGCGCTCGATGAGCTCGCCGACAGCGTGCTCGACCTTCACCGGGTCCTCTTCGGCCGTCCAGCGCCAGCGGCGCACCAGACGGCCGAAATGGGTGTCGACGGTGATCCCGGGTATGTCGAAGGCGTTACCCAGAATGACGTTAGCGGTCTTGCGGCCGACTCCCGGCAGCGTTACCAGCTCGGCCATGGTGTTCGGCACGTTGCCGTCGAAGCGCTCTACCAGTTCTTGGCCGAGACGGATCAGCGAGTTGGCCTTGTTGCGGTAAAAACCAGTGGGTCGAATCAGCTCTTCGAGTTCGGTGCGGTCGGCCTTCGCGTAATCCAGCGCCGTGCGGTAGCGCTTGAACAACGCAGGGGTGGTGAGGTTGACCCGCTTGTCGGTGCTCTGGGCCGACAGGATGGTGGCCACCGTCAGTTCAAGCGGATTGGTGAAATCCAGCTCGCAGTAAACATGCGGAAACGCCTGCGCCAGTGTGCGATTCATCCGGCGGGCGCGGCGGACCAGGCCGACGCGCGTTTCGTTGTCCCACTTCCGCGATGAGGCGCGACGAGCCGGCTTGGCGGCTGCCGGCTTTTCGGCTGAAGTCTCACCCACGGTCACGAATGACAGCGTACTGAGGGGGTCCGACTCTTCTGGGAGCAGACCTGTGCGGACCGGTGACATTTCGTGATCCCACTGAGACCTTGGCCGTGTTTACTTCACCCTTGTGTCTTGGTTGCTCGCTGCGTTTATTCCGGCGTTGCTGATGTTGGCAACATTCGGGCTGCAGCGGCTCGAATCGAGCCTCGACGAAGACACCGTGTCGGCCTCCGACGTAGCCGACTTTCTCGACCAAGCCGAAGCCGATGACGTGAACACGCTGGCGCGAGAAGGCATGAGCCGCGCTTTGGACGGCCTGCATCAGCGATTGGGCGAACGTGATTCGCCGCTTGACCGCCGAACTGCGGCCCGCGACACGGCGAGTTTGCCGAATCGGCTGTACGTGCATCACCGACCGAATCCTGAATTTCAGCCGACTCGACATGCCAATCGTGTGTAGCGTGGGCTAGTCGCACTGGAGGCAGAATGCCGACAATGTCGGCGTGGCGTACCTCTAGACTGATCTCGCTAACCAGGAAGAGGTCGGCTTACGCATGTCATATCACCCAACAGCTTAAGAGGGGCAACGTGGACGAGATCCTGGCGAGGGCCGGAATCTTCCAGGGGGTCGAACCCAGCGCCGTATCCGCGCTGACGAAGCAATTGCAGCCCGTCGACTTCCCACGCGGGCACACCGTGTTCGCCGAGGGAGAGCCCGGCGATCGGCTGTTCATCATCATTTCAGGGAAGGTCAAGATCGGCCGCCGCTCGCCCGACGGCCGCGAGAATCTGCTCACCATCATGGGTCCGTCGGACATGTTCGGTGAGCTCTCGATCTTCGACCCGGGCCCACGGACGTCGAGCGCCACCACCATCACCGAGGTGCGCGCGGTGTCGATGGACCGCGACGCGCTGCGCGCGTGGATCGCCGATCGCCCTGAGATCGCTGAACAACTGTTGCGAGTGCTGGCCCGCCGGCTCCGTCGCACCAACAACAATCTCGCCGATCTGATCTTCACCGACGTGCCGGGCCGGGTGGCCAAACAGCTTCTGCAACTGGCGCAGCGGTTCGGCACACAGGAAGGCGGCGCGCTGCGCGTGACGCACGACCTGACACAGGAAGAGATCGCGCAGCTGGTCGGCGCCTCTCGCGAGACGGTCAACAAGGCACTCGCCGATTTCGCCCACCGCGGCTGGATTCGCTTGGAGGGCAAGAGCGTGTTGATCTCCGACTCCGAACGGCTCGCTCGCCGAGCGCGATAGCGATCGCTCAGTTTGCCGGCCCAACGCGCATGGAATCGATGAAGTAGATTTCGCGCCCGGTCGGGTATCCGCCGCCGTCGGTGGCGATATGAACGTGGTCGAAATGGTTGGCGGTTTCGTTGCCGTAGTCCGCCGTCCAACTCGGTGCGCCGATGCCCGGGTAGAAGCCCTGCCTCCAGATCACATGGAGCACGCCCCACCGTTTCGCGTATGCCAAGGCGAGCCCGGCGATCTGGTTGCCGAGCTCGATGCCCTCGTCACTGTGATAGTTCGGGATCATCACGTCGATCGCCAGCCCGTTGGGATGCCATTTCAACGGATCCTGCCGGTATCCGCCGATGGTCTTGATCTCCGGAAACATCACGCTGATGGCGCGGGCCACCCAGATGGTCTTGACCTGCAAACCCTGCTCCGGCGCAACGCCGGGAGGTAACGCGAACTGGAAATTCTGGGCGACGACAGGCGCGCTTGCCGCCAGCAGTTCAGCCTCCGCGGGAGCGGCGGCGTTCGGCGTACCGGTCGGCGCGGGTGCCTGGCTTGACGGGGCCGCTGTGGGCTTCTCTGTGCAGCACGGACGCTCTGCGGTTTGGGCGTAGATCATCGCGGCAGAGATCACGGCCGAGGCCGCGATCGCCAACAACCGGCCCCGGCCGTTGGCTAACAGGTTTCTGCCCACGAACGGCACCTTACTGCGGTGTCGCACGCGGTGTGGCAACCTTCGCCATCTCTTGGTTGTGAGCGCGACATGGACTCTGAAAACCACTCACCCGCGTAGGTAGTCCAGTTGAGCCCGCACGCTCCATTCGGCGGCGTCCCAAAGCTTTTCGTCGACGTCGGTGTATACGTGTTCGACGATCTGTCGCGCGCTTGCGTCGTCACCGAGCGCACGGAGCGCGTCACGCACCTGATCCAACCGCTCCTCGCGGTGCGTCAAGTACATGGCGCTGACGGCTTCAAGATCGTCGAGGTCCGGGCCGTGACCCGGCAACACCGTTCGACTGCCGAGGCCGTGCAGGCGGCGAAGCGACTCCACGTATTCGCCGAGATTTCCGTCCTCGTTGTCGATGACCGTCGTGCCCCGGCCGAGGACGGTGTCGGCGGTCAGCACAGCGTCGTCGAGCAGAAACGACACCGAGTCGGCGGTGTGCCCCGGTGTGGCCATCACGGTGATGCGCAGGCCCGCCGCGTCGATGACCTCACCCTCGGTGAGCGGACCGCCGAGGCCGCGTAGGAAGCCGCTGCCGACCGAGCGGACCACCGCGCCGGTGCGGTCGACGATCTTGTCGATGCCGCCGGTGTGGTCGTCGTGCCTGTGGCTGATCAGCACGAGCGGGATCTTGCCGAGCTCGGCGATCCGCGCGATGTGCTCGTCGTCGTCCGGTCCAGGGTCGACGACCACCATCTCGTCGCTGCCAGGGCCGCGTAGCACCCAGGTGTTGGTGCCGTCCAGCGTCATCAAGCCGGGGTTGTTGCACAACAGTACCGATGCGGTATCGGTGACCGGACGCAACAGCCCGTACGCCGGGTGCGTCAACGCTGTCACACGACCTCGACGATGATCTCGACTTCCACCGGTGAATCGAGCGGCAGTTCCGAGACCCCCACAGCGGAACGGGCGTGCTTGCCTGCGTCGCCGAACACCTCACCGAGAAACTGCGAGGCCCCGTTGATGACGCCTGGCTGACCGTGGAATCCCGGCGCGGATGCCACGAACCCGACGACCTTGACCACCCGGGTGACGCTGTCGATGCCGACCAGCGAATGCACGGCAGCCAGCGCGTTGAGCGCGCATGTGCGGGCCAGCTCCTTGCCCTCTTCGGGGCTCACCTCGGCGCCCACCTTGCCGGTCTGCTCCAACTTTCCCGCCTGCATCGGCAGCTGGCCCGCGGTGTAAACCAGGTTTCCCGTGCGCACCGCAGGCACGTAGGCGGCCAGCGGCGGGACGACGTTGGGCAACTCGATGCCCAGCTCGGCCAGCCGGTCCGAGGCGCTCATTTCGGACGCTTCAGATATGCGACATGCTGCTCGCCGGTCGGGCCGGGTAGCACGGAAACCAGTTCCCAGCCGTCCTCACCCCACTGGTCGAGGATCTGTTTCGTTGCGTGCGTCAACAGCGGGACCGTGGCGTATTCCCAACGGGTCGGTTCGCTCATGTGGCTGAGCTTATCGGGCGGCTGGGCCGGCTTGGCTAGCATGCAGGGGTGGCTACCTCAGCGAACAGCGGTAGACGGGTCGGCTGGCCGTCACGCCTGACCAAGGCGCGTCTGCACTTCGTCACCGGCAAGGGCGGCACCGGCAAGTCGACCGTCGCGGCCTCTCTGGCGCTCGCCCTGGCCGCCGGTGGCCGCAAGGTGTTGTTGGTGGAAGTCGAAGGGCGCCAAGGCATTGCGCAGCTCTTCGACGTGCCGCCGCTGCCATACGCGGAGGTCAAGATCGCCACCGCAGATGGTGGCGGTCAGGTCAACGCGTTGGCGATCGATACGGAGGCGGCGTTCCTCGAATACCTCGACATTTTCTACAACCTCGGGCTGGCCGGACGCGCGATGCGCCGCATCGGCGCAGTCGAGTTCGCGACGACGATCGCGCCGGGCCTGCGCGACGTGCTGCTGACCGGAAAGATCCGCGAGATCGTCACCCGCGCCGAGAAGGGCAAGCAACCGGCCTACGACGCCATCGTGGTGGACTCCCCGCCGACGGGCCGCATCGCGCGGTTCCTCGACGTCACCAAGGCCGTATCGGACCTCGCGAAGGGCGGCCCGGTGCACTCGCAGGCCGAAAGCGTGGTCAAGGTGTTGCATTCCGACCTCACCGCCATCCATCTCGTCACCCTGCTGGAGGCGCTGCCGATCCAGGAGACGCTCGAAGCAATCGAGGAACTGCGGGAACTGGGCCTGCCGATCGGCAGCGTGATCGTCAACCGCAACATCCCGGCCTATCTGTCCGCCGACGACCTCGCCAAGGCCGCGGAAGGCGACATCGACGCCGATGCCGTGCGCACGGGGCTCGGGAGCGTCGGAATCACTCTGTCCGACAGTGACTTTGCCGGTCTGCTGACCGAGACGATCCAACACGCGACGCGCATCAAGGCGCGCGCCGAAAGCGCCGAGCAACTCGACGAGCTGGACGTGTCGCGGCTGGAGTTGCCGCAGATTCCCGACGGAGTCGACCTCGGCAGCCTTTACGAACTCGCCGAAGAGCTAGCCCACCAGGGCGTCCGATGAGCACCACACCGCCGGCCCTCGACATGGGCTCGATCCTGACCGATACCTCCAACCGCGTCGTGGTGTGCTGCGGCGCGGGCGGGGTCGGCAAGACCACCACTGCGGCGGCAATGGCATTGCGGGCGGCCGAATATGGCCGCACCGTCGTCGTGCTGACCATCGACCCCGCCAAGCGGCTTGCCCAGGCGCTGGGGATCAAGGACCTCGGTAACACGCCGCAGCGGGTACCGCTTGCGCCCGAGGTTAGCGGTGAGCTGCACGCAATGATGCTCGACATGCGCCGCACCTTCGACGAAATGGTGATCCAGTACTCCGGACACGACCGGGCCGACGCGATTCTGGACAACCAGTTCTACCAGACCGTGGCCACCTCGCTGGCCGGCACACAGGAGTACATGGCGATGGAGAAGCTGGGTCAGCTCCTCGCCCAAGACAAGTGGGATCTGATCGTCGTCGACACCCCGCCGTCGCGCAATGCCCTCGACTTCCTGGACGCGCCACAACGGTTGGGCAGCTTCATGGATAGCCGACTGTGGCGGCTGCTGCTGGCGCCCGGTCGGGGCATCGGCCGACTGGTGACCGGCGCGGTGGGCTTGGCCATGAAGGCGTTGTCCACCGTGCTGGGTTCGCAGATGCTTTCCGACGCAGCAGCTTTCGTGCAGTCGCTGGACGCGACGTTCGGCGGGTTCCGGGAGAAGGCCGACCGCACCTACGAGCTTCTCAAGCGGCGCGGCACCCAGTTCGTCGTCGTGTCGGCCGCAGAACCCGATGCGCTGAGGGAAGCGTCGTTCTTCATCGACCGACTCTCCCAGGAGCACATGCCGTTGGCTGGGCTGATCCTCAACCGCACGCACCCGACGTTGAGCGACCTGCACGCCGACAAGGCCGACGAAGCGGCAGAGGAACTGGAGAAGAAGGATCCCGACGTGTTGGCGGCGGCGGTGCTGCGCATCCACGCCGACCGGGCAATGACGGCCAAGCGGGAGATCCGGCTGCTATCGCGGTTCACCGGCGCCAACCCGCACGTGGCGATAGTGGGCGTGCCGTCGTTGCCGTTCGACGTGTCGGATTTGGAGGCGCTGCGCGCCATCGCCGATCAGATCACCGGCGAGGCGGCCGCGGCGTAGCGGCGGATCAAGCCGAAGCGGCGTGGTCCACTAAACCGCGCTGCGGTGTTTGCGCTGGGCGGCAAAGAACTCGGCCCAGGAAACGACCTCGGGGTGCTGCTTGAGAAGGGCGCGGCGCTGGCGTTCGGTCATGCCGCCCCAGACACCGAATTCGACGCGGTTGTCGAGGGCATCGGCGCCACATTCGAGAATCACCGGACAGTGACGGCAGATGACGGCGGCTTTGCGCTGCGCTGCGCCGCGTACGAAGAGTTCATCGGGATCGGCCTGACGGCAACGGGCTTGGGATACCCAAGCGATACGGGCCTCGGCTTCTGCGCCCTGGACAAAGACGTGGGCTGACGAATTCGGGGTTGTCCTGCGAGCGGCGGGCCTTGTACCTGACACCAGCGATCCCTTCGTTCCAGCCGCCCGGCTAGCCCAGCGACGGCTCAGTCCTCCGGTGTAGAACGCTGATGCGATCTACGCCACAGTGCGCGGTTCGAGTGTGACCTGCATCGCACTGTCTGCCAAACGTAGGTGGTCACGGCGGTTGTGCGCAATAGGTGAAACCCTACTTTTTTGGGACGACCGTGCCGTCAGAGTGCAAAATTGACGCAACAGCAGGTAGGCGTGTCCAGCGAACCCGGCAATCGGCCGACCGAAGCTGACATTTTGCGACCTGAATAGCCTAGTTACTCTGTACGCATGCCGGAGGAGCCGCCGACCCGACCGCCGACTGAGCCCCCTAGGACAGTCACGGTTATCAAGCTCGCCTGGTGCTGCCTATTGGCCAGCGTGGTCGCCGCCGCCCTGATGTTTCCCGTGGTGGGCGGGTTCGGGTTGTTGTCCAACCGTGCCTCGGACGTGGTAGCCAACGGTTCGGCGCAACTCGTCGAGGGTGAGGTGCCGCAAGTGTCGACGATGGTCGACGCCAAGGGAAATATCATCGCCTGGCTCTATTCGCAGCGCCGATTCGAGGTGCCCAGCGACCAGATCGCAAACACCATGAAGCTGGCGATCGTCTCGATCGAGGACAAGCGGTTTGCCGAGCACAACGGCGTGGACTGGCAGGGCACGCTGACCGGCCTATCCGGCTATCTGTCCGGAAACCTCGACACCCGCGGCGGCTCGACCCTCGAACAGCAGTACGTGAAGAACTACCAGCTGCTGGTGATCGCGCAGACCGACGCCGAGAAACGCGCCGCCATCGAGACGACGCCCGCACGCAAGCTGCGCGAGATCCGCATGGCGCTGACTCTGGACAAGACGTTCACCAAGCCGGAGATCCTGACCCGTTACCTCAACCTGGTGTCGTTCGGCAACGGCGCGTTCGGCATCCAGGACGCGGCGCAGACCTATTTCGGAATCAACGCCTCAGAGTTGAACTGGCAGCAGGCCGCGCTGCTGGCAGGCCTGGTGCAGTCGACAAGCACGCTGAACCCCTATACCAACCCCGACGGTGCGCTGGCACGCCGAAACCTGGTGCTAGACACCATGATCGATAATCTGCCCGAGCACGCCGACGAGCTGCGCGCGGCGAAGGAGCAGCCACTGGGCATCCTGCCGCAGCCGAACGAGCTGCCCCGCGGCTGCATTGCCGCGGGCGATCGTGCGTTCTTCTGCGACTACGCGCTCGAGTACCTTGCGCGCGCAGGCATCAGCAAGGAGCAGGTCGCCAAGGGCGGCTACCTGATCAAGACGACGCTGGATCCCGACGTGCAGATCCCGTTGAAGTCTGCGATCGACGGCATCGCCAGCCCCGACCTCCAGGGCGTCGCGAGCGTGATGAGCGTGATCAAGCCCGGCAAGGAGTCGCACCCGGTACTGGCGATGGCCAGCAACCGCACTTACGGCTTGAACACCGACGCCGGTGAGACCATGCAGCCGCAGCCGTTCTCGCTCGTCGGCGATGGCGCAGGGTCGACATTCAAGATCTTCACCACCGCAGCTGCCTTGGAAATGGGCATGGGCATCAACGCGACGCTGGACGTGCCTGGTCAGTTTCAGGCCAAGGGTCTGGGCAGCAGCGATACGCCGGGCTGCCCGAAGGAGACCTGGTGCGTGAAGAACGCCGGTGGCTACCGCGGGTCGATGAACGTGACCGACGCACTGGCCACCTCGCCGAACACCGCGTTCGCCAAGCTGATTACCCAGGTCGGGGTGCAGCGGTCCGTGGACATGGCGGTCAGGCTGGGCATGCGGTCGTACGCACTGCCCGGCACCGCCCGCGACTACGACCCGCAGAGCAACGAGAGCCTGGCCGACTTCATCAAGCGGCAGAACCTGGGTTCGTTCACGCTGGGCCCGTTCGAGATCAACCCGCTGGAGTTCGCCAACGTGGCCGCCACGCTCGCCTCCGGCGGCGTGTGGTGCCCGCCGAACCCGATCGACAAGGTGTACGACCGCCGCGGCAAGGACGTCGCGGTCACCACCGAAACGTGCGAACAGGTGGTGCCGGACGGCCTGGCCAACACGCTGGCGAATGCGATGAGCAAGGACGACCAGGGCGGGGGTACCGCCGCCGGGTCGGCGGGCGCGGCGGGGTGGGACCTCCCGATGTCGGGCAAGACCGGCACCACCGAGGCGCACCGCTCGTCGGCGTTCCTCGGGTTCACGAACACGTTGGCCGGCGCCAGCTACATCTACGACGACTCCACGACGCCGGGCGATCTGTGCTCGTTCCCGCTGCGGCAGTGCGGTTCAGGCAACCTGTTCGGCGGCAACGAGCCCGCCCGCACCTGGTTCACCGCGATGAAGCCGATCGCCAACAACTATGGCCCCGTCGCGCTGCCGCCCACCGACCCGCGCTACGTCGACGGCGCCCCCGGCTCCAGGGTGCCGAACGTGTCCGGTCTGACGCAGGACACCGCGCGCCAGCGGCTCAAGGAAGCGGGATTCCAGGTCGCCGACCAGGCCACCCCCGTCAACAGCGGCGCGTCGTACGGCACTGTCGTCGGAACCTCCCCGTCCGGTCAGACGGTGCCCGGCTCGATCATCACGATCCAGATCTCCAACGGCATCCCACCAGCACCGCCCCCGCCGCCGCCCGGTGCCATCCCCGGGTTGCCCGGTGGGCCGTTGCCGGAGATCGGCTCGACGGTCGTCGAGATCCCAGGGCTGCCACCGATCACCGTGCCGGTGCTCGGCCCACCACCGCCACCACCGCCGCCACCGCCGTGATGATCAGGCTGTGGGCACGCTGCGCCTGTGGAAGTCAGTGTCTTCGGGCGACTGGCAGTAGGCTCTTTGCATGCCTGCCCCTGCCACGGTCCTGAAGAACACTGCCGCCGTAGCCGTCGGTTCGGTGGTTGCCGGGATCGGATACGCGTCGCTGATCGAGCGCAATGCGTTCGTGCTGCGCGAGGTGACCATGCCGGTGCTGTCACCCGGGTCGTCGCCGCTGAAGGTGCTGCACATCAGCGATATCCACATGCTGCCCAAGCAGCGGCGCAAGCAGGCGTGGTTGCGTGAGCTGGCCGGCTGGGAGCCCGACCTGGTCGTCAACACAGGCGACAACCTGGCCCACCCGAAGGCCGTACCGGCAGTGGTCCAGACGCTGGGCGACCTGCTTTCGGTGCCGGGCGTGTTCGTCTTCGGCAGCAACGACTACTTCGGGCCGCGGCTGAAGAACCCGGCAAACTACTTGACCAATCGCGGGCATCGCGTGCACGGCGAGCCGCTGCCGTGGCAGGACCTGCGAGCGGCGTTCACCGAGCGCGGCTGGCTCGACATGACGCACACCAAGCGCGAGCTCGAGGTGGCGGGCCTGCGGATCGCGGTGGCCGGGGTCGACGACCCGCACCTGTCCCGGGACCGTTACGACACCATCGCCGGACCCGCCAACCCAGCCGCGAACCTGACGCTCGGCCTGACGCATTCACCCGAGCCACGGGTGCTGGATCGCTTCGCGGCCGACGGCTACCAGCTGGTGATGGCCGGCCACACCCATGGCGGCCAGCTCTGTCTGCCGTTCTACGGCGCGATGATCACCAACTGCGACCTGGACCGGTCCCGCGCCAAAGGCGCATCGCGGTGGGGCGCACGCACGCAGCTGTACGTCTCGGCGGGCATCGGCACGTCGCCATTCGCGCCGGTGCGATTCTGCTGCAGGCCCGAGGCCACTCTGCTGACGCTGGTAGCGACCCCCATCGGCGGCCGTGACAGCGGGACACGGGCGGAGTCCCACCCGACCGTATCGGCACGGTGACCGACAAGGCCGCGACAGCCGCTCGCAGCCAGCCACGGTCGTGGGTGGACAACGCGGTCCGGTTGATCGAGGCCGACGCCCGGCGCAGCGCCGACACCCACCTGCTGCGGTATCCGCTGCCCGCGGCATGGTGTGACGGTTGCGATGTGCAGCTCTACCTCAAGGACGAGACCACACACATCACCGGCAGCCTCAAACACCGGCTCGCGCGGTCGTTGTTCCTCTACGCGCTGTGCAACGGGTGGATTGGCGAGGGCACCACCGTCATCGAGGCGTCGTCCGGATCGACGGCCGTTTCGGAGGCCTACTTCGCGGCGCTGCTGGGCCTGCCGTTCATCGCGGTGATGACCTCATCGACCAGCGCCGCCAAGATCGCGTTGATCGAATCTCAAGGCGGCCGTTGCCATTTCGTCGCCGAGGCGTCGCAGGTGTACGCGGAGGCGGAACGGCTGGCGGAGGCGACTGGCGGCCATTATCTGGATCAGTTCACCAACGCGGAGCGCGCGACCGACTGGCGCGGCAACAACAACATCGCGGAGTCGATCTTCGACCAGATGCATGAAGAGGCGCATCCGATTCCGGACTGGATCGTGGTCGGCGCGGGTACCGGCGGCACCAGCGCCACCATCGGCAGGTTCATCCGGTACCGGCGCTACCCGACCCGGTTGTGTGTCGTCGACCCGGAGAACTCGGCGTTCTTCCCGTCCTATGCGCAGGGTCGCCGCGACGTCGTGACGGGGATGTCGTCGCGGATCGAAGGCATCGGGCGGCCGAGGGTGGAGCCGTCATTCCTGCCGGACGTGGTTGACCGCATGGTCTCGGTGCCCGACGCGGCGTCGATAGCGGCGGCGCAACATGTCAGCGCGGTGCTTGGCCGACGAGTCGGGCCATCAACGGGCACCAATTTGTGGGGAGCGTTCGGCGTGCTGGCAGAGATGATCGAAGAGGGACGCAGCGGGTCGGTGGTGACGCTGCTCGCCGACAGTGGCGACCGCTACGCGGACACCTACTTCTGCGACGAGTGGCTGACCAGCCAGGGGCTCGACCCGTCGGCGTCGGCCGAGGCGTTGGTGGAGTTCGAGCGGTCGGGGCGCTGGTCCTGATCGTCGGATCCGCCGGTGAGTGGCCCATCGGAGGTCAGAAACAGCCACAACGCGGCCAGGGCGAAGAATCCCAGGTAGATGGAGGCTCCAAGCCCAGTCATTTCGTGCCTCGATTCTCAATCAATCGGCAACTGCCGTCAGTGTGCATAACGCCACCGACAAGTCACATCCATCCCCGGGCGTGTCGTGATCTACGCCTCTGAGCGGACGCGGATGTGTCCCAGCCGCTACTACGTTGCGGGTATGGATGGGCTTCGGCAGGCGCTGCGGCGGCCCGCCGTGTGGCTCGTTCCGCCGGTAGTGCTGGCCATCCAGCTGCTGGGCAGCCTCGGACCGCGGCACCGCGCAGGCCATGTCTTGTATTTGGCGCCGCTGAACTGGTTCGGCTACCTCCTGCTGGTTGCCGGGCCGGTTGTGCTACTGCTGCGGACGGTGTACCCGTATGCGGTGCTGCTGACGGTCGTGGCGATCACGGTCGTCTACACGTCGGCAGGCTTCGGCTACGGCTCGATATTCGTCTCACTGATTGTCGCGTTTCTGACGGCGGCGGCACGCGGGTCGCGGTGGCTTACGTATCCGCTGCCGATGCTCGGGTGGGTGGCGGTGGTGTGGCTGGTTCCGCTGATCCGCGGCGAGGATCCGCCGCCGACCGTCGTCAGCACAGGCATCGCGGCGTGGCTGCTGGTGCTGCTGGCCGCGGCAGAGGGTATCCGGCAGCGCCGCGCAGTGCTCGACGCGAGGCGTCAGCGCAAGGCCGCGATGGCTCGCGAGTCACGGCTCGAGCAGGAGCGTCAGGCCTCGGAGGCGCGGCTGTCCATCGCCCGCGAGCTGCACGACGTGCTCGCACACAGCCTGTCGATGATCAACGTGCAATCCTCGGTGGCGCTCGAGCTGCTCGACGATCAACCGGAGCGCGCAGGACCGGCGCTGGCGGCCATCAAAGATGCCAGCAGACAGGCGATTTCGGATGTGCATTCGCTCGTGACGGCCTTGCGTGCCGACGCCGGACAACCCACCGCGCCAACGCCAGGCATCGCCGATCTGGCTACCCTGGTCGGCACGGCCCGGGCGACGGGGCTGACCGTGACGACGGCGGTGCAAGGCGAGTCGCGACCGCTACCGACGGTGATCGACGTCGCCGCCGCTCGCATCGTGCAGGAGTCGCTGACGAACGTGGTGCGGCACTCGACGGCCCGAAACGCAACAGTGACAGTGAGTTACAGTGCCGAACTGCTCACCCTGGCCGTCGAGAACGACGGGCGGCCACTGAACGCAGGCCCGTCGTCCGGCGGCAGCGGCATCACCGGGATGCGAGAACGCGCGAGGGCTCTGGGCGGAGATCTGTCGGTGCGACGGCATCCCGGCGGCGGGTTCGGCGTGCGAGCCACCCTGCCCATCGAAAGTAACGCCGCCTCATGACAATTCGCGTTCTCGTCGCCGACGACCAGGCGCTGGTGCGGGCCGGATTCGTCGCGCTGCTCGATGCGCAGGACGGTATCACCGTGGTCGCCGAGGCCGACACAGGTACCGCAGCGCTGGCGGCCGCCCGCGAGCTGCGCCCGGACGTAGTGCTGATGGATATCCGGATGCCCGAAATGGATGGATTGGCCGCGACGCGGGCGATCGCCGCCGACCCTGCGCTTGCAGAGGTCCGGGTCGTGGTGTTGACGACGTTCGAGCTCGACGAGTACGTGTTCGAGGCGATGCGCACGGGTGCGAGCGGGTTCCTGGTCAAGCACACCGAACCCGCCGAGCTGGTGCGCGCGGTACGCGTCGTCGCCGACGGCGAGGCTCTGCTGTCGCCGTCCGTGACCCGCAGGCTGGTGTCGGAGTTCGCCGCCCGCACCAAGCAGTCGGCGGGACCGTCGCCGGCACTGGCGGAGCTGACCTCGCGGGAACGCGAAGTGATGGCGCTGGTCGCCGAGGGGCTGACGAACGCCGAGATCGGCGAACGGCTGTTCATGAGCCCCGCCACGGCCCGCACGCATGTGAGCCGGATCCTGACCAAGTTGGGCGCACGGGACCGCACGCAGCTGGTCGTCATGGCTTACGAAAGCGGGCTGGTACGCCCCGGATGGCGGAGCTGATACGCACGACGGCGTATCGACATTGACGACTGAAGGCCGATGCGGCGAGCGTCAGCGATACGCACACTCGAAGACATGACCATCTACGAAATCACTCCCTCCGCAACGACTTTTCTTGCCGACGAGTACGAGCGCTGGGGCCATCACGCATGGTCGCCGTGGTTCCTGGTCGCCCGCCTGGTGTTCCTGGCGCTGGTGATCGCTGCCATCTGGCTCATCGTGCGGGCCCGGCACGGCGTCCACGGCATCCGCACGCTGCGCGACGCGTACGCCAAGGGCGAGGTCAACGAGGCCGAATACCGCGAACGGCTTGCCGTGCTGAAGGAAACCCGCCGCTAGTGACCCCGCTCACCCCGCGTGGGCTCCGATATGCGTTTGGCTTCACCGGCCTTCGGTGCGATACGCTGTCGTGGCTTCACGCGGGGTGTGGCGCAGCTTGGTAGCGCGCTTCGTTCGGGACGAAGAGGTCGTGGGTTCGAATCCCGCCACCCCGACCATTTAAAAAAGACGACGAGGCGAAAGCTTCGGCGTCTTTTTTAATTGA
>Ga0157380_10000207_pt1 | contig 34905 bp, 28 predicted proteins | sample S35metaG_FD_119757 | JGI IMG/M metagenome (GOLD analysis project Ga0157380, IMG submission 119757) | Switchgrass rhizosphere microbial communities from Kellogg Biological Station, Michigan, USA - S3-5 metaG | ecosystem: Host-associated > Plants > Roots > Rhizosphere > Soil | place: USA...
AACAGTGGAGCCAGATTCAGTAAGCGGCGATAGTCAGTGAAGGCAATTGCCAGCATCGCCACGAGGCCGATACTCAATCCGATCAGCTGCTTGACCCAGTAGGACTGAGTGGGTTGTGCATAGTGAATTTGCACTGTACCAAACGCGACGATGGCGATGGCCATGAAGGCCAGCACCCAATCAAAATCGCGCCAACTACGTTTATGTATTATTGCAACCATTTACTTCTGAGCAATCTGCTCTGCTCCCGGCGGTTCCGCGTGTCGTGTCTTTCGATAATAGACGTCGTAGATTCGTCGTATCGCTGGCGCTGCGAACTGGCTTCCGAATCCGGAGTTTTCAATAAGTGCCACCATTGAGATCTCTGGTTGGTATGCAGGAGCGTAAGAAACAAACCACGAATGGTCCTTGTTCTTGCCAACGTCTTTTCCGAGGCCGACCACCTGAGCAGTGCCTGTCTTGCCTGCGATATCAAAGCCGGCCATGCGAATGCCCGCACCTGTGCCTCCCGCATTCACCACCTGCCACATTCCCTGGACGACGGTTTGATGAATGTCTTCCGGAATTCCTATCTTCTTGGGATTTGGTTTCGCAGGATCAAGCGGCTGAAACCCGGCCGGCTGCTTGTAGTCAGGCGTTCCGGGAGTTCCGAGTGCGCGAACTTCTTTGAGAAGGTGGGGAATGTATAAGTCTCCACCGGTACTTACTCCGGCGATTGTACGCAGCAGGGCTATCGGTGTAACAACATCGTAGACCTGACCGAACGAGGAATAGACTGTGTCGATGTCGCGCCACTCGGGATCGCGCGGCTGCATCCGACGTTTGAAATCAGGTGACGGCGTCCAACTCACAACTTCGTTTGGCAGATCGATGCCGGTACGCTTGTTCAGATCAAACTCGTCGACCATCTTCATGATGCCGCCGATGGTCATCTTTAAACCGAGACGATAGAAGTAGCCGTCGCAGGAATGTGTGATTGCAGTTTTCACATCGGGTGATCCGTGGTTACCCATGCAGCGCGTGAACTTGTTCCCAACCTGAATACCGCCACCACAAACGAGATTTGAGTGATCGAGGGTTATCGCGCCTTGTTCCAGTCCTGCGACTGACATTGGAATCTTCCACGTTGAACCCGGAGGATAACGACTCTGAACCGCACGGTTCAGTAGCGGCGTTTCTGGATCGTTGAGCAACGCAGCGTACTCAGCTTTGCCTTCTTTCGTTGTGATTCGCTGCGAGAAGATGTTCGGATCGAAGTTTGGAAATGATGCCAGCGCGAATATCTCACCGTTGTTAGGATCCATCGCGATAATCACGCCGCGGCGCGTGACCGACGTTCGGAGTTGTTCCTCGGCGGCCATTTGCAGGTCGAGATCGATCGTAGTGACCAGGTCACGACCTGGTATCGGAGCAATGGTTTCAATTTCATCTTGAATGCGACCGCGACTATCGACAACCACTTCGCGATAACCATCTTTGCCACGCAAGTAGTCGTCGTAGATCTGTTCAATACCACTCTGCCCGATAACGTCGCCGGGTTTCAGTCCTTTCTCTTTGTACGACGTCTGCTTCAACTGTTCGGGACTGATTTCACCAACGTAGCCCAGCACGTGCGCGAGCATGCCGTCAGGCGGATATCGTCGCTGCGGCTGTTGTTCGACCCGCAGCTCAGGAAACTCGAGGTTGTGTGCTTCAACCCAGGCGATGTCACCCGGCGTGACGTCCTGCTTCACCTGGATCGACTCGAATGCCGGCATTGAGCTCACGAGGTCAAAGCGCTCTTTCAAAATCTCTTTATCAATTTGCAGGCCTTCGCCCAGCGGTTCTACCAGCGAGTGAAGATCCTTAACGTCTTCACGCGACATGATGACATTGTAGATTGGACGCGAGTCGACGATTACTCGACCTTCGCGATCAAAGATAACTCCTCGCGGCGCGGTGATTGGGAGACGCCGACGGCGCTGGTTCTCGGCAATCTCCCCATACCGCTCACCGCGCACCACCTGCAAGACGTACAGCCTTACTCCCAGCAGCGTGAGCATCATCACCATCAGCACCTGGATGAAGCGCAATCGAGCGCGAAGGTTTTGAGAAGTGTCCTCGAATTTCATGTCAGCCTCATCGTCTCCTCAACGTCCCGGTAGATCTTCGCGCAACTCGCCGTCTGGTAGCAAATTGTCTTTGCTGTGCCGAGCGATCGGCGATGAGTGAATCAAGCATGTAAAGAACCAGCGTTCCGGCGATGGTGGTGGCAATTAGCCTGTAAGAGATCGTTTGCATTAAAGGCAGTACCGGTGGATATCCGAGCAGACGATGCCAGAAGACGTAAATCGTTGAGTCGAGAACCGTCGCCGCTGCCAACACTGGAATTCGGACAAGGGGATTTTCCAGGTTCACCTTCGTCGCAGCGAAATAGATGATGTAAGCGGTAAGCGTTTTTGAAAACCCGCCGGCGCCGATCAAACCTCCACTGGACGCATCGACGATTATTCCCGCCAGTGTGCCGACAAGTAATGCCCGCCAGGCGTCGCGTTGCAGCGCTATGTAAACCACTACGATGAGCGGGAAGTCGATGTAGGAGAGGGGTGGCCAAAGGACGCGCAGGGATAGCTGCAACAGTATTGAGAGAGCTAAGACTGCGGCGATCTTAAGTTGAGGCATTATGGTATTGCTGATTGCCAATTGCCGGTCGCCAATTGGTCCCACTGGTACTCGGAGAGTGTTCTCCAACAAAATCTGCGCGATTGACAATTGGCGATCGGCAACCGGCAATCGGCAATAGTCTCATTGTTTCTTTTTCTCAACGTTGGGAAGTGTTTGGGCTGGGGCCGTTCGTTGGGGAGCTTCATAGAGCAGGACGGCTACTTCTTCCAACCGGTCCAATCCTGCGCCTGGGCGGATCAGAATCTGATGAGGTTGAGTTGCCGTGCCGTTCTTTACGTCCACGACTTCTCCTACTTTTAATCCTGGAGGATAGATTCCGTCCTGACCGGTTGTCATGACGAAATCACCCAACGTCACTTTCTCTAGACCTGAAACGTAACGCATTTCGATCAGCCCGAGATCCGGACGACCTCGAACAGAACCGAGCGCGCCTGATTCACCAAGCTGGCCAACCACTGCGCCAGCGCCTGCCTTTTCATCAGTCACGAGCATAACCTGCGACGCCCAGGGGCTAACGGTTATCACACGACCGACGATACCAGTTGCGGAAACAACCGGCATATTGATCTTAACTCCTGCACTGGTGCCGCGATTGATTGTGATCGTGTTGAACCAAACGGATGGATCCCGCGCAATCACACGAGCCGGTAACGTTTGATAGGTAGACTGATTACGAAGATCGAGCAGGCCCTTCAAGCGCTCGTTTTCAGCTGCCTGCAAACGGGCGTTATGAAGTTCGCTCTCAATCTCCGTTACACGCTGTTTGAGTTGTTCATTTTCCGCAGCAATGCTTCGGAAACTGAATATCTGACGGAAGAAATTTGAAGTTGCGCCGCCGGCTTTCGACGAGACGTTTTGAACAGGTGTAGCGACTGTTTGCGTCCAAACGCGAACAATCTGTTGTTGACCCTGATTGTCGCGGGCGTCGATTGCCATAATCACCACGTTGGCGAGCAGCAATCCAATCAACCATAGCGGTGCCTTTTGTCGAATTTCTCTTTGTGTGCGAACAGTGGCCATCTTTAATACTCAGTAGATATTCGCCGCCGCTACATGCCGCTCGTGATCGTGTTTTCCCATTTCACACGCTTCAACAGATCGAAGTCTGAAAGCATCTTGCCGGTTCCGAGCACCACTGAGGCAAGTGGATCATCGGCCAACGAAACGGGCAAGCCTGTTTCGATTGAGAGACGCTTGTCGAGATTCTTCAAGAGTGCGCCGCCGCCGGTCAGTACGATTCCGCGCTCGACAATGTCAGCCGACAGCTCCGGTGGTGTTCTTTCTAACGCCACGCGGACCGCGTTAATGATCGTCGAAACTGAATCAGCCAATGCTTCACGCACTTCTTCGTCGGTGATAGTGATCGTCTTCGGAATACCTTCGATCAAGTTCCGACCGCGAACTTCGTATGAAAGTGGTTCATCCAGTGGGTAGGCTGAACCGAGTTCGATCTTAATTGCTTCAGCAGTGCGTTCACCGATCAGCAGGTTGTACTTCCGCTTGATGTATTGAATGATCGCTTCGTCCATCTCGTTACCCGCAACGCGAACCGCGCGCGAATAAACGATGCCGCTCAAACTGATTACGGCGATGTCAGTGGTTCCGCCGCCGATGTCTACGACCATGTTGCCGTGTGGTTCGGTTATCGGTAATCCGGCGCCGATTGCCGCGGCCATGGCCTCTTCTACGAGATACACCTCTGAAGCCTTCGCGCGATATGCCGAATCTTCAACGGCGCGTCGTTCAACCTGGGTAATCTCTGAAGGGATGCCGATTACGACGCGCGGGCTAACCCATGTCTTGCCGTTGTGGGCTTTCCGAATGAAGTGCTGAAGCATCTTCTCGGTTACTTCGAAGTTGGCGATGACGCCATCCTTCATTGGACGAATCGCCACGATGTTCCCGGGCGTGCGGCCGAGCATGTCTTTCGCGTCGCGGCCGACCGCTTCAACCTGGTTGGTAACCTTGTTGATTGCAACGATTGACGGTTCAGATACGACGATACCGCGTCCCTTTGCGTAAACCAGCGTATTTGCCGTTCCCAGATCAATCGCCAGGTCGCTCGAAAACAGACTAAAGATCGATTTCAAAGCCATCTATATAGGTTCACTTCCCGGTTTTAGAATGAAACTTCGGGTGGGATCGGCGGTATTGTTAGTAACTAGCGAATCCCAATTGCCCGGCTCTGACGACTCTAAGTGGTCCTATTGCTCCGGGGATGTCGGGAGGCTCCTTACTCTCGTAGACGCACCAAACACGTCCGAACTACCTAAGATACACTGTGAACGTTTAACCGTAAACCGGAAACTTCTAAAGGGTTTGGCGAATCGGGGTCGATCTCAATTGACCGTTTCAGGTTTGATACTCGCGTCGGCAGTGTCGCCTTGCGGATTGAGTGCCTCAGCGTTGCCAGGTTCGCTCGACGCAACTCCTGCCGCGAACTTCACGCAGTTCTTACTCGCTGCTTTAGCTTCGTACATCGCGGTGTCGGCACAGGCTATCAATTGTTGGGGGGATGAGGCGTGAAGTGGGAAGGCAGCAACACCAAAACTTGCGGTGAGTGAAAGATGCAGACGTCGTCCGCCGGTGAACTGGTATCTGCATATTTTTTGGCGAATGCGTTCAGCGACAGCACCGGCGAGTTCGGTTCCCGTGTCCGGCAGAACAATTACAAATTCATCTCCGCCGTAACGGGCAACTGCGTCGGTGTCGCGGATAGAAGAGAGAATAACCGCGGCCATTTCCATCAACACGTGAGAGCCGACGAGATGGCCATATTCGTCATTAATTCGCTTGAAGTCGTCGAGATCTAAAAACAAGGCAGCGACGCTCGAACCATAACGTCTCGCCCTTCGAATTTCATTCAGTAGGAACTGTCGCAGATAGCGAGCATTGTGGAGCTTTGTCAGGTCGTCGGTTTGCGACAAGCGTTCAGCTTCTGCAATGCGAACGGCGTTCGCTAAGGCTGAAGCGATTGGATGGGCCAACGAATCGAGCAATACTACTTCCGAATGTTTGAAGTTTCTACCGTTCGCAGTTTCGCGTACTCCTTCGATCACGCCAAGGATACGTTCACCGCAGATCAGCGGCACTGCGACGATGAAATTTCCGCGCTCTTTCCGCTTGATGGTCCCCATACCATTAGCCGCTAGCTTTACCGCCCTGGATTCTGTGCCCAAAGGCACACGGGATTCTCCCGTGAGAGTGCGTCGCCATTGTTCGTCGTTCTCAACTTCGTCAGTTTGATCTGCAGTTCTAACAGCGATTACTTCCAGAGCGGAGCCCTCAAAGCCCTTCGATTCTGTAACAAGGTAGATGGTCCAACGATCGGCATGGATCAGTTTCTGCAGACCTTTGAGGGCGCTGTTGGCGGCATCGTTTTGATCGCCGATGAAATGTAACGACGAAACGAGATCAAATGCGGAACGAAGGTGGCTGCTCTTCAGTCGTTTCGGTAAAGAAAGAGATGCAGCAGTGAGTGGCTTATCGATTGCGCCTGAAAGTCGAATTTCACCAGTGCCCTGTCCTTCGATCTCTCTTAAGAGGGCAGGGAGTTGTGCCGCCTTGTCTGCAATCGCGCGGAAACCCAGCCGTTTGAGTGTAGCGCCGTCAAGACTCCTAAGATTATGGCTCTGAAACCCGTAAACATGGCGGCGGCAGGCGATTAGAGGGACGCCCGGCCAGAAAGCTTTCGCATGGTCGATCGCGGTGTGCAACTCAACCATGTCGGCTCCGCTAACTACTTCATAAAGAACTGCCAGTGGCGGTGGTCCAAGTGCCTCTGATGCAGGCTGAGATTCACGTTCGCGCGCAATGGTTAGTTCTACTTCGACTTCGCGCAATCCCTCGATCAGAGTTTTGACACCAGCTGACCTCAACGCCTCGATTAACTCGTAAGCAGGCGCTTCGTGAGCATCAGTTAGTAAGACTACGTGACTCGCCATTGTTCCCTTACCTTGACGACTTTCAACCTCTTCGTGCCGTTCGGTTCGAAAGCGGCAGCTTGTATTGACTGGTATTACCCTGCGGGTCCTGTGCGTTTACTACGACGTCACGCGATCCTGCAACGGAGATCTGTATTTGAAAGCTCCCATCGCTGGGAACCAGTGCTTCTCGACCACTGACTCGAATCGTGGTACCAGGTTCTGCGCGACCGCGTACCAAATAGATATTGCCTCCGAGAAACTCTGCAGCGAGATTAGAAACGGCTACTTGCGATCCAGTGCCACGTTGCGTCACAACGAACTTTCGCGGTTCGCTCCAGTCGCTGGTTTGTCCACTTGTTGCTGTCGCTCGCACACGCCAGAAGTAAACGCCCGGTCGCAAGTCACTCGCGCCGAATTCAGTCGCCACTAACTGATCGCGTTCGATAACTTTTCCGTCTGCAACGAAGAACGGAGAGGTTGCCACTTCAACGCGGTAATACGATGCTGTGCCTGATTGAGGTCGCTGCCACTTGAGTCCAACGCCGGCTGAACCATTGTCACCAACGAAAACTTTTTGCAGATCGTGTGGCTCAGAGGGCATAGGCACGTCGAGCAACTTTTGTGGGCGTGAGAGTGTTCCCTGGTTATTAACCGAGACGTACTCGTTAGCGTGAATCGAAGTCTTTTCTCCGGCCCGGTTGGTTGTTTCAATCGCACCAGCGTTAACTCGAATTTCTTCCGTGCCTTCATCGTTAACACCAAAGCTCGCCCCCGTTTGCTCGCCGAGTTTGTTTTTCGTCTTCGGGGTTTCGACTACGTTCGTCGTTCCTTCGCCTTGCACTTCGGTCTTTACGTAAAGTTGGCCGCTGTCGACCACAACGTGAACGTTGGTCTTCTTGCCGTCGTCAGCTCGCGCGTTATCGCGCACGATGATCGTGCTGTTCGGCTTAACAACCAAAGTCGATCCATCGGCCAGGCTAATTCGGGCTCGGCCGCTAGCCTGTGTCTGGACAGTGTCGCCTGGATAGAGTTCGGTATCGGCGTTCGCCTGGATAGTCTCGCGCGTTGCCGCCCTCACGACGCGAACATCACCTTCGAAGGAGGTGAACCGCGCCCCGGTAAGCGATTTGACTTCAGCTACGTGTTTGAGCGGATTGCCGTACTTCCAGACGTAGAGCGCAGCGCCGGCGGCGATGCCGCAGGTTATGAACAAGGCGATCATCAGATAGACAAACCGCTTCTGAATGATCCACCAATCAAAAGCGAAGCGACTGGTTTTATTGGGCATGGAGGGTCGGTAGTTCTTTGAGGGGCAGATTTGAGTTGTTGCGTGCAAAAAGCCGAGCGACTTTAAACCCGCTTAATCCGCTCTTCTCAAGTGTAATTACGATCGCCGCGGCGTGGGCGGCAGGTGACGGATTAGCAGCAATGCAGCTGCCGTAGGAAATCTAACATAGCCGCAGACCGCGGTTCAAGACTGTTTATCACGGGAGGCAGGAGTTTTGCGGTAATTTAGTGAACTTTTTCGGCTGGATCGGTCTCAATCGCAGGACGGCCGTCGGAACTGAACGTTGAATTGATCCCCACGTCGCTAGCTTTTTTCAGGGCTTTTTCAGAGTTCTCGGCTGATTGGGCAGATTGCTCGGGGTCCTCAGCTGGCGCGTCGCCGAATCCCGGAGGAAGCTCGACATCGATCGAATGGCCTTTATCTCTCTTGATAATCAGGGAGGCGACCACTGAACCCGCCAGGACAAGGGCGACGAAGATCAGCGACGCCCAAATCGGAATCTCAATATGCACCGCGACCAGCAGCATTTTTACGCCAATGAAAGTCAGGACGATCGCCAATCCGGTGCGCAGGTAGTGGAACTTGTCTATTACGCCGGCCAGGAGGAAATACATTGAACGCAGGCCGAGGATCGCAAACACGTTGGATGTGTAGACAATAAACGTATTGGTAGTTATGGCAAAGATTGCCGGAATTGAGTCGACAGCGAAAACGAGGTCCGTAACCTCAACGACGATGAGCACCAGGAGAAGAAGCGTCCCCGTTCGGCGACGACCCACGCGCGTAAAGAACTTGCTCTCCTCGTAATAGCGGGTGATTGGAAGGAAGCGTGTTACTAGCCTGACGACCGGATTATGTTCCGGCTGGATTTCAGTTTCCTCCTGCTTGAACATCTTGATGCCGGTGTAGACGAGGAAGCCGCCAAAAATGTAGATGATCCAGTGAAACCGATCGATGAGCGCGGCCCCTACAAAGATCATCGTCAGGCGCATTACCAGGGCGCCCATGACGCCCCAGAACAGAACGCGGTGCTGAAACTTTGCGGGAACCTTGAAGTACGAAAAGATGAGCAGGAAGACGAAGAGATTGTCTACGGACAGAGAAAGTTCAATCAGATATCCGGTTAGAAACTTAAGACCGAGGTCGGAGCCGTAGTAAGCAAACACGACCCCGGCAAACATCATCGCCAGCGATATCCAGACACCGCTCCAGATCCACGCCTCGCGATAAGTAATCGTATGGCTTTTACGGTTGAAGAGACCGAGATCGAGGCTCAACATCGTGAGGATAAAGACACTAAACCCAATCCAGAGCCATGTTGAACCGCTAATTGCGTCCATGCAGGGCAGTAACAATAGCATCCGAGTTTGGCTCTAGCAAATCGGTCAGAAGTCCATAGTCCTTTGTCAGTAGTCCGTAGTCCGTAGTCCGTTGTCAGTAGTTCGTTGTCAGTTGTTCGTTGCGAGACGACTGAGCGTGGACAACGGCCACGGACTACTGACAACGGACTACCGATTACCGACATTTCGTGGAGAGTTGCGACTGTACTTGACGTCTCGTACAATTCGCGATTCGCTGGAAAGGGAACTAGATGCTCAAACAACTTGCACGTCTTGAACGAACTCAAAAGACCATCATCATCGGCTTCGCCGCGTTGATGGCCGTGAGTCTCGTCATTTTTTATGCGCCGAATCGCTCGGCGACCACCATAAACCCCGCAACAAGCGCCGAAGTCATTGCCAAAGTGGGCTCCGACAAGATTACCGTCGCCGACCTGATGTTGGTGCGCGAGAACGTCCGTCAGCGTTTCGGCGGGCAGATTTCGCTTGCTCAGCTAGGGGGCAACCGGAGTTTCCTCGAGAGCTTGATCGCTAAGCTCGTGATGAGGCAGGAAGCCGAGCGCCTCGGTCTGTCGGCGAGCGACGCGGAAGTGGCGGAACGAATCAGGCGACAGTTTTCAGATGCATCGGGCGTGTTTGTAGGATCTGATAGATACAAAGAGAGCGTCATACCCCGGTATGGCAGCGTCGAGAAGTTTGAGAACGAACTGCGTGATGAGATCGCCCAGGAGAAACTGCGCGCGTTCATCACTTCGAGCGTGAATGTGTCTGACGATGAGGTCCAGCAAGACTACAAACGCAAAGAGACGACTTTCGATGTCAGCTTCGCGATCGTCAGCGCCGAGAAGCTCGCTGAAAAGATCCAGCCTTCGGACGCTGACTTACGCAGCTACTACGATAGTCACAAAACAGATCTTCGTTACCTCGAGCCCCAACGAAAGATTCGTTATATCTTTGTGGACCAGGAGAAGGCAGCTTCCAAGCTGCAGATTTCAGATCAGGAGCTTAAGGCCGAATACGACAGACTGGCACCGGAATTCAAACAGGCGGGAGTTAAAGTCCAACAAATTGTGTTGAAGGTCGCGCGAAAAGATCTCGATGCTCAAGTTGAGCAGAAGGCCAAGGACTTAATTGCGAAACTCCGTGGAGAATCAGGCACGGGAGATGAGAAAGCGTTTGCTGAGGCTGCTCGGGGCAACTCTGAAGATCCAGCTACGGCGAGCAAAGGCGGCTATCTTGCAAGTCCTGTAAAGAAGAATCCAAACAAACCTCACGGACTTTATGACCGCGCTGTTGATATGCAGCCAGGCGAAGTGTCAGATATTCCCATCAGATATGGGGGCAACTGGTACATCCTTCGCCGTGGCGACGCGGTGCCGAAAACTTTTGAAGCTGCGAAACAAGAGATTTTGGTTTCACTTAGAAACCGCCGCAGTTTTGTCGAAGCCTCGAAGGTTGCGAATAAGGCCTATCAGCGATTGAAGGAAACCAAGGACGTCCAGAAAGTGGCTCAGGAATTTGCCCCCGAAGCAAACATGAGTGCTGCCGACATGGTTCGTGAGACGCCTTACATCAAACCCGGCGATGACGTTAAAGACATTGGCACTAACCAACAGTTTGAGTCGGCGGTTGGTCAGCTAAACAATCCGAATGACATAGCTGAGCCAACCGGGATCAAGGGCGGGTTTGCGATCCCGATCTTCGTAGACAAGAAAGAGCCACGCATTCCTGAGTTTGATGAGGTTAAGACTCACATTGCTGATCTCGTTAAGAAGCAGCGCGCGAAAGACGAGCTGGAGCAGCGAGCAAAGAATCTGCTTTCATCTCTGACTTCTCCTGATGGGGTAAAAGCCGCCGGCGAGAAAGAAGGGTTTGAGGCAGATGTCGCCACCGACTTCAAACCCGGTTCATCTCTCGGAAGTGTGGAGCCAAGCAAGGCTTTGGATGACATAATCTTCGACATGAAAGCCGGTGAACTTCCGAAGAGCCCGGTCAAAGTCGGTGAAAACTGGGTTGTGTTCGGAGTCACAAAGCGTAAAGACGCTGACATGGCTGAGTTTGCCAAGAAACGTGACGAAGTTCGGCAAAGAATGTTGAGTCAGCGACAAGGTCAGGTGTTCGAAGATTATATTTCTGGAGTTCAGCAACGTATGAAGCGCGATGGCGCGATCAAGGTCTATGACGATGTGCTGAATTCGATCGAGGAAGCAGAAGAACCTTCTGCGGTTCCAGGTCTGCCGCCAGGATTGAACTTCCCGAGCAAGTAGTTGGGTTGGATTGGTTTGTTTGTTGGGGCGGCACTCCGTGGCCGCCCGCTCGAATGGGTTGGGCGGCCATGAAAGGCCGCCCTTTCAATTGTCTTCTTTAATTTCCCACGAATGGCGCGATATCAGCCTGCGCGACTGCTGTTCGGATCTGAAGTTCGTTTGCCTGAGTTGAGACTTTCAGATTAGTCAACGCACTCTTCGCAAGCACTCCTCTGGCACCGGATAGACGGCCCACAAAGAATGCGCCTAACTGTTTCAGCCCTTCCAAAGTATCTCCTAAATTCCGCGCTGAATTTGCGTCGACGGTTCTAGCTGCCAGAAAAACATCAACATCTTTTGGCGTCGTGCCGACCGAGCCGTAGACCTGACGCACGGCCGATAAATCCTGTTCGATTGCCGCGTTACCCACATCAAGATTCTTGAGCAACTGCTCTGATAGATTGCTGCCGAAACCGATCACCGCGTTCGGGTCACGACTCGCCAGCGCGAGCAACTCTTCATTGCGGCGTTGACGACCGTGGCCCACGTCGATCACCGATCGAATGCTTGACGGATCGGCGAGCGCCAACGTGTTTGCATCAAGTGGCGCTACCGCTATCTCTTTCACTGAAAAATCGAACATACCAAAAACCTTGATGTTTTCATCAATGGTAAAAATGTAGATCGTTTTTCCCTGGTGCTTCTCTTCACGATACTTGCCATCCGACGCGATTCTTCCGGCAGCCACCATTGCCCCTGGACTGAATGTGCCGTTTGCCAGGGCCACCGTCTGTACCTTCGTGATTCCTGGCGACGGATAGGAATACTTCACGCCAAGCGCGAGTTGTTCAAACGATCGTGGATCGAGACCAGTGCGAGTCTTAAAGCGATCTAGATCCGCATTTATCTCAGCGAGCTTAGACGGATTGTTGGCCAACACCTGTGGCAGAACCTCATTCAGCAGGCGTCGCAGTTTTACTTGTGCGACACCATCTGACTCTGGCAACGAGGCCATCAAACTGGGTGGAGTTCGCACGGCTGCGGTTTTCGGTCGAGTTTGACCGGTTACGCTAAGCAGGGCGAGACTCATCATTACGGAAGCCAGTAGCAAAAATCTTACTTTCACTTTGTGAACCCTTTCTTGAAGAAGCTGCGAAAAAGGACGCGCGACTGTCCGATGCCTCCAGCAAGACTGGAGGTTGGCTCTAGTCACCGTATTCGCTGCTGTAACACTTGCATCTCGACCTTTTGAAATCCTTTCGGAATTTCGAGCAGTGATTTGTCGATACTCAATTTAACTTGTGACAGCTCCATGTTGCGAGTACCGGAGGCAGAGCGCGTCACCGATTTTATCGGCATTCCCAACCCGTCATCGATCCAGATCAGGGTCTCACTCTGAGTGACGTTTCCATTGTTGGCGCTGTTAACAGTCACCTTGTATTTTGTAGTGGTCGTTCCGTTTAGACTTTCTGTGCCGAGATTCTCATAAGTGCTCTGAATCGGGGCGGTGTGGACATAACCTTCTTCGAATCCCTCCGCAGTTGCACTCGACGTAGACGGTCCAACTATCTCAGCATAGATCTTCTCTTCCGGAAGCAGCACGAAACTACCAGCTGGTAGATCCAGATACACGACGGTTTTGCCGTTTGACTTGTCTTCCTCACGGCGGCGGTCTCCGTCTTTCACAATTGTGATCGCAGCAGAACTCGACTGGCCTTCGTTCGTTGGTGCGAAAGTTATCGATCGCACTGCCTGATACGTCTCAGGTTCTCTTGTTTTAAAAGGTGGAGTGGAGGCGACAATCAGTGCAGGCGAAGTTTGTCCGGCTGGTTGGCCGCCTTTTGAACAAGCAAATGAAGCGAAACCGAATAATAAGATAATCGTGAGTATGGACCAGCGCGAAACCACCTCCGCTCACACCCGTTCCAACAGCAGTGCGAGACCCATTCCTCCGCTCACACACAACGTGGCCAGGCCGAGCTTTGATTTACGCTTTGCCATTTCGTGAACGAGAGTTGTTGTTATCCGCACACCGGTGCAGCCGATCGGATGTCCTAACGCGATTGCACCACCGTTTACATTCAACCGTTCTGGATCAAACTGGAGTTCTCTGTCGCAGGCGATAACCTGCGCTGCGAACGCTTCATTTAACTCGATGAGATCGACGTCGCCCAGATTGATTTTCTGTCGATTCAGCAGAGCGCGTACGGCAGGCACTGGTCCAATTCCCATGATTTCCGGCGCAACACCTGTTATTTCGTAATCAACAATGCGCGCTTGTGGCGAAGCGCCGCTCGACTGCAGAGCCGCTTCACTCATGACGGTGACGGCTGCTGCGCCGTCGGTGATTCCGGAAGAGTTTCCCGCCGTCACTGTTCCGGTTGCGGCGAAAACAGGTTTCAACTTCGACAGATCCTGAATCGTCGTTTCTGCACGTGAATGCTCATCCTTAGCAAATATTGCCGTTTGACCCTTCCCGCTTTTCACTTCCAACGGCAACACTTCCTCGTTGAAGCGGCTCGACGCGATCGCCGCCGCCGCGCGCTGCTGCGATCGCAGTGCATACTCGTCTTGTTCGTCTCTTGAAATCTCATGACGGTGTGCGAGATTCTCGGCCGTCTCTCCCATTACAAGACCGGAAAGCGGATCATTGAATCCGTCGCGATACATTCCATCGACCAACTGCGTGTTTCCCATGCGCATTCCCCAGCGAGCGCCTTCTGCGAAATAGGGAACACGTGACATGCTTTCTGTGCCGCCTGCGAGAACGACATTCGCGCGTCCGAGCATGATCTCCTGCGCCGCGAGAATGATTGCCTTGAGACCCGAGCCGCACGCCTGATTGACAGTGAATGCGGGCACTGATTCCGGAACGTTTGCCCGGTATGTGATCTGGCGTGCGACGTTTGGACCACCACCTGCCTGCCGCGCGCAACCCCAGATTGATTCGTTCACCTGCTCGGGATTCACGCCAGCGCGCTTTAATGTTTCTACAGCAACAGCCACTCCCAAATCCGCGACTGTCCAGGAGGCGAGCGTTCCACCGAACCTTCCGATTGGTGTGCGCACCGCCCCTGCAAGATAGATATTTTTCTTTTCCATATAGTTTCAGAACGGGAGCGCAGCGACCGCTTTCAAGTGACGAGACGCAAACTTACATTGGAACGGTCGCTGCGCTCCCGTTCTGTGATTGAGAGTTGCGAAAAATGGTAGCACACGGTAGAAATAACGGCGACCGACCCACCAAACGTCCTCAGTTTGCGCGATCGCTAGAGGTACCTCACACGTGTTTCAACTACTCACGACACCTTCCGAACGTTCATACGCGCACAGACACCTCGCCGAACTGTTTGCGCACCACGCTGAGTGGCTCTGCTCTGTAGATCAAACCGAAGCTTATTCACTTCACCGAAACGAAATTGAAATATCGATCTCAAGTGATCGATTGATGCTGTCGTGCTGGACCGAGAAGGGAACGCGGACGTGGCGCATTCTCGATTGGTTCTGGAACGGAGAGATCCTTGCTGTTCATGGTTCGCGCAAAATGGGCGCCGAGCAACCTTTGATCGAGCTGATCCCGCGCACGTCCGCGTCAGCAATCACTGCGACGATACGTGCTGCGCGACAAGCTCGCTGCTATCGAATCGCCGAACTGGCATGCGCTCTTGAGCCCGAAACAAGGATCGAACGCGCCTCGCTTAGCCCAGGCGCAAGAAGAGGCCAACCAGGTCGTTACGCGCGCATTATCCTACGGCGAAAACGTCAACGAATCGCAGTCGCCGCTTCTGTTGTTCCAACTGGCGTCGGGGCAGTGGATGCTTTTCTGTCTGCAGCACTACTGTGGTTTCAGCGCACGTCGGAACGGATTCGCCCGCCCTACATCGATCAGCTGTGGTTGATTGTTTCTAAAGAGATTCTCAATTCAACAATCCATCGCGTGTCACTTCTGCGCGATGGACTAAGACAGATAATCAAACTGTACGTCGTTGATGACGCTCTTTCATTGCTCGAGCCGAAAGCCTGTCCGGACAGAAGAGAATTGTGGAAGAAACGAACGCAACGCTTTCCGCCAGTTCCACCCGCCTCGATGACACCCCAGACCTTGGCGATAGTTGATCAAGCACCTGAGGCGATTGACGTTGTTCATGCGCGTCATGGCGAGACGCTTCGCTATTTCGGTTTACCTTTCGCACGTATCCGATCGTTGATGGGAGTCGAGCGAGTATGGTTTGGGATTGAGGGTTCACATCGTGGAATGCTTGACGACGCGAGTGTCGACGATTGGATGAATCTATTGAATGACTTGCGCGAGCACAGATCAGCGGTGGCATTGGACCATCGCCACGCGCTTTACCGAAGCGCCGCCGAAGCATGGCTTGAGTCGCTGCTTCGCAAAGACATCACAAAACTCGATCCTGGTTTGATCATCGCCCCACTTCACGCGCAGTTTCGCACTGCACGTGGAGGAAAGCTCGGCATTCGACCAATTGACATGCTCGCGCTGCGGCAAGACGGGCGATTGGCAGTAATTGAGTTAAAGGTGTCAGAAGATCGCGAGCACGTGCTTCAGGGGGCTGACTATTGGAGACGAGTTGAGGCGCATCGTCGTCGTGGACATATTTCCAAAGCCAAACTCTTTGGCGATCGAAAAATACGAGACGAATCGCCGCTCGTCTATCTGGTTGCACCAACCCTGCGTGTGCATCCTTCGTTTAGCACGCTGGCGCGGTGCATCGCGTCAGATATCGAGATCTACCGGTTCGATATTAATGAAGACTGGAGATCAGGGGTTCGGGTGATGAGACGTATGAGGGTTAACTAAACAAAGCACTAGTCCGTTAACTAGTGCTTCACGAAGATCGTCTCTATCTCCTCTTGCTTGATCGGAGTCGAAGACGGACTGTTAGTCGCTTGGTCTTTTGAGTAGATGCCTGACACGCGCATTCTGAACTCATCCGGATTGCTGGCGTTGTTCATTGCCTCTTCCAAAGAAATAAGACCGGATTGAAGAAGACGAAACAACGACTGATCGAATGTTTGCATGCCGTACTGAGAAGTGCCGGCAGCAATCGCCTCTCGAATCAGATAAGTCTTCTCTTCGTTGATTATGTGATCACGAATGAGGGCTGTTGATACGAGTACCTCGATCGCCGGTACTCGACCTGCACCTTTAGCGGCACGGACAAGACGCATCGAGATGACTGCTCTCAAAATACCGGCCAGCTGAATGCGGACCGACTTCTGTTGGTGCGAAGGAAACGATGAAACGATTCGAGTGATGGTTTCAGTGGCGTCAAGCGTGTGCAAAGTCGAGAGCACAAGATGTCCGGTCTCGGCTGCAGTCAAGGCGGTCTCGATCGTTTCGTGATCGCGCATTTCGCCGACCAGGATCACATCAGGATCTTGTCGCAGGGCACCGCGGAGCGCTTCGGCGAATGAACGCGTATCGACGTCAACTTCACGCTGAGTAACGAAAGCCTGTTTATCGCGATGCAGGAACTCGATTGGGTCTTCAATTGTGACGATGTGGCCGCTGCGAGTGGTGTTGATGTAGTCGATCATCGCGGCCAGTGTGGTCGACTTTCCTGAACCGGTTGCGCCGGTGACGAGAATCAGGCCACGACGCTCTTGTGCGATCTGATCGATGACTGGCGGTAGACCCAATGACGCAGTTGACCTGGTTTGATCCGGAATGACGCGCAGGACGATGCTGACTGTTCCACGTTGCTGAAAGATATTTGCGCGGAAACGGCCCAGGCCCGATACACCGTAGGCGATATCCACTTCTGAGACTTCTTTGAATCGCTGTTTCTGGCGGTTCGACATCATCGCGAATGCCATATCCAGCGTGTCCTCGGCTTTGAGACGAGGGGCGTCGGCAACCGGATGAAGCTCGCCGCCAATCCGCATTACCGGGAAAACGCCTACTTTTAAATGCAGATCCGACGCTCCGTGACCAGTCGCAACTCGGAGGAGTTCGTCGATTTTCAACGACATGAGATAAAGGCAGCCTTTCAGTGAGACTACAGAGATTTCTGGAGTTTTCTGAGTATTCTAAAGCCAGAAGGGGCAGTGGAATCGTGAGCGGAACGCGCAGGAACGAGCATCTACGCGGTTTCGACTATAGCGCGGCACCGCTGGGACGGTCAATAAAATCTATTTTTTGCTGCAAGTTATGAAGGAAAACGCGCCGCAAACTGGTGGTCCAAGAGCGTCCAGCGGCACCGCGGAGCTAAGCCTCGACCCAGTTCTCAGTTGCAAGCCGGTTACTGACTGAAGCTTGGCGGTGGCGGTGGGCTGTTATAGAGGGGGGCCGGTGGAGTCGCCAACAGCCGGCGTCGTACAAGCGAGACGCTAACAAGCGCGGCGACAAGTGAGACGATATAAGCAAGAAACCTGAAACCCGGGGAGTAGTTCTCCGGCCAACCGAGGGCGGCCGCCGCGATGGCGTAACCAAAAACCAGCGCAACACTGACGAACAATTCTGTAAACAGCCAAACCCCAACTCCAATCAAGCTCCAAACGAGTGCGCTACGATGACGCTCACGCGCAGCCTGCGACATCATCTTCGGTATCCGGTAGAGAAGGAAATAGAGCTCGAGCATTTGAGAGCAGCAGAAACTAGAGGATGGCTGAAATGAATCCCCAGACTGCAGCAGATCTGGGATGGTTCAAATAGTTGACCGCTCGCGATTAAATATGGACGTGTCCAAGCGCTGACTACAGAACGGGAGCGAAGCGACCGATTTCAAGTTGCGTTGAGTGCGTCCTTGGTTGAAATCGGTCGCTTCGCTCCCGTTCTGGTATTCGAAGAGCCTGCGAGTTAATCTCGCGCTGCTGTTTGGTAAGAGAGTGCCGGCTCTTTTTCTGTCGCTGTGCCTTCAGCTTTCGTAGGTGTGTAGCCGTTATTACCGGGATTGGCTTCCTTCTTGCTATTGACGTAAGTCAGCCAATCGCCAGGGGCTTGTCGCTCACCCTTGGTGATCTCAAAGAAGGCTTTTTGAATTGCGGCAGTGACTTCGCCACGCCCGCCCTTGCCAACCGTAATTCGATCGACGGAACGAATTGGAGTGATCTCTGCAGCGGTACCGGAGAAGAACAACTCATCAGCAACATAAAGTGCGGCGCGCTGGATGGTCCGTTCCTTAATCGTGATTCCAAGTTCGTGGCAAATCTGAATCACGCTATCTCGCGTAATGCCGGGAAGAATCGAAGACGACAACGGCGGTGTCAGCACAACGTCGCCTGAAACAAGGAAAATATTCTCGCCGGATCCTTCCGAAACATAACCTCGATCATCGAGCGCAATTCCTTCGGCGAAGCCATTCAGCAGCGCTTCCATTTTGATTAGCTGTGAGTTCATGTAATTCGCGCCACTCTTCGCCATTGCTGGCATCGAGTTCGGAGTCAGCCGGTTCCAGGTCGAAACGCAAACGTCCACGCCGCGCTCGATTGCTTCGTCACCGAGGTATTTACCCCAATCCCACGCGCCGATGTAACACGCCAGTGGATTCGGGAAAGGATTGACCCCGAATGCCGGATGTTCTTCGTCGAGGCTTCGGAAAAGAATCGGACGGATGTAACAGTGATCCATCTCACTTCGACGAACTAACTCGCTCACGCCGTCGCAGAGTTGATCAAGAGTCCATGGATGGTCCATACGATAGATCTTTGCCGAATTCAAAAACCGCTGCATATGTTCTTTCAGGCGAAAGACTGCCGGCCCCTGCTTCGTCGCGTAACATCTGATTCCTTCGAAGATGCTAGAGCCGTAGTGAAGCACGTGAGACATCACATGAACGCGCGCGTCGTTCCATTTAATGAACTCGCCGTTGTGCCAAACAACGTCGCAGATGCGCGGTGTTGCGATATCTTTTGCTTTGCCGTCTTTTGAGAACATATTGTTTACTCCTTTGGGTGATCAGCCTCGGACAAGATAAAAAAGAGGACTGGTCCGACACTAGAAGTTTCGTCTAAACACGTTGCCACAAATACTTCGACAAAACTTTTGGTAATCATGGTTGGGTCAGACACGGCACAATACCGTAGTTTTGAGGCGATTGGCAAGAAGCCTTTGTTTAAGCTAAAGATGCTTTCATACGATCGAAAATGGACGCCCAGATCTGTAAAAGTCTGAATCGTCGACGGCTTCCGCGAAATGTGCGCGGCACTCTAAAAAAGTGCATATTGATTACACTTTTCGCGCCGACGGCTTTGCTAGTAAATTGCCGAAATCACGACATGACACACGACCAACAAAATACTTCCACAAACGCAACCACCGACTCCGACGCCCTTGCGGTCCACCGCCGGGCCATTGCCATCGATATGCACGTTGACACGGTGCAACGCATGCTTGATGAGCACGTGGATCTCTCAACACGATTGAGTGATGGGCACTTCGATACGATCCGCGCTAAAGATGGTGGACTTGATGCTCAGTTCTTTTCCATCTGGGTTGAGCCCCAATTGTTTGGCGGCGGTGGGCCTGCTGCAGTCAAACGCGCCGACGATCAGATCGCCGCAATTCGCGAACTAGCCAGGCAGCATCCCGAGACTTGGGTTTTGGCCACGTCAGCCGCCGACGTTCGACGAATCGCACAAGAGGGGAAGATTGCCGCACTGCTCGGCCTGGAAGGTGGTTACGCAATCGACGAACGAATCGAGAATGTCGAGCGCTACTACAATCTTGGCGTTCGTTACATGTCTCCGGCCTGGAGCGTCAGTACGTCCTGGGCGGGATCATCAGGCGATGAAGCTGGCAGCACACGCGGTTTGAATGAATTCGGAAAATCAGTCGTTCGTGAAATGAACAGGCTGGGAATGATGGTCGACGTTTCACATGTGTCAGACAAAACCTTCTGGGACATAGTTAGCACGTCTACTAAACCGGTCGTCGCCACACACTCAGCGTGCCGATCAATTGCGAACGTCGCACGTAATCTAACCGACGACATGATTCGCGCCCTGGCAAAGACCGGCGGCGTGGTTAACGTGATTTTCTATCCCGAACACCTGGAGCCGGGGTGGAGTGAAAAGAAGCGTCAGATCGACGCCGAGATAGCAGCGCTGGTCCAACAGGCTTCAGCGGATGAGCCCGGTGATGCAGTTCATAAGAAGATCGCGCGCGATCGCGTGCGTGCTGAGTATTACGCGCGCCGGTTGCCTGCTGTGTCGGTCACGCGCATAGTCGATCATATCGATCACATCGTAAAACTTGTTGGTGCGGATCACGTTGGAATTGGATCTGACTTTGACGGTGTACAAGCAACCACGAAGGACTTGTCGACAGTCGCTGAGTTGCCAAACCTAACGCGTGAGCTTCTCCGCCGCGGCTATTCGGAGCAGGACATTCAAAAGATACTTGGAGGAAACATGCTGCGGGTGATGGAGCAGCAAGAGAATAAGTAGATTTGTTTTTGGCGGACGGTAAGCAGCAATCATTGGAGAATTATTATTTGACATTTGATAGTTAAGATTTATCTCTTCAGATTTGACTGGCTTCTTAAATATCGACGGCCTTTAAATCTCAAATCTCAAGTGTCAAATAATAATTCTCCAATGACTACTGCTTACGAAGCTCAAACACAAAGCAGAAAGGTCAAAGGTCAAAGCAGTAGAGATATTAATGCCACGACGTCTCACTCCTCGCATCGGTTTCCATGCGCCCATCAAGGGCGGTTTGCAAAACGCACTCATCATTTCCAAGGAGGTTGGCTGCGATACAGTGCAGCTCTTCTCACGCAACCCCCGCGGATGGATGGCGAAACCACTCACGCGCGCAGATGTGTCACTCTTCCGTCAAACTCGTCGCCTCACCAAACTCTCTCCAGTCCTTATCCACTGCAACTACCTCGTCAATCTTGCGGCGACGGAAGGCGTTTTCCTGGAGAAGTCTATTTCCTCATTTCGAGAAGAAGTTCTGCGTGCGTTGTTACTCGGCGTGGACTATCTCGTTGTTCATCCTGGCAGCGCGCGTGGGGCTTGCGAGGCGGATGGAATCAAGACTTGTGCTGACAGCCTGAAGCTAGCGTGCAAGGGACTGCGATTCGGATCACTTCGGATTCTCTTGGAGAACACGGCGGGTCAAGGCGAATGTATCGGACACCGGTTCGAACATCTACGAGAGATCATGGACATGTCTCCGAAGCTACCGCTCGGAGTTTGCTTTGATACTGCGCACGCTTTTACCGCCGGATACGACATCCGCGAAGACGATGGGCTCGAAGCCCTGATTCAAAAGATGAAGCGAACGGTAGGGTTAAAGAATGTGCGGGCGATCCACTTCAACGACTCGCGAGCTGTTTACAACTCTCGCGTCGATCGTCATTGGCATATTGGTGAAGGTCACATCGGCACGGATGCCCTGCGCCGAGTCGCGCGGCATCCCAAGCTGAGGCATGCGGCCTTTATTCTGGAAACTCCGTACGATGATCCCCGTGCCGATCTGAAGAACCTGCAGATGCTGCGAAGTTTCATCACGTGACAGGATAGAAAGTGGACAGGATGACAGAATTACATGATTACAGAATTTAGAGCCAAGAGGGCAATGTGTGCGCTTTAGTCTTGTAATCTTGCAATTCTGTAATCCTGTCCCTTATTCCAGTCTTTTCGAAATCGCGGCTTTTCCGTTAGAATGCAGCCTGTGATCAGATTCTCGAAACGACTACCGACCAAACTCCTCCTAACGGTGCCGCTTTCGCGGCGCGCGTAACAGCGCCAGCTCGTGGAGCGGCGGACCCCAGCTCACAATCAAACCACTTGGGACCAGCACCTTTTGCTGTGTCTGCAAGTTCGTGTTAACTGTAGTTGAGCACTGATAAGGACGAGTCAATGGACGAAAAATATTTTCCCGAAGAGATAGAAAAGAAATGGCAACAGCGCTGGGAGGAACAGCAAACGTTCCGAGCGGTCGACGATGATCCGCGCCGCAAGTTTTACGCGCTCGAGATGCTGCCATACCCGTCGGGCTTTCTCCACATGGGCCATGTTCGCAACTATTCAATCGGCGACGCGCTCGCGTGGTTCAAGCGGCTGCAAGGATTCAACGTTCTTCATCCGATCGGCTGGGACAGCTTCGGTCAACCCGCGGAGCAGGCTGCGATCAAACGCGGTGTGAATCCACGTGACTGGACCGAACAAAACATCGCCCATATGCGCGGCCAGCTGAAGCGACTCGGTACCAGTTACGACTGGTCAAGAGAGATCGCTGCGCACCGGCCTGACTATTACAGATGGGACCAATGGTTTTTCTTGCAGATGATGGAACGCGGCCTGGCGTATAAGAAAAATTCTCCTGTCAACTGGTGTCCCAAGGAAGAGACTGTGCTTTCGAACGAGCAATCGTCCGGCGGTGTTTGCTGGCGTTGTGGGACAGCAGTCGAGAAGCGAGATCTGGAACAGTGGTTTCTGCGGATCACTGACTACGCTGAACAACTCGTCGCGGATATCAAGCAGATCGAAGACACCTGGCCTGAAAAGGTTTTGAAGCGTCAGAGCGATTGGGTGGGCCGCAGCGAAGGTGCTTACATCGACTTCGCAGTCAAAGACTCAGACATGAAGATTCGCGTCTTCACAACGCGCATCGACACTATCTACGGCGCCACCGCAATTGTTTTGTCGCCCGAGCACCCGCTCCTTGAAGAACTTTTGGCGGGTTCGGGTTTGAAGAACGATATCGACGCGTTTCGTGAGCGCGTCAAACAAGAGCGAGCGACACGTGGCGATGAAGTCGCAGAGGAAAAGGAAGGATTGAACACAGGCGTGCTCGCGGTGAATCCTTTCAGCGGCGAGAGTGTGCCGATCTGGGTAGCGAACTACGTGCTGATCGAATACGGCACGGGCGCGGTGATGAGCGTGCCCGCGCACGATGAGCGCGACTTTGAGTTTGCCCAAAAGTATTCCTTGCCGATCCGGCAGGTGATCGCGCCAGTCTCGCACACGCAACCAAAAGCGGAACCGTCGTCGCTCGGTGGAGCGGATCAATCAGTAGACTTGACTCAGGCGTTCGTAGATTACGGCGTTTTGATTAACAGCGGCGACTGGGGAGGCAAACTCTCTGAAACCGCCATCGTTGAGATGTCGGCCCACGCCAAAGAACATGGCTTTGGCGAGCCGGCTGTGACGTATCGCATCCGCGATTGGGGAATTTCGCGACAGAGGTTTTGGGGAGCGCCTGTTCCGGTTGTCTATTGCGATAAGTGCGGTACTGTGCCGGTGCCTTACGAACAGCTTCCCGTTGTGCTCCCCGAAACGGCTGACTTCTCCGGGACCGGTGAATCACCTTTAGCTGGTGTGCCGGGGTTCGTCAACACGATGTGTCCCCAGTGCAAGGGACCAGCACGACGCGAAACAGACACGATGGATACGTTTGTCGACTCATCGTGGTACTTCTTTCGCTATTGCGATCCGCGAAACGAAAACGCTCCATTCGATCCGGACATCGTCAAACGTTGGACGCCGGTGGATCAGTACATCGGCGGTGACTCACACGCCGTTATGCATCTCATCTATACACGATTTTGGACCAAGTTCATGCGCGACATCGGACTGGTTGATTTCGATGAGCCAGTGAAACGTTTGTTGACGCAGGGAATGGTGACGAATCGCGTCGAAGGCACGGACGAGTGGAAGGCGATGTCGAAGAGTTTAGGCAACGGCGTCGATCCTGACGAAATGATCGCCGCCTTCGGCGCTGATGCTGCCCGCCTGTTTGTGCTGTTTGCTGCGCCAGTCGAAAACGAGTTGCGCTGGTCTGAAAGCGGTATCGAAGGCGCCGTCCGATTCTTGCGACGTGTGTACACGATGGTTTGGCGGTGGCAGGAACGTTTGACTAACGAACCGCGCGAAGCAGACATCTCTGATTTGAGTGCAGATGCTCGTGCGCTCAGGAGAAAGACGCATCAAACAATTGCCAAGATAACCAGCGACTTTGACCAGTTGCATCTCAACACTAGCGTCGCCGCGTTGATGGAACTCTTCAATCAGTTGAGCGATTTCAACGCCGATCCGGTTTCGGCCACAGAGGCGGATGTTTTTGTAGTTCGTGAGGCTTTGGAAGCTTTGGTCGTAATGCTTGCTCCTTTCAGCCCACACGTCGCCGAAGAAATGTGGGAGACGCTCGGACATCTTGGGGGACTAAAAGCCGATTGGCCCAACGCTGACGCTGAACTTGCTGCTAGCGAGGAGTTGGAGATTCCGATTCAGGTAAATGGAAAACTGCGTTCGCGCGTGATCACTTCCCCTGACATCTCTGAAGATGAACTTCGGACAGCGGCTTTGGCTGACGAGAAGATTCGTGCGCTCGTCGACGGCAAACAGGTTGTGAAGGTGATTGTTGTTCCGCGACGTTTAGTGAACGTTGTCATTAGGTAACGAAATAGATCCACCGACTTCCAGGGAATACACGGACCAGGAGCAGGAGCATTAGGCAGGAGCACGAAAGAGCCCCGCTCCTGCCGCTGCTCCTGCTCCTGACAACTAAAGCGAATCGAGCCCAGAACTAGGTTATCATTCCCCGCGATGAAGGAATGCCCCACCTGTAAGCGCTGCTTCCCAGATCAGACCGCTAACTGTCCTGACGATGGGAATGTGGCAATGACTACGCTGCTCGGCGAACCCACGCTCGATGGCCGATATCTTCTCGAACGCCGTTTAGGCCAAGGCGGCATGGGCGTGGTCTTCAAGGGGCGCCACGCATATCTCAAAACACTTCACGCCATCAAAGTTATCCTCCCTGATCTCGTGGGGAACGATCCGATGCTCGCGACGCGGTTTCGTCAGGAAGCATTGGCTGCGGCTGCTATTCGCCATCAAAACGTAATCTCTGTAACTGACTTCGGTGTGGTCGAAGGGAAGATGCCGTTCCTCGTGATGGAATTCATCCGGGGCACGTCGCTTCACGAGATCCTACAACGCGAAGGTCCAATGCCCGTTGAGCGAGCCTGGGAATTCATCGCGGCTCTTGCTGCGGGAGTTGGTGCCGCTCACCGGCAGAACATTATTCATCGTGACTTGAAGCCGCTGAATGTGATGGTGGAAGACAACGTGGACATCGCGCACGCCGTGAAGATCCTTGACTTCGGACTTGCGAAGATCAAATCAGGGGAACTACTCGGGTCGTTTGTGCAAGCACAAACCACTGGCTTGATGGGATCGCCTTATTACATGGCACCAGAGCAATGGTCCGATGAAGAGCTGGATGCGCGCGCGGATGTTTACAGTCTTGGGGTGATTCTCTATCAGATGCTCTGCGGCGATGTGCCCTTCAAAGGGTCGTCGATTCCGTCAGTCATGAAAAAGCATTTGACGATGCCGCCACCGAGATTTCAGTCGTTTGGTGTTTCTGTTGCGCCGGCTATCGAAGGCGTCGTTCGACACGCACTCGAAAAAGAAGTCGGCGCGCGAATTGACTCGGTCGATAGTTTTCTTTCGAATCTGAGATCAGCAATCGACTCAGCTGCAGCGACAGCGCGCTCGCGTAATGCGGCGACGCTTGTAGATCTAAGTAAGACTGAAATCGGATCACCGCCTTTTTTGGACACTCAACCGCCCGGTCTTGGCGGATCCACACAGGCGCCTCTCCCGGTCGATACGCAGTTTTCGACTTCTGAGCCGTCAATGCGTGATGTTTCAGTTTCGGCGCACGAGCAGCCGTCAACTTCTGGTGTTTCAAACGCGCAGATTGGACAAAAGAGTGAACATCTAAGCGCGTCCGTGGTCGATCCGGAAGTTACACGAGTTAGAGGCGGTTCATCGCAGATGTCGATTGGCACGCCGCTGCCGGCGACCAGACCCGGTGTTCCGCCTCAGTTAGTGATCGAGCTCCCTGACAGGAAACGGCGTCGCGCTTTCGCGATCGTGGGCGCCATCGCTTTGGTCCTATTGCTCACTGCGGGTGTAGCCGGATACTTCATATTTCGTCCTAAACCAACTCCGCCAGATCCAGACGGTCCAAACTGGAAACCACAACTCGTCGCAATAGAAGGCGGCAGTTTCCAGATGGGCAGAGACGATGGTCCACTTCAGGAAACACCGGCACACGAGGCCAAGGTCGATACATTCTCGATGCAGACGACTGAGGTGACTAATGCGCAGTACGCCGAATTTATTGCCAAGAGCAATTACAGACCGCCGGCCCATTGGGGCGGTCAGAAACCGCCCGCGGGTCAGGAGCTGTGGCCTGTGGTTGGAATTTCTTTCGAAGATGCAAATGCATTTAGTGCGTGGCGATCGCAACGCGATGGCGTAAGTTATCGTCTTCCGACGGAAGAAGAATGGGAGTATGCGGCACGGAATGGAGGAAAGGATGATCTGTTTCCGTGGGGTTCTCAGTGGCTGGAAAAGAACGCAATTGTTAAGGAGACGGTTCCCGGACCGGTGGGCTCGCGCCCTCTCGGACAGAACAAATGGGGAATAGTCGACTTGATTGGGAACGTCTGGGAATGGACCGCGTCTCGTGTCTCCGCATATCCAGGCAATTCAACGGTTATTCCTGATGCCTCGAAGGATTGGGTGGTAATTAGAGGCGGCGGTTTCGCCAGCGATCCACAGAATACGGAGCAGCCACTGTCTTCCTGCATGCGTGAATTCGTGCCGCCGGGCACAAAGAACAGTTCGTTAGGATTCAGGCTCGTTCGCAGTGGTAAGTAATCCGCAATTGTTTGTAGTGAATTAGTTAAACGGGCATTGGCTGATCTACAATCCGGCAAGTGATTCTTCGTTACCGAGAAGGCTTAGCCGCTTGCGACGCGAGCGGTACTGAGTTGCCCGGATCCGGTTCGTCTCAGTCCAAAAGCTATAAAAGAACGACTTAATACGAGGAAACCCATGATTAGAGTTCACGTAGTTGTGCGCGTCCTTTTAACCGTAACTGCGTTGTTCGTTGCGAGCGTGAACGTGCTGGCGCAGGACGTTGGTGGTGATGTTGGCGGCGGTGCGGGAATTTTTCGGCCCAAGAATCCCGAGGCAAAACGCACGGCACGAACAACCCCGACGACCACCAGTGGGAGAACTTCTCCTCGGACAACGAGACCACCTGCGAACACTGCCGTCAATGAGCGCTTTGAAGAAATGCTCAACAAAGGGAATGAGGCCCGCGACGCGCGGAGATTCTCTGAAGCCGAAGAAGCATATCAAGGTGCTGCAAAGTTGAAGCCTCGCGATTCGCGTGCGGCATACGGTCTCGGAAATATCTACGCTGATCAGCAGAAATGGGAGAACGCCGAAGCCGCGTATCGCAGCGCAGTAGAGTTTGCACCCAAAGATGTCGACGCCCTTGTTGCTTTGAGTGTGGTGTTAACGCAGCCAAGAGGTGGCGCTGACACTGCCAGGCGTTATGTCGAAGCGGAGTCGTTTGCGCGAAAGGCTGTGCAGATCGATCCGAAGCATGCAATCGCCTGGGATCGCTTAGGCGTAGCGTTGCAGGCGCGTGGTCTGTTGAATAGCGAAACCGAGCATTCGTACAAGCGCGCGATTGATCTCGATCCGCAATTTGCGGTGGCGTATGCGCACCTGGCGCGCGCGCTAAACAGAATGGGACGACCTGCCGAAGCTGTTCCGCTTTACGCGAAAGCTAGCGAGCTTGCAAAAGATCCCGCAACATTGAACTTGATCGCAGAGTCGCTTCAGGCCGAACAGTTGTGGAAAGATTCCGAACCGGTGCTCAATCGTTCGTTGCAACTTGATCCTCGGAATCCAACGTCGCTGATGCTGATGGGTCGTTATCTCGTCGTGTTCAAGCGATACCAGGAGGCGGAGCCTTATTTGAAACAGGCGACGGAAGTAAGCCCCAGAGCTTACCAGCCTTTCAATATTTTGGGCCGCGCCTACCTGGGTATGGAGCGTTTGTCGGATGCAGAGAGCGCCTACGACCGCGCGGCCCAATTCGCGAGTGAAAGTGAGAAGAAGCAGCTGGCCGGAATGTTTGGGTTTGAAGGACTCGGCGACGGTTACATGAAAGCGAAACAGAAAGAGAGTGCCGCTCGCGCTTATCAAAGGGCACTGGATCTTGATCCCGGTAATAGAACGTTAGGCGATAAACTGACGAAAGCGCGTTCGCGCTAGTTAGCACAGCATTCCATTCCCCTGAGGTCTCTTGTATGAAGAGCTGTCCGAAATGTAACCGAACCTTTCCCGATGAAACTCAGAAGTTCTGTACCTTTGACGGGGGCTTGCTGATCAGCTCTCAGCCTTTTGATCCAAATGCGACCGTTCGCACCACGTCTGCAGAATTAGCAGCCACACCTCCTCCTGCACCACCACCGCCGCCACCGTCTTCATCAGCACACGATGAGACCAGTCGTGATTTGCCACGAGACTTCGAAACTGTGCTCAATCATCGTGCTGCCGAAACGATGGCCGGCGGTAGAGAAACAGCTCCTACGGCGGCGGAAACCATGATCGGTTTTGAATCGGCAGTACCCCAGTCACCAACATCGCCACCGCCCACTCCGCCACCACCACCCGTTAATGTTGCGCCGCCACCACCTCCTCCAGTTTCCCCAACGCCACCACCGCCCGTTGCCGCTGCGCCGCCACCACCTCCGTCGTCGACGGTTGTTGAGCAGGCGCCAGACACGGTCATTGGCGTTATGCCGCCACCGACTGCTCCGAAGAAGAAATCAAAACTGCCACTGATCATCGGTGGCCTACTGCTGTTGTTAGTCCTTGGCGCTGGCGCATTGGTCGGCGGGTTTTTCCTATTCATCAAGCCTCGACTCGATGAAGCGAACGCTCGCAAAACATCGAGAGACGACACGCCAGTCGTTGATACGAATAAGAACACTAACGCCGAAGTCGCGACACCGACCCCTGAACCTTCGCCGTCGGTCGCAGAGTATGTGGCGCCGCCGGGTACGGTTCAATTCGCAAATTCAAAAGACAATCTCGACGGTAAGCTTGCTGAACACTACTTAGACTTCTCGTTCTATTACCCGCAAGCGTGGACGAAGGATCCGAAAGCGGGCGTGCCTGGTGCTGGAAACTTTGCGCGAGTCGAACGACATCTGCCGCCTGATTTTACTCAGGAAGCATTCGCTGTAAGTTGGTACACAAGCGCGGGAAGTTTTGTCGCTGACTTGCCGAACTTTCCAAAACGCGCCGAAGAGTTAAGCGCGCTGTTGGCGAAGAACTACCCGGAATATGAAAAGGTTTCTGAAGGTCCAACGAAAATAAACTCGATGGATGCATATGAGTTTCGCTGGAAAGGTCTTTCAAAGGGAACTGAGAAAGGCGATATCCAACTCTGGGGTCGCGTTGTATTTCTGCCCACAGGCAACGAAGGTGACTCGGCGGGGGCAACTCTGCTAATGCTCACAACGTCTCTTGCCAGTGAACTCTCTAGCGTTGCAGACGTAGGCGAGCGAGGGGAAATGCCCGTAATCTTGGAGTCGTTTAGGTTTGGTAAGAAGCAGTAGGGAATATGGATAAAAAGAAATCGGTTGAGGTAATCAAAAGAAAGTTTTGGACGCCGCTGCGTGTCGTGACGACGTTCGTGGCTTTAGCGATGCTCGTTTCACTCGGTCTTTCGAGTTGTAACTCTAGTGAGCCCGGAACCTCGAACAGCGCTCCTACTCGACCTGCTGCATCGGGCCCTACACTTCCGCCAAATGTTCTTAATGCCGAATTGAAGACGGTAAATGGAAATTCAATCAAGTTGTCTGACTATTCGGGAAAGGTCCTGGTGGTTAATCTCTGGGCGACTTGGTGTGGACCATGCCGGATGGAGATCCCTGAATTAGTGAAGCTTTACAACGAATTTAAGCCGCAGGGTTTGGAAATGGTAGGTCTATCAACTGAAGATCCCGATTCGACTGCCGACAGCGTCCGCGACTTCGTTCGCACTTTCCAAATGAGTTATGCGGTAGGTTGGTCTCCGCAGGATGTCTCTATCAGCTTGATGCGAGGTAACACTGCAATCCCGCAAAGTTTTCTCGTAGCGCGTGACGGGCGAATTCTGAAAAGGTTTGTCGGCTTCAATCGCGACTCTACGCCGCCTCTGCTGCGCAAGGAGATTGAAGCCGCATTAAAGGGCTGACGCGTATGTCATTCGTCTTTTTCAGGTTCACCTTGCCGCTTTAGCCCTTCTGCAACATCTCGCTTCGCCGTGCGCTCTAACTCCTTCATCTCCTTTTCGGCACGCTTATCAGCCTGATCCATTGGCGCCGGCTCGCCCAATTCATCCTGAGTGGTTATTTTTGTTTTATCAATACTCATTAACAAACCTCCCTTTGACCTTTTTATTTAGGCTAACAACCGGCCCGTTTCAGAAGGTTTTGGAAATCATGGCGATTTAGGCACGAAGTGCCTGAGGGTGTGGATTGCTGCGCCCGTCGCATGGTATTTCATGTTTGAGGCTGCAAAAGGAGGTGGGTATTTTTCAAGATCCCGGTCCTTGCGGCGTGGAGTTTCACGCATATTTTGCCTGCTGCTACTTTCCTCGGGGTTTACAAATGAACGTCGCAAGTGCGTGGAATACGCACCGCGACCGCATTTTTGTGTCACCGCAAACGGGAGCTAGCACGTGGCGAGGGCGTGGCATCCGACCTGCATCGACAACTTCCGTTATCCGGAGGTAAACTCCAAACGAGATGAATCTGCTGCCCATCAGAAAAATCCTGCGGTTTGCGCTGGCCATCAGCGTTTCGCTTTGGATGGCCGGGGCTGGGTGCCTGTTGGGTTGCAGTAAAGATATCCACGCTTCCTCAACTGCTTCAATCGAATCTGAGGATACCGTTGTTGCCGAACACTCGTGCGCGTCTAGTTCGCACGACTGCTGTGCGAAAAAGAAGGCTCACCAAGAAAGCACGGCGGCGAACAGTGCGCACACCGATTCGAGCGCCACTCAAGTGCGACCGACGCAATCGTCAATGATCGAAAGCTGCCCGATGGCCGTTAATGCATCGGCGATTGTTTCAAAGGGTCGTGCTGAAACTCCAAAAGCTTCGATCGCGAAGACCATTGAAGCGCCTCTTCCGTCGACTGTTCTCGCAAACTACTCGGGGGATGTCGACCCACCGCATCTTCACAACCGCGGTCCAACCTATCTTCGCTGTTGTGTGTTCCTGATCTAGAGATCTGCCTGGCGTAGACGAATCTTCGGTTGCGTCTGCTACGTAATCGTCGCAATCGTGTCGGCGATGATCGCCGACGCGCGGCATTGATCTTTATTACAGGAGAAAAAAAATGAAACCTCATAGAAGTTTTATTCTAGCGGTTTTGATCGGAGTGGTTCTGGTTGCTTTCGCTGTCAGTCTGGCGCAAACGACCAGCCAACAAACCAAACAACAGAAACAAGCTGAGAGTTGCTGTGCAATGGACTCGTGCTGTTGCCACGGGGACTCGTGTGCAATGAAGACAGGTGAGAAAACCGATGCAGCAGGCGGATGCTGCTGTGGTGATTCGTGCGACATGGAAAAGAAGCACGACGCCAATCATGCGAGCAAGGAAAGTTGCTGCTGCGGCGATGCCCACAAGACAACGGCGCAGGGCGATTCCAAGAATCCATCAACAAAACATCAATGTTGCGGGACTGAAATGGCCAACAACATGACAGCCAACCATGACATGAAGAACATGAAGAAACATGACATGAAGGATGGCTGTTGCTGCTGTGGTGATTCCTGCGACATGGATAAGAAGAAGACCGCCAACTAATCGATCGCTGGGAGCGCGGACGTCCTCGTCCGCAAATGCGAACGCACAGTTATTCCTTCGCTTATTGCGGGCGGGGAATCCGCGCTCCCGGCGGAACGAGGTGAAGATGTTTTCTTTGCGCAGCGGTCTGATTTGTATTCTGTTTCTTCTTTGGTCGACGACTTCGTACGCCCAACATCAGGGCCACACGATGCCTGCTCCGAAGCCGACTCCGGTTCCTAAAACTTCGGATAAGAAACCAGCCACATCACCCACTCCCGAGGCTTCGGAAAAGAAACCAACCACAACACCATCTCCTCCGATGGATCACACCGGCCATGGTTCAGAGGCTATGCGCATGGGTCCGGTGTTGATGCAGGGTGAGGACATGTTCATTCGCATCGGTGACAGTGAAACTAATCTGTTGCCGATGGGGCGGATGGGTTCGGGCACGTCATGGCAGCCAGCATCGACACAGATGAACATGCTGCATAAACAAGCCGGCGACTGGCTGGTAATGTTTCACTACAACGCTACGATCGGTGTCAATGGCCAGGGCGGCCCGAGAGGCGTAACGAAGTTTGAATCAGCAAACTGGTTCATGCCCGAGGCAATCCGCCGCGTCGGAAAAGGGACACTGGATCTCCGCGGCATGTTGAGTTTCGAACCATTTACTTTTGCGAAGGGCGGGTCGCCCTTATTGTTTCAGACGGGCGAGACGTATAAAGGCCAGCCGCTGATTGACCGGCAACATCCGCACGATTTTGTGATGGAACTCTCCGCGAACTACACGCTGCCACTTGGAGAAAAGGGAACTTGGTTCAACTATTTTGGTTATCCAGGCGAGCCTGCACTTGGGCCGGTTGCCTTCATGCATCGTGCATCTGCGGGACTGAATCCTTCAGCGCCTTTGTCACATCACCTGCAAGATTCAAGTCACATTAGCTTTGGTGTGTTTACGACCGGCTTCACTTACCGTTGGTTCAAATTGGAAGGATCCGTATTTAACGGACGCGAGCCCGACGAGAATCGTTACAACTTCGAAGCACATCCATGGAAATCTCGCTCGGCGAGGTTATCGTTTGCGCCGAATTCGAATTGGTCCATGCAAGTTAGTCACGGATTCTTGCGAGACCCTGAAGCATTGGAACCCGGGGACGTCAGAAGAACGACGGCGTCAATTAGCTACAACAAAAGATTCACACACGGAAGCTGGGCGACGAGTTTCATTTGGGGACGAAACCACGAGAGCCACGACGGCGAGATTTTCAACTTGAATGGTTACCTGGCTGAATCGAGTGTGCGATTCGCCGAGCGCAATTCTGTTTACACGCGCCTTGAGCTAGTGGATAAGAACCAGTTGTTGCGGGACGCTGACCGTCTGTTCCTGGGGATAACTGATCATCACCCATCGTTTCGCATCGGGGCTTACACCTTTGGTGGTGCGCGAGATTTGTGGACGTCGGAAAAACTAATCACATCACTTGGTGCCGACGTTACGTTCTATTCAAAACCGTCGATCCTGAATTCAATCTACGGTAACAATCAGACTTCATATCGAGTGTTCATCAACCTACGGCCGGGAAAGATGACGCATTAATCGTATGAAAGGACGTCCCCATGGAATGGCTTAGTGATCCACAAGCGTGGGTAGCCTTCTTTACTTTGCTCGCCCTCGAGATTGTTCTTGGGATCGACAACATCATCTTCATTTCAATTCTTTCCGGAAAACTGCCGGCAGATCAGCAGCCGCGCGCTCGCTACATCGGGCTCGGGTTGGCGCTTCTCATCCGGGTCGCCTTGTTGTTCTCGCTTTCGTGGGTGATCGGCCTGAAGGCACCGCTGTTCTCGGTTTTGAATCAACAAATATCCGGACGCGATTTGATTTTGATTAGCGGTGGCTTGTTCCTCCTAGGGAAAGCAACCTACGAGATTCACGATAGCCTTGAAGGTGAGCAAGGGCATGCCAGTAGGGGCGTGAAGTCGAGTTTCATCAGCGTGATCATTCAGATCATAATTCTTGATGCAGTGTTCTCGCTCGACTCCGTGATTACAGCGATTGGCATGGTCGATCAAGTAGGGCTGATGGTGAGTGCTGTCGTCGTCGCGATCGCCTTCATGATGTTGTTCGCTGCGCCGGTAGGCTCATTCGTTTCAAGACACCCGACGATCAAGATGCTGGCTCTTAGTTTTCTTTTGCTGATTGGGCTAACGCTGATTGTAGAAGCGTTCGACGTTCACATTCCGAAGGGTTACATCTACTTTGCGATGGGCTTCTCGGTATTCGTCGAGTTGCTGAACCTGCGCTTACGCAAAAAGTCGTACCCAGTTGATCTGCATGAACGGTATGCGCCGGATCAGGTCAGCAGCACACTGAGCGACTCTTGATGAAAACGAAAGCCACCATGATTGATCCCGTCTGTCACATGACTATCGATCCGGCCAATGCGGCTGGATCAGTCGAGCACGGCAGTCAAACATATTACTTTTGCAGTGCTCATTGCGTTGCGAAATTTAAACGCGACCCGCAGAGCTTTCTGAATCCTCCTCAAGCCCCGATAGCGATCCAACCGGTCTCGATTAGCCGCACCAAACCAGCCGCACAGTCGGCTCAATCAGAAGTTGATTACACCTGTCCGATGCATCCGGAGATCGTTCAGAAGGGCCCCGGCAGTTGTCCGATCTGTGGAATGGCCCTCGAGCCCAAAACAATTTCGCTTGAACACGATGAGGCGAATCCCGAACTCGTCGAGATGACACGGCGATTCTGGGTGTGTGTGGTCCTCACATTTCCCTTACTCGTCGTC